>Ga0181537_10001515_pt1 | contig 21305 bp, 13 predicted proteins | sample PEATcosm2014_Bin_39_FD_119765 | JGI IMG/M metagenome (GOLD analysis project Ga0181537, IMG submission 119765) | Peatland microbial communities from MTU Mesocosm Facility, Houghton, MI, USA - PEATcosm2014_Bin23_10_metaG | ecosystem: Environmental > Terrestrial > Soil > Wetlands > Peat | place... | reverse complement strand
TGGGTGATCGACCTCAGCGTATAGGTCAGGATCCGCTCAAAACACACCCGTCCCTCCCGCACCGAGGAAACCACCCCGCTAAGGCCCGAGGTGGTGAGAACGATTCCAGCCGCGGACTTGGCGACATCGGTCGCGGTGGAGACGGCTATCCCCATCTGTGCCTGGCGCAATGCAGGGGCGTCGTTGGCCCCGTCGCCGCACATCCCCACGGTGTGCCCGGTTGCCTGCAGCAGCTTGACCAATTGGAATTTTCCCTCGGGCAGGATCCCCGAAAAGACGGCAAACTTCTCAACATTCGCGCCTGTGGGAAGGTCCCCGGGCGGACAAACCGGACCATCCAAACCCACGAGGTGCGCCACACTCGCCGCAGTTGCGGCCGCGTCCCCCGTGATCATGACGACTCGAATCCCCAGCTGGTTGAGTTGGGTCAATAGTCCGGCCGAATCCGTCCTGGGCGGGTCGCTGAGGGCGACAAGGCCGGCGAGGCGCATCGCGGTAGAGGGCCCCACCACGACGCCCAAGACGCGATGGCCGTTTGCTTCCAGCTTGATGCCCTCTTCCCGCGCAGCGGGGTCCGGTGCTCCCAGCGCGGCCACGACCTCCAAGGCCCCCTTGACGATCCGGACGGGCCGGCCTTCGCGGTCGGTCGCGTCGGCCGAGGACATCTTCGTTGCCGGATCAAAAGGGCGAAAAACCGTGAGCTTGTAGGGAGCTGGAGAGTGGTATTCCTGCGCACTCTTTCGAATCGCCAGATCAACCGGATCTTGGCCCCCATCCGAACTTGCCAAGGCAGCCAGCGTGACGACCAGGGCCTTGTCAAAGCCATCGCACGTGAACACCTCGTCCACTGTAAGGCTATTTTGTGTGAGTGTCCCCGTTTTGTCGGCGCATAACACATCCATGGTCGCCGCCTCGTCCACCGCCGAGAGCCGGGTGGGAAGAACCCCTTCCTTGGCCAGCGAATCGGCCCCTACCGCCGCTGCCAGGGTGAAAGTGGCCGGCAGCGCGACGGGAATCGACATCAAGATGGCGGAGAGCACCAAAGGGACCAATTGGGCCACGCCTTCCCGACGAGCCAGTCCGAAGACGATGAGGAATATGATGATGGTGCAGTTGTAGAACGCCAGGTTGCGCACGACGCGGAAGACCACCTTTTGCTGGGTGCTTTCCGCCTTTGCGGTCCTGACGAGCTCGGCGGTGCGGCCAAACTTCGTGCGCTCGCCCGTCGCAGTGACGAGGGCGGTAGCTTCCCCGCGGCGAATGAGTGCCCCGGCATAGGCCACCGCACGCTCGCCAGCCTCCACAGGAACCGATTCACCGGTGAGCATCGACTGGTCCAGAAGGACGGAGCCGGAGATAATCCTTGCGTCCGCCGGGACGATCCCGCCAAGCGAAAGCTTCACCAAGTCGTCCGGTACAATGTCGGCTGCGGGGACCTGAATCCATTTGTTGTCGCGCTGTACTGAGGCGACCAGTGCGAGGCGCGACCGCAGGGCCTTGAGTGTGGCCTTCGACCGATTCTCCCGAAAGAAACTCAAGGCTGCATTGAAGACCAGAAGAACGGCGATCACGGCGGCCTCGATCCGGTTGTGAATGACGAGCTCAATCACGATCACCAGCTCCAGCATGCACGGCACCGGGGCCCAAAATTTGCCGAGGGCGTCCAATAGCGGGCGGCTGGAGACCTCACTGGGCAGGTTTGGACCGTCCTGAGCCAGACGCTTTCGCGCCGCTTCGCCGGAAAGCCCGACTGGGTTCGCTTCAATTCCGGTGGGATCGGTCGCGGTCATCGAATTCCACTACCGACCCCAAGCGGACAGGCGTCTGCCGGAGAGAAACGAGAATGGGAGGATCGGCGACGGTATCGGTATCGGGTGTGGCATATCGCAATACGCGCCTCGAGGGGATGCTACACCATCCGCTCTCTGGTCGGCTATGGGGTTAAGACCCCGGCGGCCCGACATTGGATGAAGACAAACCGCGGTTACGGGGGGCTGGAAAGAAGACCGCTTTGCTCCCGGATGCGGATTTGGATCCGCAATCCGGCACGGGATGCAATCCACCCTACGGGCTTCCGAATGGCGTTCGCCAGATGTCCGAATATAATAGGTTACCGCCGCATGATCTACACCTGCCCGATGCATCCCCAGGTCGAACAGGACCATCCGGGCAATTGCCCCATCTGCGGCATGGCCTTGGAGCCAAGGGACCTTCCTCAGGAGGCTGGCAAGGACCACGAGCTTGCAGATATGACCCTCCGATTCTGGATCGGCCTGGCACTGGCCATACCGATTTTCGTCCTGTCGATGGGCGAGACCGCGCTTGGTGACATGATCTCTCCCCGTCTCTCGCAGTGGGTCCAGCTTGGACTGAGCACGCCGGTCGTACTTTGGCTGGGTTCGCCTTTTTTCTCCCGGGCATGGGAGTCGGTGAAATCCTGGAACCTGAACATGTTTACTCTCATCGCCCTGGGCGTCGGTGCGGCTTGGGGGTATAGCTTGTTTGCGCTTCTTGCCTCAGACCGCTTTCCCCCTGCGTACAAGACGGGAGGCGTTGCGCCCGTATATTTTGAGGCAGCCGCGGTGGTCACGGTCCTTGTGCTGCTTGGCCAGGTCTTGGAACTCCGCGCTCGCGGACGCACCAGCGCGGCATTGCGAGCCTTGTTGGACCAGGCGCCCAAGACGGCCCGACGAATTCGCGACGGACGGGAGGAGGAGATTCCCACGAGTGAGGTCATGGTGGGGGATATTCTGCGCGTGCGGCCGGGGGAGAAGGTGCCTGTCGACGGAGTCCTGACCGCGGGATCCAGCTCGATCGACGAGTCCATGATCACGGGTGAATCCGTTCCTGTTGCGAAGCACCCAGGGGACAAAGCCACCGGGGCGACGATCAACGGCCAGGGCAGCTTTCTCATGAGCGCAGACAAGGTCGGAGAGGACACCGTCCTGTTTCAGATCATCCACCTTGTATCCGAGGCCCAACGCAGCCGGGCGCCCATTCAGCTGCTCGTCGATAGGGTATCAAGAGTGTTCGTTCCCGCGGTGCTTGCGGCAGCCTCCATTTCATTTGCCGCTTGGGTCATGTGGGGCCCGGACCCGCGCTACCTCGTCGGCATGGTAAACGCGATTGCGGTTCTGATAATCGCCTGCCCGTGCGCGCTCGGCCTCGCGACCCCCATATCCATAATGGTAGCTGTTGGGCGGGGGGCCAAGGAGGGTATTCTGATCAAGAGCGCTTCAGCCCTCGAAACCCTGGGGAAGGCCCGGACGATCATAGTGGACAAGACCGGCACCCTTACTGAGGGGAAGCCCACGGTCGTCACTGTTTGGACAGGGGAAGGAGGAGATGAAACACGGGCTCTCGCGCTTGCGGCTTCGCTGGAAAACGAGAGCGAACATCCCCTGGCGAGGTCGGTAACCGCGGCGGCTGCCGCCCGGGGAATTGACTTGAAGCGGGTGGAGCGTTTTGAGGCGTTCGCCGGAAGCGGCGTCACCGGCGAGATCGACGGCAAGGTGGTTCGCATCGGAAAGGAAAGCTGGCTCGTAGGGGCCGGGGTCTCGGTCGAGCAACAGTGGACGGCTGAGGCGAAAAAACTTCGGGAGCAGGGACTTACGGTGGTCCTGGTTGCGGTGGGGAAGGCAATGTTTGCCCTCATCGGTGTCACCGATCCTCTCAAGATCGGAGTCAAGGAAGCCGTGGGCGACCTTCACCGTCTGGGTATTCGGGTGGTCATGGCAACGGGCGACAACGCCCAGACGGCCGCAATCGTCGCGCAACTCGCCGGAATCGAAGACGTGCGCGCAAATGTTGAGCCGAAGGGGAAGATGGAGATTGTTTCGGCCGAGAGGGCAAAGGGCGTCATTGTGGCGATGGCGGGCGATGGGATCAACGACGCTCCCGCCCTCGCGGAGGCGGATGTGGGTGTCGCCATGGGGACGGGTACCGATATCGCGATAGAAAGCGCGGGACTCATACTTGTGAGGGGCGACCTCAGGACGCTGGTTAAAGCTATCCACTTGAGCCGAGCCGCGACACGAAACATCCGGCAAAACCTATTCTTCGCGTTCTTCTACAACGCACTGGGAGTTCCAATTGCCGCGGGTGTGCTATATCCCTTCTTTGGCCTGCTGCTCAACCCGATGTTAGCCGGAGCCGCCATGAGCTTGAGCTCGGTGAGCGTGATCTCGAATGCGCTTCGACTGCGGCGAAGTTCAATTTGAGCGGACTTTTTGGGGCGAAGGTGAGCAGCGTCGAGGCCGGCCAGAGGACGCTCTCCAAGATGCTCCAATCCTTTGTTTCGCAAGCGGTGTAGTATTCGCGAACGATTTTCTCGTTCGTTGTCGCGATGGGTGATACCTGGGAAAAACACGGGATAGCGGACGGGGTGATGAATGCTGCAATGAGGAGGGCCCAAGATTGACTTGTTTTCATGATAAAAGGGGGAGCAAATAGTGAGGTTCAGAGGAAGTAACACCGACCAAGGTTGAATCCTTCAGAGATCCATCAAGACCGCCCGCCTATCTTGATTTCAAATGTGACGGACGATATGGCTGCGCGGACAAGGATCTAACAGAATCATTGCCCTTCATCACCGAACTATCGCCCTTAACCAATCCTCCTTGTTCGGTCCCCGGCGATTGCTAAACCCAGTTTCGTCGCGAACATACATGAGCGAGATCACGCTGATCCTGAAGAAAATGCAGCATGGAGAGGCCGGAGCTGCCAATAAGCTTCTCGACCTTGTTTACGATGATCTTCGGCGTGTCGCGGCAGGAAAGATGGCGTTTGAGGCGGCTGGGCACACGCTCCAGCCCACGGCGCTTGTGCACGAAGCTTGGCTTCGCCTAGGCGGTGATCAGCAGCCTCATTGGCAGAACCGAGCCCATTTCTTCGGTGCCGCGGCCGAGGCTATGCGCCGGATCCTTGTCGATAACGCAAGGCGAAAGAACCGCCTGCGACATGGAGGTGCGCTCAGCAGGGTCGAATGGACCAATTTTGACGTGGCTGCAGTCGAGAACGACAACGAAGTCCTCGCCCTGGACGAGGCGCTTTCGAACCTGACGCTGCACGACCCCATTGGCGCAAAGCTTGTTGAGCTGCGCTTCTTCGCCGGATTGAGCAATAAAGAGGCTGCCGAAACCCTTGGCCTGGCGGAGCGCAGTGCAAAGCGCACCTGGGCCTACGCCCGGGCCTGGCTTAAGAAGGAACTAAGCAAGTCAGATTGAAAATTCTTGGCCCAATTCCGGACGTGGCGTCGCATGAATAGGAAACCACTCTCATGAACTCAAACGACGCAAATCGGGAAAAGGAGATCTTTGAGCAGGCGGTCGAGCTGGCGTCACCCGATGAACGCAGCCGGCATGCAAGGGAAGCATGCGGCGGCGATGCCGACCTCCTAGCACGTGTGCAGACGCTTCTTCGGGCGTACGACCAATTGGGAGGCTTCATGGAGGGCGGCATGGGTGCCGAGGCCACGGTAACGCTGCCGTCCGCCGCCGGTCCGGAGCGAACCGGCACGGTCATCGGGCGGTACAAGCTCCTGCAGAAGATCGGCGAAGGTGGCTGCGGAACGGTCTACATGGCCGAGCAGGAGGTTCCCGTCCGCAGGCGGGTGGCGCTCAAGGTCATCAAGCTCGGCATGGACACCAAGGAAGTCATCGCTCGCTTCGAGGCGGAGCGCCAGGCCCTCGCAATGATGGACCACCCGAACATCGCCCGGGTGCTCGACGCCGGCGCAACCGACGCCGGGAGGCCCTATTTCGTAATGGAGCTCGTTCGCGGCATCAAGATCACGGAGTACTGCGACCAGAACAACCTGCCTACGAACGAACGGTTGGGCCTCTTCACCCAGGTGTGCCATGCGGTGCAGCACGCCCACCAGAAGGGAATTATCCACCGGGATATCAAGCCCTCGAACATTCTGGTGACGTTGCACGATGGCATCCCAGTTCCGAAGGTGATTGACTTTGGAATCGCAAAGGCCGCTCAGGGACGCCTAACCGACCGCACGCTTTTCACGGCATTTGAGCAGTTCATCGGCACCCCGGCGTACATGAGCCCAGAACAAGCCGAGATGAGCAGCCTGGACATCGACACGCGCAGCGACATCTACAGCCTCGGAGTCCTCCTCTACGAACTCCTGACGGGAAGGACGCCGTTCGAGGCCGCGGAGCTACTTCAGGCCGGTCTTGACGAGATGCGCCGCCAGATCCGCGAGGTCGAGCCCCAGAGGCCCTCCGCGCGTCTTCGCACGATGGCGTCCAACACGCTGACGACAACCGCACTTCATCGGCGGACCGACGCCCCGAGGCTAATCACCCTTGTCCACGGAGACCTCGACTGGATCGTGATGCGGTGCCTCGAGAAGGACCGCACCCGTCGATACGAGACCGCCACCAGCCTGGCCCAAGATATCAGGAATCATCTCGAGAATGAGCCGGTGTCGGCGCACTCGCCGAGCGCCGCCTATAGGTTCAGGAAACTCTTCCGCCGCCACCGAGTGGCGTTCGCAGCCGGTACGGTCATCATGGCTTCGCTCGTCGGGGGAATCGTGGTTTCCACTCTGGCATACTTCAACGAAAAGGCAGCGCACCAGTTCGCCGTGGAGGCGGCCGTACAGCAGCAACGCGCAATTGAATCCAAGCAGGAAAGCCGAATTAACTACGGCAACGCGATCAAGGAAGCGCATGCGAATGAGGAAAAGGCCGCGGTCGAGGCTGCTCGCAGCGCCTATGCGGTGCGGATCATGAATGCCATGGTCGCTGGAACGCTAACCGAGAGAGTCGCCCCCGAGGACAAGGCTCAACTGATGCAGGTGCTCGGGCCGTCTGCCGACAAGCTTGAAAAGGATCCTTCGGTCGCGCTCGAAGCGAAGCAGGAGCTGTGCGACACCCTTGGAGACGCTTTTATGAGGCTCGGCGAGTACCCTCGCGCCGAGAGGATGTTCCGCAAGGTGCTGGAAATCCGCCAGCAGACAGGCGGCATCGCAAGCCCCGCCGCCGCCGCCGCTTTGGACAAGCTGGTCGAGTCATTGCGGCGGCAGGGAAAGGAGTCGGAGGCCGAGCAGGTCCGCCACGACGCCGAGTCGGCGAGGGCCGATTATATCAAGAGCGAAGAATGGGTGAAGTCCCTCAGGTCGCTGGCCGGAAAGGACATTGAGCAGGGGCAATATGCCAGCGCCGAGCAGCGGGTTCGCGAGGTGATGGCGGTCGAGGCGGGCCGCCTCAACCAGCATTATGATCCTTCCGACGACATAGGCAAAATGGCCCGCATTCGCTTCGAGGCTGGCGATCTGGCCGGCGCCCGGCAGCTTGCGACACAGTGGATTTCCTCGGAAAGGGGGGCCCGCCTCTGGGAGAATGCCGGGACGTTGGGTTTCCTCATGCGTCTCCCCGACACCTACCGGACTCCCTTTGACGCCCACACGCTCCTCGGGCTGGTTGCCTTGCGTGAGGGGAACAAGGCCGAGGCGGGACGGCAGCTGCTTGAGTCGGCAAAGGGTTTACCTCAGTGGGCCAAGATCCAGGCCAACGAGGTTGAACTCGCGGCCGCATTGGTTGATGCGGGGGAGAGCGCAACCGTCGTCACTTTCCTTGACCGGCTGCGGCCAGGATACGTGGACATGTGGGAGAGCAGGCTGAACAGCACTTCGGACTTCTTCGACACATCGTGGAGCGACTATTTCGGGCACGTGGCAACGGGGCGGTCGCACGAGCTTCAGCTCGAGGGCTGGCGCAGTGACGTGGCGGCCGGCAGGATCCCCAGCGATTGGCGGGAAATGCTCGCGAAGAAGAAATCCCTCCCTGTCGCTTCAGGGAGCCGATTGGCGCCGCTTTCGCCGCTTCCCATAAGTGTTCCTCGGTCCCCCTCCTTTGCCCAGCATCCGCTCCTCCCGTGCTCGGCCTATATGCTCGGCTTCTGCATGGTCGCGCTTTCCACTCGTTTGAAGCCGGGCCGCCGGTGCCTGCCCTCTGCTTCAGGAAAATGGCTCGTGGCATTCTGCGCGGCTCGCACTCTCGATTGTGCTCTCTTCGCGGGGACCGTGACAGCGAACCGGTTCTTGCCGGATGGTGCAGCATGCATGGTAATCTCGCTGGCAAGCTGGGCATTCCTTTGGGAATTCATTCGCACCCTGATGCCGGCCAGCATGCCACGGTGGGAAATGCGCATCGCGCGCGCCACCTACGGAATCGCGATCGGATCGATATTCGCGGCCGAGATGGTTAACTACGTGATAAAGGATGCGTGGTCCATCCTCCTGTTCTTTTTGGCAATCGTCTTCGCCCTTCTCGCCGTCTTTGCACTGGCAATATTCGGGTGCATTGCGGGGGGTGTCCGTCTATGGAAGTGGAGCGGGCGTACAAGTATCAGTCGGCGCCAAATCTGGTGCCTTCGCATTGCGGCGCCGCTCTTGGCTCTCCACGGCTGCGCCTTCCTCCTGATCCCCATCGTTCAGAATTCAAACAGGGGGGAAGCCCTCGCGCTGCTTTGGGCGAACGCCCTGTTTCCGTGGCTTCTGGCCGGCGGCCTGATCCTATCAGGCGATACCCTCGCGGAGCCGAGGGCCGCGGCCGCTGCAGGCTAGAATGGGAATTTGCATTCAATTCGGGGAAGCACCAATTGTACCGCCGTCGCCTCCATCCGGATCACTGCCTCACTGCCACAGACCGATGGCTTTGGCGTCCGCATCGAGTGCAACGCGTAGAGCGTGACGCCGACGCAGATCGCCGAGTCAGCCACGTTGAACGTCGGGTAGAAACAGCCCCAGAAGGGGAAGTTTAGGAAGTCGAAGACGTGCCTCTTGGTCTCGCGATCGACCAGGTTGTCGGCGATTCCACGGCACATGAGCCCGAAGCAGGCCCGGGCCTCGTTCGCCGCGAGACCGAGCGCGCGTCGCCCGAGGAAAATCGCAGCCAGCGTTCCTGTGTCCAGTCAACCGGGGCAGGTCACTTATAGGCTCCGACGGAGCGATCTCCTTCGATGGGTCAATTTGACCCCGGCGGCGGGCAAGTCGGACTCATTTTATGCCTGCTTTTCAGGTACGCGACTCAATGCACCATCCCTTATTTATTGAGATATAGCCGCTTACGCTCGGGCCGTTTCTTGGCATAAGGAGTGCCTTTCGCGTTTTCGTCTGGCTTAACCAGCGGCTCCAAGCCGCCTGGCTGGGACCGAGATGCGAAAAAAATCATAGAAATCAACCTTCAAGAAAATCCTCTATCGTCATGAAAACACCGAATCTAAATTCCGGTCGACTCGTGATGACAGCAGTTGCCGTCACGAGCTTATTGCTAAATGCACCCACCGCGTTCGGGGCTGACACAGGCGTCAAGGCTTCGTCTGCCCCCGCTCAAGTTGACGCGGCAAAGCCCACTCCGCAAACGGCGGAGCCGCAGAGTGAGCAATCAAAAGCCGTAAATCCCCAGGTGCAGTCTGAGGTCGAGACTCAGGCCGCTGCGAAGCGCGCCCGATTGCTGAAGGACGCCCAAATTGCCATAGATGATTCGCACAAGGCGTTGGATGCGCTCGACCAGGGAAAGAGCCAGGAAGCCCTTGCGGCACTCGAAAGGGTCACCGGCAAGCTTGATCTGATCCTTGCGCGTGATCCAAAGCTCGCTCTCGCCCCCGTGAGCACGGCCACCGTGGTTCGCGATCTGTACGCTAATGCGGACACGGTCAAGGTAGCCATCAAGGAAGCCGGCAACGACCTCAAGGATGGCAAGATTCAGCAGGCTCGTTTGCTACTTGAAGAGCTGGCTAGCGAAGTGGAGTTGCAGGTCACAAATATCCCGCTCGCTACCTATCCTGGCGCCATCAGGGCCGTGGTGCCTCTTATCGACGCTGGCAAGAACGATGAAGCCAAGACGTCCCTTCAAACGGCATTAAGCACCCTGGTTGTTGAGCGGTTTGTTACTCCGCTGGCGACCGTTCGCGCAAGTGCGATGCTTGATGAAGCCGAGAAGCTCGCGGAAAAGAGTGGCCGCACCGGTGACGAGAACAAGAAGCTGCATGATCTTGTGGAAACCGCGCGCCAGCAGATCGAACTCTCCGAAACGCTCGGTTATGGCACGCGGCAGGATTACAAGCCACTATACGCCCAGCTCGACGAAATCCAGAGCAAGACCGAAGGCGGAAAATCCGGCAAGGGGTTCTTCGACAGCGTCAAAGCATCGTTGAAGAGCCTGAAGGGCACCTTCTGAGTTAACACCACGTTATATAAAATAACTTGAGGCCGGCTTGCCGCATATGATGTGGCGAACCGGCTTTTTTGCGTTCCCACGCCCGATCATGGGCGGGACCGTTCGACCCTAGATCGAGGCTTTCGGCGTCCTCATTGAGTGCAGTGCGTAGAGCGCGACGCCGACGCAGATCGCCGAATCCGCCAGGTTGAACGTCGGGTAGACATAGCTCCCGAAATGGAAGTCAAGGAAGTCAACGACATGCCCCTTGGTCACCCGATCCACCAGGTTGCCGGCGATTCCCCCGCACATGAGCCCGAAGCACGCCTGGGCCTGCGGCGCCGCGAGGCCAAGCGCGCGCCGCCCGAGGAAGATCGCCACCAGCGTGCCGGCGGCCAGAACGGCGAGCAGGATGCTCCGGCCGGTGAGGACGCTCCAGGCCGCCCCCGTGTTGCCCACGTGCACAATATAGAAAAACCGGGGCACGATCCTAATGGCTCCCCCTGCGTCACCATAGGTGTTGAACGAAAGGTGGGCCACTATCCAGGCCTTCGAGGCCTGGTCCGCGGCGAGCACCGCAGCCGCGATCGCCAGGAGCCGCCAATACCGCAGCAGACGCCAGGCCAGCGACACGCCCGGATCGACCGACTGGGTCATTCCTCGGCGCCGTCCTCCTGCGGAATGGCGCCGCCCTCCTCCCCGGACTCGCCGAAGAGCCCAGCCTGGGTGCGGGAATGGTGCCGGTTGCGCTCGATCTGCTTCTGCGCCTCGGCGGAGTAGCGGGTGAACGGCACGGCGAGCAGGCGCTCCTTGGAGATGGGCTTGCCCGTGATCTCGCAGATCCCGTAGGTGCCGTCGCGGATGCGCTTGATGGCAGCCTCGATCTCGGAGAGGGCCTCCTGCTCGTTCGAGACGAGGCTGAGCGCAAAGTCCCGGTCAAAGGTGTCGGTGCCCGCGTCCGCCATGTGCTGACCGTAGGACGAGAGGTCGCCGGCGTCGTCCTTGACGGAGCGCTTGAGCGTCTCCTCGGAGTGGCGCTCGATGCCCTCGGTCAGGTGCTTGCGCAGGTCGATCAGCAGCTTGTGGTAGCGCTTGAACTTCTCGGGGACGCCCTTCTCCTCGATCACGTCCGCGGCCTTCGTCCTCTTCGGGTTGAACCCGAGGATGTCGGCGAGCGAGGCGGCCTTGATGTGGTTGGGCTTCACCGGCTTCTCGAGCGCGGCTTGGAGCGCGGCGGCGGACGGCTTCGCCGCCACCTTGGCGGACTTGGCGGTCGACTCGGCCTTCGCGGTTACGGTCTTCGCGATTGCGCGGACCTCGTCCAGGCTGAAGGCGATCGGCTTTGTGGCCGCCTTGCGGGCGAGGATGCTGTCGCGCAGCGCGGTTTTTTTGGAGGGCTTTTCCATGGTGGGACGCTTCCCCGTGACAGCGGGCGCGGGGGCGGGTGCCTTTATTGGGGGCGCCTTTCGCGTCTCGGCCTTGGGGGCATTCTTCTTGGACGGTTTTGGTTTGTTTGTCTTTTCCATGGGGAGTCTTGGGGTTTTCCTAAAGGGGAGTGATTCAGCTTCCGAGGGCTTCCGCGCACCGGGGGCATACCTCGGCGAGCGGGGTCTGGACGAGCGCCGGCACCCAGCGCCAGCAGCGGGGACAGCGCACGTGCCCCAGCTCGGAGCACGGACGCACACTGACACCAAAAGCATCGCCGGGTTCGGGGGCGGGGCGGACCTGGACGACGGAGACGATGAAAATCTCGGGCAGCGCCGCGAGGTTCCTCCTGAAGGTTTCCGCCAGCGGGTCCCCGTCGGGCACGAGGAGCGTCACGGCCGCGTCCAGCGACTTGCCGATGCGCCCGCCCGCCCGCAGGGGCTCGATCGCCTCGTTGACCTTTGCCCTGACCTTGAGGAGCGAGGCGAGGTCGCCGGCCGCCTGGCCCGTGGACCACGAGGCCGGTACCTCAGGCCAGTCCTGCAGGTGCACCGAGCCGCCGCCAAACTCAGTTCCGGACCCGGCGAAGCACCAGGCCTCGTCGCTCGTGAAGGGAATGATCGGGGCTAGGATCCTCACGAGCGTCTGGAAGATGTGGCTTATCGCGGTCTGCGACGACCGGCGGAGGGGATGCGCGGTTCCTAGCGTGTACAGCCGGTCCTTGAGGATGTCGTGGTAGGTTGCCGAAAGCGTGACGGAGCAGAATTGGTTGCAGAGCTGGTAGACGCGATGGAATTCGTAGGCGTCGTAGGCGGCGGCGCACGCGCGGGCGAGCTCCGCGGCCTGGTGGAGCGCCCACCCGTCGAGCGCGTCCAGCTTCGCGTGGGGAACGGAGTCGCGGGCGGCGTCGAAGTCGAACAGGTTTGCCAGCTGGAAGCGGAACGTGTTGCGGACGAGCCGGTAGGTCTCGCCGACGTGCGAGAGGATCTCCTTGGAGATGGGGATGTCGTCCCGGAAGTCCTGGGAGGCTATCCACAGGCGGATCACGTCGGCTCCGTACTCCGCGATGTAGGCGTCGCTCGTCTGGGGCTTCTGGTACGTCGCGCTCTTCGAGATCTTCTTCTGCTCCTCGTCCACGATGAACCCGTGGGTGAGGACCGCCCTGAACGGCGCCGCGCCGAATGCGACCACCGAGGTCCAGAGCGAGGACTGGAACCAGCCCCGGTGCTGGTCGCTGCCCTCGAGGTAGAGGTCCGCGGGCCACGACGTGCCGCCCTGTCCCCGCCGGAGCACGGCCGCGTGGGACGAGCCGGAGTCGAGCCAGACATCGAGGGTGTCCCTGCCGCTTGTGAGCGCGGTGGCGGCGGGCCAGCCGGCGGGAAGGCGGACACCCTCCAGGAGCTCGGCGGGCGTGGACTCGTACCAGATGTTCGTTCCGCGGGTCTCGACCTTGTCCGCGACCGCCCGGATCACGCCTGCGTCGAGGAAGGCCCGTTTCTCGCCGTCGTAGAATGCCGGGATGGGGACTCCCCACGAGCGCTGGCGACTGACGCACCAGTCCGGCCGGGACTCGACAGCGCCCCGGATGCGCGCCTCGCCCCACGCGGGGATCCAGCCCCCCGCAGAGGCGATCTTTGAGATTTCCCCCAGGGCCGCGGTCCTGGCGCCGCCCTTGTCGAGCGCGACAAACCACTGGTCGACGGCCCGGAAGATGATCGGCGTCTTGGACCGCCAGCAGTGCGGATAGCTGTGCGTGTACTTCTGCTTCGCAAACAGCGTCCCCGTGGCGTCGAGCTTGCGCAGGACCGCGACGTTCGCGGGCGACGTCTTCTTCTTGGCCAGGTCCTCGACGCTCTCGAGGGTCGTGGCCCCCACGAGGTCCGCGGGTATGCGGCCGTCGTCGATGTACGTCCCGTTGTCGGCCACCGGGCAGTAGATCTCCAGTCCGTACCTGAGGCCCGTCTGGTAGTCCTCGGCGCCGTGGCCCGGCGCCGTGTGGACGGCGCCTGTCCCGCTCTCCACCGTGACATAGTCGGCGAGCACGATCGGCGAGGCCCGGTCGATGAAGGGATGGCGAGCGGCGAGCCCTTCCAGCGCGCGCCCGGGCAGCGCCTTCACGACCTCGGGGGCCGCCGCGATCCCAGCGGCCGCCAGCACCTGCGCGAGGAGCGTGCGGGCCACGATGATCCGCTCTGTGCCGAGGTCCGCCACCACGTACTCGACGTCGGGGTTGAGCGCGATCGCGAGGTTGGCGGGCAGCGTCCAGGGCGTCGTCGTCCAGATCACGACAGAAAGCGGCTTTCCGGCCGGGAGCCCGAAGCGGGCGGCCTCGGCCTCCGGCACGGGGAACCTCACCCAGACCGAAGGCGAGGAATGCTCCTTGTACTCGATCTCGGCCTCGGCGAGCGCCGTCTCGAAGGGTATCGACCAGTACACGGGCTTCTTGCTGCGGTAGACCAGGCCCCTGTCGACGAACGCCGCGAAGGTGCGGAGGATGTCGGCCTCGAAGGCCGGGGCCTTGGTCTTGTACTGGTTCTTCCAGTCGGCGAGGACCCCGAGCCGCTTGAACTGCTCGGTCTGCTTTGTGATCCATGTCTCGGAGAACGCGTCGCAGCGCTGTCGAAGCTCGGAGGTCGAGACCTGAAGGTTGGCCTGACGGAGCTCGCCGGCCACCTTCTGCTCGATCGGAAGCCCGTGGCAGTCCCAGCCCGGGACGTAAGGGGTGCGGAACCCCCGCATCGCCTTGTAGCGCACCGTCACATCCTTGAGCGTCTTGTTGAGCGCCGTGCCGATGTGGACGTCGCCATTCGTGAAAGGGGGCCCGTCATGCAGGACGAAGGACGGCGCACCCGCCCTCCTTTGCTGGATCGCCCCGTAGAGGCCCGTGCCCTCCCAGTGGGCGACCCGCGCCGGCTCGCGCTGCGCCAGCGCCGCCCTCATCGGGAAGTCCGTCCTGGGCAGCTGCAGCGTGTCTTTTAGGTCGTTCGCCAATCTGAAAAAAAGGGTCCGAGACGGTAAAGCGGGCCCCCCGCGAGTCAAGACACCCGCGCCGCAAGCGAGGTGCCGGACTTGATGCAATCCGGCAGCGAGATGCCGTCGCGGACATTGCCGCCGAAAAAGAGTCCGGGGTTGTCCCGCTCGCACCGGGCGAGCGCGTCCAGGTGGGCCCCGTACCCGAGGTTGTACTGGGGGATCGCCTTGGGCCAGAGCATGTGCCGGGCAAACACCGGGCTGCCGCGAGCGCCGACGAGCTCGCGCAGGTCCCTGCACACACCCTCGATGAGCGCCTCGCGCGTGAGGAGGGCGTTCTCCGGCCGGAGCGCGCCGCCTACGAATGCGGTCAGCGCGACGTGGCCCTCTGGGGCGCGCCCGGGGAAGAGGGTGGAGGAGAAGATGGCGCCGAGGATGAAGCGGCCCTCAGCCACGGGAACAAGCGCCCCGAACCCGTCGAGCGGGTGGCTCACGTCCGCCCGGCGGAAACCGACGAAAACCGACGCGAGCGCGGGGTATTCGATCGCGCCGAGGCCCTCCAGAGGGAAGGCGCCGCCGATCTCTAGGCGGGCGAGGCTGCCGGCGGGAAGCGCCGCCACCACCCGGTCAAATTCCCTAGAATCGGCGCCGCCGGGGCCCTCCCACGAGACCCGCCACCGGGCGCCCGGGAGGGAGGCGAGCGAGCGGACCTCGGCTTCCAGGACGACCGTCCCCTCGGGAAGGCGTGCCGCGAGCGCGTCGGTGAGCGCCTGCAGCCCGCGCTTGAATGAAATCATCGGGGGCGAAGCGGGGAGCCCCGCGGCCTTGCGTTTGTCCGCCTGCGCCTTTGCAGCCCGTATGAGGGATCCGACCGTCCGCTCGGCCTCCCAGAGGGTCGGGAAGGCATGCTTTGCGGAAAGGCGCTCCGCATCGCCGGCGAAGATGCCGCCGACGAAGGGCTGGACGATCCGGTCGAGGACCTCGCGCCCGAAATGGTCCCGGGCGAGGGTGGCCACGCTCACGTCGGCGGGGCGCTCGCGGGGCTGGAGGGTCGCCTCCTTCATGATCCCCATTTTCGCCCCCAGGGAGAGGAGGGGCGTCGACATGAGCTCGGTAGAGGGCGGGGGAGCGGGAAGGGGGACCAGCCGGCCGTTCACGACGATGTAGCGGTTCTTTGCAGCCGGCTCCGACTCGATCCTCTCGGGCCGCAGGCTGAGTTCGTCGACAAGGGCGGAAAGCGCCGCTGTCGTCTCCATGATCGAGTTGGGCCCCCGCTCGACCAGCCAGCCGTAGCCGGCCTCCGTGCGGACGTTGCCGCCGGTCCGCGCCGACGACTCGAGGAGCGTCACGGCGTGGCCCGCCTGGGTCATCCTCAGGGCCGCCGTCAGGCCCGTCACCCCGCCGCCAAGGACCGCGACATTCATGGGCGCGCTATTTCCAGGACGTGACCGCGTCGACCAGCGCCTCGACGCTCTCGATGCGGGCCTGGGGCAGGATCCCGTGGCCGAGGTTGAAAATGTGCCCCGAGGAGCCGCGCATGGACTCGAGGATGCGGTTCGCCTCCATGCGCACGGCCTCCGGCGGCCCGTTGAGGGAGAGGGGCTCCATGTTGCCCTGCAGCGCGACGTCCGCGGGCAGGCTGCGGCGGGCGGCCGCCAGGTCGGCCGACCCGTCGATGCTGAGGACGCGCGCCCCGGCCGCCGCCAGGTCGGCCAGGTGGCCGGAGGTGCCCTTCCCGTAGACGATGATCGGGAAACCGGCCGGCATGGCGGCGATGATCTGGCGGATCCAGCGCAGCGACGCGGCCTCGTAGTCGGCCCCCGCCACGGCGCCGCCCCACGAGTCGAAGATCTGCAGGGCGTCCGCCCCCGCCGCTATCTGCATCATAAAATAGGCGATGAGCGCCCCCGTGAGCTTCCCCAGGAGGAGGTCGAAGCTCTCGCGGTCGTCCCTGAAGAGCGCCTTCGCCCTCGCAAAGTCGGCTGAGCTGCCCCCCTCGACCATGTAGGTCGCAAGCGTCCAGGGAGACCCCCCGAACCCGAGGAGGGCGCGGGTTCCCGCCAGCTCCTTCTTGAGGAGCGCCAGCGCGTCTCCGACATAGCGAAGCCGCTCCGGCACGGCGGACTCGGGCCCCAGGGCGCGGATCATCGCGCGGTCCTCGAGCCGGTACTCCATCGCGATTCCGCCCTCATCACGGAACGTGTAGCCCTGGCCGAGCGCCTCCGGGATGACGAGGATGTCCGAGAAGAGGATGGCCGCGTCGAGAGCGAAGCGGCGCAGGGGCTGGAGCGAGGCCTCTGCGGCGAGATCGGGGGTGCGCACCATCTTGAGGAAGCCGTGCTTCGCCTTCAGCTCGCGGTACTCGGGCAGGTAGCGCCCGGCCTGGCGCATGATCCACACGGGGGGCCGCTCCAGGGGCGTGCAGGCGCACGCGGCGAGGAATCGTTCCCGGGAATTCACCTCTCGCCCTCCAGCCAGTCGCGGGGCCTGAGGAAGACCTCGAGGAGGCGGGCCTCGGGGGTGCCGGGCAGCGGCGCCGCACCGTAGTCCCATCGCACGGCCGGGGGAAGGCTCATCAGGATCGACTCCGTGCGCCCCCCGCTTTGGATGCCGAAGAGCGTGCCCCGGTCCTGGAGGAGGTTGAACTCGACGTAGCGGCCCCTGCGGCGCAGCTGGTGCTCGCGCTCGCGCTCCCCGAAGGGCGCGCCCTTCCGGCGGGCGACGATGGGCCGGTAGGCGGGGATGAAGGCGTCGCCGACGCTCCTCAGGAGGGCGAAGCTGCGCTCGAACCCGAGCTCCTCGAAGTCGTCGAAGAAGAGGCCCCCGATCCCGCGCGGCTCGCCGCGGTGCCTCAGGAAAAAGTACTCGTCGCACGCCGCCTTGAAGCGCGCGTGGAGGCCGGCGCCGAAGGGCGCGACGGCGGCGCGGGCCGTCCGGTGCCAGTGCACGGCGTCCTCCTCGTATCCGTAGTAGGGGGTGAGGTCCCATCCCCCCCCGAACCACCATGCGGGCGCGGGGCCGTCCGCACCGGCAAGGAAGAAGCGGACGTTGGCATGGCTGGTCGGCGCGTGCGGATTCCTCGGGTGGATCACGACCGATACGCCGAGGGCGCCCCACGCCTTGCCGGCCAGCTCGGGCCGGCGGGCCGACGCCGCCGCGGGCAGCGTCGTGCCGGTGACGTGGGAGAAGGCGACCCCGGCCTTCTCAAAAACGGCGCCCTCCGCGAGGACGCGGGTGCGGCCGCCGCCGCCCTCGGCGCGGCTCCACCTGTCCTCCCTGAACACCGCCGCGCCGTCCTCCTCCTCCAGGGACCTGCAGATGCTGTCCTGGAGGCCCTCGAGGTATTCCCGAACCGGGGCGGCGTCTGCTTTCATGGCGTTCCTACGGGGAGCCCGGCATGTGGATGACGGGGCCATCGGGCGCCGGGGTCGGGGACGGCCTCGTCGGCTGCGCGGGCAAGGCGGGCGGCGCCGCCCCGGCGGCTTCCCTCGCGAACGGAGCACCCTGAATCGGAAGCTTCATGAACGCGTCAGAGATCAGCTCCTCGACGTTCAGGTCGCGGGTCTTCTGGTCGGGGCTGTCCATCATGACGACGATGATCCTGCGCCCGCCCCGCTGGGCGGTGGCGGAGAGGCAGAAGCCCGCGCCGTTCGTGAAGCCGGTCTTCAGCCCGTCCACGCCCTGGATCTTCCCGAGCAGGTGGTTGTGGTTGGTCATCAGCGTCGCAGGCATCCGGACGCCGGCCCCGAAGGTCCGGTTCTTCACCGAGGTGTACTTGAGGACGTCCGTGTGAAGGACCAGGTAGCGGCAAAGCACCGCGTAGTCCCGCGGCGTCGTCAGGTCGCCGTCGGCTATCCTCCGGCTGGGAGGCGGGAACCCATGCGGCGAACGGAAGGTGCTGCGGGTCATCCCGAGTTCGTGCGCCTTGAGGTTCATGAGGGCGACGAACGCGCTCGACGTCCCGCCGGCCTTCTGGGCAAGGAGGTAGGCGGCATCGTTGGCGGATTGGATCATCATCGCGTAGATGAGCTCCTCGACCGTGAACGTCTCACCCTGGCGCAGCCACACCTCCGTGCTGTCCTTGAAGCCCGCGACCCGGGCGGCCTCGGGAGTGACCGAGACGGGGGTGTCCAGGCCGAGGACCCCCTTCTTGATCTGGTCGTCGAGGACGGCGTAGGTCATGAGCTTCGTCATGCTCGCGGGCGGGCTGATGGCGTCCGCGTTGTTCTCGAAGAGGACGGCGCCGGTCGAGGCGTCCGTGGCGATCGCCCCCTTGTAGGAGGGCGCCCGCGCGGAGGCGTTGCTTGCGGACAGCGCGGCCGCCAGGGCGATCCACGCTGCTACGGTCAGGCGCTTCGACAACATGCGGAAAGGCAATAGGCGCCCGGAGGCTTGGCAACAGGGTTTCATTCCGGTGCTCAGGGCTTGGCCGGAGCCGCCTGCTCGAGCGGCAGCTCGCGCAGCTTCAGGTCCGGGTTCTTCTCGACGAAGTAGCGCAGGGTCCAGTCGTTGGGGAAGAGCGCCACCGGCTGGTCCAGCTTGTCCGTGCCGAAGCTTACGCCCGAGGCGACGATGAGCCCGGAGGGGTTCCGCAGGGCGGGGTGGGGCTCTATCCAACGAAGAATCGTCCACGGGGCCACCTCGAGCCTGGACTCGGCGCCGTACTCGCTCTTCAGCCGGTACTGGACGACCTCGAACTGGAGGGGGCCGACGGCCGCGAGGAGCGTCGCGCCCGGCGGGGCCGAGCGCGCGGAGAAGGACTGGACGACGCCCTCCTGGAGGAGCTGGTCCAGTCCCGCCCGGTACTTCTTCGAGTCGGAGGGGTTCGGGTTGGAGATGTAGACGAATACCTCCGGGGGGAAGCGGGGTATCTCGTCGAAGAGGATCGCCTTGTCCTGGGTCAGCGTGTCGCCGATGCCGAAGGCGTCGTGGCCGACCAGGCCAATCACGTCCCCGGGCCACGCCACGTCCACGGTCTCGCGCTCCTGCCCGAAGAGCTTGTGGGAGGAGGACAGGCGCACGGTCCTGCCTCCCTGGGCGTGCTGCACCATCATGTCGCGCTCGAATTTCCCGGAGCATACCCTCATGAAGGCGATCCGGTCCCTGTGGCGGGGGTCCATGTTGGCCTGTATCTTGAAGATGAAGGCGGAGAATCTGTCGTAGGTCACGGGGATCTCCACGGGAATACCCCCGGCGACCGAGGTCCGCGGCTGGGGCGGGATAGAATCCTCGAGGAAGCCGTCCAGGAGGAGCTGGATTCCGAAGTTGTTGACCGCGCTGCCGAAGTAGACGGGCGTCTGCTTCCCGGCGCGGACCGCGGCCAGGTCGTAGGGATGGCCCGCGCCGTCGAGCATGGCGAGCTGCTCGCTCACCTCCTCGAGCGTGGAATCATCCAGCTTCGCGCGCGAGGCCGCGTCCTCGAGCGAGCCGACCTTGACTGGGGCCCGGTACGCTCCGCCGGGCACGCGCTCAAAGAGGTGGACCTGCTTCGACCTCCGGTCGAAGACGCCCCGGAAGGACGGGCCGTTGCCGAGCGGCCAGACGACCGGCGAGGCCTGGATGCCCAGCACCGCCTCAAGCTCGTCCAGGAGCGCGATCGGGTTGAGCGTCGGCCGGTCGCACTTGTTCATGAAGGTGAAGATCGGGATGCCGCGCCGCCGGCACACCTCGAAGAGCTTGCGCGTCTGCGCCTCGACGCCCTTCGCCGCGTCGATCACCATCAGGACGGCGTCGACCGCCGTCAGCACGCGGTAGGTGTCCTCGGAGAAGTCCTTGTGGCCGGGGGTGTCCAGCAGGTTGACGACCCGGCCCGCGTAGTCGAACTGGAGGACCGTCGAGCTGATGGAGATGCCGCGCTGGCGCTCGAGCTCCATCCAGTCCGAGGTCGTCGCGCGCTGGTTCTTGCGGTCCTTCACCGCCCCCGCGAGGTGGATCGCGTTGCCGTAAAGCAGGAACTTCTCGGTCAAGGTGGTCTTGCCCGCATCGGGGTGCGAAATGATCGCGAAGGTGCGCCGGCGCTCGATTTCAGGCGGGAGGGACATCGGGAATCGAACATTAAAATCCCGCGCCCTGCGCCTTGGAAGCCTATTCGGGGCGGGGCCCCCGCCGCACTTTGGGCTTCTTATGCTTCCGGGCGGCGGCGATGATCGGGGAATGTCGGTCCCCGCCTACAAGCTCAAGGCCAATGCCAACTCGCGCGTCCTCTCGGGGCACCCCTGGGTGTTCGCGAACGAGGTTGAGGCGCCCCTGCCGCCGGAGTGCGACGGGGAGGTCGTCGAATGCCGCGACCGCACCGGCCGGCTCCTCGGGTGGGGTATCTGCAACGGGCGCTCCCAGATCGTCTGGCGCCGGCTTTCCCGGGAGAAGGTGGTCCTCGACGCGTCTTACCTGGGGCCTGCCCTCGAGCGGGCCGTAGCCCGGCGCCTCCCGGGGCATTTCCGGCGCCTGGTCTGGTCGGAGTCTGACGACCTTCCTGGCGTCGTCCTGGACCAGTACGGCGACTGCGTCGTGCTCCAGATCCAGACCCTCGCGATGGAGAAGCGCTCGGCGCTCATCGGGGACCTGGTCGACGGCCTCCTCCATCCGTCCGAGATCGTCTTCCGAAACGACGCGCAGATCCGCAGGCTCGAGGGCCTGCCGCTCGAGACGCACACCCGCTCCGGCGGGCCTTGGGAGCCGCGTTGGGTGTCGATCGACGGGTTCGACGTGTGGCTGGACCTCATGGGCGGGCAG
>Ga0181537_10001514_pt1 | contig 21308 bp, 21 predicted proteins | sample PEATcosm2014_Bin_39_FD_119765 | JGI IMG/M metagenome (GOLD analysis project Ga0181537, IMG submission 119765) | Peatland microbial communities from MTU Mesocosm Facility, Houghton, MI, USA - PEATcosm2014_Bin23_10_metaG | ecosystem: Environmental > Terrestrial > Soil > Wetlands > Peat | place... | reverse complement strand
TCGACCAGCCTGTTGACGATGCCGAGCGAATGGGCCTCCTCGGCGCCGATCACATCGCCGAGCAGGTACATCTCGCGTGCCTTCGCGGTGCCGACCAGCCGGGTCAGGCTCCAGGTACCGCCGTAATCGCCGGAATAGCCGATGCGGACAAAAGCGGTGCCAAACCGCGCCGCCTTGCCGGCGACCCTGAGGTCGCAGGCGAGCGCCAAGCCCAGCCCGGCGCCGGCGACCGGACCGTTGATCATGCCGATGATGACCTTCGGGCAGTTGAGCATCAGCAGCGGCAATTCATGCGCGCGGCGCAACCCCTCGACACGGTCCTCGACGGTCTGGTCGCGGCCGCGGCTTTCCATGGTCTTGACGTCGCCCCCCGCGCACCAGCCGCGCCCGGCGCCGGTGATCACGATGCAGCCGACCTCGCGATCGGTCGCCAGCCGCTTCAGCGCCTCGGTCAGGCTTCCGGTCATCTCCGGCGACAGCGCGTTCAGCCGCTCCGGCCGGTTGAGCGTCAGCCAAGCGACGCCGTTCTCGATCGCTTCCAACAAATCGGCCATCAGCTTCCTCCTTCGCGAACTCGGCTGATCATAACCGAAAGGACTGTCATTGCGAGGCGCCCGAGGGGCGCCGTGGCAATCTCGTGCAAGGGATCCCCCTCGCCAATCGAGATTGCTTCGCTGCGCTCGCAATGACAGAACGAACCGAAACCCGGAGGAGCCCATGAAGATCGCGCGCATCGAAACCTTCATTCTCGGTACCGGCAGCTCAAAGGATTTGCTGTTCTGCCGGGTCGAGACCGAGGACGGGCATCACGGCTGGGGCGAAGCCTATGTCACGCACGGTCGCGAGGAGGTCATCGCGGTCCTGATCGACAAGATGGCGCCGCATGTCATCGGCCGGTCGGTGTTCAACATCCGGCACACCGGCCAGATCATGTTTGACGATTTCGCGATTAAGCGCGGCTCGATGGAGTTGCTGTCGGCATGGAGCGCGATCGAAATCGCCTCGTGGGACATCATCGGCAAGATCGCCGGGCTGCCGGTCTATAACCTCCTGGGCGGCGCCTCGCGCGAACGGGTGCGGGTCTACGCCAATGGCTGGGCCGGGCGGACAACGATCGAGGACGGCGTCGAGCGCGGCCGCAAGATCAAGGCGATGGGTTTCACGGCCGCCAAATTCGACCCGTTTCCCGGGCCGTGGCGCACCCATGTCGATCGCAAAGACGAGGATTTCGCCATCGAGTATGTCGCCGCGATGCGCGAGGCGCTCGGCCCCGATTTCGAGATCCTGGTCGAGGCGCATCGTCGCTTCGCGCCGGCGCACGCGATCCGCGTCGGCCGTCGCCTCGAAGAACTCGGCATCGAGTGGTACGAGGAGCCGTGCCTCGCCGACAATCTCGCGCTGCTCGCCGAGGTGCGCGCCAAGGTGAGCATTCCGATCGTCACCGGCGAGGCGCTTTACACGAAGGAATCATTCTTCGAGTGCTTGGCGCGCCGCGCCGCCGACATCCTCAACCCCGACATCTGCGCGATCGGCGGCATTTCCGCGCTGCTGGACATTTCCGTGATGGCGCAGCCGCAGGCGGTCGTAATGTCGCCGCACAATTACAATTCGCCGCTGATCGGCATGGCCGCGACAGTGCATGTCTCGGCGGTGATCCCGAACTTCAAGATCACCGAGTATTTCGTCAATTTCGAGAGCCGCTGCCGCGAGATAGCGACCGCCTCGCTCGCCGTGTCGGACGGGTGGATCGACCTGCCGACCGCGCCGGGCCTCGGGATCGATCTCGACGTGGCCAAGCTGCGCTCGTTTCCGCACCACGAGGCGAGCCATCACGACTTCCGTTCCCACACCGAGGAATACCCGCGCAAGGGCTACGAGCCGACCCTCAAAGGCGACATGGCATCGCCTTAGGCGGCAAGGGCGATATCGCATGCCTCGAACCGTCGTCCCGGCGAAGGCCGGGACGACGGGAGCTACAGCCAGCTCGTATCCGGCTCGAGCCCCATCATGTGGGCGCCGACCGTCTCGAAATGCTCCTGCCGCCCTTGCAATTGCTGCGACACGCTGTGCACGTCGCGCCACGGCCGCTCAAACGGGTTTTCGTTGAAAATCGCGGTCGCGCCCGCCGCCTGATAGAGCTTGTCAGTAACCTCGAGCGCGGTATGGATGCAAAAAGTCGAGGCGAGCCGGATCGTCATCCGCTCGTCCAAGGTGACGTGGCCGCGCGCCCGCACCGCCTCGGTGATGTCTTCGAGAGAGCGAAGCAAATAGCCATAGGCCGAGGACAGCCGCGCCTCGGCCTGGCCGACATGCGACTGGATCACGTTGTTGTTGCGCATCGTGATGCGAGCGCCGCGCGGGATCTTGTCGCGCGCCAGCTCGATAAGCGAGGCAAGCGTCGCCCGCGCGCAACCCATCGCCACGCCGGCAAACCCGGCGGCGTAGAGCGTCATGCTCGAAAAGCGATAGAGGAGGCCCGCTTCCTGCCGCGCCGCCGGCGCATCGCGTAACGGCGAGTAGGCCTCGGGCACAAACAGATCCTTGACCGCGTATTGGTCGCTGCCGGTGCCGCGCAGGCCCATCGTGTGCCAGATATCGGTGAATTTGGTTTTGCTCTTCGGAAAAATCATGGTCCGCACGACGGGACTGCCGTCGGCCTCGCGGCGCGGTTGCCCGTTCGACTCGATCACCGGCACGTGGCAGCCGAGCCAGCTCGCGTGATGGCTGCCGCTGGCAAAGGCCCAGCGCGCGGTGACGTTGTAGCCGCCGGCGACGACCCGCGCCTCGCCTGGCCCCGGCCCCCAGGCGAGGATGCCGCGCGGGCCGCCAAAAATCTCCTTGGCGATGTCGGGGGCGAAATAGGCCGCCGTCATCGAGCAGCCCGAATTCTGGTTGATGCACCAGGCAGCGCTGGCGTCGACGCGGGCGATCGCCTCGATGATCGGCACATAATCCGCCGGCAGCAATTCGGCGCCGCCCAGCGAACGCGGTAGCAGCAGCCGGAAAAACCCGCCTTCGACGAACCGGTCGACGATCGCGGCCGGCAGTTCGCGCCGTTCGTCGATCTCGGCGGCCGAAGCCTTCAGCGCGGGTGTCAACGCGTCCACCCGCGCCAGATAGTCCGCCGTCGTCAGCCCCGTCTTCTGCCGATCTCCCGCCGCGCTCTTGGGAAGCGTCGCCGCCATTTTCTGCCCCTTTTCCGGTCGATGACGCCCCGCCGGCCTGGCCACTCCACAGGAGAACCCAAGCGCCTGTCAAGGCGAACAGCGGGCCGCCGAGAGTGGACCGTTCGTATCGACACGCCGTGGTTAACCGCTCCGAAAGGACGCGGCTCTAGACTCGGCCGGGATGGTCCCATCTTCCTCAGCCATGCTTGCCGCGCCGGCCGTCTCGCATTGGCTGACCGAACAGCGCGTTCGCGTTTACAGCTGCATCGTGCTGAGTATCTTCCTTGCCGCTTATATTGGACTGACGGCGCTATCCCTGCCCGGTTTTGTCGATCCGCGCGGGAAGCCGGTTGGATACGATTTTATCGCTTTCTGGAGTGCCGCACGGCTCGCGGTCGAGGGTCGGCCAGAGGCGGCTTTCGACTGGGCGACGATCGCCGCGGCGCACCACGAAGCGGTGCCGGCCATCGGCGACAAGGTATTTTTGTGGCACTACCCGCCGACCTTTTTGTTGCTGATTTTGCCGCTGGGCCTGCTGGCCTATCCCGCTGCGCTGGTCGCGTTCGCCGGTTCGACCGCGGCGCTGTGGGCCGGCCTTATCCGCGCCCTCTTCCACGACAAGCGCGCTTGGCTCGTCGCGGCGGCGGCGCCGGCTGGTCTCATGAACCTGATCGACGGGCAGAACGGCTTTCTCACGGCCGGGTTTGCCGGCCTTGCGATGGTCCAGCTTGAACGGCGTCCGCGGCTCGCCGGAATGCTGATCGGGATGCTGGCAATCAAGCCGCATCTCGCTGTGCTGTTTCCTTTGGCTCTTGTCGCCTCGCGCCGCTGGCAGGCGCTCGTGTCGGCAGCGGTGACGGCGGTTGGATTCACGGCGCTCGCCGTCGCCGCTTTCGGTCTGCCGACGACATCCGCCTTTCTGCGCGACCTCACACAGCTGGGCGACATCGTCGACCGCGCCGGTCTGCCGTGGGGTCAGATGCCGAGCCCCTATGTATTAATGCTATCTCTCCACGCCGCGCGCTTGGCAGCCGCCGTCCAGACGCTTGCCGCGCTCGGCGCCGCGATCTGCGTCTGGCTCGCTTGGCGCAATGAACACGCGTCGTTCGAGGCCAAGGCCGCGGCATTGTTCGCAAGCTCGATGTTGGTCTCACCGTACCTTTTCATCTACGACCTGACTTGGGACGCCGTAGCGATCGCATTCCTGGCGATCCTCGGGCTGCGCGGCGGCTTCCTGCGTGGCGAGCGCGAGGTCCTTGTCGCGGCCTGGGTTGCTCCGCTCGCGCTCTATCCGCTCTATTGGCTGACCGGATTGCAGCTCGGCTGCGCGGTGCTGGTTATGCTGCTCGTCGCTGCGATGCGCCGCGCGATGCAACCGCCCTCCTTGCCGCTAGCCTCTTTCGCTTGCCGCGAGCCCTGATCGATGCCGTCGCTCGACGCCTTGCGATTTGCCCCCTGGCTCACCCGCAAACGCCTCATGCGATGGAGTGGGGCCTTCGTATTGATGACCGCGATCCTTGTCGCGGCACACATCGCCACCCACACCGCCGTCGGGCTCACCAATAAGAGCGGCGAACAGTTTGGTGTGGATTTTATCGATTTTTGGTCGGGGGCGCGCTTCGCCGAGAGCGGACACCCGGTCGAAGCCTACGATCCCGGCGCCGTCGATGCTTTTCAGAAATCCGTGGTCGGTTCAGCGGAGGCGCAATTCAAATATTACAACTACCCGCCAGTAGCGATGATGTTGTCATTGCCGCTGGCGAGATTGCCGTTTCTCTGGGCGCTGGTCGCCTGGGTCGGTCTGGGCGCGGGTTTCTGCCTATGGTCGCTGTCGCGCCTGCTCGGCTGGCGTATAGCGGCGCTGGCGACATTTGGCGCGCCCGCGGCCTGCCTCAATCTTTTGACCGGCCAGAATGGCTATTTCACCGCCGGGTTGCTGGGCACTGGGCTGATGGTGCTCGATCGCCGACCGGTGCTTGCCGGGATTTTGTTTGGGCTGCTTTCCTATAAGCCTCATCTCGGGCTGCTGCTGCCGGTTGCGCTGATCGCCGGCGGGTATTGGCGCGCCGTGATCGCAGCGACGGCGACCGTCGTGCTGCTGCTGGTTGGTAGCACCGTCCTGTTCGGCATCGACATCTGGCCGGCTTTTCTCCGAATTATGGTTCTGCAACGCCATATGATGGAGATATCGACTTGGGCTTGGCACCGCATTCCGACCGTCTTTATCGCCGTGCGGATCGCGGGTGGCGGCGTCGGCGCGGCATATGCTGCGCAAATCGCCTCGGCGGCCGTGGCGGTGGTCATCGTCGTGCAGGTATGGCGTGCGCGCTGCGCGCTTGAGCTTAAGGCGGCAACACTCGTGATCGCGATGTTTGTCAGCCTGCCTTATGCCCAGGATTACGACATGGTGGTGCTGATCTTTGCTGCGGGCTGGATGCTCAACCAGGCGCTCGTCTCCGGCTTCTTGCCGTGGGAGCGGCTAACCCTGGCGATGCTGCTTATACTGCCATTCGTCGCGATGCCGCTCTCCAAATGGACTGGTGTGCAGATTGGACCAATCGTGCTGTGGGCCGCGCTCGCCAGCGTGGTGCGACGGGCGGTTCCTGTTAGGGCAACGTTATCTTCCGCTGCTTTGTGACGGCGCGGTCGTAACGCAGATCACCGGCGAGGGTCGCGCCGCAGATCAGCGATTGCGTCGGCAGGCCGAGCTGCCATTCCTCGGTCATTTGGCCGAGCTGCGTGCAGCTTTGCCCGGGATGCGGGCTGACCATCTGGACGCCGAGAAACAGCATCATGCCGATCGCGATGCCGAGCACCGGCACCTGCGCGGTCGGTTCATGCCGCCGAACCGTTGCTTGCTTCTTCAACACGATTCGCACCTCCGATCGCTCGACCATGCCAAAACAAGCTTAACGGACCGTTGACCATAGTCGACGACCGCGGTGGCAATCCCAGAGGACAACTCCGGAGTGTGGCAAAAGTTGCGTCGTTAAAGCCGGCCTTCGATTAAACTGTAACGCTATGCCGATCCGTCAATTGCCGCCTGTCCTCGTCAACCGCATCGCCGCGGGTGAGGTCGTCGAGCGCCCGGCCGCGGCGGTCAAGGAATTGGTCGAGAACGCGATCGACGCCGGCGCCGACCGCATCGAGATCACCCTGCGCGATGGTGGCCAGAGCCTGATCGCGGTCGCCGACAACGGCGCCGGCATGAACCCCGAGGAACTGTCGCTCGCGGTCGAGCGCCATTGCACATCCAAGTTGCCCGACGACAATCTCCTGGAGATCGCCGCGCTCGGCTTTCGCGGCGAGGCCTTGCCGTCGATCGGCGCGGTCAGCCGCCTGCGTATCGTCTCGCGTCCGCCCGGTGCCGATTCGGCATGGGAGATTCGGGTCGAGGCCGGTGACAAGCACGCGCCGGTGCCGGCCGCGCACCCGCCCGGCACGCGGGTCGAGGTGCGCGACCTGTTTTTTGCGACGCCGGCGCGGCTCAAATTTATGAAGACGCCGCGCAGCGAGCGCGACCAGGCGGTCGACACGGTAAAGCGGCTGGCGATGGCTTATCCCGGGATCGCCTTTACGGTGATCGGCGACGATGATCGCGTGCTGTTGCGGCTCGCGGCGGAGAGCGCGCTGCTTGGCGATGACCCGCGCCGCGCCCGTCTCGCCGCGTTGCTGGGCCGCGACTTTGCCGAGAATTCGCTGGTGATCGATGCAGAGCGCCAAGGATTTCGGCTGACCGGGCGGATCGGCCTGCCGACCTTGAACCGCGGTCTGCCGCGCGACCAGTACCTCGTCGTCAACGGCCGCCCGGTGCGCGATCGGTTGCTGGTCGGCGCGGTGCGCGGCGCCTATCAGGATGTCCTGGCGCGCGACCGCCATCCGATCGTCGCGCTGTTTGTCGACGGACCGCCCGCCGAGATCGACGTCAATGTGCACCCGGCCAAGGCCGAAATTCGCTTTCGTGATGCCGGGCTCGTGCGGGGTCTGATCGTCGGCGCGCTGCGCCACGCGCTCGATGCCGCCGGTCATCGGGCCTCGACGACAGTGGCGAACGCCGCGCTCTCGGCGTTCCGGCCGGAGAGCAACGGCGCGCTCGGTGCGGGGACGACGCCGCGTTTCGCGTTGCCGCAAGCGACGGTGCCGCACGCGCTCTACGAAGCTGGCAACGCGTTCCTCGCGCCCGAACCGTCGGCGCCCGAGCCACCACCCGACGCGGCCGCAGCCCCGCTCGGCAATGCTCGTGCGCAATTGCACGGCACCTACATTCTCGCGGAGACGTCCGCCGGCATCGTGTTGGTCGATCAGCACGCCGCGCATGAGCGGATCGTTCATGAGCGGATGAAGGCCGCGTTGGCCGCGCGCGGGGTCGCGCGCCAAGTGCTGCTGTTGCCCGAGGTCGTCGAGCTCGATGCGTCGCTCGCGGCGCGACTCGTCGCGCGCGCCGGCGAACTCGCGGAGTTCGGGTTGGTGCTTGAAGGGTTCGGTCCTGGCGCGGTTGTCGTGCGCGAGGTGCCGGCCTTGCTGCCAGGGTTAAAGATCGCCGCGCTCGTGCATGATCTCGCCGCGGAGCTGGCCGAATGGGACGACGCGCTGTCCTTGAAGGAGCGCATCGAGAGCGTCTGCGGCACACTCGCCTGCCACACCAGCGTGCGCGCCGGGAACCGCCTGTCGCAAGCCGAGATGGACGCCCTGTTGCGCCAGATGGAGGCGACGCCGAATAGCGGCCAATGCAATCATGGCCGTCCGACCTACGTGACCCTCGCGCTTGCCGATATCGAGCGCCTGTTCGGCCGGCGTTGAGCTACTTGTCCAATGTGGCCACAGTGGCTACATTGGTCGCATGCACAACTGGTCAATCCGCGCCGCCAAAGACCATCTAAGCGAACTCGTAGATGCGGCGCAGGAGGCGCCACAGGCTATCACCCGCCGTGGACGTTGCGCTGCAATCGTGCTTTCTCAACGTGAGTTTGATCGACTTCGTCGCCGAAACGAGCCGCTGAGCAGCCTTTTCGCGCGTGCGGGGCTGGAAGATGTCGAGATCGAGCAGATCGAAGCGGTGCCTCGCGATGATGTTGAGTTCTGACGATCGGTTGGCTGCTCGATACGAATGTGGTCAGCGAACTGCTCAAGGGGGCTCGCGCCAATCGGGCCGTCCAAGCCTGGGTCGATCAGACTGACGAGGAAGAGCTTTATCTCAGCGCCATAACCCTGGGCGCGATTGCAAAGGGGATCGGTCTCGCTGAAGATCGCGGGCGCGATATGAGCCGGCAGCGCGATTTTCTAAGCCGTGTTTTGCCGGATATATTCGGTAACCGCATTCTTCCTTTTGATGGCCGTGCTGCCATTGAATGGGGTCGGATGCTGTGCCGATTATCGGGTAACCAAGCGGAGGAGCGGCTCCTGACCATAGACGCTCAGATTGCTGCTACGGCCGAAGCGGCATCACTGACGTTGTGTTCTCGAAATATCAAAGATTTTGAGCGGCTCGGAATAAGCAACGTTTTCAATCCGTTCGAGGTCTCGTGAGCTCAACCGCGACCGAAACAGCGGCCGCCGCCGTCGCGCGGCGGAATCAGATTCCGCGCGGCATCGCCTATATGGTCGCCTCGACCGCGCTCTTTGCCGCGATCAACGCCATCGTCAAATTGGAACTGGCGATCTATCCGGTCGGCGAGGTCGCGTTCTACCGCGCGCTGTTCGCGCTGGTGACCGTGTTTGTGATGATCGTGCCGAAGACCGGGATCGCCGTGTTCCGCACCCGCCGCTATCTCGGGCATTTGCAGCGCGGCATTTCGCAATTCGGCTCGATGACCTTCATGTTCTTCGCGTTCAGCATGATGTCCTTGGGCTCGGCGGTGGCGATCAGTTTCGCGGCGCCGCTGTTCACGACCTTGCTGTCGATCGTGATCCTCAAGGAGCGGGTCGGCATCCACCGCTGGTCGGCGCTGATTGTCGGGTTTGTCGGGGTGGTCATCGTCACCGAGCCCGGCGCCGGGACGTTCAATCTCGGCGCGCTGTTCGCGCTCGCCAACGCGGTGCTGAGCTCCTCGGTCGCGATCGCGATCCGGCGGATGAGCGCCACTGAATCGACCGAAACGCTGACCCTCTACCAGATGATCGTGATCACCACGTGTACTTGTTTCCTGCTGCCGTTCGGTTTTGTCCGTCCGACCTGGCTCGATGCCGGGGCGCTGGCCGTCGCCGGTGTCGGCAACGGGATCGCACAATATTGGTGGACGCGATCGCTGACCCTCGCGCCGCCCTCCGCTGTGGTGCCGTTCAACTATCTGTCGCTGGTCTGGGCGACGATCCTCGGTCTCGTGGTCTGGGGCGACGTGCCGACACCGCATCTGCTGATCGGTGCTGTCATCGTCGTGTGCTCCGGCCTCTACATCCTGTGGCGCGAGACAGTCCGACGGCGCCGACCCCGTGCCGCCGCCCTTGATCGTATTTCCCGCGAAAGCGGGAATCCAGGGGTTGGAGATGTGCCGGTTGCCCCTGGGCCCCCGCTTTCGCGGGGGTGACTAAGGTATCAGGTCCGCTTGAAGAACCGACTCGCGTTGTCCCACAGCAGCTTTTGCTGGGTCTCCGGCTTGACGCTCTTCCAGGCGAGGATGTTCGACACCGTGTTGGGGAACTGGCATTCCGAATGCGGGTAGTCCGACGCGTACATCAACGCGTCGTCGCCCAGGAATTGGGTGACCATGTTGAACATGTCCTCGCCCTCATGCCGCTCGATGCTGCAGAAGAACCGGCCACTCTTTAGGTAATCCTCGGGGTGATGCTTTAGCTTGGCGGTGCTGCCGACATATTCGTATTGCTCGTTCATCCGGCGGCCCCAGAACGGCAGCCAGCCAAAGCCGCATTCGAGGATGCCGACCCGCAGTTCGGGATAGCGGTCCATGATCCCGCCGCCGATCACCGAGGCGATAAAGCGCATCGCGCCCCACGGGTGCGAGGCGAGCCGGCCGAGGAAGATGTTGTCCCACAGATCAAAGCAGCCGGGGAAATAGGGCGGGGTCCAGGTAAAGCTGTGATGCGCGATCGGCAGATCGTATTCGACGCACGCCTGCCAGATCGGTTCGAGGCTTGGGTGATCGGCCGGGATGTCCTTGGTCACCAGCGGCATCACCGCGACCGCCCATTTCGACTTGCCCCATGTCTTGATCTCGGCCACCGCGGCCTCGATGTCGCGTGCCGAGGCGACGATCATGCTGGTCAGCCGCCCGGGATGTTGCGCGCAGAAATCCTCCATGTGCCGGTGATAGGCGCGGATCACATTGGTTTCGAAGGACGGGTCGTCGTGCCCGACGAGGCTGGTCCACGCGGTCGGAATCAGGAAATGCGCGTCGACGCCTTCATCATCCATATCGGCGATGCGGTTCGCCGCCTCGTCGTCCTGCACGCCAAGACGCGGCTGCTTGGTGCCCATCCATACCGAAGCACGGCCGGTGTGCTCGGGGCGCGGCTCGGCCTCGCCGAGGATGCGCTTAAACGAGATCTGGCCAAAGCGGTAGACATGGCGGCCGGGCGAGCTGCCCGGCGTCGTCGCGGCGATCGGCGCGCGAAACTGCGCCAGCTCGGGCAGCCGGTTGCGAAATCCGGGATCGAGATATTTGTCGATGACCTCGGCCGATGGCTCGACATGGGTGTCGGAGTCCCAGACCTTGAGCCCGTTTTTCATGAGCCGCCTCCCGCGTTCGCTTATCGTTGCTCACTGCAAACTATATACCGCGGGCCGATATAGGGCGACCGACTCGCGGGAAGCCATTTCATCTGCCCGAGTAAGCGCCTAAGCACGAAAAATGCTCGACCAAAACCGGCGATTGGGTAAGGCTCCTGCCATCCATTTTCAGAGGGACGACCAGCACCATGCCGCGAGTGACCTATGTGAGCCATGACGGGAACAGCACCACGCTCGACGTTCCCCTGGGTACCAGCGTGATGCAGGCCGCCATGCTGCACGGGCTTGATGGCATTGTCGCCGAATGCGGCGGCTCGTGCATGTGCGCGACCTGTCATGTGTTTGTCCGCGAAGACCAGCTGAAACTGCTGCCCGAGATGGAGCTCGGCGAGGACGCGATGCTCGACGGCACGGCAACCCCGCGCCAGCCGAACAGCCGGCTCTCCTGTCAGCTGGTGATGACGCCGGAGATGGACGGGCTCGTGGTCGACATGCCGGAGAGCCAGACCTGATGGCGGCTGCCGGGGGCGTCGTTGTCGTCGGCGCCGGCCATGGCGGGTTCCAGGTCGCCGCCTCGCTGCGCCAGAACGGCTATGACGGCGCGATCGTGCTGGTCGGCGACGAGCCGCAACTGCCCTATCAGCGCCCGCCTTTGTCGAAAGACTATCTGAGCGGCAAGATCGGTCTCGACCTGCTGCTGATGCGCCCGGCGGCGTTTTTCGACGAGCACCGCATCGAGCTCGTCAGCGGCGTCGCGGTCAGCGAAATCGACCGCGCCGGCAAGTCGGTCCTGCTGTCCGACGGCAAACGCCTGTCCTACGACCACCTGGTGCTCGCCGCCGGCGCGCGCAACCGCGTGCCGCCGCTCCCGGGTATCGAGTTGGACGGCGTGTGCTATCTGCGCAATTTCGCCGAGACCGAGGATTTGCAGCGACGGCTCGCCGCCTGCCAACAGGCGATCGTCATTGGCGCCGGGTTTATCGGCCTGGAATTCGCCGCGATCGCCCGCGACAAGGGCATTCCCGTGCACATCGTCGAGCTGACCGAGCGGGTCATGGGCCGCGTCGTCTGCCCCGAGACCTCGGCCTATTTCGCCGCGGCGCACCGCCAGACCGGTGTCGAGTTCAGCTTTGGCGCGGGCGTCACCCGGCTGGGCGGCGAGGGCGGCAAGGTCAACCATGTCGTGCTGGCCGATGGCCGCAGCCTGCCGGCCGATCTCGTCGTGGTCAGCATCGGCGTCGTGCCGAATGAGGGGCTCGCCGCCGCCGCGGGACTCGCGGTCGATAATGGTGTCGTGGTCGATGAGCTGCTGTTGACGGCGGACCCGAATATCTCGGCGATCGGCGATTGCGCGTCATTCCCGTCGCGCCATTCGTTAAAAAACCCGGTGCGGCTCGAAGCGGTGCAGAACGCCGCCGATCATGCGCGCTGCGTCGCCAGCCGCCTTGTCGGCAAGCCGCATGTTTACGAGGCGCTGCCGTGGTTCTGGAGCGAGCAGGGCGCGCTGCGCCTGCAGATCGCCGGGCTGACGACCGGGTTTCAGAGCGTCGTGCTGCGCGGCGATTACGATGGCGGCGAATATTCGGCCTTCTGCTACGCCGGCGACCGATTGCTCGGCATCGAGTCGATCAACAAGCCGGCCGACCACGCCTTCGCCCGCCGCCTGCTTGCCGCCGGGCGCGGTGTCACCGCGGAACAGGCCGCCGACCCCAGCTTCGACCTCCGCGCCGCCGCGATGGCCCGGCCCGCGGGCTAGCCTGGCGAGACGGCCGTGGGCATCGCGCGTTCTTTGTCCACCTTTCCGAATTTCGCCATCTATTTTGTCTGCGCTGCCCTGCTGACGGCGCTGTTTCTGGTGCTCTATAGCAGCCTGACGCCGCAGCGCGAGCTTCGCCTCATTCGGGAGGGGAATATCGCGGCCGCGATTGCTCTGATCGGTGGGCTGCTCGGCTTTGTCGTTCCGCTCGCCAGCGTGATCGCGCACAGCGCCAGCCTGATCGATGTGGTCATCTGGGGCATCATCGCGCTGGCGGTACAGATTGGCGGGTTTATCGCCGCCCGCATCGTGCTGCCGCATCTGCCGCAGGCCATCGCCGACGGCAATGTCTCCGACGCGATCTTTCTTGGCGGCCTGTCCGTATCTCTCGGAATACTCGATGCGGCCTGCATGGCAGGGTGAAAATGCCGGACGAGGAACCATCGCGCCGGTCCAAGATCGTCGGTCTGACGGTTGTCGGCCTGGTCGCGACGGTTGCGATTGTTGACGAGGGGGCATCGCGAAGTGTCGAGATGCGGCGCAATCTTTACGCCGACCGCGCGGCGTGCGAACGCGACTACCCGCCAAGCCAATGCCAGGAAGGTTCAGATGGCGGCGGGGGGAGCGGGTCGGGTGGCGGTTGGCACGGCCCGTATTACAGCTCCAACCGCAGTAACGCCGCTGCCGACGATCCCGGCGCGGGGCGCACAAGCACCAGCCGCGTTTCCTATGAGACGAGCTATCGCGGTGGGTTTGGCGCGTTTGGTCACGCCTTGCACATAGGCGGGTGAGGCATCGGCGTATGAAGCGCGAAATCCTGCAGCCGAGGCCGGACTGGCCGGCAAAAGTCGCGGCGCTGGGGCTCGATTTTCACACAAACGATGGCGAGCCCTACTGGTGGGAAGCGGCGTGCTACGCCTTTTCCGCCGCCGAGATCGACGTGATCGAGGAGGCCACCGAGACGCTGCATGGCCTCTGCCTCAAGGCTGTCGATCGATTGCTGGAGGCCAGCGATCTCGGCCGCCTTGACATTCCGCCGGCCTATTGGCCGTGGATCGCCGAATCCTGGAGGCGGCAAGACCCTGATGTCTATGGCCGCTTCGACCTCGCCTATGACGGGGTCTCGCCGCCAAAGATGCTCGAATACAATGCCGATACGCCGACGGCGTTAATCGAGGCGGCGGTCGTGCAATGGTATTGGCTCGAAGAGGTCAAGCCCGGCTGCGACCAGTTCAACTCGCTGCACGAAAAGCTGATCGACCGGTGGAAGGAACTGCGTGAGCGCGCTTCCCGCGGCGGCCACCAGACCTCCCTCCATCTCACCGGTTTCTTCAAGGAACTCGAAGACCGACGCACGGTCGAATACATGCAGGACGTCGCTAACCAGGCTGGGTGGTCGACGACGCTCCTCGACATAGCTGAAATCGGCTGGAACGGCAGTGCCTTCACCGATCTGACCGAAACCGCGATCGGCTTCCTGTTCAAGCTTTATCCCTGGGAATGGATGCTTCGCGAGCAATTTGGCGCGCATCTGTTGCGCGATCTCGTCGGCATCGTCGAGCCGCCGTGGAAGATGGTGCTGTCAAATAAGGCAATCCTGCCGGTGCTCTGGGAAATGTTTCCGGGTCACCCGAACCTGCTTCCGGCGTCGCACGACCGCGGGGCAATCATCGGCCCGTGCATCGAGAAGCCGAATCACGGGCGCGAGGGAAACGATGTGCGCCTGTTGGGCAAAGACGATGCGGGCAACGCCCATCGCGGCCAAGTCTATCAGGCGCTCGCGCCGCTGCCGGTGTTTGATCGCTGGCACGCGCTGATTGGTTCCTGGGTGATCGGCGGCAAGGCCGCCGGCATCGGCTTGCGCGAGGACCGCGACCCCATCACACGCAACACCAGCCGCTTCGTGCCGCATTACTTCACATAAGCGACGCCTGCCGCGCGCGCGTAAATTCGGCTAGCCCGCAAGGCGGGGCTGCGTCAGCCGCGCCGGCCGTGCTTCGCCGAGCGTGCCGCGCGACAAGGTCAACGCCGCGACCGCGCCGATCAGCGCGAGGGCGCCGGCGGCGATAAAAGCGCTGTTAAAGCTGCCGGTCGCCTCGACCAGGTAGCCCGTCACGATCGGCGCGCACAGCCCGAACGTGTTGCCGCCCAGCACCAGGAACGCCAATGCCCGGCCCGCATCGGCCGACGAGCGCAGTAGATCGTTGGTCAGCGCGCCATTCGTCGCCGGTCCGCAATTGGCGAACGACACCGCGAACGTGACCAGCACGATCATCGCGGTCAGCGATTCGACGTAGGGGATCAGCAGTCCTGACGCCGTCAGCAACAGGCAGATTGCCACCAGATAGCGTCGCTTGCCGGCATGCACGGCTTCGACGCTCATCGTCTTGTCGCCGATCCAGTTGGCGACGATGTTGACGATCGAGGCGATCAGGAACGGCAGCGCGGTATAGATGCCCGAGCCCATCACCGACATGTGGCGCTGCGTCTGCAGGTAGTTTGGCAACCAGCTCAGGTAGAGATAAACCGTGTAGACCATGCAGCCTTGCGAGATGAAGAGGCCCCACATCGCCGGCGCGCGGATCAGCCCGAGATAGCCGACGCCGCCATGATCGGGCGTCTCCAGCCCGCCGCCACGTTCGGCGAGGATGCGCTGGCGCTCGGGCTCGGGTATCCAACCTGTCTTTTCCGGCGTCGACACCAGCGCGCGGAAGACGGCGACCCAGATAAGGCCGATCGCCCCGGTCACGACAAATGACCAGCGCCACGAGCTGACCGAGATGATCCAGGCGACAAATGGCGCGCCCACCGCTGCACCGAGGCTCGACCCGGCCGAGATCGCAGCGATCGCCATTCCGCGCTCCTTGATCGGCCCCCATAACCCGACGCTGCGATAAGTCACCGGCGCGAAGGGAGCCTCGCCGATGCCGAGCCCGAGCCTTGTCGCCAGCATCGTCGCGAAGCTGACCGCCGCGCCGGTCAGCATCTGCGCCACCGACCATACCGCAGTTGCGATCGCGGCGACGTTGTGGGGGCCAAAACGGTCAATCAGCCGACCGCCCGGCAGCATCATCAGCACATAGGCCCACAGGAACGAAGAGAACAGATAGCCCAGTGCTACCGGCGACAAATGCAGCTCGTCGGCGATCGGCTTCCCGGCAACCGAGATGTTTACGCGGTCGGTATAGGCGATCATGTTAAACAGGAAGAGCAGGAAATAGACCCAGAACCGGCGTCGCGTCATTGGCTGTCGCCTCCCGTGATCCGGCCGCCATTGATGGCGTGCCGTGCATTGCCGCGAACTGTGGCACGCCGGCCCGTCGGGGCGAAACGGATTGCGGTGCAGCGCTGCAATGCGACGCTCGCAACTCGAAAGCGCGCGGTATGCTATCCTGCCGCTCCGATGAAGCTTCCCCGCATGCCGGCCGCCATTGTCTTCGACATGGATGGGCTGCTCTTCGATACCGAGATCCTCTACCAGGAGGCGGCCTTGGCCGCCGCGTCCAAGGGCGGACACGACGCGAGCTCGGGCATCTTCACCCGCACGGTCGGTCTTCCCTGGCCGCGGACCCGGCTGATGCTCCTCGAACATTTTGGCGAGGCGTTCCCGGCCGATGAATTTGTCGCCGAGTGGGTAAGCCAATTCGAGGCGCTGGCCGCGACCCGTCTGGCGCTAAAGCCCGGCGTCATCGAATTGCTCGACACGCTCGATGCGCTGCCGCTGCCGCGGGCGATCGCGACCTCCTCGGCGCATCACACCGTGCGGCATCACCTAACCGCCCACGATCTGACCGGAAGGTTTGACGCGATCGTCGCGGCCGGTGACTACGCTTCCGGCAAGCCCGCCCCCGACCCGTTTCTCAAAGCCGCCGAACGGCTGGGTGTCGCGCCCGGGTCATGTCTGGCGTTGGAGGACTCCCACAACGGCATCCGCTCCGCCCACGCCGCCGGCATGATGGCGATCATGGTCCCCGACCTCCTCGAACCGACCGAGGAAATCCGCGGCCTCTGCACCCTTGTCGTCAGCGATCTGTACGAGGTATGCCGGCTGATCCTGGTGAATTGACAAACCCGACGACGGCCGGGTCAACTGGCCGCATGAGATTGCGGCACGCGATTGGGGAGGAGCTTTAGCGATGGGCATGCTCGACGGCAAGGTGGCGATCTGCACGGGCGCGGCGCGCGGCGTGGGCGCGGAAGTCGCCAAATTGATGGCGAAAGAAGGCGCCAAGGTGCTGATCGTTGATCCCGGCGTCGGTGGCGCCGGCGAGGGTGGCGGCTCGGCGCCGGCGCAGGCGATGGCCGACGAGATCAAGGCGGAAGGTGGCGTCGCCGCCGCGAATTTTGGCTCGGTCGCGAGCTTTGAGGATTGTCTCAAGATGGTGCAGCAATGCCGCGACGAACTGGGTGGCCTGCACATCGTGTTCAACGCCGCCGGCATCCTGCGCGACAAGATGTTTCACAACATGTTCCCGGAGGATTGGCAGGCGGTCATCGATGTCCACCTGACCGGGCATTTCAATATTAACCGGGCCGCGATCAACCTGTTCCGCGAGCAGAATTACGGGCGGATGATCCTGGTGTCGTCGACCTCTGGGCTGCTCGGCAATATCGGCCAGGTCAATTACGGCTCGGCCAAGATGGGCGTCGTCGCGATGGCGCGTATTATCGCGATGGAGAACGCGTCAAAAGGTATTACCGCGAATGTCATCGCCCCCTCGGCTGACACGCGCATGACCCGCTCGGTGCCGACCCCAAAGGACCCCGCCGCCGCCGCGGCGCGCGAGGAGCGGCTGCGCCGCAGCCGGGCCGACGCGATCGCTCCCTTATGCGTGTTCCTCGCCTCCGAGCAGGCGAGCTACGTCAACGGCCAGGTATTCCATCAGCGCGCCGCCGAAATCTCGCTCTATTCGCACGCGCGCCCGGTCCGAATGGTGCACCACAATGGCGGCTGGACCCCCGAGCTGATCGCCGACGTCGCGATGCCCTCGTTGCAGAGCGGCTTCACCTCGCTCGACTCGCGCACCACCCACGCCGGCATGCCGATGGAGTAAGCGCTACGGCCCGGCTTTGGCGAGCTGGTAGCACCAATAGAATGACGTCTCGCCGCGCTTGCGGAAGTCGCAGCGGGCTACGGTCGTACCTTTTTCGAGGAAGTAATGGACGTCAGGTGTGTCGGTGGGGCCGGTCGCCGCGGTGTCGTAAACGACGTTGGTCAGCTTGTAACCGTCACTGACCAGATCGTAGAGGCTCTTATCCGTGGTCTGCCATTTATGCGGGTGACCTTCCGAGGTCGGCTGACCGACCGGCGTTTGCGCCCAGGCGCCCGCGCCGAGCATCGCGCCGAGACTTGCCGCCATCACCGCATAGCACCACCCGCGCCGCATCATCGCCTCCCCCCTGGTGAGGCCATCATCTTAGCCGAATTGACGCTGGTGGCGAGCCGGCGCGCAACCACCGCGCACCGGCGCCCGGCTTGGCAGCGCCGCGCTATGATGGGATGATGACGCAATCCTAAGCGCCGGATTTTCGGGAGACCGCAGACCATGATTACCGCGATCGTCCAATATCGCCTGCCGCCGAGCATCGACCTCGCCGCCTGCGCCGCGCATTTCCGCGGGATCGCGCCGGGGTTCCGCGCCGTGCCGGGGCTGATCCGCAAGCAATTCATCTATGCCGAGGATGGTTGGGCCGGCGGCGTCTATCTGTGGAAGACCCGCGCCGACGCGGAGGCGTTTTACTCGGGGCCCTGGCTCGCCGGCATCCGCGAGCGCTACGGCATGGATCCGCAAATCAAGTATTTCGAAACCGCCTGTGTCACCGATAATTCGGTCGAGGCGGTGTTGCTCCCCGACGCCGCGGAGTAGGTGTCTAGCTCGCGCGGAGGCGCGAGCGCACTTGAAAATCAATGCGGTGTGGTGATTTGCGGGACCAGCACCGTCGCCGGGACGACCGGTGCGAGGTACCGGGTCGCCGCGAACGGCAGATTCCTGACGTAACTGGCCATGAATTCGTTGATCGAGCCGATCACCGATTGCGGCACGTAGACGACGTCAAAGGATTTGAGGATCGGGTCGGTGCTTCCCGGCAGCGGGGCGAGCGCGGCTTGATAGGCGCGGACCGCCCCGCTTTCGTCGCGCCGGATCACCAGGACGTCGCTCGTCTGCGCCCCGGTTTTGGCGCCGCCGGCCTCGGTGATCGCCCGCTCGAGGGTCAACGGCAGGGCGCTGCGGATCAAGCCGGGCTTCAGGACCGCGCCGTCGACCCAGAAGACTTCCGGCGCATAGCCGCGCACCGTCAGCGACAGATCGGGATAGCGGATTTTCTTGGCGTAGAGCGCGTTAAGCCGCGCCGTTGCCTCGGGCGCGGTGAGCCCGCCGACCACGACGCTGCCGATCAGCCTTGGCGCCACGGTGCCGTCCTGACCGACCGTGACGCGATTGTTGAACTCCGGTGCAAACGGAAAACGGATCTCGAATTCGTCGCCGGGCGAAAGCGTGTGCTCGGGCGCCAGCGGGGTGCCTCCCGGCGCGACCGAGCCGGAAACCAGGCTCGGCCCTTTCGCCGTGCAGCCGGCGAGCAGCACGGCAAGAATCAGGGCAGGAAAAAAATGCAGCCGCCGCAAAGGTCTCAGCTTCCCGGCCCATCGACGACGATCTCGATGCGGCGGTTTCGCGCGCGCCCGTCCGCGGTGGCGTTCGAGGCAACCGGGTGGGTATCGCCGCGCCCCTTGGCGGATAGGATGTTCGGGTCGACGCCGTGGCTGCGCAGGTAATTCGCCACGACGTCCGCCCGTTTCGACGACAAATCCATATTGGTGTTGATGCCCTGTTTCTTCAGCGAAGCACCGCCGATCTTTTCGTCGTCGGTATAGCCATAGACGACGATTTTGCCGTTTTTCAGACCGCGCAGCTTGGTGATGATGTCGTTGAGCGCGGCCTGACCATTGGGCGTGACGTCGAACGCGCCTGGCGCGAACAGCAAATCGGCCGCCACGGTGTACGTGTTCTGCTGCGCCTGCTGAGCAAGCTGCGACTGCAGCGTCGCGTTCTCCGCCTGGAGCTGGTGGTTCGCCGCCTGCGATTGTTCGTAGCGCGCCTGAAGCTGGTCGTAATTGGATTGCGGCACCTCGCAGCCAACAAGCAGTACCGCGCATGACGGCGCCAGCCAGCCCAAATTCCGCCAGCGCGTCATAGGCCTCTGCTCAGAACGCACCAAGCCCCAGGATCCCGTCGACCGGGTCGATCCCGGCGAGCACGCGGCGGCCGATCAGATCCTTGAGCGTCTCGGTCGTGCCGCCGCCGAGCGTGCCGTAGCGCGCGCCGCGATAGAAGCGCGACACCGGGAACTCGTCGGTAAAGCCGTAACCGCCATGCACCTGGATCGCCTCGCTGGTGACGCGCAACGCCATCTCGTTGACTGTGATCTTGGCGGCGGCCGCGAGCAGCGGGTCGGGGAATGGGTCGGCCGTAGCGCAGGCGCGGTAGAGGATCGAGCGGCTCGCCTCGATGTCGCGATACATCTCGGCGATCTTCCAGCGCATCCCCTGGAAATCGGCGACCGCGCGGCCAAAAACGTGGCGCTCCTTGGCGTATTTGATCGCCTCCTCAAGTGCTCCCTCGGCGAGCCCGAGCGAAATCGATGGGTTCAGGCAGCGTTGGGTATTGAAGGCGCCGAGCAGTTTTCGGAACCCGTCCTCGAGCACAAGGTTCTCCGGCGGCAGCTCGACATCCTCAAAGCGGATTTCGTGCAAATTCTCGCCGCCCATCGTGTGGTAGCTGCCGGTAACCGAGAAGCCCGGCGTGCCCTTCTCGACCAGCACGCAGCCAATGCCCTCGCGGCCGGGTTTTTTATCGACGCGCGTAAAGACGACAAACCAGCCGGCTTCCTCGGCCCGGCTGATCAAGGTCTTGACGCCGTTGAGCCGCAATTTGTTGCCGACATGGTCGACATTGGTCTTGTAGTTGGCGACGTCGGTGCCGGCGTCAGGCTCGGTCATGCAGATCGCGAGCAGGCAATCGCCGCTGCAGACCGCCGGCAGGACGCGCCGTTTGATCGCATCGGGCGCATAGGTCGCGATGATGCGCGTCTGCGCGCCGACTTCGCCGAGCACCGCCATCGCCGTCACGTAGCAGACCTTGGCTATCTCCTCGAGGATCAGCGCGGTGTCGAATACTGGCAGGCCCAGCCCGCCATATTCCTCGGGAACCGCCATGCCGAGCACGCCCAACTGGGCGAGCGACTTCATGTTTTCCCACGGGAAAGTGCCGTCCTGATAGCGTGGCGCGCGCTCGCGGAATTCGCTTTGCGCCAGTTCGCGGATCGTCGCGATGAATTGGCGCTGCTCATCGCTGAGGGCTGGGAACACCGGCATCTCCTGTGGTCGGCCGCCTACCAGTATGCCTCTGGGCGGCAATGATTGACGACACGAAAGGTTCCGCGCGGCGCGAAGCCGCTATTCGCTCCATCGCCAGTCGAGGACGCGGTGCATTGCCGCGCGCAGCGCCTCGTGCGGGCCGGTCAGGCCCAGCGTCTCCATCGCGCTGTCCCAAGCGCCTGCGATGCTGCGGAGTTGGTGGTCGAAGCTGGAATCGCCGAGCCGCTCGGCCCAATCCGGCGTGTCGCTCGACGCGAAGCACGCCAGCACCAGCGCGCCGGCAAGGCACATTGCGAACATTTGGCGCTGATTGGCGCCGCGCTG
>Ga0181537_10001512_pt1 | contig 21326 bp, 17 predicted proteins | sample PEATcosm2014_Bin_39_FD_119765 | JGI IMG/M metagenome (GOLD analysis project Ga0181537, IMG submission 119765) | Peatland microbial communities from MTU Mesocosm Facility, Houghton, MI, USA - PEATcosm2014_Bin23_10_metaG | ecosystem: Environmental > Terrestrial > Soil > Wetlands > Peat | place... | reverse complement strand
CGAATGCGGCACGGCTCGCATGGGCCATGATCCCAACAAAAGTGTGGTCGATCGTAATTGCAAGGTTCACGATGCCAGCAACGTTTTCGTAACCGATGGAGCCGTCTTTGCGACGCAGGGTTGCTATGAACCGACGCTGACGATCATGGCGATCTCCGCACGTGCGGGACAGCACATCGCGCAAGCTTGCCGTCGAGGTGAACTATGACCGAGGAACGTCCCGATCGGACCTTGGACGAAATCACCCGCCGTCAGTGGATTCTGCGACTTGGAGAAGCCGCTGTTCTCGCCGGATTCAGCGGGCTTGCGCCGGAAATTGCCGCGGGACTGCTAAGCGGCGCCCAAACCGAATACACGGAACTGCCGCCGGGACTTTATTTGCCTTCCGCAGATCCGTTAGTGCACGCGCTCAGAGGTGCTCACAAACTGCTCGAGCCTCCCCTCGGGACCGAGACGGACTACGTCGAGCGCACTGCTCGTCCGTTTCAGCCGCAGTTTTTTTCTCCGGAGGAATTCACGATCATCACACGACTCGCAAGAATTATTTTGGGAGAGGTGGACCCTGCCGCGCTATCTGAAACCACCCAATGGATCGATCTGTGGTTTTATTCCGCCGCAGACGTGCGTCAAGCTGCGCTTCAACTCGATCCGCTGCATCGCGTGCTTGCCGTTTCTTATTATGGGGAGTCGGCAGTGCATGATCTTGAAACCGCGGACCCCCAGGCCGTGGCAAGAGAAGGGATCTCTGCATTGCGCAAGCTATCCGAAGAGAAACACGGACACGGATTTTTGGAACTCGACCTTCCCCAACAAATGGACGTGATAAGTTCGGTCCGAACGGCCCCACCCGAAAGCAACGTGCGACGTTTTTTCGAACTTACGCGCAGCGAGGCGATTCGCGGCTACTTCAGTTCCGCAGAAGGAATCTCAGAGCTCGACTACAAGGGCAATTCGTTCTATCCATACTGCCCTGGCTGCCAACTGACCCATGTGCACGATGTGCACGAAATTCCTCCCGAGCAAGATAAATGAGCATCTTCTGATGTGAAGCTCGCTCCAGATGCAATCGCCAGTCCCTAGTATTTTTCTGCTATTGCTCTCGATCGGCTCGATTGTTAGTGTGACGCCCATTCAACGCCGCACCGCTGCCAACAACTATGCCCATCCCCACCGAACCGATTGGAAGCATTCCGCGCCCAGCGGAACTGCTGGCTGCAATCGAGGCTCACGCGGCAGGAAAAACTTCTGCTGACCAGCTCACGACGGCCGAGGAGTCGGCTCTCCGCGACACGATCGCACGCTTCGAACAAACGGGCTCGCCTATCCTCACCGATGGAGAACAGACGAAGCCGAGTTTTGCGACATATCCGCTGGCGGGCCTTACGAACCTCGCCACCGGTGGAGTTACGATTCCATTCGCCGACGGTCATACGCGCCAGTTGCCGAAATTGACGAACGGTCCTTTCCGTTACGCTGTGAAGGCCGTTTCTTATTTGAAAGCCGCCAAACGGCACACCACGAAGCCGGTCAAACAAGCCGTGATCTCGGCATCAGCGCTCAGCCTGCTCTATCCGCAAGAGGGAATTGGCGGTTACTCGCGCGACGAGTTTCTGAAGGATCTGCTCGACGAAGCCGAACGGGACATTCGGGAGTGTCTCGAAGCCGGGGCTGCGTGCGTGCAGATCGATTTCACGGAAGCTCGCCTGGCGCTAAAGCTCGATCCTTCCGGCGGACTATTGAACAGCTTCGTCGAGCTCAATAATCGCGTTCTGAAAAGATTCTCACCGGATGAGCAAATGAGTATCGGAGTGCATACCTGCCCGGGCGGAGATCACGATTCAACCCACAGCGCGGACGTTGATTATCGGCAGCTTCTGCCCGCATTGTTTCAATTGCAAGCGGGGCGTTTCTATATTCAGTTAGCCAGCGAGCCCGACCGGACGAGCGTGTTGGCTGCGATCGCCAAGCTCCGCAAGCGAGGCCAGACAATTTTCGTGGGCGTAACCGACCCAATCAATGCCAGAGTGGAAACTCCCGAGGAAGTTCGCGACCGGGTGCTCGAGGCGGCCAACGTTATTCCGATCGAATCGTTGGGCACAACTGACGATTGCGGATTTTCTCCGTTCGCTGACGACACCTCCACTTCGCGCGAGACTGCTTTTTCGAAGATCAGGAGCCGGGTGGAGGGAACGCGAATGGCATCCCAGAGTCTTCGAGTTTGAATCACAAGCGGTTCTGAGGGAAATATATGCCCCACATCGAGTTGCAAGAAGGATTGCCTGGAATCGTCGGCCTGCTGGCGTTCCGCCCCGATACGGCTCAGCCGCTGCTTGCATTGGCAGAGATTTTGCTGCGCGGACCCAATTCTCTCACTTCCGCAGAGCGCGAAATCATTGCTGCTCACGTTTCGTATCGAAACGAGTGTGCTTTCTGCCAGCTGTCCCACAGCGCTGCCGCGGCCGCGCATCTCGGTGGAAAGCACGACCTCGTCAGTCATGCCAAGGTTAATCCCGAAGCCGCCGAGATTTCCGACAAGTTGAAGGCGCTGTTGAACATCGCCGGCAAGGTACAGAAAAGCGGCAAGCAGGTGAGTCCGGAAGACGTCGCCCGGGCACGACAGCACGGAGCCACCGACAAGGAGATCCACGACACGGTGCTCATCGCCGCGGCATTCTGCATGTACAACCGCTATGTCGATGGTTTGGCGACCTGGCAGCCGCAGGACTCCGAGGCTTACCGGGAGATGGGGGAACGGATGGCTCACGAAGGCTACGGTCGCGCCGGACAACAATCCGCGCGAGACGTGGCCTAAGGAAGAGAGCCAAAGCTGCGCGAAAGCGGCTGACTGATCTTAGTTCGGCTGAGCTTAGTTCGGCTGATCTTGATTTTTTCATTTTGTCCGCGAGTTGCGTTAACCTCTGTAGACTACGATCCTGAAAACGTCCTCACCCAATGTGGCATCCGCGATGGTGATTGAATCCGAGCAGCATTCAGCTGAGAGCTCAATTCGCTATCCGGGATGGGGCGTGTGTTTGGCGGCTTTCGTCGGCGTGATGGTCAGTTTTGCGGCCATCATGCCCTACACCTTCAGCCTGTTTCTTGAGCCACTGTCTAAAGCTTTTGGCTGGCACCGGGAAGCGATTTCTAACGCGTTCGGCATTGCAGCGATTACGGTCGCCGTTTTTTCGCCGGGCATTGGAACGCTGCTCGATCGCTTTCCCCCGCGTCGCATCATCCTCCCCTGTGTCGTGGTTTTCGGCCTGGCCTACATGTCTCTAAGTCTGCTTACGCCAAACATCACGCAGTTCTATCTCACGTATTTTGTCCTGGGAATCGTCGGAAACGGGACCACCCAACTGGCCTACACGCGTGCGGTGCTTACCTGGTTTCAGCAACGGCGTGGCCTTGCACTCGCGCTCGTGCTCACCGGAAGCGGCACCGGAGCGATTGTCGTTCCGCTGGTCGCGCAAGCAGTCATCCATCAATATGGCTGGCGGAGCGCCTACTTTACGCTCGGCTGCGTTGCGCTGCTCGGACTGCCGCTGACGGCCCTTTTGGTCAGGAACCGTCCCGCGCACGCCGCACACACCGATCCAAGCTTCAGCACCGGAGTTTCAGTCGGTACAGCGCTCGGCGGCATCGTGTTCTGGATTTTGGCAGTGATCATTATGCTGGAAGCGTTTGGCTCGAACGGGCTGCTCTCTCATTTGGCCGCGTTACTTACGGGACGCGGGGTTTCCGGAGAAAGCGCGGCGCTCGCGCTCTCCGTGATGGGCGCCGCCAGCATCCTGGGCAGGCTGACCACCGGTTTGTTGCTCGATCGCTACTTCGCTCCCTATGTTTCCACGCTGATGATGGGGCTCGCCGCCGCTGGCATCTTTACGCTGACCACAGCCGCTACGGCTACTACGGCTCTGGTGGGGACAACGCTCATGGGCTACGGGTTGGGAAGCGAAGCGGACGTGGTGCCCTACCTGATTGCTCGCTACTTCGGCCGAAAACATTTTGCCGCGCTTTATGGTCTGACCTGGACGGCCTATGCCGTCGGCGGAGCGACCGGGCCCGTGGTGGTCGGCCGGTTCTATGATCGTTACGGCACCTACCAGCCGCGATTGATCTTTGGACTTGCCCTGACCTGTGTCGCCGGAGCCGTGCTCAGCCTGCTGCTGCCCCGGTATCCGGCGGAGCCTGACAGCGCACTGGGAACCCCGATCCCGTCAACCGTCGCCATTCCGTCTTAAGCATCCGCATACAATTTCCGGCGAGGGTGGCCGGGACTAGTGTGGCTTGAACTGCGTGCGTAGCGCGACCATCCTTCCATTTTGTTGTAATGTCGGAGAACCCTATATTTCAGCTTTCGGCGTTACGGGGAGAGAAGCGCAATGTTTCGACAGACCATGTTTCGACACACCATGTTTCGACGCACAATGTTTGAACGACTTCGAAACGTAGCTTTGCTGGTTGTGACCCTAGGCCTTGCATTGTCCTTCGCCCGCGCCCAGGACCGGGGCGCAGACGCGGAAGTCCACCCGTGGTGGCAGCATGCCGTTTTCTATGAGATTTATCCCCGCAGCTTCGCCGACAGTAACGGCGATGGCGTCGGCGACCTCAACGGCATCGCGTCGAAACTCGATTACCTGAAGGATCTCGGCGTGGATGCCATATGGATTTCACCTTGTTATCCGTCGCCGCAATTCGATTTCGGCTATGACGTCTCGGATTACGAAAATATCGATCCGATGTATGGAACTCTGAAAGATTTCGAGCATCTTGCGAAGGCGGCTGAGAAGCACGACATCCGCCTCATCATGGATTTTGTTCTGAATCATAGTTCCTCAGAGCACAAGTGGTTCCTCGATTCCGCCTCATCCCGAACTTCGGCGCATCGGGACTGGTACATTTGGCGTGACGGCAAGGCCCCCGGTGTTGCTCCCAACAATTGGATCTCCGACTTCGGCGGGTCGACCTGGCAGTTTGATCCGAAGACGGGTCAGTATTACTACCATTTCTTTGAAGTGCAGCAGCCGGATCTCAACTGGCGCAACCCGGCTGTCGAAAAAGCCATGTTCGATGTGACCCGCTTCTGGTATAAGCACGGCGTTTCCGGGTTTCGGCTGGATGCCGTCGATCTGTTGTATGAAGACCCGAATCTTCACGACAATCCGGTCTTGCCGGGCACGACTGATTTGGGCGATCCCAACATGGAAAATAAATACAACGACAAACAGCCGGAAAATCACACTGAACTTAAAAAGCTGCGCCAGGTGGCCGATCAGAATAATGCGGTCTTGATCGGGGAGACTTACACCTCGAATCGAGAAGAGTTGAAACAATATTACGGCGATCATAATGACGAAATCCAATTGCCCATGGATTTCATGTTCTGCACCGTGAATAAGTTGTCGGCGAACGACTTTCGCACCCAGATCGCAAACGCTGAATCGACGGGCGGCTGGCCGGTTTACGTGATCGGCAATCACGATATGCCGCGATCCTCGGTGCGCTATGGCGACGGAAAACACAACGACCAGATTGCCAAGCTGATGGCCGGGATGTATCTGACACTTCGCGGAACGCCGATCATGTACTACGGCGAGGAACTGGCGATGGAGAACAATGATCCGGTGCGCAAACAAGACGTAAAGGATCCGCTGGGTGTTACCGGATGGCCGAAGGAAAAAGGCCGCGATGGCGAACGCACGCCCATGCAGTGGAACGACTCACCCAACGCCGGGTTCAGCCAGGCTACGCCGTGGTTGCCGGTTCCGGCCAGCTACAAAACCCACAATGTGGCCAGCGAACTGAAAGACCCGGACTCGGTTCTGCAATTTTACAAGCACCTCCTGGCCCTTCGGCACAAAGACCGCGCATTGCTCGACGGAGACTATGTCGGGTTGAATCAGGACAATCCCAATGTCCTTTCCTACCTGCGGCGTTACGGGAACGAGGCGGTACTGGTTGTTCTGAATATGTCAGGGACGACACAGCAAGTCGGGTTTAATCTTTCCGAACAGGGGTTCGCTTCCGCGAAGGTTACAAATGTGCTCACGACTCTGGCCGCAGCGCCCGTTGGCCAATTAGATAAGATCTCCCTCGATCCCTTCGCGGTATACATCGCACGACTTTCGCGATGAACGGGAAGGCCACGAAATTCTTATGCAGTCATAATTATCCGGTCAGGACGGAATGCGACGATGTCGATTCCCAGGAGCTATGCCTTGAATAAAATAGTTGTGTTTTTTATCAGTCTGATTTCTACAGCCCTGAGTTTTGTTTTTGCATGCGTCCTGCTCGTGACCTTGTCGTCGGCACAAACCATCCAGGTTGATATCACTCCGGCGCACTCCACGAATCACTTTCGTCCGAATGAGACCCTGGGCGCTGGAATTGACCGGATCCCGTCGGAAGCGGTTGACAGCGGATTGACGCAGCCGAATTTGGCGAGGGCAATGGCTTCCGGGTGGCAGCCTGTCAGCTATCGAAACAATACGGAATTATCCATCGAGGCCTGGCACTGGAATCCGCAGGGCAGCTGGAGCGAAGGCAACGAGAAAGGATATTTCGTGGGCTCGGCAACTCCCGGCGAACCGATCCGCCATTCGTACGGATTTTCGCTGCCGCATCGCGGCTTTACCCGGAATGGGGGCACGCCGAATGCCGGGTTTTCCCGCATCACAGATGGCGATGAGAATAGTTACTGGAAGAGCAATCCGTATCTGACGGAACGCTTCACGGGCGAAAGCGATTCCTTGCATCCGCAGTGGGTGGTGATCGATCTGGCGCAAATGCAGCAAGTCGACAGCATCCTGATCAAATGGGGGGAACCGTTCGCCACGAAATTTGTGGTGCAGCACTGGACCGGAGACGATCCGATGCAGGCGCCAACCAAGGGGGTGTGGCAGACGTATCCGCTTGGGATCATCGAGAAGGGTCAAGGCGGATCAAAGCTCATGCGTCTGAATCCGAGTCCTGTTCCAGTTCGCTTCCTGCGGATTCTGATGACGGAGTCTTCGAATACTTGCGCAGCCGGGCACGCCTCTTCAGATCCCCGCGCCTGCGTCGGTTACGCGATCCGCGAAATCTATCTCGGAACGGCTTCTGCCGATGGCGAGTTCCACGACATCATGCGGCATACGCCCGACCAGGAACAGACCACGACGTATTGCTCCTCCGTGGACCCATGGCACGAAGCTTCCGATCTCGGAACCACTCATCAAGCGCAACCCGGTTTCGATTTTTTCTTTACCAGCGGCGTGACCCGAGGCCTGCCGGCCATGATTCCGATCGCGCTGCTTTACGATACGCCGGACAATGCCGTTGCCGAGATTGCATATCTGAAGAAACGGGGCTACCCGATTTCCTACGTGGAAATGGGGGAAGAAGCAGACGGACAATACACCGCGCCCGAGGATTACGGAGCACTTTATCTGCAGTGGGCAACGGCTCTGCATCGACTCGATCCCAGCCTTAAATTGGGGGGACCGTCGTTTGAGGGAGTGAATCAGGATATTGAAACCTGGCCGGCTGCGAACGGCAAAGTGTCCTGGACCGGGCGGTTCGTCGATTACCTGAAGCAGCACGGACGCATGCAGGATCTTTCGTTTTTCTCTTTCGAACATTATCCTTACGAGCCGTGCAAGATTCCCTGGGGCAGCCTTTATGACGAACCGCAACTCATCAACCACATCATGCAAGTCTGGCGCGATGATGGAATTCCCGCCGACCTTCCCATGTTCATTACAGAGGGGAATCTTTCCTCGGGGGCCAGCGAAACGTACATGGACATTTTTTCCGGGCTCTGGCTGGCCGATTACATCGGTTCATTTCTGACTGCTGGAGGCAACGGCGTTTACTACTTTCATTATCTGCCGCTGGTGATGGAACACGGCTGCAACGATTCCCCGGGAACCTTTGGGATGCTCACCGTCGACGGGCAATATAAGATTCAGCAGCCTCTCGCGCAGTTCTTCACCGCCCAATTGATTAATTTGGAGTGGGTTAGTCCGGGCGAGAAATCGCATGATGTATTTCCCGCCCGCGGTGACATCGACGACGGCGCGGGGCATGCGTTGGTAACGGCATATGCCCTGAAACGTCCCGATGGCCAGTGGTCGCTGCTTATTGTGAATCGCGATCAGCAAAATGCTCACCGGGTCAAGATCGCGTTTGAGGACCAGGCCCGCCACGAGAACGAGGCGTTCGACGGAGCGGTTGAAATTGCGACGTTCGGAAAAGCACAGTATCAATGGCATCCGGGACATACGCGTTTCGTGGGACATGCCGAATATCCGGCGGAACCTTCAGTGGCAGCGGAAAGCTTTGGCATGGCCGATCCGGATGGGCCGATTCTGCATGTCAAGCAGAATGTGAGCGCGGATACGGCATATGAATTACCGGCAGCCTCGGTGGTTGTAATTCGGGGTGGCATCCACACCCGGTAAGCTTCTGAAATCCGGGCGTTATGAGCTCGATTGCGGCGCGCTCAGTGCGCTTCGTGGGAGAGCTCAGGATTAGGCAACGTGCTTTGTTCGAGAGCCTGTCTGCCCTTCTCGCGGGCATCGGCGAACATGCGCGTGTAGGTTTGCATTTCGGACTTCGCTTCCGGCGTGCGCCCCATGTGAAGCAGAATCTGAGCGCGGACGTAATGGATTGTGTAGCTGGCCGGATCGAGTTTGCCGGCGGCGTTGATTTCCGCCAGCGCAGCCGCATATTTCTTTTGCCGGTCGTAGACCTGCGCCAATCCCACGTGCGAGTCCGTCAGCCGGGGATCGATTCGCACGGCTTGGAGCAGTGCCGCTTCGGCTTTCTGATCTTCTTGTTGCTGGGCGTAGACCAGGCCGAGTTGTTCGTAGCTATAGGCGACCGTGGGCTCGACGGCGATGTCGGCCAGAAACTCCGCTTGCGCGTGTTCCCAGTCCTGCTTCCTCAGATAGGCAAAGCCGAGATTAAAATGAACGAAGGGCAGCTTGGGATTGGCCTCGGCGGCAAGCTTCAACTCGGCCAGAGCTTCGTCATACTTTTCGTGGTTGATGTAGGCTTTACCCATAAAAAGATGGACTTCGGGTGAGTTCTGGCCTACTTCCAGCAACCGGTCGAGCGCGCGCTGTTCGAGTTGCGTGTTCCCTGCCTCTCCGGCGGCAATTCCCAGGGCGTACAAGTAGCTCAGCTGATCCGATTCCTGCGGCCATAAAGGCTCCAGGGTGGCCACCGACTCGGCATAATTTGCGACGAACAGGTAACACAACCCGAGCAGATATTGGGCCTGCAGCAGGCCCGGCACGTCGCGGACTACGCTCCGGAAAGGGGCAATGGCGGAGGCATAGTCGCTTTGCCGGTAATAGGAGAGCCCGATGTTCAACCGAATCCCGGGCACGTCCGGCGCAAGAGCCTCAGCGCGAGCGAACATTTCGCGAGCCTGCGGCCATTTCTGGCGCTTCATGTCGATCACGCCCAGATTCGCGTAGGCCCCGGCGGCCTGGGGATTTGCGGTAAGCACGGAGCGAAAGGAACGCTCGGCCCCGTCCAGATCTCCATTCCTGAGAGCTGCTTCGCCCGCTTGAAAAAGTTCCTGCTGCCTGGCATCGAGGGGGCGGTCGTGCCGGCCGGTTTCCGCCGCACTCGAATGCAGTTCGGACGATGAGGGAGGCACGGCTTGCCCAGGGATCTCAGCCGGCATCAGCAACCCGAGCAGAATGAGGAATTTGGGGAGCATACTTCGAAAATCAGCCGCCGGACGGGAGGCGGAAACTCGCACTCAGTTTTCTCCCATCCTCTCAGTCTCACTCTCGCACTATACCCCGTGCCGCCTTGGTGGTTCAAAGACTTGGCGTCGAACTGGCCCATCCTGACTGAAGCGGTGGCCCATTCTGACTCAAGCAAAAGTGGCGGACTGCAGCTTCTATGTTGTTTCTGCTTGACAAGCAATTACCGATAATAGTTTGATATTGAAACGTTTCAATGTCACTTCAAAAGCGTTCGTTCACTGGCGCACTGCCTTTAGCCGGTGTTCAGGTCGCATGCGCAAATAGCCCTCGGCTTACGGACGAAGGCTGGTTGTGCAAGATGCGCTGCCTCTGAGTTCGGTGCTTCAGGTCGGAGAGTTGGAGGAGGAATTATGAAGTTGCGACGCGGATTGTGGTGTGCCCACGTGTGTCTTCTGCTAGGAGTGGTTCCCGTATTTGCCCAGGTTAACGGCGTCATTACGGGTACGGTGCGAGACAACACCAGCGCGGTGATTTCCGGCGCCACGGTCACAGTCACCGATTCGGAAAAAGGTGTTCTCCGTACTGCGCAGACCAACTCGGACGGCGACTATCTGGTTGCCGGCCTGGGAGCGGCCACCTACAACGTAACCATCACAGCACCTGGCTTTGAAAAGCATGAGGCCAAAAATGTCGTGCTGCGGGTGGGGGAAAGAATTCGCGTGGACTGCTCGCTCATCGTGGGCAAGGTCAGCAGCGAGGTGGTGGTTGAAGGCAGCGCGGCTGGCCAGGTGGAAACCCAATCCTCCGAGGTCGCAGGAACGATCACGGGCAAACAGATCAGCCAGTTGGAGTTGAACGGCCGCAACTTCGTGCAGTTGATCACGCTGATTCCGGGAGTCAGCAACCAGAGCGGACAGGACGAGGGCACCGTGGGCGTGGCCGGCAATGTCCTTTACGCCGTCAACGGCGGCCGCACTGAGTACAACAACTGGGAAGTCGATGGCGGCGACAACCTGGACAATGGCAGCAATGGCTCCCTCAACGTCTACCCCAATGTTGACGCGTTGGCGGAAGTGCGTGTGATTACTTCGACTTATGGCGCGCAGTATGGCCGCAACGGATCCGCCACCATCGAAGCGGTGACCAAGTCGGGAACCAACAATTTTCACGGCGAAGTTTTTGAATTCCTGCGCAACGAGCTGTTCAACTCGCATAATTATTTCGATCCCCCGGACACGGACAAGCCCGCCTACAAGAAGCACGACTTTGGCTACATCTTTGGCGGGCCGATACGGAAGGACAAGACGTTCTTTTTCTGGTCGCAGGAGTTTCGCCGGGAGGATGTGCCGTTCGCTGTCTACAACACCCGCCTGCCTTCAACGGCGGAGCGCGGCGGCGACTTCAGCGATGTCTGTCCCGCTGCGGGGACGCCATTTTTCCGTCCCACGAGCGCTCCCGCAAACGTCACTGCCTATCCGGACTGTCCGGCGTACGCGCCGTATCCCGACCAGGCCGATTTCCCGGGTGCTTACATCGGCTTCAACAACAACAATCTTAACGGCAGTCAAAACGGAGGCCAGAGCCAGATCGATACCGTGAATTCGGGTCCGCTAATCAATCTCATCCCCCTGCCCAACGAGGCCGGAGGCCTGTTTCAGGAGAGCTGGCCGCAATACACGCATTGGCATGAGGAGTTATTCAAGATCGACCAGAACTTCACCCCGAAAATACACGGAAACTTCCGCTTCATTCACGATTCCTGGCAGCAGTTTTATCCCGTCTCGCCATGGTCTGGATCGTCGGTTCCGGCGATCGGGGGCACCATTATCGGTCCGGGAGTGAGCATTGTCGCGAATCTGACGGCCAGCGCCTCGCCCACGTTGTTGAATGAATTTGTCTTCAGTTACACCACCGACCATCTCAGCCTGTTGCAGACCAGCAATCAATGGCAACGGCCTGCGAGCATGACGATGACCGGAATCTTCGCCAACGGGTTTGGCGGGGAACTCCCCAAATTCGTCATCAGCAATGGGAACGCCTATGACGGGGGATTCACCATCGACACGTCCTCCGCTCCCTGGTTCAACTCCAATCCCACTTATACCTACAAAGACAATGTCACCAAGATTCTGGGCAGACATAACCTGCAGTTTGGCGGGTATTTCGTGGCCGCCCAGAAGAACGAAGACGCCTCGGTCGAACCCCAGGGTTGGCTGAATTTCTACGGGGACCCCGCTTCAAGTTACACCGGCGCTGGAAAGAGTGCGGATGCCAGCACCGGAAATGCGTTTGCTGATATGCAGCTCGGCCAGATCCAATCATTCGGGCAGGCCAGCAAGAAGATCAAGTATTACTTCCGTTACAAAATCTTTGAGCCCTACTTGCAGGACGACTGGCATGCCACCAAGAAACTTACGTTGAATCTGGGCTTGCGGGTCAGCCTGTACGGAACCTATCGCGAAAGGTATTTGCGAGCTTACAACTTCGACCCCGCCCTCTATAACCTGGCCAACGCGCCCACAATTAATGGCGACGGATCGCTTGACTTCCCTGCCGGCCAGTCGATCAACAGTCTGACCGGTATGGTCCAGTGCGGCTCTCCCGGGGTTCCCATCGGCTGCATGAAGGGCCACCTCTTCAATCCCGCGCCTCGCCTGGGATTTGCCTTTGATCCAAAGGGAGATGGCAAGACCGCAATACGCGGTGGCTACGGGATTTTCTTCGAGCATATGAACGGAGACGAAGCCAACACCGAGTCGCTCGAAGCGCAACCGCCACTGGTGGTGAATTCCTACCAAGCGAATATTCCCGGCACACCGAACGGGAACTCGGGATACCTCAACATCGGAGGCGCGTCGGGAACGGGCACCGAATATTTCCCGATCATGGTTTATTCGATTCCTGATAAAGCGATATGGCCCTACGTGCAGCAGTGGCATCTGGACGTGCAGCACGAGATATCGAAAGGCACGCTGGTTACCGTCGCTTATGTGGGCAGCAAAGGGACGCACTTGTCGCTCATGCGCGATATCAACCAGCTTCCCCCCGTGCCGGCGAACCAGAACCCTTTTCGCCCCGGCCAGCCGATCACCAGCACCGATTGCTCCAATTTATCGAACGGCGATAATGTCCTCGATACGGGAGCGAGAGTCACCGGGCAGGCGATCACCAACCTTAATGTGGCTTGCGGAAATGTCAGCCCGGACAACGTTCGCACCAACTATCCCGGCTATGACCAGATCCAGCGCATCGATCTGTTCGCAAATTCAAACTACAACGCGCTGCAGGTCAGCGGGCGACGCAACGTAGGCGGCCTCGAACTTACACTGGCCTACACCTACAGCCACTCGATTGACGATTCCTCCGATCGCTTCGACAGCAGCTTCGTCAACTCCTATGACATCCAGTCCACTCGGGCCAGTTCCACGTTTGACCAGCGTCATATCCTGACCGTCAGCTACATTTACGACTTGCCGATGTTCCGGCACTCGAGGGGCAAAACCAAGACGTTTCTCGGGGGCTGGCAGCTCTCGGGGATCACGACACTGCAGACCGGGGAGCCATTCAGCATCATCAACGGCGCCTACTATGACAATGCCGGAGTCGCCAATGGCGCCGGGACCGGAGCCTACGCGGATATCGTGGGCAATCCCCACGCCTCCACGCCGTCATCGGAGCGGTTCGCTCCAGGAGTGGTGGGGCCGCTTTTGTTCAACCCCGCTGCCTATAACCAGCCGACCGGCCTCACGTTTGGAGATTCGGGACGCGACTCGCTCAACATGCCTCGCCGCACCAATTTTGACACGGGGCTGTTCAAGCACTTTGCCATTGGCGAATCCAAGGCCATCGAGTTTCGGGCGGAGGGCTTCAACATTTTTAATCACCCCCAGTGGAACGGAGTCAACAGCAGTTCATGCGCTTCAACCTTCAATTCTGGAAGTTCGGACTGCGTGGAGGGCAACGCCTCGACGGGGTTGGAAGCCGCCAACTTCCTGCATCCGGGAGCCGCGCATAATCCTCGAATTGGCCAGTTCGGGATGAAGTTGATCTTCTGAGCGCTGCTCTGAGCGGCTTGCTCTGACCACCATGAGTTGACCGGCGGGGCCAAAAGGGGAAAAACTTGAGGGACCAGAAATTCTGGGTCCCTCTTTTCTTTTGCTCCTAACTAAAGAAACCGACTTAAGCGTTTTTCGGGAAGATCTCCGTCTCCGGCTCCCCATCAACGTCAAGGCGACCGCGCTCTATATGGCGGGTTCGAAGACCGGATGGGCAATCGTCGGTAACGCTGTAATCGGCCGCCCGGGTGAAATACTTTGACAGGCTTCGGTTTCGGAGGAAATCATGAGGAAATTCGCACTCGTCACACTTGCTCTACTCGTCTCGTCTTTCGTTTGGGGACAGGACTCGCCGGGAATGTACGTCGATCAGGCCGGCTCACTTGCGAAGATGGAACACGTCCCGTTCTCCGGGACTGGAACGAGAGGCGTCGCGAAAACCATCCTTGTCCCCGGCGCGGGATGGTCGGGCGTTTGGGAGTTCTCCGGCGCCCAGGCGCCGATCCGCGTCTCGGCTCGGCCGCGGTTCGTCTATCAGCTCCAGCCGAGTCAGGCGATCTCGGAGCGCGACATCGTCATGGTCCGGATGGATCAGAAGTCCGATCACCGCGAAATCCGCGTCTCTAAGATGAACGGCTGGACTCTGAGAACGCGCGGAGGATTCGACAAAAAGAAGCTCGTCGCGATCGTGTGCACGCGCAAAGGCGACACGCTCGAGATCTCGCCGGCCGCGGACTTGGACGCCGGCGAGTATTTCGTCACGTCGGGATTCACTCCGCTTGGGTTCGACTTTGGGGTCGCGCGATGAAAACGGACTCGGTCCTGTCGAACTACATGGCGGCGAAGATCGGACGCCGCAATGCGCGCGCGAGCTCAACCTGGGGATCTCCCACGATCGCGCGACTTTTCCCGACATGGGACGAATCCACTAAAAAGCACTTTTGAATCACTTTTGAATCTTGACTGCGAGTCACATCCTACTGTAGCGTTACCCGGTCTTTCGGGAGGTGTTGTGAATGTTTTGTTGAGCCCAATGCTGACGAGGCGGCGTCAACCATTGCTCGGCGGAACATTTCCCCTCGGAGGCAATCGGTTTTGCCGGTTGCAAACGCTGCCGCACCCATCGCCGGCAGCGCGAGCTCCATCGAGATATTGCTGTGGAGATCGGACGAACTGCACGGGGATAACAACGCTTCGATAAGAGGATTAGGAGGATTATGTACCGCAGATTGAGTTTCAGCTCCCCCACCATCACAATCCTCGCGATTGTGTTTCTCGCGAACGCTCTTTCCCAGGCCGAACCAGCGCCTCTGTTGACGCGCCATGTGCGCGACGTAGTGGTCAACGGTCAGGCGCCGTTGGTTGGGCAACTCCCGGCGAAACAAACAATACACTTCGACGTTGTTCTGGCTCTGCGTGATCGCGCCGGCCTCGAAACCTTTGTGCAGGAAGTCAACGACTCTACGAGCCCGTCTTACCATCAGTTCCTCACGCCCCAGGAATTCACCGCGCGGTTCGGACCCAGCCAGAAAGATTGGGACGCGCTGGTTGCTTTCGCGAAAGCGAGCGGCTTTCAAATTGTCGGCGGCTCCCGCGACGCCATGGACCTAAGGATGACCGGCACAGTGGCAGCCATCGAGAGGGCTTTCCATGTGACTCTGGGCGTCTACCAGCACCCCGCTGAGAACCGTACTTTTTACGCGCCAGACCGCGAGCCGACAGTGAACCTGCGGTTCTCCCTCTGGCACGTCTCGGGCCTAGATAACTACTCCATCCCGCATCCCATGTTCGTCAAGAAGAGTGACTACGCCAAGGCTCACGGAATCAGTCCTGACAAAGTCGTATCTCATGCCACGACCGGCTCCGGTCCTTCGGCATCGTTTCTGGGCAGCGACATGCGCGCGGCCTACTACGGCGGCACGGCGCTGACCGGCTCCGGCCAGAATATCGGCCTGTTTGAGTACCTGGGATACGATATCGCCGACCTGAACACCTACTACAGCAACGTTGGACAAACCAGAACGGCCACGGTGACCGGCATCTCGACGGACGGAAGCAGCCTGAGCTGCGTGGATAGCAGGTCCGGCGGCGACTGCGATGACACGGAACAGATCCTCGACATGACGCAGGCGCTCGGCATGGCGCCGGGCATTACAGGCTTGTACGTGTATGTGGGAAACACGGACACCGCCATTATTAGCGCCATGACTGTGACCACGGATGCACCGCTGTCGAAACAGCTCAGCTGTTCGTGGGGCTGGACGCCAGCCGATCCCAGCACTCTCGATCCTTACTTCGAGAAAATGGCGTCGCAGGGGCAGAACTTCTTTGCCGCGGCCGGCGACAGTTCGGCCTGGTCTGCGTCGAATGAGGCGTGGCCCGCGGATGATGCAAACATCGTCTCGGTCGGCGGCACAGACCTGACCACCTCGAGCGCAGCCGGTCCCTGGGCTTCGGAAACAGCCTGGGCGGACAGCGGCGGCGGCATCTCGCCGGATTCCATCCCGATTCCGTCCTGGCAGCAACTTTCGGGCGTGATCACTTCCTCCAACAAAGGTTCCACAACCTTGCGGAATGGGCCGGACGTTGCAGCCAATGCGAACTTCACTTTTTATGTTTGCGCCGACCAAACCACCTGTACTGCAAACGACTACGGTGGAACCAGTTTTGCGACGCCGATGTGGGCGGGCTACCTGGCTCTGGCCAATCAACAGGCGGCAAGCAACGGCGACTCGATCGGATTCATCGATCCGATCATTTATCCAGCGGCTTTGGGTTCCAGTTACAGCACGCTTTTCCATGACATCACCAGCGGCAGCTGCGGCACCTATTCCGGCATCACCGGCTACGATCTGTGCACCGGGTGGGGTAGTCCGAAGACAACGGGCCTCATCAACCTTCTGGCTGGGTCGTCGACGCCGACCTTTACGTTGTCGGATTCGCCGGGCAGTCTGACGATTACGCAAGGCGGCAGCGGCACCAGCACGATCACAGTTACGGATGTAGGTGGATTCACGGGCAGCGTAACTCTGGCTGCGTCTGGTCTGCCGAGCGGCGTGACGGCGGCGTTTGGCACGAACCCAACCACCGGGACGAGCGTGCTCACGCTGACCGCAAGCAGCACCGCTACGACCGGTTCGGCCACGGTGACGATCACCGGAACCTCCGGCAGCCTGACCGCATCCACCACGCTTGCTCTGACTGTGAATTCGACGGCGACGCCGAACTTCTCGGTCGCCGCATCGCCGGCTTCGGTCACGGTAACGCAAGGCGCGAGCGGAACCAGCACGATCACCGTCACCAGCACGGGCGGGTTCAACTCGGCAACAACGTTGAGCGCCTCTGGCTTGCCCACGGGCGTGACGGCAGCGTTCTCCACCAACCCGGTGACACCGCCGGCGAACGGGAGCGCGACCTCAACCCTCACGCTGACCGCTTCCTCAAGCGCCACAGTCGGGGCGGCTACGGTGACGATCACCGGAACATCGGGATCGACCACTCACAGCACCACCGTCGCCCTCACCGTCAATGCTTCTTCGGGGACGAAGAACTTCACCCTGTCGCTGTCGCCTTCTTCTTTCACGATCGATGATAGTGGCAGCGTATCCACCACTCTCACAATTACGAGCGTGAATGGATTCCATTCCTCAGTGGACTTGAGCGTGAACGAATTCCCCAGTGGCGTATCGGCGACGGCCTCGGCCAACCCCGTCACGCCTCCGGCGAATGGCAGCGTGAAGGTGACCATCACCTGGAGCGCTTCCAGACGCGCACCCACCGGAACCACGACCATTGAACTGATCGGGACTTCCGGATCACTCACGAACGAGACGCCCGTCGCTATAACGGTGGCGCCTTGACGATCGGATGAGCACGATCGGATGTTAACCCAAAGGGGGGTGGTTCAAATCCACCCCCCGCAACCAATGCAATCATAAGGTTACGGGCAATTGGGCACTTGTAACGACTGTCCAAAACTGTCCAATAAGGGGAACTGACTCACAGTTCCCCTTATTTATTGGATGGAGACCTCTTGATTGGCAGGCCTTTGCAAGAGGCGTTGCACGATGGGCCGATTGGCCTTGCGCTTGGCCAAGGCCGAGGCGTTGCCGTACTGGTCCATTGTGGTTGAGACGTGCGCGTGTCGCATGAGTTTCTGCTGTACGCCCACGGGGGCCCCGGTCTCGTCCAGCCACGCACGATATGTGTGACGGAACGTGTGAAACCCGATCCTGCCAAGTCCAAGTTTCAGACCCGTAGGAATCAGGTAGTCGTTGCGCATCGAGTCGGCAGGATAGGGTCGACCCGTCATCGGGCTCGGGAAAAGCCACTTCTCTTCGGTATCGAGACAGAGCGCTTGCTATTTCTTGAGTTCGAGGATAAAGCCCCGTTCGATTGGAACCTCGTCCTGCGAATACTCCGTCTTCAACTTGTTGAGCCGCTTTCCGACCGCTGATCGTTGAACCAGAACCACCGATCGCTCGAAATCGAAATCCGTCCAGCGCAAACCCAGGATTTCGCTGATTCGCAAACCGAAGCAGAGACCAATCAACACGATGGTTCGAAATGGCTGAACCAGCGCGTCGAGTATTTGCCATGCATCCTTTACCTGAAGGACGCGAGGACGTTGCTTGCGTTTGCTGATGCCCTTCACTTCGACCAAGTCCATCGGGTTTCGCTCCACGTTCTGCAATTCCCAAAGCATCGCTTTGTCGGTTCCTCGATTGCGTTGCCGATTTTGCTCAACATGTCGATCATCGCGAATCCGATCTTAACGGAGCCAGCGAACGCCGCCGCGACCCATCGACCGACTGGGTATATCTTCTGTAGACAGTCGATTTCGGTGCCACCGAGCGTTACTCGGACGTCAGAGATTCCGAAGGCATAGCCGAACATCGTGGGCGTTCCGACAACCCAAGTCATGCCACTTATTCTAAGCCCGCATGCAAAACAAGGTAACTTTCCCGCTTCCCGATTGCTCACGTAAAACAGAAGCCGGAGGGGAGCTCATGGACGTTGAAGTAATGCAAGTTGAGCGAAAAATGGGTCGCATTGTGCAGTGACTTGGACAATGCGGGGACAGACGGGAAAATACGCCCTTCGGACACTAGCCACTAAAGGATGTCGCGCATTTCCAGAACGCGATTTTGCACATTGTCCCATGACGGGTAAGCCCCGTAACAAAGCATTCGACATTGCGCCTCATATTCGGGGCCAACGACGGACGCAAGTGCTGGCTGCGGGAAGAGAGCATCGCTCCGCGCGAAACTCATGCCTTCCGGGAAGAAATAGCTCTTGGGGAAATACGTTCGGCTGATCTGATCGTAGTCCGCTTTGATCGTGGCGTATTCGGTCGAGCGGAGCATGGTCTGGACTTCCGGGTGTCCGGATAGTTGATACAGGTCGTAGTAGTGCCGGGCGTAGCTACCGAGAGCCTGACGGTCGCGCTTGAGGAGTTCGACTTTACTATGGATGGCGAACATTTTTTCAACAAACGTTCTGCGAAAATGCAGGAGGCGAAGAGGGAATGATCCTTCGTCTTCGGCACCGAGTGTCAGTTTGTTCTCATCCAGATATTGACCTAAGTAGGACCACAACTCGATGACCGCGGATGGCTCGCGTCCGCTAGCGGTTCCGGCTTCAAGAAGGACGCGATTAGCAACCTCACCTGGGCCGCCGAATCTCTGGGCGTAGGAGAAGCGATCGTTGCGTCCGAAGCCGCCGATGGTCTGGCTCTCGTTTTGAACAAACGACAACCCAGGATGCCGACCTACGGCGTCACGAAGTTTTTTAACTCCCGGTCGATGGCATTCTTTCCCAGTGCTGGTTGAAATGCTCTCGGATCGAGAAAGATGTCAATGTCCTCGGAGAATCGCTCAATTAGGTTCCATCCTTTGGCGAGGCTCGTACCACCCTTGAAAATGATCTTATCGCGGCTGGTTGTGGCGAGAAAGCGAAGGGCCTCGGTGACGTAATAGTCCTTCTCAATAATCGCCGGACGCAGCTTGCGCTCGCGAAAGTGTTCCGCAGCGCGGAGGATTGCCTGTTCAAAATCGGCATGCTCAAAGAGTCGCAAGCTACCGTTTCTCCTTGGCTTGCCAAGCAGATGCGTTAGGCAATGCGGTGAGTGTCCCGAAATCGAATCGAGACAGTGGATTCAGAGAAGCTCGCAAATGTTGTAAAGCCCGGCGATTGTTGCCCAGTTGCTCGGCGAGTGCGCCAAGCATGGCCCGAACACGGGGGGGTTCGGAATCTGCAACTGTGAGAATTCGACCGAGGCGTCCTCGTTCGGACAGCAGGGTCGTCAACTTTCGGATTGTGTTTTCCGGGCTCAATTCACTAAACTCAGCGCCGTGTCTTAAGAAGTCCAGCAAGGCAGCGTCTGTTTCGGACAGAGTGGCCCAAGCCTGCGGTCGTCGAGTATGAATTCGGGTGTCCTTGCCGACGAGCTTTCTCGGAAGACTGAGAGCACTGGTGGCGATCTCACCCTGTTTCGGTATTTGTGTGGTGAATCCTAGGAGATTGGCAGCGGCAATGCCCGATGGAAACATCGTGTTCCGCCGTAACGCCAGATTGCGAATCGACGCCGGGTTTGGCCTGCTTTTTCCGAGGGTGGTCTCGCGATTACGGTAGTAGACACCCTTACTGAGGCGCTCGATGGCTCCTTGTCGCGTTAGACGGGAAAGAGCCTGGGCAACTGCCGAGAACGTGAGGCCGCGAAAGTCCTCGAAGCGCCACAAGCGTTCGCCACCTTGTTCGATACGTTGGCGGACTAATCCCATGATGAGAGGTGATCGACGTGGCGTTTTTGGCTTTGGTCCCACATCGCAAGTATGAACTCCCAGGAATTATTATGTCAAGTTTTGTTGCAATAAAACTTGACACATTTGGAGTTTCACAAACCCCTTTTGGACCCCCAATAAGGATTACCCAAAGAGATTTTCAATGACTTAGGGGTTTTTCGAGAGCCACTCGTACCCGTAGAATCTATAACTTACCGTTACTCGGTTCACTCCTAACCCAAAGGTCGGTGGTTCAAATCCCCCCCCGCAACCAATGGAATCATAAAGTTAGGGGAGCCAAAATTTAGGCTCCCCTTTTAAATGTGCGGGTAATGTGCGGGTTCTATTGAACGGTCGTACGTGTTGGCATGGTGACTACGTTCGCGGCTTGCGCCTTCTTCCACTCGCGCCGGCGGTTCTGAACTGCACGCTGTTGAGCCCTCTGCTCTTCATCGCTGAACAGGTCTGCATAGCGCTTGAACATGCTGGAGGTTTTGTGTCCGGTGATCTTCATGCAATCCTCCACCGAACTGCCGGATTTCCATGACTCGTGTGCCGCGCTACGCCGAAAGTCATGGAAGATTTTGCCGACGTACTTCGGATTCTCGCTCCATGACTTTCCACACGCAGAGCATTTCTTGCTGGCATCCAGCTTGGAGGTGTTGTGCCTACCGAAAACTCCGTCCGAACTGAAAACGCAGAGGTTAGGAGCATTCATGAGATCCTGGTGCGATCACGATGAGCTCTCTTTTCGTCGCCCTTTTCGCTTTTGTCGCCTCCAGTTT
>Ga0181537_10001511_pt1 | contig 21346 bp, 15 predicted proteins | sample PEATcosm2014_Bin_39_FD_119765 | JGI IMG/M metagenome (GOLD analysis project Ga0181537, IMG submission 119765) | Peatland microbial communities from MTU Mesocosm Facility, Houghton, MI, USA - PEATcosm2014_Bin23_10_metaG | ecosystem: Environmental > Terrestrial > Soil > Wetlands > Peat | place... | reverse complement strand
GACGACATCCGCCACGTCGTCTCGAAGTGGACCGGCGTGCCTCTCTCCCGCATGGAACAGGCCGACATGGATCGCCTGCTCAAGGTTTCCGAAGAACTCAAGGGCAAAGTCATCGGCCAGGACGAAGCCGTCTACGCCATGGGCAAGGCGCTGCGCCGCTCGCGTGCCGACCTCAAAGACCCGAAGCGGCCCATCGGCTCGTTTATTTTCCTCGGCCCGACCGGCGTGGGCAAAACCCACCTCGCCAAGACGCTCGCCCAATATATGTTTGGCGACGAAACCGCGCTGATCCAGATCGACATGAGCGAATACATGGACGCGCACAACGTCTCGCGCCTCGTCGGAGCGCCTCCCGGCTACGTCGGTTACGAGGAGGGCGGCCAGCTCAGCGAAAAGGTGCGCCGCCGCCCCTACAGCGTGGTGCTCTTCGACGAAATCGAAAAGGCCCACCCCGACATCTGGAATCTGCTCCTGCAAATTCTCGAGGACGGCGTGGTCACCGACAGCTTGGGCCGCAAGGTCGATTTCCGCAACACGATCATCATCATGACCTCCAACGTCGGGGCCGACCTGATGCGCAAGAACATGGTCATGGGCTTCGGCGTCAAGAGCGACGAGCATTCCTACGAGCAGATGAAGGAAAAGATGATGGGCGAGGCCAAGCGGGTCTTCAAGCCCGAGTTCCTCAACCGGCTCGACGACATCATCGTCTTCCATTCGCTGACCCGCGACGACCTGACCAAGATCGTCGACATCGAAGTGGCCAAGGTGCACAACCGCCTCAAGCCGCGCGAGATCACCTTCCGGCTCACGCCGGAGGCGACCGCGTTCCTCATCGAAAAGGGCTACGATCCCGCCTACGGCGCGCGCCCGTTGCGCCGCGCGGTCGAGCGCTATCTCGAAGATCCGATGGCCGAGGAAATCCTCCGCGGCACGATCAAGAACGGCGACTTCGTGATCGTCGGCGAAAAGGAAAAGGCGCTCACCTTCACCGTCGGTGCCGACACGCCCCCGGCACCGGTTGCGCCGTAATTCATCCCCCGGCTAACCGAGAGCTTTCTGAGGAAGAAAAGAAGATCGTCGCCGAAACGGTCGCGATCGGCTTGGAGATGCAGCACCGCTTCCGCCCTGAACCTCTAGATGTGGCCGAGACGGAGGCGATCAAGGCGGTCTTCGGGGCGCATGCGAAGAAGCTGGCCGTGAGCTCGACGAAGTCGATGACGGGGCATTTGCTCGGCGCGGCGGAGATCATTTTTTGCATCAAGGCGATTGAGCAGAACATCCTGCCGCCGACGATCAATCTCGACCACCCCGACCCGGCGTGCGACCTCGATTATGTGCCGCACAAGGCGCGGGAAGCGCGGGTTGACACGGCGATGAGCAATTCGTTCGGGTTCGGCGGGCACAATGCGACGTTGGTGGTGCAACGGTTTGTGGGGTAGCCGTCGCGCGCCGCGCCTTCCCTCGTTCCCAGACTCTGTCTGGGAACGCTTCCTGGTCCCCGCGAGATTCCATCTCGCGCACTTCTTCACCGTACCCACAAAGGTCGGCGATGGAATCGCCTCGGCAAGTGCGTTCCCAGACGGAGTCTGGGAACGAGGGATGAGGAAGACGCGACCCCGCTGGGAACGAGGGAAAGGCAATAATCGTGCTGGTCGAAATGCGGGGGTCGCGATTAAAGTGTCGGGTGCGATGGGGAGCCACATGAATTCGATTACGACCTACGCACCGGGCCGCGCTGAGCTGCTTGGCAATCACACCGACTATAACGAGGGCTTTGTCCTGGCGCTGGCGGTGGACCGGGGCACGACGATGACCGGCTGCGCGCGCGACGACCGGAAGGTGCAGATTCATTCGCGCGAGCTGGGCAAGACGGAGACGATCGCGCTGGACAAGCTGGCCGCCGAACAGGTGTCGCCGTGGTCGCGCTATACGCTTGGGGTGGTGGACCAGTTCCGCCGCAACGACCTGCCGGTCGCGGGTTTCGAGGCGGAGATTTCAGGCAACCTGCCGCTCGGCGCGGGGTTGAGCAGCAGCGCGTCGCTGGAAAACGCGACGGTGCTTTTCCTGGCGAAACTTTTCGGCGCGAAGCTCGAGCCGATGCAGATGGCGCGGCTGGCGCAGAAGGCGGAGCACGATTTTGTGGGCGTGCGGTGCGGGCTGCTGGACCAGATCGCGTCGCTGATGAGCACGGCGCACCACGCGACGTTCATCGATTGCCGCACGACGGAGGTGAGCCATGTGCCGCTCGACGGGACGGTGAGCGTGATCATTGCCAACTCGAACGTGAAGCACGCGCTGGTCGGCGGGGAATACAACGAGCGGCGCTCGGATTGCGAGGCGGCGGCACATGCGCTGGGCGTGCCTTTCCTGCGCGATGCCACGACGGAAATGTTGAAGGCGCGCAAGAGCGAACTGGCCGACCGGATTTATCGGCGCGCGCTGCATGTGACGGGCGAGAACGAGCGGGTGCTGGAAGGCGCGGCGGCGTTGCGCGCGGGCAAGATCGCGCGGTTCGGCGAGCTGATGTTCGAGTCGCACCAGAGCTCGATCGTGAATTTTGAGAATTCGATTCCGGAACTGGACCGGCTGGTGGAAGCGGCGCGCCAGTCGCCGGCCGTCCTGGGTGCGCGGCTCAGCGGCGGCGGCTTTGGGGGCGCGACGATCAATGTGGTGAAGAAGGGGCGCGAGGAGGAAGTGGTGCAGGCGCTGACGGCGGCGCTGCCGCAGGTGACGTGCCTCGTGACGCACTCTTCGGATGGGGCGCTGGCCTACGCGGCGAAGCGTTGATTTGGGTGCGAATTCTGACACCCCTTGCCGGGGTGCGCACAACCACCGGCTAGATGCGATATATCGTACGAATGTAGTTGACGGATCGCGTACAAATGTACTAGACATGGGGCATGACGAAGATCCCGAAAATCTCCGAGGCGGAATGGGTGGTGATGGAAGTGGTCTGGCGGAAGCATCCGGTGACGGCGCTGGAGGTGGTGCAGCAGCTCACCGCGCACAAGCAATGGCAGGACCAGACGATCCGGACGATGCTGCGGCGGTTGATCCGCAAGAAGGCCCTGGCCTATAAGGCCGAGGGCAAGGTTTTCTATTACGAACCGGCGGTGAGCCGCGAGCAATGCGTGCGGGGCGAGAGCGAGTCGTTCCTGGAGCGGGTTTTTGGCGGCACGGCGCAACCGCTGCTTCTGCAATTGATGCAGGAGACCAATCTTTCGTCCGATGAGATTGCGGAGCTTAAGCGCATTTTGCGGGACAAGGAGAAAAAATGATCGCGCCGTTTGTGCAGGAACTGGAAAGGGTCTTTGGCTGGCTGGTGGCGGCGTCGTGGCAGGCGTCGGTGCTGGCGGTGTTTGTGCTTTTGATCCAGAGGATTTTGGGTTCAAAACTGAATCCGCGGTGGCGTTATACGCTTTGGCTGCTGGTGCTGCTGCGGCTGGTTTTGCCGGTGCAGCCGGAAAGCGCGCTGAGCCTGTTCCAATTCGCGCCGAAGCCGCCCGCCGCATTGGAGATTTCGGTGACCGAGCCGCTTTTTAACGCGGCACCCTCGTTTCCCATGCCCGATGTTCGACCGGAAGTCGCAGAGCCGAGCCGGCCTTTCTCTTTCTATTCTCTTCTCGCGATTATCTGGCTGGCGGGGGCGATGGCTTTGCTGTTGCTGACGTGGATGGTGAACCGGCGATTCGCGCGGCAGGTGGCCGATTCACCGGAGATTGCCGATCCCGAATTACTGCGGTTATTTGCCGAGACCAAAGCGGAACTTGGCGTGCGCCGCGCGATCCGGCTGATTGAAAACGGGCGGGTGCAGAGTCCGGCGATCATGGGGCTTTTTGCGCCGACGCTGCTTTTGCCCGCCGAGGTGCGGGAAAAGTTTGATGCGCGCGAATTGCGGTTTATTTTTCTGCACGAACTGGCGCATCTGAAGCGCGGTGATGTAATGGTGCAGGCACTGATCGCGCTGCTGCAAATTCTCCACTGGTTCAACCCGGTGCTGTGGTACGCCTTTCGCCGGATGCGGATCGACCGCGAGCCGGCAACGGATGCGCTGGTGCTTTCGCGCACGGGTGAGGACGAGAAGGAACGCTACGGGCTGATGCTGATCAAGCTGCTGGAGCATTTCAACCAGAGGCATTCGCTGCCGACGCTGGTTGGGATTCTGGAGGACAAGGACCAGTTCAAGCGGCGGTTCTCGTTGATCGCGCGGTTTACGCGCGGGGCGTATGGGTGGTCGGTGCTTGGGCTAATAGTGATGAGTGCATTGGCTGTTGTTGGCCTCACGAGCAATGCTGAGGTGAAGGCACCGACGCCGTGGCCGCCTCCGGACCTATCCAAATCCGCAGGCTTCTTTCCGCTAATGGACTCTGGGGAAATCGTTCCTCCCAGCGACACCAGCTTAAACGAAGCGATAAATAATCTCACACTTAGCAATATAGATTTCGCCGACGTGCCGATGCAGGGCTTCCTGCCAGAGCTGGCTGCGCTCCTGAAAAAGAGCAACCCCGACAGTCCACAAATATCGTTCTATTTAACGGTACCGAAGGAGGACGAACCTTATCGGGTTTTGTTTCATCTTAGCCAGAGATCGAACCTGCGAGCTATTTTGGATCAGTTGAACGAACAATACCCGATCAGGTATCAAATCCGAGGCATCGACGATATCGTCGTGTGGCAAGTTTCACATTTTGAGTCGGCTTTCGACAAGAAAGCCCGGGAAATACAAATCCGCGTTGACCTTGATCACGCGACACTCGCCAACGCGCTGAAAGCCGTGCAATCGGCCGCGGCCGCGAAGGGTTTTGTCTTCGACATCGCCAACTTCGACGATACGGACCGATTCCCGCCCAACTCTCCGCTTACAGTTACTCTTCGAAAGGATCAGATCACCGTCGATCAGGCGCTTCGTTTCATTTTGGAAATTGGACAACTTCGATTGACCTTCGAAAGGGGCAAGTATCTCGTCGCGCCCGCGCTGCCTGATTTCCCGATGAAAGAGGCGAGCGATCTCAACTCGCATGAGATCAAAAATCCGGGGAATCCGCATATACCGTTGCCAGCTTATGTGGAAGTGATCTCTATTACGCCGGTCCAGCCTTCTCCGAACCAAGCTTACGGGACGATCTCAAAAGAGGAGGCCGATGCGCTGCTGAAGGACCCGAAAAATAAAGTGGTTGAGCTGGTGGTTTCGCCTGCCCCCACGGGACGGAATACTATTACCTGCAAAACAGCGTCCGGCCCAGAGGCTACGCTTAAGGTGAATTGGAAAGCGCCGCAGGCCGAGACGCGAGTTGTCGCGGTGGACTATGTAACGCCGATTGGAGATAACGGGGCGACGGGATGGCCGCTTGAGCGCGAAGAATTTGCTCTGCTAAGGGCGGCTAATGCAAATGCGTCCAGCCTTTTGATCGGGTTTACGGCCCAGCCGTACAAGCAGACTGGAAAAGACGATGCAGGTACAAATGCAACAGAGGCCGATTTGGGTAACCGTCCCGAACAGATGGCACAATTCACAACCAAACTTAAATCGATTCATGTCGAGCTTCCCTCTTTTGCGGGTGCGCCGCTTGGAGATGTCATCTCGATTCTATGCCGGGAATCAAAAAAAGGTGATCCGTCAGGGCAAGGCATTGATGTTTTGGTGCCGGATTCTCCGCCTTTCACTTCCACAAAAGTGACGCTGTCGCCGCTTAGCGGGGTCTCACTTTATGATGGTCTTCGCGCGGTTTGCGAGGCGACGAATCTTGAGTTTTACGTTGATGAAAACATTGTTCGCATTCACGAAGCAGAGACGCTTCTGGTCAAAACGTTTGTCGTTCCCGACGGCTTTTTTCCGGCTGAGTCGGGCACGATGGTTGATGTGAAGCAGGAACTTGCCAGCCGGGGGATAGCGTTGCCTTCAAGTGCCTCGGCCACTTATGTGCCCGGGAAAAGCCGACTGGTCGTCAGAGCCACCGCGCTGCAATTACTCAACATCGAGGACTTGCTGGCAGCAAAGGTTCCCATCGACAGGGGCGGCGCACCGACGACCACGGATGCCAGCCAAGCGGCGTCAACTGGTGGTGGGGAGCAAGGTAAGACGCCGGGCGACCATATTAAAATTCGGCTTATTATGGCTGAGATTAAAAAAGAGGTTTATCTGGCAAACAAGGAGAAGGTTGAGGTCGCGGTGAAGAATGCCGACATCGGATATTTGAATCAGCTGACGGGCGTGAATGTGCTGTCGGCCCCGAGCGTGGAGACCGATCCGGGGGAGAAGGCAACGGTGGAGATCACGCGTGAACTGCCTTTTCCGGTGAGTTTTGAAAAGGACAAGGATGGCAAGTTTACTCCCACTGATTTCGACACTCGCGATTGCGGGATAAAAGCCGATCTAACCCCAAAAGAGCAGAATGGGAAGATTCAGGTTTCGGGAAACCTTACGCTGACCGATTTTGAGGGCTTTACGTTCAATGGCGACTCGGACACGCGCGTGGGGTGTCCGACTTTCACCACGGTAGAAGGCTATATTTTTGAGGAGTTCGAGAATGAGAATCAGTTCAAGGGGATGTTGCTACCGGGAATTCAACATGAGCCTCCAACCGGGTTGTGGCTGGCCGGAAAGCCAAATCTTCCTGCTGTGCCGGGAGGGAGCGATACCCGGCTGATTGTTTTTCTGAGCGCGGGGAGGGTGAAGTAGGCGAGTGCGCCGAATCGGGGATTTCTGGGGATTCCGCCGCCCCTGCCGGGGCGGATTTTTTGCGAGGGTGGGTACCGGTGGTTTCACCACCGGCTAATTTCCGGATGGCCCTCCGGGCCATGAAAGGCACCGGCACTTTTTTCTCTTCGCCTGCGCTGGCTTCCGGGGAAATTAGCGCGAAATGGAATTTCGCGAGTGGCAAGTCCTGCGGACGGCAGTAGCGTTCCCAAACTCCTGCGGCGGGCGGCAAATTTGGGAACGAGGGAAAGATTGTCATCCCGAGCTTGTCGAGGAACCTCTCACTATTTTGCTACGAGGGACATTTTTGAGGGAATAGTTAGAGGTCCTTCGACAGCGCCAGGACAAGTCTGGCTTGCTCAGGATGACGATCTTTTAATAAGTCGCTAACGCGACACCGTCGCCCGGAGGTCGACGGCTACCGTGGTGGGCCGCATAGAACTCCTTGTCTCGGTGCGGGGTGGCGCTAGCGTGTCGGGATGACCAGGTATGCGCAGGAATTGGGCGCCCGCTTCATGGGAATGCTGCAGATGGCGGGGAAGATCGTCTTCCTTTTTTGGGACATCATGCGGTGCCTGGTGCGGTATCCGATCCGGTTCAAGCTGCTGGTGCGGCAGATCGATTTCATCGGGGCGAAGTCGGTGCCGGTGGTGATTATCACGGGCGGGTTCATCGGGGCGGTGTTTGCGGCGCAGTGCGAGTTCCAGTTTCGGGCGCTGGGGATGAGTTCGGCGGTGGGGCCGGTGGTGGCGATTGCGATGTGCCGCGAGCTGGGGCCGGTTTTGTGCGCGCTGATGATCGCGGGGCGGGTCGGGTCGGCGATGGCGGCGGAACTGGCGACGATGAAGATCACGGAGCAGATCGACGCGTTGCGGGCACTGGCGGTTTATCCGACGGAATACCTGATTGTGCCGCGCTTTCTGGCGATGATGATTTCCCTGCCGATTTTGGTGGGGCTGGCGATTAGCTGCGGCATCGGGGCGGGGTACTTTGTGGCCGTGCATATCCTCGAAGTGCCCGGCGTCTACTACTGGAACAACACGGAGAAGTTCACGGGAGACAAGGACATCTGGATCGGGGTGGTGAAGGGCTTTTTCTTCGGGTTGATCATTTTGCTGATCGGATGTCACAAGGGGTTGAACGCCTCGCAGGGCGCGGAGGGCGTGGGGCTGGCGACGACGGAATCGGTGGTCGACGCCTTTATCATCGTGCTGATCGCGAATTTTTTCTTCACCTTCCTGCTCAACGCCATTCTCTGATTTCGCCGCGCCCATGTCATCACCTGAAACTCAAGCCGCGCCGCTGGTCCGACTCGTCGGCGTGGAAAAGAAACTGGGCCGGCAGAAGGTGCTGCGCGGGGTGGACCTGGAAATTCGCGAGGGCGAGAGGATGGTCATCATCGGCCGCAGCGGCGGGGGCAAGAGCGTGCTGCTGAAGCATATCATCGGGCTGATGCAGCCGGACGCGGGGCAGGTCTGGTTTCGCGACAAGGACCTGGCGCAGTTGAGCGAGGAGGAGCTGGTTCCCCTGCGCAAGGAGACGGGGATGCTGTTTCAGAACGGGGCGCTGTTTGATTCGCTGTCGGTGGGCGAGAACGTGGCGTTTCCGTTGCGGGAAAAAGGGGGGATCAGCGAGCATGATCTCCAGGCCGAGGTGGAGCGGGCGCTGAAGATCGTCGATTTGCCGAGGCAGGAGCACAAATGGCCGTCGGAGTTGAGCGGGGGGATGCGCAAGCGGGTGGCGCTGGCGCGGGCCGCTATCGCCAAACCGGCGCTGATGCTTTACGATGAGCCGACGTCGGGGCTTGACCCGGTGGTTTCCGACAGCATCAATAAGCTGATGATCCGGCTGGGGGAAGAACTGAAGATGACCTCTGTAATCGTGACGCATGACATGGTGAGCGCGCGTGAAGTGGGCGACCGGATCGCCATGCTGCACGAGGGGCGGATTTATTGCGTGGACGAGCCGAAAGTGGTGCTCGAATCGAAGGACCCGATCGTGCATCGTTTTGTGAACGGCATTTCCGACGCGAGTGATGCTATATTCTAAGAAAGCAAACCTATGAAACAAAACGCGAATCTCGAAACGAAGGTGGGCATCTTCCTGTTGCTGGGGATCGGGCTGATCTGCACGCTGATTATCATATTCGGCGAGGTGCCCGATCTTTTCAAGCCGACGTACAAGATTACCGTAAAATTCCATGACGCGAGCGACCTCCTGAAGGGATCCGATGTTTATCTCGCAGGCGCGGTGGTCGGCAAGGTGACTTCGGATCCTCGTTATATTCCCGATTCACAGCAGGTCGAAGTGAACTTGAAAATCGACAAGGCGATCGGCATCCGTAATGACGCCAGCTACGAAATCGGCAGCTCGGGACTGCTGGGAGATCGATTTGTCGTCGTCGAGCCGGTGCAATATAAGCCGGGAGAGGAGAAGGCGCCATTTGTCCAGGATGGCGACGTTCTCGATGGCGTAAACGAGACTGGCCTGCCTGAAATTATGAAGGCATCAAAGCCGCTCATCGACAAAGCCAATGACATCGCCGACCAGCTTGATGACATGATCACTCGACTGAACAAAGACGTTCTTTCCGGCACGAGCACGGACGATTTGAAGGAAACCATCGCCAAGCTGAGGCAGATGGTCGACAACGGGGACAGCATGGTCACCAATGCGAATGATTTGCTCGCGCAGGCCAAGACGGGCAACGGAGCGATCGGTCGGCTTCTCTACGACAAGCAGGTGGGGGACAACCTGGCGGCGTTTATCGCGAACCTGAAGGCGCACGGGCCGATTTTCTATCACGACGACAGCACGGGAAAGCCGGCCAAGGCCGACAGTAATGACGACAGCGACAATGATGGTTTGAGAAAGAAGAAATAAATGAGCGAACCCCTGAGCGCGGTGGTCGTGGCGGCGGGTCGCAGCCAACGGATGGGCTTCGACAAGCTGCTGACGCCGTTGGGCGGGCAGCCGTTGCTGGCGCATACGCTGGACCGGCTGCTGCAGACCGAGTTGCCGGAGGAAATTATTCTCGTCATCCGGCCGGGCAGCGAGGCGGAAATGGAGGCGACGATTGCGCCGTTACGCGAGCGGGGCAACATCCGGGTTGTTTTCGGAGGGGCGCAGCGGCAGGATTCGGTGCAGGCCGGGCTGAAGGCGGTTTCAGGTTCTTCAGAATATGTGATGGTGCACGATGCGGCGCGTCCCTTTGTGACGAGGGAGCTGATCGATGCCGTGCTGACGGCGGCCAAGTTGTCGGATGCGGCGGTTTGCGGCGCGCCCTGCAGCGACAGCTTGAAGGAGGTGGCGGAGGATGGGCTGGTCGTGCAGTCGGTGGATCGCTCGCGGTTGTGGACGGTGCAAACGCCGCAGATTTTTCGCACGAAGCTGCTGCGGGACGCCTACCAGGCCGCGTCGAAGAGTGGCGAGATTTTTACGGACGACACGGCGGTGGTGGAAAAGATGGGGCACCCGGTGCGGATTGTCCTTTATCATGGGATCAATCTTAAGGTCACGACGCCGGCTGACTGGAGCCTGGCCGAGGCGCTGCTGCGGGCGGGCGAAGGCGAGGGAAGTCCCGGCCAGACGTTGCGCAAGCAACTGCACGACATGAATAATCACCTGACGCCGCTGCTGGGTTATGCGTATCTGCTGGTGAATGAGATGCCGGAGGATTCGCGCGGGAAGAAATTTGCGAAGAGCATCCAAGGCGCGGCGGAGCGTTGCCAGGCGACGACGGCGGCGATCCAGAAAATGGTTCGCGAGCTGTTTCCGCGCAAGGGGGAGTAGTTAAGTCGGACGGCAAGGGACCACCGTCCCTACCCTACTTTTCAGGTGCGGGGTTTTCAGCGGCCCGCTAGAGTGCGCGCGATGCACGGTATCGAACTGCTCCACGATCTCGCGGTGGTCATGCTGGTGGCGGGGATCACGACGATCCTGTGCCATCAGTTGAAGCAGCCGGTGGCGCTGGGCTACATCATTGCCGGCGTGATCATCGGACCGCACACGCCCGGCATCCTGGTGGAGAATGAAGAGAGCATCCGGGGACTCGGAGACATGGGGGTGGTGCTGCTGATGTTTTCGCTGGGGATGGAGTTCAGCTTGCGCAAGCTCACGCGCGTGGGCCTGTCGGCTTTCGTCGCCGCGCTGCTGGAGATCGCGCTGATGATCTGGCTTGGCTATGAGGTGGGGCGGGCGTTCGGATGGGGCACGATGGACAGCGTTTTTCTCGGGGCGATGCTTTCGATTTCGTCGACGACGATCATCGTGAAGGCGCTGGCGGAACTGGGCAAATCGAAGGAGCCTTTCGCCGAGATTATTTTCGGAATTCTGGTCATTGAGGACATCCTGGCCATCCTTCTCCTCGCGCTGCTTTCGGGTTTTGCGCGGACGGGAACGGCAAATCCCGGACAGCTCGGAATCGAGATCGTCAAGCTGGCGGTTTTTTTCGCGATGGTGCTGGTGATCGGGTTCATCGGCGTGCCGCGGCTTTTTAATTACATCGCGAAATTCAAGAGCGACGAGATGCTGCTGGTCGCCGCGCTGGGGCTTTGTTTTGGCATTGCGCTCTTCGCCTACGAGGTGGGCTACTCGGTGGCGCTGGGGGCGTTTTTGATCGGTGCGGTGATCGCGGAGGCGCGGCAAATTCATAAAATCGAAGACCTGACCGCGCCGGTGCGGGACATGTTCAGCGCGATTTTCTTTGTCACGATCGGGATGCTGATTAATCCGGCAATGCTGCCGAAGTATGCGTGGCCGATCGTGATTCTTTCGCTCCTGGTCATCGTGGGCAAGGTGATCACTTGCAGCTTTGGCGTTTTTATCGGAGGCAAAGACCTGCGAACGTCGCTCAGCGTCGGCATGGGCCTGGCGCAGATCGGCGAGTTTTCCTTCATCATCGCAACGCTGGGGCTCACGCTCCATGTTACCAGCGATTTTCTCTATCCCATTGCGGTGCTTGTTTCGGTCATCACGACGCTGGTGACGCCCTATTTGATCCGGGGATCGGATGGCTTGGTGGCGTGGATGGATCGGACTGTGCCGAAGCCGATGATGCAGGCGTTGTCGGTCTACACGGCGTGGATCGGTTCCTTCGGGCAGCGCGACCTGAGCCCGATGGTGCTGCTGGTGCGGCGGATGGGCTGGCAGCTTCTGATCAATCTGTTGCTGACGGTGGGCGCTTTTGCATTCGGCGCTTGGGCGGCGGGCTGGACGGACACGTATCTGCCGCCGGCGATCCGCGCGCCCGAAGTGCATGAGACGCTGGTCTGGCTGGGCGTGATGCTCCTGACCGCACCGATTTACCTGGCGAGCATCCGGAAAATCCAGGCCATGAGCATGCTCATTGCGGAAATCTGCGTTCCGGTCGCGGCGAGCGGCCAGCACGGCGCGGCGGCGCGGATGGTCATCGGACAAGTCTTTGTGCTGGTCTCGTTTGTGGTGATGACTTTTCTCACCATCCTGCTGAGCACGTCGATCCTCGGCTCGCTCGAAAGCATGCTGCCGCTGTTGCTGCTGGTCACGGTGGTGGCGTTGTTGTTCCGTCCGATTCTGGTGCGGATTTACAGCCGGGCTGAAATCGCGCTGCACGAAACGCTGGTGGAGCTTCCCCGGTTGCGCGCGGCGGAGCCGAAACCGATGCCGGAGCTGCTGCGCGAGGCGGAGCTGGAAACGATGGAAATTCCCGCCGGCGCAGCGATGATCGGACGCAAGCTGCGGGAGATTCCGCTGCGCCAGCAAACGGGGGCGAGCATCGTGGCCATCGAGCGCGCGGGCCAGCGGCTGATCAATCCCGGCCCCGACGTGGTGCTGCTTTCGGGCGACCGGGTTTTGCTGCTCGGCCAGACGGACCAGTTGCCCGGCGCGTGCGATCTTCTGGCGGCGGGGGAATAGTGCTTATCGGTCCTCTTGGACTTGTTAAGGAAACATCATTATGGCAAGGTAAGCCTTATGAGTACCTTGGCCGAAATCGAGGCGGCAGTTCCCAAATTAAACGCAAGGGAATTGGCCGAACTGGAAAGGTTCGTGCAGGCCGAACGACGTAAGGCTGCAACAGCAGCGAGACATAGCGTGCTCGATATTCCTCCGGTTGAGGTCGGACGCATCTTGCGACCTTTTTCACCTGATGATGATTTGTTAGGAGAAATGCTCGAAGGCCGCATGTGAGATACGGGATCGATACCGGATTTTTGGTCGCAGCGGAATTGGCTGAACATCCAAAGCATGGGGCCGCGCGCTCCTTGATCGCAAAGTTGATTGGCGATGGCGACCGTTTTGCCATCGCGCCGCAGGTGCTGGCGGAATTTATTCATGTCGTCACGGATGCTCGGCGTTTTGAGAATCCGCTGGCGACGGAAGAAGCCAGGAATTTGGCCGAGCAATGGTGGACAGCTCGAGAGGTGGAAACCGTTTTTCCCAATGAGGTCGCGGTCAAACTATTTCTCGAGTGGTTGCAAACACACCGGCTCGGACGGAAGCGCCTCCTGGACACATTGTTGGCGGCAACTTATTTCCAGGCAGGAACCACCTCCTTACTGACCTTGAATCCGCGGGATTTCATGATTTTCGATTGTTTCCACTGCTTTGGTTCAGTTGAAGAAATAAGCAAGTAAAACCATTTACCATTACCGTTCTTGGCATTTTGTGCGAGCTTTGAAGCGTGAACACTTCATGGTATCAGGATGCCTCGGCTTCCTCTTTGGAGACCTCCAAATGGGAGCACATGCCCGTGGTTATTTTCGAGCAGCCGAAGCTGGCCGCGGCGCGGGTGGCGCAGGAGATTGCACAGCTGGTCCGGCACCGCGAGGCGGACGGGCTCAAGGTGGTGCTGGGACTGGCGACGGGATCGACGCCGATTTTCGTCTATCAGGAACTGGCGCGGATTCATCGCGAGGAGGGGCTGAGCTTTCGCAACGTCATCACGTTCAATCTCGACGAATATTATCCGATCCCGCCGGAGCACACGCGGAGTTATCACCGCTACATGCGCGAGCATTTGTTCGACCATCTCGACATCCCGGAAAGCCAGATCCACATCCCGGACGGCGAGATTGCGCGCAGCGAGGTCGCGGCGGCGTGCGAGCGGTACGAGAAGCAGATCATCGAGGCGGGTGGGATCGACCTGCAGATTCTGGGCATCGGACGGACGGGGCACATCGGCTTCAACGAGCCGGGTTCGTCGCGCCGGAGCACGACGCGGCTGATTCACCTGGACCGGCTGACGCGGCTCGACGCGATCAAGGATTTCCAGAGCGAGGAGCTGGTGCCGCGCACGGCGATCACGATGGGGGTGAAGACGATCCTGCAGGCGCGGCGGATCGTGATCATGGCCTTCGGCGAGCACAAGGCGTCGATCGTGGCGCGGGCGGTGGAGGGGGAAGTGAACGCGGAGGTGACGGCGACTTATTTGCAGGACCACGAGAATTGCCTGATGGTGCTGGACGAGGCGGCGGCGAGCCAGTTGACGCGCTTTCAGACGCCGTGGCTGGTGGCGCCGCTGCACGAGATCGGGTTGTCGTGGTCGGACGCGATGCTGCGGCGCGCGGTGACGTGGCTGGCGCAGAAGACGGGCAAGGCGATTCTCAAGCTGACCGACGAGCACTACAACAGCCACAGCCTGCAGGAATTGCTTTCGCAGTACGGCAACGCCTACGAAATCAATCTGCGCGTTTTCCGGCAGCTCCAGAATACGATCACGGGCTGGCCGGGCGGAAAGCCGCCGGGCGAGGGAAGCGTGACCGTCGTCCAGCCCCGGGCGCTGCGGAGCAAGGCGGCGGCGGTTTATCCGAAGCGCATCCTGATTTTTTCGCCGCATCCGGGCGACGATGTGCTTTCGATGGGCGGCACGCTGCTGCGGCTGGCGGAGCATCGCCAGGAGGTGCATATCGCGTATCAGGTTTCAGGGAGCGGCAGCGTGAAGGACGAGGTCTTGCAGCGTTATCTCGATTTTCACCGGCAGGTCGGCGGAGTTCCGCTGCCGAAAGACCGCTCGGATGCGCGCCAGATTCGGACTTTGAAGGCGGAGATTTGCCGGGCCGAGGCGAGGGCGGCGGCGCGCGTCTGCCGGGTGAATCCCGAGCATCTTCACTTCCTTGATCTGCCGTTTTACGAGAAGGCGGGCGAGGTTTACCGGCAGGTCAGCGCGGAGGACATCACGATCACGGCGCGGCTGCTGAATGAAATCCGGCCGCATCAAATCTACGCGGCGGGCGACCTGGCCGATCCGCACGGCACGCACCGGATCTGCCTCGACATTTTGACGCAGGCGCTCAAGCAAAGCGGCGGCGAGGCGTGGTTTGCGGATTGCGAGGCGTGGCTTTATCGCGGCGCGTGGGCGGAGTGGCCGATTCACGAAGTCGACATGGCGGTGCCGCTCAGTCCCTCCGAACTGGCGTGCAAGGGGCGGGCGATTTTCCAGCATGAGAGCCAGAAGCATCAGACGCCGTTTTTCGCCGGGGACGGCCGCGAGCCGGGCCAGCGCGCCGAGGATTCCGCACGCGCGACGAGCCGGTTGTTCGACGCGCTCGGCCTGCCCGATTACGAAGCCATCGAGACGTTTCATCGGTGGAGGCCTAGTCAGGCTTGATTTTTAATGCTCGAATCGTGCCATGAAATGTTTGCTTCTATTTGTTTTGGCGGGCTTCTTCGCGCTGAACGCCCGGGCGGCGGAGGATTTCTTTTATATTACAGGAACCAACGGGATTTATCGCGACAGCATCGACACGGAGACCGGGAAACTGGGGACGCTTGTGGTGGCCAGCCCGACAAAAAACACGAATTTTCTGGCGCTTTCAAAGGATGACAAATTTCTCTACGCCACCTTGAACAATGCTGTGGCGTCCTTTGCCGTGGGGGCGGACGGTTCATTGAAAGAGCTGAATGAACAGCCTTCGGGTGGGGAGGGCCCCTGCCATGTCTCGCTGGATGGAACGGGGCGCGATATTTTCGTCTCCAATTACCAGGGCGGTTGCCTGGCCTGCTTGCAACTGAAGCCTGACGGCACGGTGGGCGAGCGGACCGCCCTGATTCCATTTACCGGTTCGGGGCCGGATTTGAAGCGGCAGATGAAACCGCATTCGCACGCGGCGTATACGGATCCGGAGAACAAGTTCGTTTATGCGTGCGATCTCGGCACGGATCATGTGTGGATTTTCAAATTAGACGCGGTTCACGGAACACTCACGCCCGACGATCCGCCTTTTGCGAGCGTGCCGCCGGGGAGCGGTCCACGGCACCTGGTCTTCTATCAGAATGGGCAGATTGTCTATGTCGCGAGCGAGATGGGGCACAGCGTGACGGTTTTTTCCCGGGATGGCGCGAGCGGCGCGCTGACGGCCTTGCAAACCGTATCGACGTTGCCGCCCGGCACGTCGCCGGAGGGCGTGACCACGGCGGAAATCGTCTGCCATCCGTCGGGAAATTGGCTCTACGTCTCGAACCGGGGGTGCGACACGATCTCGGTGTTTTCGATCAGGCCGAATGGCAGCCTGAATCTCGTCGAGAGCGTGTCATCGGTGGCGCATTTTCCGCGTGATTTTACGCTCGATCCGACGGGAAAATGGTTGATTGCCGCCGGGCAGAAGGACAACCGGTTTGCGGTGCTGAAGATCGATCCCGCCACGGGCTGGCTGACGGCCACGGATCAAGCGGCATCGGTGCCCAACCCGATGTGCGTGCTGTTTTCGACCGGGAATAAATAAGCGCGAGCAACCGAAAAGGGACGTCGCGGTGCGCGGCGATCACTTGGTGCAGTGGAAAATCGTTTCGGGCTTGATGCCCATGTATTGCATTTCATCCTTGGACAAGAAGTCGGTGGCATGAACGCAGGCGACCTTGAAATTGTTTTGGCGCAACCGGTCGGCGAAGTCGGGCCCGTATCTCCGGACATGGTCCATGCCGAAGGTTTGGTTGCGGATGACCGGGTCGGTGATGGCGGGGTCTTCGAAGGTTTTTTCCGCGTCGATGGGGACGAGTAAAATGGCCCATCCGTCTTTTTTCAACACGCGGGAAAATTCGCGCATTGCTTTCTGGTCGTCGGAAACATGCTCAAGGACGTGGCTGCACATAATGATGTCAAACGTCTCGTCGGGAAACTGGATGTTGCAAATATCCATTTTGATGTCGACGCGCGGATCGTTCCAGTCGGCGGTCAGATAGGATGCCCCCAGGTTTTTTTTGAAAAGTTCCTTCAGGCAGGGCTCCGGCGCGATGTGCAGTAACTTTCGCGTATTGGATGCGGAAAAAAGATCGGTTTTTTGTTTCAGATAAAGATAAACCATCCGGTGTCTCTCGAAAGAATGGCAATAGGGGCATCGGCAATCGTAGTGCGGCTCGACCCGGTAGGTTTCGTGCCAGACTTGGGCAAGAAATTGCGAGGAGGTGCGCTCGCAGACGGGGCAGAAGCGGTTATTGCCGGTATAGAAGAGATGATACTTCAGCCTGCGCCGAATCGTTTGGGCCCAATCGGGAACTATTTTTCTAATCCGGGAACGGATGAATTTGATCCATTGTCGCATGGTCGGAGAAGTCTATGTCCGAACTATTTTGAGTAAAGCATAGAGACGGGCATCGCGCGGCGATGAGCAACTGCCGCAGCAGCGGAATAATGCTACTCGCGATTGGCGCCGCCGGATTCCCAGGCGATCATGGCGAATTTGGGGCCGAATTCGCTGAAAAGCTCGCCGGCGCGACGGCTGGCGAAATAGAGATCGACGACGAGGGCATTGCGTTCCTCGCGATTATGGCCGGACTCGCGGGCGGCTTTGCGGGAGATGACCGCCGTGCCGGTATCGACGGCGAGATAGTCTCCGACCCCCGGTATCTTGACGACGCTGCCGTAGGGAATGATGCTGGAGTCGACGGCGCAATAGCCATCGCGCAGGCGGATGCCGGTCGCGCTGCGTTTATGCGTGGTGTAATAATCCTCGCCGGGCCAGTAGGCGGTGATGCGGGCGAGCCGGCCCTGGCTCGAATTTGAATCGCACGCATTGGAAGAGAGGCCCGGGGAAGAATGGGACGATTTGGAGGAATAGGTCTCGGCTTTCGCGATCGGGCAAAGCAGGAGGAGCAGGGCGACGATGGTTTTAACACGCATGGGCGATTCTGGTTGAGGGGTGAGCTAATTCGATGGAAAGACATACGCATTGACCGTGCCAATTTTGAGGAGCGATGGGATCAGGCGCGCGAGCGCGATTTTCCCAGAGGTAAATGGCGGCAAAGACGACAGGCTTGGCGTGATTTTTCGGACAAGTGTTTTGCATTCGGACGCAGAGGAAATCGGCCGTATCGGATTTTTATTCCGCCTTTCGGAAATGGATTCCCTGAGAAGGAAACCACAGAGATGTTAGAGAAACCCGCGGTCGGCGAGGGCGGCGGTGAGGGAGATCTGCTTTTGCATCGAGCCGAAGTAATCGAAAGCCGGCGGATGGGCGGGCATGGCGGTGTCGTTTGGATTGAGTTGGACCAGGTCGTTGGACCATTCGGCGACGGATTTTTTTGTCTCGAAGGCGGCGAGGGCCTGGATCGCGGCGCCGAGCGCAGCGCCTTCGGATTCGGCGAGGGTCACGACGCGGCAGCCGAAGACATCGGCGCAAATTTGCCGCCAGATGGCGCTCTTGCCGCCGCCGCCGGTGAGGCGGATTTCGGTGGGCGCGAGGCCGAGCGTCCGCAGGCGGTGCAGGCCGTAGGCGAGGCCGAGGGTGACGCCTTCCATCGTGGCGCGGGCCAGGTGCGCGGGCGTCATGGTGCGGGTGGTGAGGCCGTGAAAGACACCGGTGCCACGCGGCAGATTGGGCGTGCGCTCGCCCTGGAGGTAGGGAAGAAAAAGGAGGCCGTCGGCACCGGGCGGGACGCTGCGGACGGCTTCGTTGAGTTGCGCGTGCGACCAGCCGAAGAGGTGGCGCGCGGCTTCGGTGGCGACGGTGACGTTCATCGTGCAGACCAGCGGCAGCCAGGCGTCGGTGCTGTCGCAAAAGCCGGCGATTTCCCCGGCGGGATCGATCACGGGCGTTTCGCTGTAGGCGTAGATGGTGCCGGAGGTGCCGAGGCTGGCGGTGACGCGGCCCGGCGAAACGTTGCCGGTGCCGATGGCACCCATCATGTTATCGCCGCCGCCCGCGCTGATGATGACGCCGGAGGGAAGGTTCCAGCGTTTCGCGAGTTCGGGCAGGAGCGTCCCGGCCGGTTTGGTGGAGGAGCCGAGCGGCGGCATTTTCTCCGCCAGCGCGGGGTCGATAAAATCGAGAACGTCGCGCGCCCAGGTGCGGGTGCGGACATCCATCAGGGCCGTGCCGGAAGCGTCGCCATATTCCATGCGGCGCACGCCCGTGAGATAATAATTCAGGTAATCGTGCGGGAGCAGGACGGTCGCGAGCTTCGCGAAATTTTCGGGTTCGTGGCGCTTGAGCCAGAGGATTTTCGGCGCGGTGAAGCCGGGCAGCATGTCCATGCCGACTTTTTCGATGACGGCTTTGGAACCGCCGAAGTGGGCGCGGATGAGATCGCATTCGTCGGCGGTGGAGGTGTCGCACCAGAGTTTGGCGGGGCGGATGACGCGGCCATCTTTGTCCAGGGGAACGAAGCCGTGCTGCTGGCCGGAGATGCCGAGGCCACGCACGTCGGCGCGGCGGGGGCCAAGCTTTTCCAGGACTTGTTCGATGGTAACGTCCTTCGCTTTCACCCAGGTGGCGGGATGTTGTTCCATGTGGCCGGGCGGGAGGCCGGGAATGGTGTCGTAGCTTTGCGCGGCGGTGGCGAGGATGCGGCCCGTACCGGCGTCGAGGGCGACGGTTTTGGTGCTTTGCGTGCCGCAGTCGAGGCCGAGATAGATCATGGGATTATTTTCTCTCCATTGTGGCGCTCTTGGCAACAATCGACTTGAACAGTCACCGGAACAAGGCGCACGCTGGTCAGCCCATGGCTAAAACGCATTTTTCCAAAATCAAAACCGTTTGCTATGAGGGGTCGGGCAGCACGAACCCCCTCGCCTTCAAGCATTACAACCCGGCGGAGAAAATCGTCGGGAAGACGATGAAGGACGTGATGCGTTTTTCGATTGCCTACTGGCATTCGTTTCGCGGCGTTGGCTCCGACCCATTTGGGCCCGGCACGATGGTCCGTCCCTGGGAAAAGGGGAAGGACCCGGTTTCGATGGCGAAGGTGCGGATGGAGGCGGCGTTTGAATTCTTCACGAAAATTCAGGCGCCGTTTTATGCTTTTCATGATCGCGACATCTCGCCCGAGGGCCGGACGCTGGCCGAGTCGAATCGAAATCTCGATAAAATTGTGGCGCACGCGAAGGGCCTTCAGAAAGCGACGGGCGTGAAGCTGCTCTGGGGCACGGCGAATCTTTTTTCCAATCCGCGCTATATGTGCGGGGCCGCGACGAATCCCGATGCGCATGTCTTTGCCTACGCAGCGGCGCAGGTCAAGAAGGCGCTGGAGGTGACGAAGGAACTGGGCGGCGAGAATTATGTTTTCTGGGGCGGGCGCGAGGGTTACGAGACGCTGCTCAACACGAACCTGAAGCGCGAGCAGGACCACCTGGCGGCGTTCATGCACATGGCGGTCGATTACGCGAAAAAGATCAGCTTCAAGGGGCAGTTCCTGATCGAGCCGAAGCCGAAGGAGCCGACGAAGCACCAGTACGATTTCGACGTGGCGAGCGGCATCGCGTTTCTTCGCAGCTACGGGCTGGATAAATATTTCAAATTCAATATCGAGACGAATCACGCGACGCTGGCGGGCCACACGTTCAATCATGAGATCGAAGTGGCGGCGGCGGCGGGGATGCTCGGCTCGATTGATGCGAACGCGGGCGATATGCTGCTCGGCTGGGACACAGACCAGTTCAACACCGACGTGAAGGAGCTGACGCTGGCGATGTTTTCGATCCTGAAGGCGGGCGGGCTTGGCTCGGGCGGGCTTAATTTTGACGCGAAGCTGCGGCGGCCTTCCATCGACCTCGAGGATTTATTTTATGCGCACATCGGCGGGATGGATGCGTATGCGCTGGCTTACAAGCTGGCGCTGAAGATTCGCGCGGAGGGGAAACTGGAGGGCTTTGTCGCGGAGCGTTACGCGAGTTTTGACAGCGGTTATGGCGAGGCGATTGAGAACGGGAAGATCGGTTTCAAGGAGCTGGAGAAACTGGTGCTGACGAAGCTGGGCGAGCCGAAGCCGAAGAGCGGGCGGCAGGAGTATCTGGAGAATTTGGTGAATACGTATTTGCATCGGTAGAAATGGCCGCAAAAGAACACAGAGAAAACAAAGGTGGGTACTGGGAAAACGCCGAGAGAACAAAAATCTTATTGGTAAGTGGCGCGTCATTGTTTTGAATTCTTTGTGCTCCTTTGTGGCTAATTGTCAGGCACTTTTCTTTTCGACGTTGGGGAGGAACCAGGTGAGGATGCCGAGCAGGGGCAGGAAGGAGCAGACCTGGAAGACGAAGGTGATGCTGGTGACGTCGGCGAGTTTGCCGAGGACAGCCGAGCCGATGCCGCCCATGCCGAAGGCGAGGCCGAAGAAGAGTCCGGCGATCATGCCGACGTTGCCGGGAATGAGTTCCTGCGCGTAGACAATAATGGCCGACATGGCGGAAGCCAGGATGACCCCGATAATCGCACTCAGGATTGCGCATTCGATCAG
>Ga0181537_10001509_pt1 | contig 21370 bp, 18 predicted proteins | sample PEATcosm2014_Bin_39_FD_119765 | JGI IMG/M metagenome (GOLD analysis project Ga0181537, IMG submission 119765) | Peatland microbial communities from MTU Mesocosm Facility, Houghton, MI, USA - PEATcosm2014_Bin23_10_metaG | ecosystem: Environmental > Terrestrial > Soil > Wetlands > Peat | place... | reverse complement strand
TGGCCCCATCTTCGGCGACATCCACTTGGTAGCCGGCGTCGGTCAACCCTTCAGCGGTGATCTGGCGGAGATCACGCTCATCTTCCACCACAAGAATGCGCTGGCGAGAATTCGACTGGCGATGAAACGGTTCGCATATTGGATTATTAACATCGGAGATATATTTAGGGGACATTGATGACACAATAGCCGAACATTCTACTTGTGCCATGGGGTGTTCACCCCATTTACTTTTTAAGTTTAGCATTTTCGCATTGATTCAGAGGGCCAAATTTAATTTCCTATACATCCGGTGAAAAAGTTGGAGCACTTCGAGCAGAAAAAGGAACATGCGGTGTTTTGTCCCGTGGGACAGGCCTCGTTTGACGAGATGGCTGACTTGATAAGCCGCGCGGTGCTTCGCTGTCGCCAAAAAAAGATTGAGAAACTGCTGATTGATTCAACCGGGGTGTCGGGATTGCAGCCGCCCGGAATGGCTGAACGATATAATTTCGTCGAACGCATTGCTTCCAACGCAAAGTCATCGGTCAAGATCGCGCATGTGGCCAGTCCGGAGTGGGTTCGTTCGGGGAAATTTGGCGTAATGGTGGCTAATAATCGCGGGCTTGACGTAAAACTCTTTCATTCGGCGACAACTGCCTTGGAATGGCTTCTGAAAACAAATGAATCAAACCAGCCAAAGAATCCTGCATACCGGTAAATTCCTGACGCTGATCAAAGAGGGTCATTGGGAATACGTTGACAGGATCCATGGAACCGGTGTCGCGCTCATCATCAGTGTGACCACGGAACAGAAAGTTTTGCTGGTGGAGCAATACCGGATTCCGGTTCACACACGCACCATCGAGCTTCCCGCCGGTATCATCGGAGATGAACCGGGTTGCCCGAGCGAATCGTCTGCCGCTGCCGCCCTTCGCGAACTGTTGGAGGAAACTGGTTATGCCGCCGGGTGCCTTGAGCCAGTGATGACCGGAGCCTCTTGCAGCGGAATCACGTCAGAACGGGTGACGCTCTTTCGCGCTTTCGATTTGCATCGCATTGGAAAAGGTGGCGGTGTCGCGCACGAAGACATTACGGTTCACGAAATTCCGCTGGCAGAGGTCGTGAAGTGGTTAGAGGCGAAAGCGACAACCGGTGTTTTGATTGATCCCAAGATTTACGCAGGCCTTTTTTTCGTCGCTCAAAACAAATGATTAACCCACAAACAATGGTTCGTTTGGATGTAAGGTCATCTTGGCCGCGCCTGAGCCGGACGAGGATTTGGTGCTTTGCCATTTAAGCTATTTTTAAGTGACGAAACACCAAACCTTTTGCTAAATCCATGACGAAGGTGAAAGCAATGGCCCCGGCCAGCACGCTGCCCAATGTCCAGAGCGGCAGCGGCAGCATGAGCCAGCCGCATCCGGCCAGCGTCGCGGCGATTATCACATCAATCGCTGACGATAAGACGAGCCAGCGGCTGGGATGAGGCGATGACCAAATTCGCCCACGGGCGCGCACGGCATACATGGTGGCCTGGTTTCCGCACACCAGAACGAAGAACGCCAATGTCTGCAAGGTTGCGATGCCCAGTCGCAGGTGGAAATGTCCGAAGGCGAGCACGCCGACGCAGAATACCAGTTCGGAAACGCCCATGAAGATGCCCGCGATGGTCAGCGTGCCTATGCGCCAATTATTTGGCAGCAAGGAAGGCCGGACATGATCGGTGGTCAACGACATGCCGAGCAAATCACCGGCCATCATGACGATGATCATCAGCATGGGTGTGAGAATCGCGTGACCGGTCATGATGAGGCCGACGCCCAGGAACAACACCTGCACGATCTTCTTGGTCACGGAATTTAGCGTGTAGGTTAGAATGCGCTGGAACGTAATTCGTCCTTCCTTGACGGCGGCAACGATGCCGGCGAGACCTGGATTGATGAGCACTACCCCGGCGGCGGACTTGGCCACATCGGTTGCAGTTGACACCGCAATTCCCATCTGCGCCTGCCGTAGCGCAGGTGCATCGTTGGCACCGTCGCCGCACATGCCGACGATGTTCCCGTCCTTCTGAAAAGCCTTCACCAGTTTGAATTTGTCTTCGGGCAGGACGCCGGCAAAGACGGCGAAACTTTCCGGGCGAACATCACCGGGGATCGGCCCAAGCGGACACACCGGCCCATCGAGACCGACCGCATGAGCGACAATCGCCGCCGTCGCGGGTGCGTCGCCCGTCACCATCACCATGCGCACGCCAAGGGTTTTCAGTTGGGTAACCAATTCTGCCGAGTCTTCGCGGGCCGGGTCGCTGAGGGCGATTAATCCCATGAGTTGCATCGCCGCCGGCGGACCTGCGGCAACTGCCAGCACTCGAAAACCTTTTCCTTCCAGTTCCGTCGCCGCCGCCGCCGCTGTGAGAGAAGGAGCTGCAATCGTGACAACGACGGTGAAAGCGCCTTTGACAATGCGCAGCGTTCCGAGACTTGAATCCTTTGCCGTCGCCTCGGACATCTTCGTCGCAGGATCAAACGGCGTGAAATGAGATAGTTTGGGTGGATTCGCAGAAACTTTTTTGGCCGCAGCGGCACGAATGGCTGCGTCCACCGGGTCTTGACCACCATCGGAACTGGCGAGCGCCGCCATCGTCAAGATGTGCGATTCATCAAAGCCTGACAGCGGATGAACCGAAGTTACTGAAAGTTGATTTCGCGTGAGTGTCCCGGTTTTGTCAGCGCACAGCACATCAATCGAGGCCGCTTCGTCCACCGCCGAGAGGCGTGTGGGCAAGACACCCTGACGCGCCAAAGCCCGTGCTCCGAGTGCGCTCGCCAGCGTGAACGTGGCTGGCAGCGCCACCGGGATCGAAGCCAGCACCGCTGTTAAAATCAAAGGAATGATCTCAGCGACCGGCATCGCGTGGGCATGTGCATACACTACCATGAGGACAATGAGAATGCCGTTGAACACCGCGAGATTGCGCACCACACGCAACACCGCCTTTTGCTGTGAGCTGACTACGTGCGCTGTGCGAACCAATTCCGCTGTGCGGCCAAACTTGGTCCGGGTTCCAGTTGCCGTTACTTCCGCGACCGCTTCGCCGCGTCGCACCAGCGCCCCGGCAAAGGTTTGGAAGCCCGGACCGGCTTCAGTGCCGATGGACTCGCCGGTGAGCATGGATTGATCGAGGAGAACATTCCCCTCGGTCAGCTTTACGTCTGCAGCGACGACGCCACCGAGTGAGAGCTTCACCATGTCACCCGGCACCAGATCGGCAGCGGGTAGATTTTTCCACACGCCATCCCGGCGAACCGAGGCTGTCAGTGCCAGCCGCGATTTCAGCGCGGCCAGCGTTGCCTGGGCACGGCCCTCCTGGAAAAATCCCAGCGCGGCATTAAATACCAGCAGCACCGCGATGATCCCGGCTTCGACAAATTTTCCAAGCACCAGTTCCAACAGAATCGCCGCTTCAAGCATCCAAGGGATTGGGGTCCAGAATTTGGTCAGCGCCCGGCGCAAAGGATGCAGCGCCGTATCAGGCATGGAATTTGGACCGGACTTTTCCAGTCGGCTGCGAGCCTCATCGCTGGTGAGGCCATTCGTGGAATTGCTGGTCGGAACAGCAATTGCAGCGGGGGCAGAAACGAGTGAAGCAACTGGCATAGGTTAACTGTTCACCAGTTCATCTACCCAGTATCCTTTCCGATTGTAGTGGCCATGCAGACCGATTTCATAATCGCGGGTCAGCAGAGACTCGTCCGTATATTCCGGTGACTGCTTGATGGCCTCGTGGGAAAGATTGATAAAGACTGTTTTATCGTCCCAACTGACACGATCAATCCATTGCGGTGATACCAGGACTTTTTTCCCAGCCCACCAATTACTGGTGTTCACGATGAGATAACGGATTTCCCACGTTTCATCATCAATGATAAAATCTTCCACATGGCCAATCTCGCCGTCGGTGGCGTGGATGTAATAGCCGCTTACCGCGTGCGTGCTGCGCAAATGGGGATCCCACGATTTCTGCGCGGGAGTAAATACTTTCCATTGTCCACGGTCACGCTCGATGTCAGGACAATATCCCCAACGGTGTGGGCCAGCCCAATACACTGGAATATCATAATACCCATAGAACGAATCCTCGAATTGGCGGGAAACGGGCTTGTCGGTGTCCAGGGAGGGGCTGTCTTCAATCCGTTTTTTGGTCAGAGCGACGTCAATTGTTTTCTCTTCGTTGAATATGGCAACCAGCGCGTAGGGCGAAATCAGCACCTTTCGGCTCGCAAGCCAGGTTCCCGTTTCAGCTACCAGATAACGAATGGTCCAGAACCGGTCATCAAAGTAGAATTCTTTGACTTTCCCGATTTTACCATCCAGTTCGTCCAGAGCGTCCAACCTGTAACCCTTCAGGGTTTTGACTTTGCTTAACATAATATTTCCTTTCATTGTTTGGTGTCGTCCGGCTCATGGCGCATTTAAGAAATCACGTTTAATCTGATCGGCACGCCTGCCAGCATCACATTGCTCCTGCGCAGTTGGTCGCACAATGGGGTGAACACCCCATAAAATGAGCCGCCATGTTCATTGTCACTGCCGCTTTTTCGGGAAAATACGCGCCCAATAGCCGGAGAGAGAATATCTGAACAGCACGCTTAGAACTACGATGACCAGCCCCGCAAAAATCAGATAAAGTGCCGTAGGCCCCAACCAAGATTCGAGCAGCTTCCACTTCTTTCCGAAAAAATATCCAATCAGAGTGTAGGTGGTAGCATAGGCCGCCGACCCCGTAAGGTCGTAAACCAAAAAAATGCGCCAGGGCATTTGTGACATGCCAGCCAGCAGATTGACCATGACCGGAGGGAACAAAAAGATGAACCGCGCGATAAAAACCGTCTTATCACCATGCCGTTTAAAAAATCGTTCGGGCCACTTCATCCGTTCGGGCGTGAGATGGAGCCAGCGGATTTTTTCCAAGCTGCCCCGGCCCAGCCGCCGCCCCAGCCAGAAGGCACCGATGCCGCCCAGAAAACAGGCCGCCGTTCCGGCCACCATGGGTTGCCACAGTGAATCCGCAGTTTTCCCCAAAACAAATCCGGCTCCCAAAAGAATTGTTTCCCCCGGCAGGGGAAAACCGAGGTTGTTCAAAAACGCGACAATGAAGACGAGCACATATCCGTAATGAGGGATGTGAGGCAGAAGAGAATGCAACCAGTGGAGCATGTTCACCGCCCTTTCTGGATAATCGGGCACTTGAGCAGCCATTTTGGCCAGGCGTGGCGCTCAAGGAATGGCCGCTGTCGTTTCATGCGAAACATCCCAGCCGCCGCCCAGTGCTTTGATCAACTGGACACTCGCCGTCAGTTGTTCCATCTGGAGGTTCAGTGCCGTCCGCTGATTATTCAGCAGAGCGGTTTGTGCGGCGATCACATCGAGGTAAATGTCCAAGCCTGATTGGTAGCGGACGTTGGCGAGGTTCAGGTAGCGCTGTGACGACGCCACGGCGGCGTTCTGTTGCTGGAGTTCCTGCGACAAAATTCGCAGCGTCGAAAGATTGTCTTCGACTTCCTGAAAGGCGGTGAGCACGGTCTGACGGTAATTCGCGACAGTGCCCTGGTAGATCGCACGGGACTGTTCGGTGACCGCTTTGCGCAAGCCGCCGTCGAAAAGGGTTTGCGCCAGCGTTGCGCCGACGGACCAGACAAGGCTCGGACCGGAAAATAAATCTTGTATCGAGGTATTTTGGTATCCCGCCGCGCCGCTCAGGGTGATCGTCGGATAATAGGCTGCGCGCGCCACGCCAATTTGCGCATTCGCCTCGGCAACGCGGCGTTCGGCGGCGGCGACGTCGGGACGGCGTTCGAGAAGTTCGGACGGAACGCCGAAAGGAATGGCGATTGGTTTTGCAGTCAGCGAACAATCTGGGATGGAAAACGAGGAAGCCGGCTTGCCGAGGAGCGTTGCGATGGCATGTTCGAGTTGCGCGCGTTGGATGCCGAGGTCGGTGGCCTGCGCGAGCGTTGTATTGAGCTGCGTTTCAGCTTGCGCAACGTCCTGGTCAGACGCCAAGCCCGCGTCATACTGGGCTTGGGTCAGCTTTAGTGATTCCTGATATGCGATCACCGTTGCATCCAAAAGCTGCTTCTGCGCATCCAACACTCGAAGCTCAAAATAATCCACTGCCACTTCTGACTGAATGGTCAGCCGGACGTTTTCGAGATCAGCCAGCGTGGCTTGTGCTTCCAGCGAATTAGCTTTCACCGTGTTGCGAATACGGCCCCAGAAGTCCGGCTCCCAGGAGGCGTCGAATGGCAGCGCATATTCGGTGAACGTGGAAGAAGTCGGCGAAGAACTTGATGAATTTATCTGTTGACGGGACTCCGAGACCGAAGGACTGGCGGTGACGGTTGGGAAATACTGCGAACGGGCTTGTTTCACCACGGCCCGCGCGGCGAGAAAATTCGCCAGCGCAACGGCGACAGTCTGGTTGGAAACATTCACTTGGCTTTCAAAAGCATTTAGCTCTGGCTCGTGAAACATTTTCCACCATTGGCCGCGAAGCGCATTGTCCATTGGCTCGGCGGTTTTCCAGCCGTCAGTTGCTGATGCTTGCGCCGGCGTCATTTCTTTGAAGACAGCCGGGGTTTGAACGGATGGCTCCGCATATTTTGGCGCGAAGCTGCAGCCGGCGAATAGAGCCAGACACGCCAAGGAAACGATGACCATTCGGGTTTCGGTTTTCGGCAGTGAGAATAAGGTTTTCATCCAATGGTTCATGGTTACCCCCGGAAAATGTCGAACGGCTCGATTTTGAGAACCTTGCGGATTCCGATATAACTTGAGATTCCGGCAATCAGCAAAACCATGCCGAAGGCTAGCCCCAGGTTCCAGAACGTGATCGTCGCGGCGTAATTTGGTAATCTGGATTTGGCAAGGACGATCATCAACGTCACCATGCCGATGCCGAGGCCGTAGCCGATCATGGCGGTAAAGAATGCCATGAAGAGGATCATGTAAATCAGCTCCCGTCCCTTGGCCCCGATGGCTTTCAACGCGCCAAATTTTTCCAGGTTTTCCAAGATGAAGGTGTAGAAAGTCTGGCCCGAGATGGACAAGCCGACGACAAAGGCGATGATGGTCATCAAGAGGATGTTGGTGCCAATGCCCGTCTGGTAAACGTAGAAATTGCTGATCTTATTGTCGAATTCATCCTTGGTGTAGGCGACATAGCCGAGTTTGGCCACCTGCTTTTTGATCCCGGCGATGGCGGCGTCGTTCTTCGGCTGCATCAGAACATAGGATAAGGTGAACCGCGTCGAAGGCAGGTATTCGACCGCCCGGTTGTAGGTGGTATAGAGCGTCGGCACACCATTCAGCCCGTTGGAAACGACTTTGGCGATGCCCACAATCCTTCCGCGATGGTCATTGAGTTCAAACGTGGTGCCGATTTTTGGATCCCCCAGCTTGGATATTTCAGGATCGTCCACCACGAAGAATGTATTGTCGGCATAAATGTCCAGAATATTGCCTTGTTCGAGTGCGGGCCGGCCAAACAGGCTGCTGTCGTCCAGGCCAACCACATTGACCCCTTGATAGGCGCCACTGGCGAGCTTGACCAGCGCGCCGCCCATGAAGAGCGGCACCGCATAGCTGACCCCGTCCATGCTGCGCGCCGCGTCCAGCACGTATTCCGGCATGGGGATCGGACTGCTGGCCGTATTGACCGCCGGATCCATGATCCACATCGCGGCACCGATATTAGTGACCGGCGAAAAAGCCTTGTTTAGAATGCCGGCAAACAAAGCGGTCATTTCCATCATCAGGAACACGGCAAAGGTGATCCCGATCAACAACGCAAAAAACTTGCCTCGATCGTTGACCAGCAGCTTGAAGCCAATCCGCAGTATGCCGCTGTATCGCATATTAGAAATTGTTTGTAGCGTTTGTTCCGGTTGCTACTTGGCCGATGAAAACATCCACCATCTGGCCGGGATAGACCGGGGCATCCTTTTTCTCAAAACGGAAAATCACCGGAAGCACGCGCAGATCCACCTGCTCCTGTTTTTCATTGGACAGCTCGATCTTGGGCGAGATGTAGGGCTGCACCCGGACGAACTCCAATGGCACCTTGATGTCCGTCCCGGTGATTTGCATCTGCGCCTGAATATGCCAGTGCGACGGCAACCGTGAGACGAGTATCTCGTCCACATAACAGCGCACATCCATGAAATCTTGCGGCCCGCTCATGACCACGAGCGGGTCGAACAGCTCGGTGTAGGTGTCATAGTTGCCCTGTGGCGACACATAGCCACCGACTGCCGTGTTGACCGCCAGCACGACTCCGTCCACCGGCGCTTTTACCGAATAGTATTGCAGCAGCGCGTTGGCGGCCTTCAGTGCGGCAGTCGTCTGGGTGACGGCATCTTCCGCCGTATCCAGCACGTCTTTGCTGACCGATTTCGGGTCAATATCATAGGCGGCGCGACGCTTGACGTATTGGTCGCGTGCCGCTTTCAGGTTGGCTTCAGCCAGTTCCGTGCTGGCTTTCTGCAAAGAATCTTCAATGGTGAAAAGCAGAGTGCCAGCCTTCACCTGCTGGCCTTCCTGCACCAGCACCCGGGTGATCGGGCCGGATACTTGCGGGAAGATATTGATGTTGGCCCCGTTCGGCTGTTCGCTCTCAATCATGCCATTGGCATAGATGGCCGTCTCGAACGGGTTGCTTACCGGCTTGAACACGGGCGGCTGCGGCTTCCGTTCCATGCCAAAAATGTAGGCGGCAACCAGCCCGGCCAAAATGCCGACGATGGCGATGGCAAAAATGATCTTGTTTCCAACTTTCTTCTTGGGCACAACGGCTTTGGTTTCAGATTTGGCCTCGGGCTTAACTTCAGTTTTAGTTTGAGCTTTGATTTCAGGCATGGATTTGGCCGCTTTGGCATCGTGCGTCAGTTCGATCGCTTTGGGGTCGGGCTTGGGCGCGGCGGTTTCCGGCTTTGGCTCAACCGCTTTAACTTCGGGGTTAGGTTGGTTGGTATTCATTCGGTTCCCTTGTCTTCGGCGGTGAGATGTCCATCTTCCATGTGAAGGATCCGATCCGCATATTCGTTGATGCGCGCATCATGGGTGACAATCATGATGCAGCGCTTTTCGTTAAGAATTTTCTCTTTGACGAAGGCGATGATCATCCTCCCAGTGTCACCATCCAGGGAAGCCGTCGGTTCGTCGAGAATCAGAATCTCTGGCTGGCTGATGATTGCCCGCGCAATCGCCACGCGCTGCTGCTCGCCGCCCGAGAGCTTTACCGGCAGAATTTCGCCCCGGTCTTTCAGGCCGACAATTTCGAGATATTGCCTCGCCTCGGTGATGGATTCGTCCCAGTTGCGCTGCTTCAGGATCAGCGGGATCGCGACATTCTCTGCCGTGGTCAGCCGTGGAAACAGATGGTAATCCTGAAAGACGAAGCCAATCGTGTTGAGACGGAAATCCGCCAACTGGTCATTGTTCAGCGTCCAAATATCGGCTCCCTTCACTTTGACGTTGCCGGTGTTGGGCCGCAGGATGCCGGAAATCATGCTCAACATGGTCGTCTTGCCGCTGCCGGACGGACCGACAATGAACAGCATCTCGCCAAAGTGCGCGACCAACCCAACCTGATTCACCGCCGTCACCCTGGTCTCGCCTGCGCCAAACCATTTGGTCAGACCGGTGGCAACGATTGCCTCATGATCCTTTGGGGTTATGGTGTCGGCGGTCATTCGAATGTTTGAGGTGACGATCTGTTCTAGTTGGCGATTAGGACCATCGATTGACTGCGGCGGGCGCGGTGCCCAGATCGTTGCCGGCCCATGCCATGAGTCCAGGCGATCTCGGTGAGTTGGACTCCCAGCGCCAGATAACCGGTAAACAGTTCGGGTGCGTTCATAATCTTGCCATGAACAGATTTCCACTTTTGGGCACGGCAGACAATGGGGTGAACACCCCAGAAGATTTTAGCCGGTGAATTGACGGGGCCATGCCGCTTGGCTAATCTTCGCGCATGGCAAAGAAAGCAGACGCGGAATCAACCGCCAAGACGCCAAGGCGCAAAGTTGCCGGAAACGAAAACTCCCTCGCCCGTCGGACGGGAGAGGGCCGGGGTGAGGGCGATGTCCCTCGCTCGCGGGAGCGGGAGAGGGTGGCACAGCCGGGTGAGGGACGTGGGGGAAAACCCAGCCGCCTCCTCGACACCCGCGTCGTTTATTGCGGCGACAATCTGGAACAGCTCGGTCCTTGGCGGACTGGCCAACGCGATTCCGCACTCCGCACTCCGCCTTCCGCATTTGTATTGGCCGGCAGCTTTTATTACCACTGCGACTGGCACGCCAGCCACTACGTCAAGGTCAAAGCTGAAATGGTAGCGCTGAATTGAAAATTCCATAAAATGACGACTGCGGAAAAAGAAGAACTCGACATTCAATTTCTCTATCGCGGAGAGGATTTGTGGCAGTTTCGCTTTGGCGAACGAACGGAAAATTATCATACCAAGAGCTTTTCTGATTCTGGAAGACATTCGGATGATTCGCTGGGGGAAGCCCGGAACTACCGAAACGAATTTTTTAAGGCGCATCCTGAATTTCTGGCATTACGCGCACCGTTCCGAACCCAACTCCCAAGCAATAACCGCACTGGGATACTTGGCGTCAATTATTCTGAAACAACTCTGCCAAGCGGAACTATTGCTCGTGGCTGGCAGATGACATGCCCGCGACCTGATAGCCCGGAGCCGGCGACCAAAAGATTTTCGGTTCGCAAACATGGAGAGACTCAAGCTTTGATGATGGCAGTTCAGGCGCGTCGTGAAGCAACTCTCGAACTTCTTAAAGCAGAAAAGTTGCCTGTCGCCGCGAAGCCGTTTCAACATCTCATTGATGAATACGACGATATTATTGCCGAGCTAAAAGAAAGCATTGAGAAAGATAGCAAAAGCGAGTTGTTGAGCATTATTCAGGAAGCCCAGCTAGACGCTACAAGCAAACAAGGGCAGATTCAGATGCGTCTTGGGCAACATCGCTTCCGCAGAATGGTTATTGGACGCTGGCAAGGTTGTTGTGCCGTGACTGGTGTGGATATTTTGGTAGATGCGGCGCACATAAAACCATGGCGGAAAGCTTCCAATTTCGACCGCATAAATCCATACAACGGTATCGCGCTATCTCCGCTTTACCATCGGGCATTTGATCTTGGCTATATTTCATTCGGAGATGACGGAAGCGTGCTTGTTTCAGAAAAATACCGGGAGCGCCTTTTGCGTATGGGCATGAATTTATCCGTTAAAATTTCGGGACTGACTGATGACCACCAGCCTTATTTGGAACACCACCGAAAACATCTTTTTCAAGAGCATAAATTGGTATGAGTCGTGCGCCACAAACTATTTTGTAATAAGATTATGAAAATAACGCCAACACCAGCGCAGGAAACGTCTTTGAGAAAACTTTTCAGTGGGAATCAGGTTGAACGCGAGCAAGTCATTTCGATTCACCGCCCGGAAATGCAAGAGCAAATGCGTAACTTGATGAAAGCAAAAGGAAACTGTGACAAGCTTTTTGCAATCATGTTTTCAGACTTAAAGCAGGCTAGCGGTGAGATGAAAGCACATCCGGGCGACCAGTTTTGGAGGCGCACAACGATTCGCGCCCTTGCGGCGACCTTGGATGGAATAGTATTTTGCTTGAAGCAAACGGCGCTTGCCACTGGACCAATGAATGGATTCAAGTTTAGCGAGAAAGAATTATTCTTTTTGAGCGAGGAGGCTGCCGAACCAATTATCGGGAAAAAACTGAAGTTGCCCAGTTTCCGGGAGAACTTAAAGGACACCTTCAAGTTGTTTGCAAAAACAAATAAAGTTTCGTGTCCAACAGATTTCAACCAAGATGGATTTGCGGCTCTTTGTGAAACCTACGAGCTTCGCCACCGGCTTGTGCATCCAAAATCGTATATGACGTTTTGTGTGAGCGACCAGGAAAAGCAAAGAGCTGGCGAGGCAGTATATTGGCTGACTAACGAAATAAAGGAGCTTTTAGACGCCTGTAGTCGTAGCTTGGAAAATGCTAAAGCCGGTTAATACGGGCTTTCTCTCTACGGAGAAGGAGAATCATTTGCCGTCTTCTTGAAAATACACACATCATGATTGGCATTGATATTTCGCCCATGCCAGTGCGTCATGGCCAAACGCCTGCGCGACGTTTGCGTGTTGCCGGAAAGCGAATGCTCTGGAGCGCCGGACGCGGCTTCGTCGTCCGCGACCTGCCGTGGACGGTGGAGAAGCTGCGCGTCATCCCGCCGTTTGAATTTGAGAACTGGGCCGTCATCGCCCTCGGCGGCATCCCCAACCAGGTGCAGGTCGGCGACTACAGCCCCCGATTTTGAATTAACACATTTTTCTCAAGTCTTGGGCACGGACGCCGATATGCACAGCAGAGACCAGCCAAATATCTGGTCAAAACCAGTCAAACAGCCAATCATTCAAACAAAATCTATGAGCAGCATTTCCAGCGTGTCTTCGGCCACCACCCCCTACTACCAAACCACCAATCAGGGCGGTTTCGACCAGTTGGTTCAAAATTTCAATGCCATCGGCAGCGCCCTGCAATCTGGCGACCTTTCGACCGCCCAAAGTGCGCTGACAACTTTTCAACAGTCCCTGCAAGGCGGTTCGCAGACCACGGCCAGCCAGCCGTTCGGCAAGAACAGCCAGGCCAATGCCGATTATCAAACCCTGACCAGCAGTTTGCAGTCTGGCGATCTGGCCGGTGCCCAGAAAGCTTTTGCCAGTTTGCAAAAAGACCTGAAACCAACCCAGTCAACCCAGGCTGCCCACAAGGGCCATCACCATCATCATGGTTCGAGTGCCACAGCCGCGACCCCCGCGGCAACGACATCTGGTTCCACCACGGGTTCTGTGGTGGGCAGTGATGGCAGCTTGAACGCTATCGCCTAAGACTGGCAGGCAGAGACTGCCGCCCGGCCAAAACCAGACGCGGCTTCGTCGTCCGCGATCTGCCGCAGCGCCGTGGGCGCGGCATCTTTGTAGAACCACAACCCAAACAAAATTCAAGCCCCGTCGGGGCGGCATATTCGGTGGGGCGAGGCTACTGACGAGCCGGCTCGCGGGGACGCTCGCCCCACCAAATTTATGATGTCGCTCCTACGGAGCTTGATTCATTTTTGAATCGCCAAGCTACAAAGATGTCAGCCCTGCGGGCTTTTCCAAAAATGGGAGTCGTCCGTGTCCCCGTGAAAATCCGCGCGTGGGATTGGCATTGATATTTCGCCCATGCCTGTGCGTCATGGCCAAACGCCTGCGCGATGTTTGCACCCTCCGGAAGTGGGGTATTCACCCCATAGACTAACCGATGCGACTGGCATAAATTCGTTGAATGACAATTAATCCACGCGGGTTGTGACCCGCATGAAACGTATTACTGTTTTACTGGCAGACGACAGCGCGGGCGTGCGCAGAGACATCCGGGAGATGCTGAAACTCGAAGATGATCTGAAAGTGGTCGGCGAAGCCGGCAATGGCCGTGAGGCGGTGGCCTTGGTCAAAAAACTTCATCCCGCATTGGTCCTGATGGACGTTGCCATGCCGCTGCTCAATGGTTTGCAGGCCACGCGCCAGATTCTTAAAGCTGTCCCCGTCACCAAAGTGCTCATGCTTTCGGTGCATGAGGATGAGGTGTATGTAGAAGAGGCATCCAAATCCGGCGCGATGGGCTATTTGGTCAAACATACCGCCGTCAACAGCCTGTGCCGCGCAATCCGGGAAGTTCACAAAGGGAAAACGTTCTTCAAACCGCCGCCTCCCGGCCATCTTCACAAACAGAACCGGAAAAAGAAGAATCATCCGCCGTCCATTTGAAAATCCGCGCGTGGAATGGGCATTGATATTCCGTCCATGCCTGTGCGTCATGGCCAAACGCCTGCACGATGTTTGCGCGTTGCCGGAAAGCGAATGCCCTGGTGTGCCGGACGCGGCTTCGTCGTCCTCCCTTGATTGGTAGGAGACGAGGTGACGAGGCTCATTTCAAATCCGGTTTTTGGATTTTCAAGTTAGAGCCTCCTCACGTCGGCTCCTACGATATGGGGCATTAATATTCCGCCCATGCCAGTGCGTCATGGCCAAACGCCTGCGCGACGTTTGCACCTGCCGAAAAGCAAATTGATTTTCATCCCGTTGGGATGGAGCCAATAATCATCCGTTTTACCATGTAAATTCGCGCGTGGGATTAATACCAAGAACGAGGCGCCCAATACTAGGCGAGGCACGCCCAATACTGGTCGTGGCGTGCTCAATACTGGGCATGGCGTGCTCAATACCAGGCGCGACGCGCCCAATACTGGTCGAGGCACGCTCAATACTGGGTGTGTTCGTTACAAGTTTACGGTGCCGGAGTCCAAGTGAGGTCAGGGTTATAAACGGTCATGGCCTTGGCGGTATTCGCGGTCTTGGGCCCGAGATTTTTTTGAGAAACTATGCCAGTTTGATTGACGATGAAAGTCATCACCCCCGTGTTGCCCCATTCGGCCGGCCAGGCGACCAGCGCAAATCCGGCAATCATCCGGCCGTTGATGATGTAATTATATTTGCCACTCAGCGCGTGTTTTCCCTGGCGGGTCAGGATTTTGAAGTAGTAGCCATGATACGGCACCTGCTCGTCGTTCAGCATTGTGGCGGTGCGATGATAACCTTCCACGCGGGCCTGCGCGATGAGCGGTCCCAGCGGACTCAACTCCTCGCCCGGTTGATTCGTCGGCCAGAAAAGGCCGTCGTGGGTGCCGGGCGTGCTGCGCAGGAACTGCGCGTAGGCCAGCACTCCGTCTCCCATGCGATCCTGGCTGGCATATTCACGTTGCGCCACCACATAGGCATTGCACACATTGATCGCGCCGATTTCGTCCCGGCCGATGCGGCGGGCGAGGATTTCTTCACTGCCGGCGGCGGTATCGAAGAGCCACTGGCCATTCTGCTTCACCAGCGGAATGGGAAACGGCCAACCATTCGTCCCGACTTCCAACGTGATGTTGGAATCAGAATTGGTGGTGAGCACAGTTTTTTCCGTCAGGTGCTGGACGAACATCTTATATTCTTCGGTGGCCTGGACCACATCGGGTGAAATCAATTCATGTCCTGCCGGCCCGAAAATCAAATGCAGCGCGTTGGTATCATGATTTGTGGCTGCCGCCACCAACGCGTTGACGGCGTCGTTTGGTGAATTGAAAGTCAGCTCCTCTTGCGCAGCGACGCAAATGGGCAACATCAAACCCAGTCCCATTGCCAGCATTGAAGCCGGACGCAACCCTGTGAATAATTTTATTTTCATCGGCGAAATTGTTTTGAAAATCATAGGAATTAAAATTAGCGCCTGTCACCGCGACCACCGCCACCACCATGGCTGCCACCGCCGCTGCCGCTGAAACCGCCACCACCAGAAGGTGCTGGCCGTGAAACCGGCGCAGAATGGGTGACCGACTGCATACTTTGCTGGCCGCGATTGCTATAAGTTCTCGTATCACTCGGACTTTGTATGGCCATGAACGCCCCGTTTGATTCCGGCCGGCTGATGGTTGCGGCGTGTTCATCGGGAGCGGGCGTGGGTCGGGAAATGCTGGTTGAACGTTCGCCACTAAAGTCATTGACCGTCCCGCCACGCGCGGGCGCGGGACCGGAACTATTTATTGAGCGTTCATCTCGCTGTGCTGCCGGGTGGGCCAGCTCTTGTCTTATGACGGACGGCGACACCGAACGCGAAATCGCGTCCCCGCCATAACCCCGGTCGCCACGGTTGGCCGCGACCGCGCCGGGATGATAGTCAGATCGCCAGACGCCCGTATGCCCCATGTCCCGCTGACGAGACGGTTCATGCCACCAATTGGCCGGACGCGAATAGCCGTTGCCCCAGAAAATGAGATCGCCGGCTCCCCAATTACAATCGTAATCCATCCATATCCCGAACGGCCAGCCAATGCCAAAAGTGATGAAAGGCGGGCCATACGCGGTGTCATAATATACCTGGTCCGGCTGATAGACGGGGACATAAATCACTTGGGGATCCGCCGGAACAATTTCAATGTCACTGCCGTCAGTAATCACCTGTTGCTGTGGAGAGGATTGCAAGTTGCCCAGTTTGGAAGCCGTGGTGCGCAGCCGTTGGATGGCGTTCATCACGTCCGGCTGTTGATTGAGAAAGGCCTGTCCCGTCTGGGTCGTCCAATTCAAGTTGTCATCCATCCATTTCAACACACTGGGATAGCGGGCCACGGCCTGGACGCTGGCATCCCAGGGCTGCTGCGCAATCAGGCTGGGGTCGCCGCCGCCGGTGATATAACGGTCAGCCAGCACGATTTGCGTTGGCAAGGTGGATGCCGGCAGAATTTCGGCAATCAGCGGGTCGGGATAAAGCGCAATCGGTCCCAACAACTGGTCCAGTTGCGCGGCGGGCAGCGTTTGATAGGCTGGCATCGGCGGCGGAACCGCCGCCTGCGCCCACACCGACAGGACCGCACCGGTCAGCAGACACACCAGAACAGGAGTTTTGATCAATAAATTCATTGTGATTTTAGAATTTTAACCGGCCAATTTGTTTCATCACACAATGACTATAAGTCGAAACCTTTGGCCGCCACTATGGGGTGTTCACCCCATCGCAGGAGTCGGAATAAACTGTTCAAACAATGATCACCAGTGTAGTAGCTATACCGGCGAGGCTTGACACGCACCACATTTTTTCCGTGGACAAGTTTTATTGGGAAGGTTCGCAGACGCGACCGCATTTCACCCTCCGGCTTCGTGAATTGCGGTGCCGTGCATACCGCTCCGTTCCGCTTGGCAAGGACACTACGAAACCGGCTCAAACAGAAGCGCTCACCATTGAGCGCGAGTTGGGCAAAAAGGCGCGTTACGGTGGCGGGGTATTCAGCGAACGATGGCAATAGAGATTTGAATTATGAGAGCGCCCCTGCCGCTTGGCAGACTCCATTTTTTTGGGCGGCCATCTGCCTTCGCCGGTTTCCGTTTGGATGCCATTCGCACTGAACGGGCATTTCTGAAATAGGAGCGCGGGACATCTTTGTGGAGTCGCGGGATTTTAGAAATGCCCGTTGAGTGCGCCGCCGTATAGGTTCGGTCGGATGCGGCGATTTGTCTGGCCGGTTGCTGAAACCTGGAAGCAAGCCGGCCAGTCAAATCGCCGGGCTTAACCCTGCTGCCAGTGCGGTTTCTTCCATTGGGCAATTGCGCGGGCAACCTCCTTGAAATTGGTGATGCGCCATTTCGCTACGTCGCCCACCAATGAAGTGCGCTTTTGCAATGCCGCTGCTGGACTCCGGCGAGCCTTACGCCGAGCCGCCATGCGACTTTGCGCTTTCTGTCTTTTTACTGCACTGAACGATATTTTTTTCACGGATGGCCAGACATTGCCCGGCATCCTAGCCGCGCAATCGTTTTCTCTGCGGCCGGGTCAACGTGCCCAACCATATGCGCGGCGTGTAGATGTCAATGCCGAAAGGTTTTTCCAACACCGTCAAATCCCGGTCGCGGGCAATGATCGAGCAGCATTCCCGCTCGCCCAAAGCCGCCTCAATGAATTTGTTGTCCTTGGGGTCGCAGCACACTTTTTCTTGAAACGGGATCGGCGTAACCCACAAGGCTGACGTTCGCAGGGTATTCAACCAGAGCGAGGTATCCGTGGTGAAGGGCTGCTCCTGTTTCACCCGTTCCAAAACCGCCTCGTATTCGGCCAGAATTTCTTCGGTCATCACTGGCGTTATTATGCCGCACAACCATGCCTTGAGGCAAAGGCGCGGCTCGTGACGCCAGAAGACGCCCGCCACGAAAACACCGGTGTCAATGACGGCCAGATTCATCACGCACCTGGCGCAATGCCTGATTAACAATGGCTGCCGCCTGACGAGGGGAATGTTTGCCGACGGGTGTTTGCCTCAAAAGTTTTCGGACGGCCTCTCGTCCGGGAGGCTTGATGGGACGGATCAACAGGCCGTCCTTGCCCAGGTCAAACACGTTCAGGGGACCGCCGCGCTCCAACCCTTCCCGTTCACACCACGCCAGCGGAAACACCGTCTGGCGTTTGCTGGTCAGGGTCATGGTCATCGTTTTTATCATGGTAAGGATTTATTACCTAAAAAACCTCATTTGTCAAGGGTTTGACCCGGATTTCACCTGTAAAATATTGTGCCCCTGATACACCAGACAGGCAAAGTTTCCTGCCAAACTCTGCAAATGACGATGAAAAACATGAATCAAAACATGGCCGGCGGCGGGCGGACGGTAAAGGCGAAATTCCGCCAATGCGAGATTCGCGGGCAGAGGCGGCAGCGAGGGCGGTTTCCCTCAAATCATTTTTTCGCTGTAAGGATTTATTACCAGAAAAACGCAATTTATCAAGGGTTCCGCCGGAATTAGCTGGTAGTATTTTGTGCAAACCTTGCGCCAAGCCGTTGAAATTTTCTGCCAAACTTGTCAATTGACGATGAATAACAAGAGTCAAAACCATGCAAGGGCAAGGCCAGTGGCGCGGTTGGAAGAACTGAAACCTTCCACGTCCACGGTTGTCGCCCATAAAAATCGGATGGATGCCAGAATTGTTTTTGGCGGGTGGCCGCTACGAAACCATTCTCATTTTCCGGTGGCTTCCATCGGCCACTACGGACGGAAATTCACAACCGCATTTTGTTTCATTTTGAAACTTTTGCCGGTTTGTCTTCGGGCAGCATTTCACTTTGGTGGCCGGATTAACAGTTCAAACGAAAAAACACTTTGTTCGGAAAATGAACTTTGTCTTTTGAAAAATAGTTAAAATCGGTTCTATGTTCACTGCCGTAGCGCATAAAAATCTGACGGATGCCGAGAAGTATTTCGACGAGCATCTGGCGCAGAACGATTACTACGCCGCCGGTGAAATCCGTCCCGGCCAGTGGATCGGCGCGGGTGCGAAACGCTTGGGATTAACGGTTGAAGTCACGCGCGACCAGTTTCATGCGCTCTGCGAAAATCAAAATCCAAACGATGGCGAACGGCTGACGCAGCGGAGCCAGAAGGAAGGCCAGCGCCGGGTGTTTTATGACTTCACCTGTTCCGCGCCGAAATCGGTTTCGGTGCTCGCGGTCACGCTGGACGACCAGCGATTGATGGAAGCGCATGAGGAAGCCGCCAGACTCGCGTTCCGCGAACTCGAAACCTTCGCCGCGACTCGCATCCGCAAGCATGGCATTGAAAACCGTGACCGTGTGACCGGCAACTTGGTGGCCGCCTCATTTGTGCATGACAGTTCCCGCGCGCTTGATCCGCAGTTGCATACGCATTTCACGGTTTTCAACGCGACATTCGATGAACGTGAACACCGCTGGAAAGCCCTGCAAGCGCGGGGCATGTATGACGCGATTCGTTACGGCACAGCGGTTTATCGGAATGAACTGGCCAGGCGGGTGCAACAAATCGGCTGCCGGATTGCTCCGGCCAAATACGGTTTTGAAATCGAGGGCGTGGGCGATGAAATACTGAAACGGTTTTCCAAACGGGCGCAGCAACGTGACGCGGTGGTGCAGGAAATGGAAGAAAAGTTGGGACGCAAACTTTCCAACGATGAAATCTCACATGCGGTGCATCAGAGCCGGGCAAGGAAAATTAAGGGCATTTCCACGGCGGAAGTGCGTGAACGGCAGTTGTCGCAATTGTGTCAGCAGATGAGCGGCAATCGCTGCAAACACTCCGCGCGTCGGCTCGTCCATCGAGCCTGCCGCACATTGCGCTGGTGGAAAATCAGGTTTTGAACCATGTCGTCGCCCATGTGTTCGAGCGCAAATCGGTGGTGCCGGAACATGAACTGCTGGACGTGGCGTTGTCGCATCGCCTGGGCGATGTGGATTTGAACCACTTGAAAACGGCGGTGAAACATTCACCAAACTTGGTGAAAACGGAGCGCGGATTTTCAACCAAGGAAATTGTGGCGACGGAATTGGATTTAATCCAGACGGTCAACGCGGGCTGTGATTCGGTTGCGCCGTTGCATCCCGGTTATCGGCCTGCCGGCTGGCTCGGCGAAGATCAACGCCGGGCAATTTACCATGTCCTGCGCACAAGTGACCGGATTACGGGACTGCGCGGACTGGCTGGCAGTGGTAAAACCACGGCATTGCGTGAACTGGTCGCCGCCTGCAAAGAGGCAAAGATTGAACCGCTGTTCTGTGCGCCAACGGCGGCAGCAACCGAGGTTTTGCGCACCGAGGGATTCGAGGCGGTGACACTGCAAAGTTTGCTGCTGACGAAACCGGCGTTGTCTGTCCGTCAGTTGGTGGTGCTGGACGAAGCCGGGGCGGTCGGGATGGACGACATGAAGCGGCTGTTTGACCTGGCGCGGGACGCACGCATCGTGCTGTCCGGCGACACCGGCCAGCACGCCTCGGTCGCGCGTGGTGACGCGCTGCGGATTTTGGAGAATCATTCGGATTTTCAATCGGGACAACTGACCCGCATCCGGCGGCAACGCAAAGTCGAATATCGCCGGGCAGTTGAACTGGCCGCGCAGAAAAATACCAATGAAGCGTTCGCACAATTGGAACGCATGGGAGCGGTAACAGAATTTTCAGGCGATCAATTGCACGGTGAAGCTGTGCGGTCGTATGTAAAAGCATTGAAGCAAAACCAATCCGTGCTGCTGGTTGCGCCGACGTGGAATGAAATCGAGGCGGTGACGGAAAAAGTCCGTGCCGCGTTAAAAACGTCCGGTCGGCTGGCGGGTGACGAAAAGGAGTTTCAAGTTTTTGATTCATTGTCATGGACGGAAGCGCAGAAGCGCGATGCGCGGCAATATCGTCCCGGCCTGGCGGGACGGTTTCACCGGCAAAAAACTGGTTTTGTCAAAGATGAAACCGTCGCGGTGGTCGCCGTCGAAAATGACGCCTTGAAAGTCCAACGCGCGGACGGTTCCGAAAGTATTTTCCATTTGGGTCAAGGCTCTGCCGTGTTTGATGTGGGGGAGAAACGGAAGTTGAAAGTGGCCGCTGGCGACAAGCTGCTGCTGCAATCGAACTGGCAGAAGAGATTCGTCAATGGCGAACTCGTCGAGGTGCGGGCGATTCAAGGTGAATCCCTGGTGCTGGCCGATGGCCGGGTGATTCCAGAGAATTATCGCACGTTCACGCACGGCTACGCCGTCACGTCACACGCCGCCCAGGGCAAGACGGTGGATGAAGTGTTGGTCGTCGCGTCGTCGCGTTCGCTGCCGGCGATCAATCAGCAGCAATTTTACGTCAGCATCTCGCGCGGGCGCGATGCGTGCCGCGTGTTCACTGATGATGCCGAGATGTTGCGCTCGCACGTCACCCGTTCCAG
>Ga0181537_10001508_pt1 | contig 21385 bp, 23 predicted proteins | sample PEATcosm2014_Bin_39_FD_119765 | JGI IMG/M metagenome (GOLD analysis project Ga0181537, IMG submission 119765) | Peatland microbial communities from MTU Mesocosm Facility, Houghton, MI, USA - PEATcosm2014_Bin23_10_metaG | ecosystem: Environmental > Terrestrial > Soil > Wetlands > Peat | place... | reverse complement strand
GATGGCGTCGGTCACCGTCACGCCGCTGATCGACTTGGTCGTGTCGGCGGTGGAAAGGGTGCCGGACAGGGTGATGGTCTTGGTCGCGCTGGCGGGATTGGTGGTGAGTCCGGTGAGCGTAATGTCCTGCAACGCGCCGTTTTTCAAAGCCTGCACGTGGTCGCCGTTGGAATCGACCAGGATGTTCTTGGAATTGAAGCTGAACTCGCCGTCGCGCGTGTACATAATCTGGCCCGACGTGGTCTTGACGACGAAAAAGCCGTTGCCGCTGATCGCCGTATCGAGGGGCGTAGTGGTGGTGTTGATCTGGCCTTGTGAAAAATCGATCACGCTGGCCAGCGTGCGCAGGCCGCTGCCGGCCTCGCCGCCCGACTCGCCACTGACGGCGGTGTTGCCACCCTGAGCGAAGAAGTCGGAGAAATTCGTGGTCGACCCCTTGAAGCCGGTGGTATTCAGATTGGCCACATTGTTGCTGATGGTCGTCAGTTCCTGGGTAAAGCCGACCAGCCCGGATGTTGCGATGTTGATGGCGTCAAACATTTCAGACCTCGCTCGGTAGGTGGGCTTACTGGATATCCTGTATCTGGTTCAGCGTAATCCCGGTAACGCTTGTGCCGGAGGTGGGTTGCACCGTCAACAGCGGGCTGTTGCCGCTGGTCGAGACGTCGCTGACCGTGCCGGTGACGAAGTTGTTGCCATTGATCAGGCTCACCGTGTGCCCCATCAGTCCCACGCTTTGCACCGCCGTCTGTACCGCCAGCAACTGGCTGGTGCTGGCGTTGAGCTGTTGCACGGCCTCGAGCTGCGAGAACTGCGCGAGCTGCGCGACAAACGCGGTGTTGTCCATCGGCTTCAACGGGTCCTGTGAATTAAGCTGGGTCAGCAGGATTTGCAGAAAGTCCTGCTGCGTGATGTTCGCAGCCTGGTTATTGGCCGACGATGTTGCGGCCGCTATGCTGTCAAGCCCCATGATCTTCCTCCGTATTCGCGATGGTTGAATGGCGGGTTCCGATGCCGGTATCTTGACCGGTCGGCGTGTGATTCTGTGGCTGTGATGGTCCCGCGCCGGCGGCGCGATACAAGGGCTTGCCGTTGACGGTCGCGCCTCGCAGTCGCAGGCCCATGCCAGCGATGTCGCCTGCCAGGCGGTACGCCAGGCTTAGCGATTGGTTTGCGCCCAGCGTGCTGTCACGGATCCAGACATCCACGTCCTGGCCTTCGCCTGTCACGTGCATCAGGCGCTTTTCCCACGAGGGCTTGTCGTCGAGCGACGGATCGGCGCCAGCGGGCTCGTCAGCCTGGGTCTGTTCCTGGGTGGCTGCGGCGTCGCGCTGGCCACTCGCGTGCAGCATCGATGGCAGCGCGCTGACCGCACGCGGTTGGGCGGTTTGCAAGAGTGCGGGCATGGCATCGAGTTTGACGGCCGCCGCTTGTGGCGTTACGCCTGCCAGCGCGGCCGTGCCCGGCAAGCTCGACGCAGTCGCGGCTGGCCTGCCACCGGATAAGTTCGTTTCGACGGCCTCCGGGTTCGAAGTATCCTGCGCCGCGATAGCATTCGAGCGCGCCGCGGCATGGTTGGCGCCGCTCTCCGCGGTGGTGCCGTCGCTCGCGGCGGCGTTGCTTTCCGCATCATGTCGATTGGCGGCGGGCGCCTGCTGCGCCGCTTCGGTTGCTGGCGTGTCGGCCTGCGCGCTCCTGTCGCCGACGGCTGCAAAGCTTGCCAGCGTCGTGCTTTGCCAGGCGCTGCTGCCGGAAGGCTCGGCCCCTGCCGACCAGGCGCCCGCGGTGTCGAGCTTGCCCATTTCGGATAACTGCGCGAGCTCCATTTCTCTCAGCCAGCTATTGCGCTGGTTCTCGGCGTCCCGGGTACGCGTCAATTGCGTTAACTCGTCCGCGCCGGGCACGGTGCTGCCGATGCTTATCATGGCTGTTTCCTCCATTTCAGGCGTTGCAACCAGCTTTCATCCGCTTGTTCGTAACTTTGTTTCACGATTTTGCGGTCGTGTTCCTCGACCAGCGACTCTCGGTTTCGATCCAGGCTTTCCGAGAATTTTCTGAGTTCGGTCAGCCGGGTGAACAGCTCTTCGCGTTGCATCATCATTTCCTGCAGCCGCTGCTTGTGCGCCTGCAGTTGCCGCTGCACCTCGATAAGGTAGTTGTGCGCGACGCGTTGTGTGCCGACATTGAGCAGGAGCTGCGTGTCGCGCTGCCGCATGACTTCGGCGCGCGCTGCGGCAAATTGCGCGGACGACGCATCGAGCTGGCTGCGCTGCTCGTCGATGGTGCGGTTGATCGCCGCCAGCTCGCGCCCAAGGTCGTTCACGTTCCAGTCGGTCAGGCTGCGAACCGGCTCCAGCGGGTACGTAAATCCCTTGCGCTCGGTCGTCATGATTTGACCGCCTCAGCCGGCTTGGGCGGCGCTGCGGGTTTTGCCGCAGCCATGATGGTGCGCAGGGCTTCGAGCGCGCGCGTGCGATCACCGCTCTGTTCCTCCTGCTGGCGCAGGAACGCGGACAGCGCCGGCCACAGCAGGATGGCGCGGTCGATTTCGGCGCTGGTGCCCGCGCGGTAGGCGCCGATGTCGATCAACTGGCGGTTGCGCTCGTATACGGACATGCATTCGAGCGTTTCGTGCACCAAAGCCTGTTCTTCCGGCGAGGCGAGGTCGCCGATCAGGCGGCTGACGCTGTGCAGAACGTCGATGGCCGGGTAATGCCCCTGCTGCGCGAGCCGGCGCAATAGCACGATGTGGCCGTCCAGCGTGGCCCGCAGCATGTCGGAAATGGGTTCGTTGAAGTCGTCGCCTTCCACCAGCACCGTGTAAAGCGCGGTAATGGCGCCGCCCGAGGCCGCAGTACCGCAGCGCTCGCACAACTCGGGGAGTTCGGCAAACACCGAAGGCGTATAGCCGCGCGCGGTGGGCGGCTCGCCGATCGACAATCCGATTTCGCGCCGTGCCATCGCAAAACGCGTGACCGAGTCCATGGTCAGCATGACCTGCATCCCGAGATCGCGAAAGTGCTCGGCGATGGCGGTCGCCGCGTACGCCGCGCGGGCACGCGCCAGGGCCGGCTGGTCGGAAGTCGCTACCACCACCACAGTATGCTTGAGGCCGCCCGCTCCCAGCCGTTTGTCGATGAATTCGCGCACCTCGCGGCCGCGCTCGCCGATCAAGGCGATGACGTTGACATCGGCCCGGGTGTTGCGGGCAATCATCCCCAATAGCGTGCTCTTGCCGACGCCGCTGCCGGCGAAAATGCCGATGCGCTGGCCGCGTCCCAGCGTCAGCATGCTGTCGATGCAGCGCACGCCGGTCTCCAGGACTTCTTCCACGCGCGGACGCGACAACGGATTCAACGGCACGGCCTTGAGCGGCCGGTATTCGGTGGCGGCGATAGGCGCCATGCCGTCCAGCGGTTCGCCGAAGGCATCGATCACGCGCCCGAGCAGGTTGGTGCCGACGGCAATGCGCGGCATTCTGCCCGTCGCCACCACTTCGCTGCCGACGCCGATTCCCTGAATTTCGCCATAGGGCATCAGCATCACGCGCCGATCGCGCAGGCCGACCACTTCGGCGCGCAGGTTGCGCCCGCCGCGGCGCGGGCGGATCTCGCAGATCTCGCCGACCAGGACATCGGGCCCGGACGACTCGATGCTGAGCCCCGCGAGCTGGCGCACATGCCCCACCTTGCGTATGAGCTCCGCCGACCTGACGGCGTCGAGATATTGCTGCATCACGCGTCCGCTTCCTGCCGCGGCGCGGCACCGCGCGCGGCAAGCAGCACCTGCTTGAGTTCGAGGAGTTGCGCATCAAGCCGGGCTTCGAGCGACCCGGCGTCGGTCTCGACCACGCAATCGCCGCGCGCGACGCCGCTATCCGCAAGCCATTTCAAGTCAGCTACCTGATCCGCACCGAATGACGCGAGCGGTCCAAGCTCAAGCAGATCTTCCGGATTGACGCGGACAACCAGATTGGCGGAATTGCGCACTTGCCCCAGCAACAACGCCACGCGCTCGGCGATGGCTGCGCGATTCGTGAGACTGTCGCCGAGCAATTTACAGCAGGCTTCAAAGGCGATCGCGACCGCCGTGTCCTCGATTTCTGCGAGGCCTTTGCTCAACTGCGCCCGCATCGAGGCTGCAAGCTTGTCCAGGTTTGCGAGCCGCTCGTCCGAGCCACGAGCTGCGTCGCGCTCGCCCTGGGCGAAGCCGTCCTGATAGCCGATGGTTGCGGCTTCGGCGCGGATGCCGGCGAGGCGAAGCTCGATTTCTTCATGACCCGAGTCGGGCTCCGCCACCGGCGGTTGCAATACGTCGATTGCGGGTTCAGCCAGCCCGCGCTTTGGCAACTGCCGCTTGATGTCGGAGAACAAAGGTGTGCGGAGGATCAGAGCCATCGCCGCAGCGCTCCTCTTACAAAATCGATCGCGCCATGCCCACCGAAGCGGCGGCGCGATCCACCGCCGCGGACGCGTTCGAGGGTCGCGAGGCGGCCTGCAAGCTGCGTGCGCAGATTTTTGGCGAGCTTGGGATTGAGCGTCGCATGGCTTCCCGCCAATACGCGTTCGCGTTGGCCCGGCTGCAGGCTCTCGATAAAATCCTGCTTCCATGACCAATTGTCGAGGGCCAGCAGGTGCCGCAGCATCCACACCGGTTCGTCGATCAGGATGGCGCGCATTTGCGAAACCGTGGCTGTGCGCAGCGGATTGCGCCCGGCTCGCGCCGATCGCGGCGAGGCGGTGGCCGCCTCGGCAATCTCGAAGTCGGCGGGAATGCCCAGGATCCTGAGTTCGGTCAGGTGCTCGCGCAGGATGCGCTGGTCCCGGGCCGGCAGGCGCGCCAGAATCCAGCGCCGGTCGGGTTCGTTCAGCGCGTGCAGCAGGAGCGACGATTGCCGGTGATCAGCCATCGACCGTACCCGGTGGGTGTCGCGCGTCGGCGTTCAGCCAATTTTGCACCTGCGCCAGCAACCGCTCGCGCTCGGCCTGGCTCAGTGGCCGCGCTGCATCGCGCCGCGCCGTAAGCTGCCAAATCAGCAAGACGAATGACAGCAGCAGCAACCCGGCCAGAACAATGATCAGCGGCGATCCAAGCCGCAGCCCGTCGGCCGGTGCAGGTTTTATGACGACCGCCGGGCCAGGCCCGGCGACCTCATCGACTATGACCTGCTTGTCGTTGCCGTCGTTCTTGGGCGCAGCGAAGGCAACCGGGTTTACCGGCATGCTCGCGATCTGATCCACGGGATATACCGCCACCGCGTCGCCGCGATCCTTGTCGAAGCCGACGGCCATGGCGACGACGTCTTTCAAGCGGTCGAGCTGCGTTTTATCCATCGCGCTCCTTACCACCACCGCCACGTTGATGCGCCGAATCGAACCGGCGCCGGACACCACCTGCTCGACGCGGCGGCCCACCTGGTAGTCGACTTCGTGATTCACCAGGCCGTAGCTGGCAACAGCGGCGGGGGAGTTGTGGACGATGTCGGTCTCCGGGCTGGTGTCGCGCGTGGTGCGGCGGTCGCGGATGACGACCCCGGTAGTGGTGCCGTCGTCCTGGCCGTCCGCGCCCAGCACGTTTTCCGTTGTTACCTTGGTGTGCTCGTTGTTCAGCGTGACGTCGACGCTGGCGATGGCCTGGCCCGCGCCAAACGTGCGGTCCAGCACCTCGACCAGTTTCTTGTTGAGATAGCTTTCGATGCCGCGCTTGTCGTCAAGACTGAAAGACGACATGGCGCCGTCCGGGTCTTCGGGCCGGCTCGGCCGCGTAAGGGCGACGCCGTGCTGATCGACGATGGTCACGTCGCCGGGCTTGATGTCGGGTACCGCGGCGCCCACCAGGCGTTGGATGCCCTGGATCTGCGCCTGGTCCAGGGATTTTCCCGGCTTGACGGCGATCGTCACCGACGCCTTGGCCTGGGTGCCGTTCTTGCGGAACAGCGCCTGCTCGGAAAACACCAGGTGCACGCGCACGCTCTGCACTTCGTCCAGCGACTGGATGGTTCGCGTCAGTTCGCCTTGCAGCGCGCGCTGGTAATTCACTTTTTGCGCGAATTCGGTCATGCCGACTTCGCTGTCGTTGAAGAGCTCGAAGCCGACCGCGCCGCGCAGCGGCAGATCGCGGCCGACGAGTTTCAGGCGAGTCTGGTACACCACGTCCCCCGGCACCAGGATAGTGCTGCCACCTTCGCTCAAGCGGTAGGGCGTCTTCATGCGGTCGAGCTCTGCGACCATGGTCGCGGCATCCTGCGGCGCGAGGTCGGCAAACAGCACCTGGTAATTCGTCTGCAGCGCCCAGAAGCCGAGCGCGACGGTGGCGAGCACCACCACTACCACGCCCACTATCAGCCCGAAGCGCGCGCCGCGATCGAGGCCCTGCCAAAAATCGTTGAATGCGGACACGGTATCGGCTCCTAAACCTGCATTTGCATCAGGTCGTGATAGGCATCAAGCAAATGCCCTCTGACCTGCAGCACGAGTTGCATCGAAAGCTTGGCCTGCTCGAGGTTCATCATGACTTCGTGCAGGCTGGGCGCGTCGCCGACCGCGAGTTGCTGCACGCCACGATCGGCAAGCTGCAGTTGATTGTTGACTTCCGACATTTGCTGGGTAAACCACGCGCCAAACTGGCCGCCGGGCACGGCTGCGGCGTTGTCCAGCTCCGGCATCGCCGGCATTGCGACCGGCGGCAGAAACGCAATCGGCTCGATGCTCATTGCGAACCCCCGATTTCCAGCGCCTTCATCGCCATGTGCTTGGCGGCGTTCATCGCCACCACGTTCGCCTCGTAGGCGCGCAGGGCGCTTGCGATGTTGACCATTTCGGTCACCTGGTTGATGCCGGGCGTGGAGACGAAGCCCTTGTCGTCGGCGTCGGGATTGCCCGGATCGTAGGCGCGGTGTGGCGCAACGTCGGTTTCCTCGATGCTCAGCACGCGGGCGCCGTGCAGCGGTACGCCGGCCAGGCGCTCGAAGCCGGCGGCGAAGTTGGCGCCGGCCTCGCTCACGGTGACGTGCAGCGGGCGGAACAGCTTGCCGTTGGGTCCCGCGGTGCTGTGGATGTTGGCGAGATTGACGGCTGAAATGTCGAGCCGCATTTTTTCGACGTCCATCCCGGTGGCGCTGATGGCCATTGCGTTGTGAAAGTCCATTTAGCGTTTTCCTTCCGTAACCGCGGAGAGCAGGATGGACATGTGCTTGCCCATGGCTTTCAGCAGCGCGTCGAATTGCACGGTGTTTTGTGCGAGGTTGGCGATATCGATGTCGAGCAGCGCGTCGCGGTCGGTATCGGCGAGCGGCGCGCCGCGCGTAAGCACCGGCTGCACGCCGCTCAGCATCGACGACGAGATCTCGTCGCCGCGGCCGAGCGCGGAGCGCACCGCGTCGAGCTGCTGTTCGAAATTGACGCTGACCGGCGCATAGCCAGCGGTGTTGACGTTGGCGATGTTGTTGGCAATCGCCGTGTGCCGCATGGTGGCGGCATTCAGCGCCATGCGCAGCAGCTGGGAGGTGACGGCTTCGGCTGGACCTAACATAAAGGTTCTCTCCTCGGTTGTCGTGACATCTTTACTCGATGACCAGGTCCGCGTGCAGCGCGCCGGCGGTCTTGACCGCGCGCAGTATCGAAATAATGTCGCGGGTATTGGTCTTGATGCGGGTCAGCGCCTGGATCAGGTCGGCGACGGTGTTGTTGGAGGCGCTGACGTAGCCGGTCTCGTCTTTTTCGGATACACCGATGCGCGAGTTGGACACCACCTGGGTTCGCACGTTGGGCCCGGTCTGGCTGACCAGGATCGGCTGCGATACGGTATTGTCGGTGACGATCGAAATTTTCAGGTCGCCATGGGAAATCACCACCCTCGCGATGCGCACGTCGCCGCCCGACACCACGGTTCCGCTGCGCTCGTCGACCACCACGCGCGCGCGGCGGTCAGGCTCGACGCTCAGGCGCTCGATCTGGGTCACGAAGTCGACGAGCTGGTTGCGGTTGGCTTCCGGCACGCGAATCTCGATGGCATCGCCGTTTTGTGACTTCGCCAACGCCTGGTGGAAACTGGCGTTGATGGCGGCGGCGATCCGCGACGAGGTCGTGAAGTCGGCGTCGGTCAGCGTAAACAGCATGGTGTTGTCGGGGTTGAGGATGTTCGACTGCACCGCGACTTCCACCGTGGCGCCGGCCGGGATCGAGCCCGCCGTGGGATGATTCTTTTGCGCGAGGTTGCCGTTGAGGTCGACCCGGTAACCGCCGACGAACAAGGCGCCTTGCGCCAGTGCGTAGACCTTGCCGTCCGGTCCCTTGAGCGGCGCGATCAACAGGCTGCCGCCGGCGAGGCTGCGGGCGTCGCCGATGGAAGTCACGGTCACGTCGAGGGTGTCGCCGGCGTGCGCCGTCGGCGGCAGCCTGGCGCTGACCATCACCGCCGCCGTATTGCGGCTCAGCACGTCGTCGGGCTGCACCACGACGTCGAACTGCGCCAGCACGTTGGCAATCGATTGGCGCGTTGCCCGGTTGTTGGTGGAATCGCCGGTGCCGGCAAGCCCGGTGACGAGTCCGTAACCGACCAGCGCATTTTCGCGCCAGCCGGCGAATTTTCCGATGTCCTTCAAACGGACCATCTCGGCGTTGGCGGCGCCCATGGCGCAGACGGCGGCGACCGCCAGCAAGAGCCTGACCAGCGGCGGGCGCATCAGAAACCCACCAGCGAGAACAGGCGCGACCAGAAACCTGGCTTCTGGTGGCTCGCCAGGTCGCCATCGCCCAGGTAACTGATCTTGGCGTCGGCCAGGCGATAGGAAAGGACGGTGTTGGTATCGGAAACGTCGAGCGGCCTGACGCGGCCCTCCACCTTGATCTTCTGCTTGTCGGAATTGATTTCCAGCATCTGTTCCCCCTGAATCCACAAATCGCCGTTGCTGAGCACCTTGGTCACCGTCACCGTCATTTGCGCCAGCAATTGCCCGGTGCGCTGAACGGTGCCGCCGCCGTCGAAAGTATTGTTCATTCCCACGTTGGCGTTTTGCGCGCGCTGGTTGAGGCTCGCCTGCACGCCGATGGTGTTGTTCCGGTTGAGCGCCGTGTCCGCGCTGGTGGTCGCGCTGGAATTCTCCATGATCATGACGGTGAGCACGTCGCCGGGGAGATGTGCGCGCTTGTCCGAAGCCAGCGGCCGGTAACTGGCTTCGTTATAAAGATTGACCGCCGACGCTGGTGTGACCAGCCCGACCAGCAACAGCATTGCGCACGTGCACGATATCTTGTTCATGTTTACCTCCCGCTGACTCTGACGATTCCAGGTGCAATGATTTCGGCCATGACGGCTTCGGTTCCCGCCGACGGTCGTACGTTGATACGCTGGCCCACTTCGCCATCGGCCATGGCGACGGCGCGCGATTCCACCATCACCGCGCCCTCCACCAGCTGCAGGCTCACGCTGTCGCCGTGGGCCACGGCGGCCGGCACCTGGACGTTTAATTTGAGGAGCGGCGCGCCCTGCGCCAGGGCGCGTTTGAGATGGCCCTGCACCATGCGGCAATCGGCCGGCAGGGGCGGGGAGTCGAACGCCGCCACGTTTGCTTCGCGCACCGCGAGCGACTCGCACTGCGGTGTTGCGCCGGCGGGCAGGTCGCGCACCGCCACCAGCACCGGCCGGTAGGCTTCGACCTTGAAGGGCACGGTCAAGGCGCGCACAAACGTGCCGTCGACTGCGACGTCGACCCAGAGCGTGACGCGCGGGTGCGCAGCCTGCGCGGGCGCAATCGGCCGCGGTTTGAGCACAACCTTGCCGTAGGGTAACTGCAGCGCCGGCAGCGGCTCAGCGAGCTCCAGTTCCACCCGGCTGAAATCTTCACGCAGCACCTGGCGCAGGTAAGCTTCCGCGCTATTCAATACCAGTGTCGTATCGAAAGCCCGGGACAAACGGCCGATCTGCACCGCTTCGGCACCGCGCCAGCTGACCGCTCCGGTGAGACCCTGCGCGCGCAGCAGCCGCTCGATCTCGCGGCGGCTCAGGCGGTCGCTGTAACCCGGCAGCGGCGCGCCGCCAAGATCGATCGCGGCGAGTGCGCGCGGCACGGGCTCACGCTCGCCGGGCGCGATCAGTTCCCCCAGGCTCACTCGCGGCCCGGCTACCATGGCCTCGGCCTTGAGCACGAGTTCGAGATCCGCCTGCGCGCGCGCGGAGGCGAACGGCAGGAAGACGGCGAGAATGGGGATTGCAATCAGCAGCGCAAACCGCATGGGGATTAACGTCTCAGGTTGTTGGCCATTTGCATCATTTCATCGGACGCCTGGGCGACCTTGGAGCTCATTTCGTAGGCGCGCTGCGCGATCATCAGGCTCACCATTTCGTTGACCATGGTCACGTTGGAATTTTCGAGCGAGCCTTGCACCACGCTGCCCAGCCCCTGGGTACCGGGCTTGCCGTATATCGGCTGGCCTGACAAGTCGGTTGGAGCGAACACGCCGCTATTCACTTCCTTGAGCGCGGAAGCATTCGGAAAATTGACGAGCTCGAGCTGGCCGACGGTGGTCGGCTGGGCCTGCGGCGTCGCCTGCACCGATACCGTGCCGTCGACGCCGATGGTGATCGCGGCGACGTTGGCCGGGATATGGATCGCCGGCTTCAGCACGTTGCCGGCGCTGGTGGCGAGGAACGAATCCTTGGTGAGCTGGAACGTGCTGCCGCGCGTATAGGCGTGGCTGCCGTCGGCCAGGGTGACCTCGAAAAATCCGCTGCCGTTGATTGCCACGTCCATCGGCGAATTCGTCTGCGCCAGCGCGCCCGGCGTGAAATCCCGCGCCACGCTGTCGACGCTAACACCGATCCCGAGCGGATTGCCGGCGGCGACCGTGCCGCCGACGGCATTGCCGCCGTCGGTATTCATCAGCTCCAGGAAATTGACGTGGGCCTTCTTGAAGCTGTTGGTATTGATGTTGGCAAGATTGTTGGCGATGGTGTCGATGGTGAGCTGCTGGGCCTGTAGCCCGGTTGCCGCGATGTATAGAGATTCGTTCATGGCTGTCCTGTCGAATGGAGGGATGCGTTTAGAATTCGCCCAGTTTCTGAATGGCGGTGCCGAGCATGTCGTCGTAGCTCTGAAACAGTTTTTGCGAGGACTCGAAGTGGCGCACGGTTTCCATCACCGAAATCATCTCGCGCATCGGCGCCACGTTCGAGCCTTCGAGGTAGCCGACCTGCAGGCTGGGCGTCGCCTCGGTCGGCACCGCTGCCGGGTTGGCCGGCTGCAGCAGGCCGTTGGCGGTCTTGATCATCGCCTTCGAGTCCGGAAACTGCACGACCTTGATCTGGCCCACCGATTCGCCGTCCTGCGTCACCTGGCCGCTGCGATCAACAGTGGCGATGCTGCCGTTCAACACGATGTCGCCGCTGGCGCCCTGGACCGCGAATCCTGCTTCCGATAAAAGGCGGCCGCTGGCATCGAGGTGAAAGTTGCCCGCGCGGCTGTAGGCGGGGCCGTCCGGCGTCGCCAGCTCGAAAAACCCGTTGCCGGTAATGGCGATGTCGAATGGTTGCCCGGTTTGCTTGACCGGGCCGTTCGACGTGTCGACCACGTTGCCGACGGTGGGCGGCGAAATCGGCGAAGAGATCGGCGAAGAGATCGGCGAAGAGATCGGCGAAGAGATCGGCGAAGAGACGGTTGACTGCTGCGGCGGCGGGGCGTGCGCGCCGGCCGGCGCCGCCGCGTGCAGCGCCTCGCTGAAGGCGTGCACCACGGGTATCGTGCGCTTGTAGCCCGTGGTCGCGATGTTGACCATGTTGTTGGCGATGGTGTCCATGTATTGAATGTCGTTCTGCATGCCTTGAACGGCGGCGATCAGCGCATTGGTCATGCTTGGTCTCCCTGAAGAGTCTGGCGGTGCATGGATGGGGACTCCGGTTTGGTCATAGCGATAGCGTCGCGATCGAGCGCAATTCGAGCGAAACCGGGATTTCCGCCAGCGACAGCACGCGCAGCTGCGGCACCACGCGCTCCGACAGCACGCGGATGTGGCGCCTGAGCTCGGGCGCACAGAGCAACACCGGCAGCAGGTTGTTCTTCATCATTTTCTCCGCGTGCTGCGCGAGCCGGTTGATCACCTGCTCGGCAAATTTAGGTTCCACCGCCGTGGCGCCGCCGGATTCCACGGCGCGGATGTTCTGCATGAGGTTGTGTTCGATCGCCGGATCCAGGGTCATGACCTGGAGCACGCCGCCGCCAGCGGTGAGCGACTGGCAGATGACGGACCCCAGGCGCTGGCGCACCAGCTCGGTGAGGTAAGCCGGGTCCTTGTTGTTTTTCGCGTGATCGACCAGGGTTTCGATCACGGCGTCGAGATTGCGGATCGAGACTTTTTCCTTCAGCAGGTTCTGCAGCACGCGCTGCACGTCGCCGGTGCCGAGGACGGTCGGCACGATCTCTTCCACCAGCCCCGGTTGCGTCTCACGCACGCGTCTTAATAGGCGGTCGGTCTCGCGGCGCGTGAGCAGCGCGGCCGACTGCTGGCGCAACACCTCGCAAAGATGCGTCATGAACACGGTCGACGGATCGACCACGGTGAATTTGCCGATGCGCGCTTCTTCGCGCTGCGATTCCTCGATCCATACCGCCGGCAGGCCGAAACTGGGTTCCTTGGTCTCGATGCCGCGCAACTTGATGGCGTCGGTGCCTGCGTGCACCGCCAGCAGCCGGCCGCGCATGATCTCGCCGCGCGCCACCGCGACCCCGAACACCACGATTTCGTAGGCGCTGGCCGCGAGCTTCGCGCCTTCGCGGAAGCGCACGCTCGGCAGCACCAGCCCGGACTCCTGCGCGTATTGTTTGCGAAAGGCCGCGATGCGCTCCATGAACATCGCGCGTTCCGCTTCCATCATCGGCACCAGGTCGACGCCGAGGCGCACTTCCACCGGCTCGATCGGCAGCAAGCCGTAGGCGTCTTCTTCGTCGCCTGCCGGTTTGGCCGCGGCCGCCGGGTCCGCCTCTTTGTGGGCGTCGGCTTTCACGCCGCGCCCGAGCAGCACCAGCACGGCGTAGAACAGGATCAGGATCAGCGCCGGCCAAACCGGAATTCCCGGCAGGAACATGAGCCCGGCCAGCGCAACGGCCACCAGCACCATGGTCTTGGGGAACGACGTGAGCTGGCGGAAGACTTCGGTGCTGAGGTTGTCGTCGGAGGCGGAGCGGGTGACGATGAGGCCGGTGCCGACCGAGATGATGAGTGCCGGCACCTGGGTCACGATGCCGTCGCCGATGGTGAGCAGGGTGTAGCTGTGCAGCGCCTGGTCCCAATGCATGCCGAGTTGCATGACGCCGATCACCAGCCCGCCGATGCTGTTGATGAGCAGAATCACGATGCCGGCGATGGCGTCGCCCTTCACGAACTTGCTGGCGCCGTCCATGGCGCCGTAGAACGCGGCTTCCTTGCTGATGTTCTTGCGGCGGCGCTGCGCTTCCTGCTGGTCGATGAAGCCCATGTTGAGGTCGGCGTCGATGCTCATCTGCTGGCCCGGCATGCTGTCCAGGGTGAAGCGGGCGGCGACTTCGGATACGCGCTGCGCGCCGTTGGTGACCACCACGTACTGCACCACCACCAGGATCAGGAACACGATCAGGCCGATGACGTAGTTGCCGCCCACCACGTAGGAGCCGACCGCGCCGATCACGTGGCCGGCGTCGGCGTCGCGCAGGATCAGCCGGGTTGCCGAGATGTTGAGCGCCAGCCGGAACAGGGTTGCGATCAGCAACAGCGACGGGAAGGTCGAAAATTCCACCGGCTTGCCCATGTAGAACGTCAGCAGCAGAATGAGCAGGGCAAAGCTGAAATTCGCCAGCAGCAGGAAATCCAGCACCTGCGGCGGGATCGGCGCAAACAGCATGAACAGCACGCCGACGACCAGCAACACCATCGCGATGTCGCTGTTGGCGCCGAGGACGCGTCTCAAGGCATTCATGCGCTTTGCCACGCGGGCCGGTTGCGATTGGCGCTGCGCGCGCGCGCGTTACGCATCGCGTACACCCAGATCAGGATCTTGGCGACCCGGGGATACAGGTCCTCGGGCACGTACTGGTCGTAGTCGGTGCGTTTGTAGAGCTCGCGCGCAAGCGGGGGATTCTCCACCACCGGGATGTGATGCTTGCGCGCGGTCGCGCGCATTTTCTCGGCGAGCTTGCCGTTGCCCTTGGCCACCAGCCTGGGCGCCGGCATCTCGCCGTGGCGATACGATATCGCCACCGCCAGGTGCGTGGGGTTGGTAATCAGTACGTCCGCTTCCGGCAGCTTGCGCACCGCGCGCGCCTGTTTCAAAAGATCGCTGCGAAGCTGCCGCAGCCGGCGCCGGATGCGCGGGTCGCCCTCCCTTTGCTTGTGCTCGTCGCCGAGGTCGCGATGGCTCATGCGCATTTTCTTGGCGTAGTCCCAACGCGTGTAAACCACGTCGATCAGCGCGATCACCAGCACCGCCAGCAGCAGCTTGAACAGCATCGGCCCGACGTCGCCGAGGACAACCGCGGCATCCCCGCGGGAATCGAGGTAGTGCAGCTTCTCCAGGTCCGGCAGCAGGTGGCTGACCGCGATCCAGGCGACGCAGGACAGCGCCGCGAGTTTCAACAGGCAGCGCAGCGCGTCGTAAAACGAGCGCATCGAAAACAGCCGCTTGATGCCGTGCGCCGGGTTGATCTTGTCGAAATCCGGTTTCAGCGGCTCGAAACTGAAGACGCCGCCAACCTGCGCGACGTTGGCCAGGATGGCGGCAAGCCCGATTGCAAGCAGCAGCGGTGCGAGAATCTCGATACCGGCGGCGGCCGTGTGCCCCAGCCAGTGCGCGACGCTTTCGGTCGACCAGTCCGCGCGCGACGCGTCGAACAGCGTGGACTGCGCCAGCGCCAGCTCGCGCCGGGCGATGCCGGGCCCGGCGGCAAAGCAAATGCCGACCAGGGCCGCCAGCACCGCGGCAAAATTGGCTTCCGTGCTCTTGGCGACCTGCCCGCGTTTTTGCGCTTCGCGCAGCTTGTGCGGCGTCGCCGCGAGCGTTCGTTCCTGTTCCTGTTCAGCGTCGTCCATCAGAGCGCCGCCTCCCAGAACGTGAATGCCGACTCGAATATGCGTTTTGCCACCGACCCCATGTGCCCGGTCACCAGCGCCAGCACCGTGAGGCCGACGGCGATATTGATCGGAATGCTGAACATGAAGATATTCAGTTGCGGCAGGTTGCGCGACAGCACCGCCAGGCAGATTTCGACCAGGAACAGGCAGAACAGGGGCGGGGCCGCCAGCATGAGGCCGAGACTGAAGACGCTGCCGAACTCCCTGACCAGGGCAGGGAGGTTAAGCGGATGCATCGTGGCGCCCAGCGGCACTTGCTCGAGCGAGTAGGCGACGCCGCGCAGCAGCGCGTGATGCGCGTCGAACGTAAGAAAGAGCGCCACCGCCACCATGCCGAACAGCGAAGCGATCAGCGGCGACTGGGTTCGCGTCACCGGGTCGAAAATGTTGGCGATGCTGAAGCCGATCTGGAAGTCGAGCGCGTGGCCGGCAAAGGAAAACGCGGCAAACGCAGCGAAAATTCCGTAGGCCATCAAAGCGCCGACGACCAACTCGTTTGCGGCAGCCGAAAAAAATTCCGGCAGATCCGAGGGCAGACTCGCGGGAACCAGCCGCATGCCGCCGACCAGCGCCACTGCCAGCACAAGGATCAGGATCACCCTGACCCGCGCCGGCAGGTTGGTGGCCTGGAACACGGGCGTCAGCAACAGGAGCGCCGACAGGCGCAACGAACACAGCAGTACGGCGGTGACCCAGGCGGTGTTGAAGTCGAGGGTCATCGGGCTGGTCTAAAAATACCCCGGAATATTCGAAATGAGTCCGCTCGCGAGCAGTACCAGCCTGCGCAACATCCACGGACCGAACACCGCCAGCGATACGACAGCCGCCACCAGCTTGGGAATGAAGGTAAGCGACATGTCCTGCACCTGGGTGACGACCTGCAGAATGCTCACCACGAGCCCCACCAGGAGCATGGAAATCATCATCGGCGCGGAAATGAGCACAGCGCCCCACAGGAGCTGCGCCATAAGTTGCAGAACGACGTCGGATCCCATCCCAACCCGCCTCCCTAGCCGGTCGTCAGCCGTTGGACATGCCAACGGCTTGTTTTCAAACTGTTTTCTTACTGACCTGGATTTCAGGCGCTGCTTTGGCAGTCGAAATTTCTTGTATTCGGCACGACCGCGACCGGTACAACAATAATCGCGCGCACTCCGATGCGATATAGCCCATTCGGACGGGGGCTAAGGCTCGCGACCCCGAATTTGGCAATTATTGAGACGTAACCAATTATTCGGGGTAGACCAGGCTTTGTCAACGAAAGATCTAAATCCTTATTTCACAAGATTAAAATGTATATCCGAAATAATTTATAAAAGTTTAGCGATTTCAGAGACTGGCAATAAAATATTTCTGGGTATTTGGAGGCGTCGACGGCGAATTGACGCAATTGTTGCATTTATGCAACAGATGGGCGCCGCGCAGCATCCAAGGTCCCGTGCTTCGGCACGGTAAAATGCGCCCTCGATCAGCCTACAGGAGTTCCCCATGATGTCGACTGCGTCCGCTCGCAGCGCCAATATTGGACGCATCGCGCTCGCGCTGTTGGTGTGGTTCGTTTTGCCGACCGCTCAGTCAGCAGCGCCCGACAATCACGCGGCAGCGGCGGCCGCCATGCAGCGGGGCGAGGCCGCGATGAATTCCAATCCGAAGGAAGCCATTGCGGCATTTCGCGAAGCGGTGACGCTGGAGCCGGACAACATGGACGGCTGGAATAGTCTCGGCATGCTGCAGGCGCTCGACAATAATCTGGACGGCGCGGAAACGGCGTTTCGCAAGTTCCTGGCGATCGCCGAGGCGCGCGGCGACCGCGCCGCGATTGCCGGCGCGTATGCGAATCTCGGACTTTTGTACCAGAACCGCGGCGACCTCATGCTGGCCGAGGAGATGCAGAAAAAGGCGCTGGACGGCAATACCGCCCTCGGCAACAAGGGTGCGATGGCCGACAACTACGGCAACCTCGGACTGGTCTACCAGATCGGCGCAAGACTGCTGGAGGCCGAGGCGATGCACAAGAAGTCGCTGGAACTCAACCAGGGCCTCGGACGAACCGATCACGAGGACGTGAATTACCTCAACCTCGGGGTCGTGTTTACGTATCGCGGCGACTCCATCCAGGCCGAAGCGATGTACAAGAAGGCGCTGGAGATCGATGTGAGTCTTGAGCGCAAGGGAAACCAGGCCATCATTTACCGCGACCTCGGAACCCTGTACGCAAATCGCGGCGACAACGCACAGGCCGCGGCGATGTATCGCAAGGCGATTGCCTTGTACCGCGAAACAGGCGCGTACTCGGTCGCTCAAATGGTGCAGGGTTGGTTGGACGGGCTGCCTTTCCTGCAGCCAAAGTGATTTTCCCTCGCGGTAAAATTTACAATTCACAGCAGCATGCGTTTGCAGCGTAATAACTGAATCATTCAGCAGCACCCTCCGATCGGATATATAGATATGTCGCATAGCTTGTGCGTCGCAGCATGCGCGCGGCTTGTCGATTTGCGGTGGCCCGCCTTTGTGAAGGCTTGATATCGATCAAGAGATTTCGGTACGCCTTGGGTGTTAAATCTGCCAATACTCGACGGCATAGATCGTCAGTCCCTTGATAAAAACGTCACATCCCGGAGGAGGAAGGAAAATGTTCTCGAAAAAGCCAATCGTGATCGCGTGCGCCCTGTTGTTTGCCGGGGCGAATGTTGCAAGGGCTGATAGTTATTCGGATCTGGCGGCCCAGGTCAAAGCTTTGCAGGCGCAGTTAAAAGCCATCCAGGATCAGCTGGACAAACAGTCCCAGGAACAAAAGAAAACCGAACAAACCGCGGTTCAGGCGAATACCACGGCTGCCAGCGCGATGGAAAGCGCCAAGAAAGCGGTCGCGGCTTTTGAAAGAATTCCGGTGCCCGATGCCTACAAACCCGGCACGGTCAACCAGCACGTGGGTGAATCCAATCCGGCCGTGGCGGACAGCGGCAACTTCCTGCATCGCGAGCGCGATGACTCGTTGACTTTCAGCACCACCCACGGCGGCGCCTTTACGCTCTACGGCAACTTCGACGTGTCGATCGATGAGACCACGAATGGAATCGGCGGCGCGCCGAACAACGGACTCGGCGGCAATGGACCCTACGGCCAAACCGGCCCGTTCGGCAACACCGGCTGGATTCCCGCCATTTCGACCAATAATACGTATGTGGGCCTGCGCGGTTTCCAGCCGATTACCGGTTGGCATGACATGCAGTTTCTCTGGCAGTTGCAAACCAACATATCCTTGACTGCAGTTGCAGGCACCGGTGAAACGAATTCCACCATATCGAATACCGCATCCGGCGCGTTGACGACGGGAACGAGCTACGTCGGGTTCGGCAGCAAGGATTTCGGCACCATCGCTGCGGGCAAGACGTTTGCCCCGTATGAACTGTCCACGCTGGTGTTCAACCCCTTCAAAGGGATGCTCGGTTCCATGGGTACCATCATGGGTAATACGGGCGGCGACAACCGCATCGAGTTCGGCACCCTGGTTGAACACGCGATCTGGTATCAGTCGCCAAATTACGACGGCCTTAGCTTCTCCGCCTTGTTTGCGCCGGCGCAGAATACCTCGCAGAACTCCAGCAATATCCCGATGGGAGGTTCCAACTGCGCGGGCGGCGACACCCCGGGCAACGGCGGAAACCTCAACCTCGAGGGTGTGGCCGCGTGTAATGACGGGGGATTCAGCAACCTGGTGAGCGCGAGCGTCGTCTACGACGACAAGAAATCGCTGTATGCGACCATCGCGTATGAGGTGCACACCAAAGTCAACAGAAGCAGCGATTTGGCCGGGCTCGGTGCACTGCCGGACGGCTCGGCGCCGGCGACCGACAACTCCAATCCGAACGCGGCGCTGTACGACTCGCAGGATGTCGCGAACGAATGGGCCGCCAAGATCGGCTTGATGTACACCTTCCAATCCACCGGAACCTCGTTAGGCGGAATTTACGAAGTATTGCGCAGGAATGTTCCTTCGGATTTGACGTACCAGAATGAGCGTTCGCGAAATGGCAGCTGGGTACTGCTGAAACAGGATCTGCCCGGGGCGAACCAGCTTCTTGTCGGGTGGGGGCATGCGGGGCAGGCTAATGGCGATCCCGGCCAGCACAGCGATGGCAACATAGCTGGCTCACCAGGACAGAAGCCTGACAATCGGTCCAACATGTATTCCTTTGCCGCCCTCCACCAGGTCGATCGCAATTTGTCCTTCTACGCAAATTACGCGATGACCCTGAACGGCCCGGCCGCCCACTATGATCTGGGCGCGGGAGGGCATGGCTACTACGTCGATTGCCACGATGCCGGCGGCATTATTCCGGCCGGTGGGGCGATGGGTGTGTCAAGCCCGAATTGCTGGACCGGGGCAAAGCTTCAGGCCCTTTCAGTCGGCATGAAGTATCGCTTCTGATTGGAACCGGGCGGCGACCCGGAAACGATTTCATCCTCTGAGCAGGATAATGCCGGCCGCCGCCGGCATTTTTTTTGGATAGCCGCGCGCCTATTCGTGCGTTTTGCCGACCACGTCGGATGACATCGCCCTGGCGAACGCCATGTATTGCTTCGGCGTCATCATGCCCTTGTGCTCGCTGTCCATCTTGTCGAATATCGCGCCGGCGTAGGCCAGGAATTCGGCTTTTGAAATCATGCCGTCCTTGTCGGTGTCCAGCGACGCCATTTTGCTCTTGAAGCCGCCCGGCATGCCTTTGTAGTTGATCGGCGCGTCGCCGTCGGTCATGGCGCCTTTGGCGCCGGCGTTGACGCCCTGGGCAAAGGCGGAAGTCGCGAGCGCCAAAGCGAGGCCTGCGCCGAGAATCAGTTGCGAAAGATTTTTGCTGGTCATGAGAATCTCCTGTCGGTTGGGTGTAAGGAAGCCGCTGCAGGCGCGACGCGATGTGCGCGCCTGCCGGTCCCGCGCAGTAGTCGCAACCCAGGGCGCCGCCTTACGCGGCCGGCGCCGAAATCACCGATGGAAGATAAGAATAAAAATGTAAGGCGCGGCGGCGTCAGACGACGCGGCCTGCCTTGAGTTGCGCGATCTCGGCGTCGCTCTTGCCCAGCCGTTCGCGCAGGATCTGCTCGGTATGCTCGCCGAGCAGCGGCGGCGGGACCTTGAATTCGAGTTCGGTTTCGGAAAAGCGCATCGGGCTTCGCACCAGCGGCGCGGGGGTGCCCAGCGCGTGCGCGAGCTCGATCCGCATTCCACGCGCCTTGACCTGGGGATCGTCGAACACCTGCGCGAGGTCGTTGATCGGACCGCAGGGCACACCCGCTGCTTCCAGCCCCGCGACCCAGTCCACTGTTTTGCGCTTGCGCATGATGTCCGCCAGCAGCGCGGTGAGTTCGACGCGGTTCGCGACGCGGGCCGCGTTGGTGGAATAGCGAGCGTCGTCTGCGAGTTCAGGGCAGCCGGCGACGCCGCAGAATTTGCGGAACAGGTTGTCGTTGCCGGCGGCCAGGATCACGTCGCCGTCGGCGGTGCGAAACGTCTGGTAGGGCACGATGTTGGGGTGATGGTTGCCGATCCTCTGTGGCGGGCTCCCGGACACCAGGAAGTTCGCGCCCTGGTTGGAGAGGATCGCCACGCCGCAGTCGAGCAGCGCCATGTCGATGTACTGGCCGCGGCCGTCAGCGCCCGCCGCGGCGCGGTGAGCGAGGGCGGCGCAGATCGCGATGCTGGCATACATGCCGGTAATGATGTCGACCAACGGCACGCCGACGCGCTGCGGGCCGCCGGCATCCTCGCCCGCTTCGCCGGTGACGCTCATGATGCCGGCAAGCCCCTGCACCATGAAGTCGTAGCCCGGCCGCTCGCGATAGGGGCCGGTCTGGCCGAAACCCGTCACCGAGCAATAGACCAGGCGCGGATTGATTGTTGCGAGGTCGTCGTAGCCCAGGCCGTAGCGCTTGAGATCGCCGGCCTTGTAGTTTTCGATCAGCACGTCGGCGCCGGCCGCCAGCTCGCGCACGATATCCGCACCCTCCGGTTTCGCGATGTCGACCGTGATCGACTGCTTGCCGCGGTTGGCGCACAGAAAATACGCCGATTCGGCGCTGTCGCCGCCAGCGCGATTCTTGAGCCATGGCGGCCCGAAGGCGCGCGAATCGTCGCCCTTGTCCGGGCGCTCGATCTTGATCACGTCGGCGCCGAGGTCGGCGAGATTTTGCGCGGCCCACGGCGCCGCCAGAACGCGCGAGAGGTCAAGCACACGGATATTCGACAGCGGTCCCGCCATGGCGAATTCCCCCGGGGAAGGTTGATCAGGCTT
>Ga0181537_10001507_pt1 | contig 21386 bp, 16 predicted proteins | sample PEATcosm2014_Bin_39_FD_119765 | JGI IMG/M metagenome (GOLD analysis project Ga0181537, IMG submission 119765) | Peatland microbial communities from MTU Mesocosm Facility, Houghton, MI, USA - PEATcosm2014_Bin23_10_metaG | ecosystem: Environmental > Terrestrial > Soil > Wetlands > Peat | place... | reverse complement strand
TCTCGACGATACCACTGAATCTTGCCACCCCCGAGAGCACCGTCGACTACATCAATACCGGCAACTGGTCGAAGAAAGCCATTACTGAAGCCAAGCGCTATGCGCGCGTACAGGTGGCGGCCGATGCCGGTGGCGCCTATACGAGCGTCCCGACCCAGCAGCAGCTTAAGCTCAGCGATTCGGCCGCCTACCTGCACTACACGCCGAATGAAACCATCGGCGGCGTCGAATTCTCCTACGTGCCCGAGGCCCGCGCACCGCTGGTCGCCGACTTCTCCTCGACGATCCTGTCGCGGCCGATCGATGTCAGCCGCTTCGCTCTGATCTATGCCGGCGCGCAGAAGAACATCGGGCCCTCGGGGCTGTGCGTCGTCATCGTGCGCGAGGAGCTGCTGGGCCATGCGCGCGCCGGCACACCGACGGTGCTGGATTACAAGGCGATGGCCGCTGAGGGCTCGATGCTCAACACGCCGCCGACCTTCGGCTGGTACGTGGCCGGCCTGGTCTTCAAGTGGCTCAAGGCCGAAGGGGGCCTCAAGCTGATCGGCGAGCGCAACCGGCACAAGGCCGAGCTGCTGTATCAGGCGATCGATGCCTCGGGCTTTTACCGCAACCCGGTCGAACCGCTGAGTCGCTCGTGGATGAACGTGCCGTTTGTGCTCGCGCGCCCGGAACTGGACCAGACCTTCACTGCCGAGGCCGCCCAGGCCGGATTGGTGAATCTTGAGGGACACCGCTCGGTCGGTGGCATGCGCGCGAGCCTCTATAACGCGATGAGCCTCGAGGGCGTGCAGGCGCTGGTCGGCTTCATGCGCGAATTCGCGCGCCGCCACGGCTGATCGCGCCGCTCTGCCTGCAAGAATCGTAAAGCTAGCGATGCCCTACCGTATTCTCACCCTCAATGCCATCAGCGCGCGCGGCATCGGGCGCCTGCCGCCGGAGCTGTACCAGACCGGTGCCAGGCTGGGCGATCCGCACGCCGTGCTGGTGCGCTCGGCCGATATGCACGCGCTCACGCTTCCCGAATCGGTCCTGGCGGTCGCGCGCGCCGGCGCCGGCACCAACAACATTCCGGTCGCGGCGCTCAGTGCACGCGGCATTCCGGTATTCAACACGCCCGGTGCCAATGCCAACGCGGTCAAGGAGCTGGTGCTGGCGGGCCTGCTGGTCGCCGCCCGCAACCTCTGTCAGGCCTGGGACTTCGCGCGCCACCTGCCGGGTGATGATGCGGCCATCGAGCAGGCGGTTGAGCTGGGCAAGAAGCAATTCGTGGGCTTCGAACTGCCCGGCAGGACCCTGGGTGTCATCGGCCTCGGGGCAGTCGGGGTGCAGGTGGCCAACAGTGCGCTGGCGCTCGGCATGCGCGTGCTCGGGTACGATCCGCAGCTGACCGTGCAGCGCGCCTGGCAGCTCTCGAGCTCGGTCGAGCAGGCGCGTTCGCTCGATGATCTGTTCGCGCGCTCCGACATGCTGAGTGTGCATGTGCCGCTGTCAGAGGCTACGCGCCACCTGGTCAACGCGGCGCGCCTGAAGCTGATGCGTCCGGGGGGCGTGGTCCTGAATTTTGCCCGGGCCGCGATCGTCAGTGAGCCCGACGTGGTGGCCGCCCTCGATGCCGGGCAGCTGCGGGCCTACGTCTGTGACTTCCCGAGCCAGCTGCTCAGGGGGCAGGCACACGTGATCGCCTTCCCGCACCTCGGGGCGTCGACTGGCGAGGCCGAGGAGCACTGCGCGGTCATGGCTGCGGACGTGCTGCGCGATTTCCTCGAGCACGGCAACATCCGCAACAGCGTCAACTTCCCCGAGGCGGTGCTGCCGCGCACGCCGGACACGATGCGCATTGCGATCGCCAACAGCAACGTCCCGAACATGGTGGGCCAGATCTCCACCCGCCTGGCCACCGACGGCATCAATATTGCCGACCTGCTCAACAAATCCCGTGGCGAGTACGCCTACACGCTGATTGATACGGATGGCGAGGTCAGTCCGGGGCTGATCGAGCAGATCCGGCGTATCGAGGGCGTACTCTCGGCACGCATCGTGCGCACAAGCCTGTAGGATTCCAGTGAGCGCGCGCTAGACTGCGGAGCAGACATGGCCAGCAACAAGACCCCGGGCAAGAAACCCAGCAGCAGGCATCCCGAACGGGCCGACCTCACGGCGGTGCGCGCGCGGATCGATGCGCTTGATCAATCCTTGCAGGAACTGATCAGCGAGCGCGCCGTGCTGGCGCAGCAGGTGGGGATCTCCAAGCATCGCGACGGCCATACCGTGGACTTCTACCGGCCCGAGCGTGAGACCCAGGTACTGCGCCAGGCGCTCGAGCGCAACAAGGGCCCGCTGCGCAATGAGGAGATCGCACGCCTGTTCCGCGAGATCATGTCCGCGTGCCTCGCCCAGCAGGAGCCGCTCAAAGTCGCCTACCTTGGGCCCGAGGGAACCTTCACGCAGGCGGCCGTGTTCAAGCAGTTTGGTCACTCGGTGCGCTCGCTCGCCCTGAGCAGCGTCGAGGAAGTATTCCAGGAGGTCGAAGCCAGCAACGCCGACTTTGGCGTGGTCGCGGTGGAAAACTCCAGCGAAGGCACCGTCACCAATACGCTCGATCGCTTCATCAGCTCACCGCTCCATATCTGCGGGGAGGTCGAGCTTCGGATTCACCACTGCCTGATGGGGCGCATGGACAGCCTGCGCAAGATCAAGCGCGTCTGCGCCCACCCCCAGGCCCTGGGGCAATGTCGCGGCTGGCTGGATGCGCACCTGCCCGAGGCCGAGCGCATCGCGGTCAACAGCAACGCCGAAGGGGCACGCCGCGCCCGCGATGAGTCGGGCTCCGCGGCGATCGCCGGCGACACCGCGGCCGAGGTCTACGGCCTGAACCTGCTGGTGCGCGAAATCGAGGACCAGCACGATAATGCTACGCGCTTCCTGGTCATCGGCCGCAAGATCCTCGAGGCAAGCGGCACCGACAAGACCACGCTGCTGCTCTCGGCGCGCGATACGGCCGGCCCCGGCGCGCTCTACCGGCTGCTCGAGCCGCTGGCGCAGGCTGGGATCAGCATGACACGCATCGAATCGCGCCCCTCCCGGCGCGGCAAATGGGACTATGTGTTCTTCATTGATATTGACGGTCATGCCGCCGATGCCGCGGTGGCCGTGGCGCTCAAGCAGCTCAAGGCGCGTGCCTCGCTGTTTCGCGTGCTGGGCTCCTACCCGCGCGCCGTGCTCTAGAACCCAGGGCCTTGAAGGAGCGCAGCGCATGCATACCGATCACCCGGGCCGGCTCGCGATGCCGACGGTGCGCGCGCTCTCACCGTATGTGCCTGGCAAGCCGATCAGCGAACTGGAGCGGGAACTGGGCATCCGCCAGATCGTCAAGCTTGCATCGAATGAGAATCCCTGTGGACCCAGCCCGCGCGTCATTGAGGCCGTGCGCGCGGAAGTGGCGGATGTGGGCCTGTATCCCGATGGCAGCGGCTTTGAACTCAAGCGGGCACTGGCAGCCCACCTGGGCGTTCCCGAAACGCACCTGACGCTCGGAAACGGCTCGAACGAGCTGCTGCTGCTGCTGGCCGAATGTTTCCTGGGCCCGGCGCACAGCGCGATCTACTCCCAGTACGGGTTTGCGATCTACCCCAACGTGATCCAGGCGACCGGCGCGCAGGCCATCGTCACCCCGGCCTATACGCCCGGGTCCGTGATGCCGCTGGGGCATGATCTGGGGGCGATGAGCGCGGCACTGCGTGCCGACACGCGGCTGGTCTTTATCGCCAATCCCAACAATCCCACCGGGACCTGGGTCGAGCCGGCAAAGCTGCGGGCGTTCATCGCCGCCGCGCCCGCCGACACGATCATCGTGATCGATGAGGCTTATCTGGAATATGGGCGGCGCGATGCGTGCATCGATGCGATCAGCTGGGCACAGGAGTTTCCCAACCTGGTGCTGCTGCGCACGTTCTCGAAAGCCTATGGGCTGGCCGGGCTGCGCGTGGGCTACGCGGTTTCGCACCCGGAAGTGGCCGATGTGCTCAACCGCATGCGCCCGGCCTTCAACGTCAGCTCGCTGGCGCTCACCGGCGCGCGCGTCGCGCTCGCCGAGCAGGCCTACATGGAATCCTGCGTCAGCCTGTGTCTGAGTGAACGCGAACGGCTGCGTAGCGCCTTGCTCGGCATGGGCCTGGCGGTGATTCCCTCGGCGGGCAATTTCCTGCTGGTGCACTTTGGCGCGCGCGCCGGGCAGATCTACCAGCAGCTGCTGCGCGCAGGGTTCATCGTGCGCCCGGTCGCCGGCTATGGCCTGGGCGAGTACCTGCGGATCACGGTCGGCGCCGTGGAGCACCAGGACGGGCTGCTCAATGCGTTGCGGACGCTGCTGTGAGCCTCCCCCGCGTGGCACCAGCTTTCGAGGCGCTGCCCAGTCGCAAGCTCGGCGGGATCATCGAGGTGCCCGGGGACAAGTCGATCTCGCACCGGGCGCTGATGCTCGGGGGCCTTGCCGAGGGCATGACCCGGATCAGCGGATTTCTCGCCGGCGAGGACTGCCTCTCGACGCTCGCGGCGCTGCAGGCGATGGGGGTGCGCATCCGGCGGCCGGCGCCGACCGAGGTCATCGTCCACGGCGCTGGCATGGAGAGCCTGCGGGCGCCGGCCGCGCCGCTCGACATGGGTAATGCCGGCACCGCCATCCGCCTGTTCATGGGGCTGCTCAGCGGCGCGCCCTTTGACACGCGGCTGATCGGGGATCAGTCACTGATGCGCCGACCGATGGAGCGCGTGGCCGTGCCGCTGCGACTGATGGGTGCCCAGATCGAGACGCGCGAGGGCCGACCCCCGGTCGTTATTCATGGCGGCGCGCCACTGCACGGCATCGACTATGTGCTGCCGGTGGCCAGCGCGCAGGTGAAGTCGGCGATCCTGCTGGCCGCGCTGAGTGCCGCAGGCACCACGCGCGTGACCGAGCCGGCGCCGACGCGCGATCACACCGAGCGCATGCTCGGCGGCTTTGGTGTGCAGGTAGAGCGTAGCGGTTCGAGCGCAAGCCTCGTGGGCGGGCAGCGCCTGCGCGCGCACGCGCTGGCTGTCCCTGGCGACATGTCCTCGGCCGCATTCTTTCTGGTGGCCGGTGCGCTCGCCTCCGTGGACGGACTGACGGTGCGCAACGTGGGCATCAATCCGACCCGCACCGGGCTGCTCGAGATATTGCGCCTGATGGGCGCGGATCTGAGCATCGTGCCGCATCCGCTGCAGGGGCCCGAGCCGACGGCTGACATCACGGTGCGCAGCGCGCCACTGCACGGCATCCGGGTACCGGCCGAGCTCGTGGCGCTGGCGATCGATGAGTTCCCGGTGCTCTTCATTGCCGCCGCGGCCGCGAGCGGCGAGACGATCGTGACCGGCGCGGCGGAGCTGCGGGTCAAGGAGAGCGATCGGCTGGCGGTCATGGCCGAGGGTCTCACGGCCCTGGGTGTGCAGTGCGAGCTGCTTGCCGATGGGCTGCGCATTGTGGGTGGTCCGATCCACGGCGGCACCGTCCACAGCCACGCCGACCATCGCATCGCGATGGCCTTCGCGGTCGCGGCGACGCGCGCTACGGGTGCGATCCGCATCGAGGATGTCGCCAACGTCGCCACCTCGTTTCCTGGCTTCCCGGAGCTTGCCCGCAGCGTCGGCCTGCAGATCGAGGAGGGCGCATGAGCGCCGTGCCGGTGCTGGCCATTGATGGGCCGAGTGGTGCCGGCAAGGGAACCATCAGCCGGCTGGTGGCGGTGCGCAGCGGCTGGCACCTGCTCGACAGCGGCGCGCTGTATCGCCTGGTGGCTCTGGCCGGAGCGCGCGCCGGGCTCGAGGCCCAGGACCAGGCCGCGCATGCGCGGCTCGCCGGCACTATGCCGGTGCGCTTCAGCGCCCACGCCGATGGCTCTGAATGCATTGAACTGGCCGGCCTCGAGGTGACCGATGCGCTGCGCACGGCGCAGGCGGGCATGGGCGCCTCGCGGGTCGCGGCCTGGCCAGGGGTGCGCAGCGCCCTGATGGCGCGCCAGAGAGCCTTTGCGCAGCCCCCGGGACTGGTGGCGGACGGGCGGGACATGGGCACCGTGGTTTTCCCCGAGGCGGGCCTTAAGATCTACCTGATGGCAAGTGCCCAGGAGAGGGCCCGCAGGCGCCATAAGCAGTTGAAAGACAAGGGATCCGATGTTAGCCTTGCCGCCCTTTCGCGGGAGATCGAAGAGCGCGACCATCAGGACCAGACGCGGCCGGTAGCGCCTCTGGTGCCGGCGGCCGATGCACTGATTCTCGACTCGACGAGTTTGAGCATCGCGCAGGTGGTCGAGCGCGTCTGGCAGGCGGGGGCTGCGCGCGGATTCTGGGGAGCATGAACAAGAGGCTCGAAGGAGCTGAAGTCCAGCGGTATCTTTGTTGTTCAAAGTATTGATTATTATCGGTTTTTAAGGTGGATCTGACAGGAGTCGGGTCTGGATTTTCATTCCCAGTGCCACAGGGATGTGCGGCCGGGAACCAACGTCAATGCGCTGTCGTTATGCGAAGCGCCAAGAGTGAATATGAACGAAAGTTTCAGTGAAATGTTCGAGCAGAGCCTGGCGAATCAACGTATTCGACCAGGAATGATCCTGACCGGCCTGGTCGTGGATGTCGGCCCCGATGTCGTCATCATCAATGTCGGACTCAAGTCCGAGGCTGTTATTCCGCTCGAGCAGTTCAAGAATGAACGCGGCGAAGTAGAAGTTAAGGCGGGTGATTCGGTCGAAGTGGCTCTCGACTCGGTCGAGGATGGCACCGGCGAAACCCGACTGTCGCGTGAGAAAGCCAAGCGTGCCCGCACCTGGACGCGCCTGGAGCAGGCCTTCAACGATGGGGAGATCGTCACCGGCATCATCTCGGGCCGCGTCAAAGGCGGATTCACCGTCGAGATTGAAAATGTGCGCGCATTCCTCCCGGGTTCGCTGGTCGATGTGCGCCCGGTGCGCGACACGGCGTACCTGGAAAACAAGCCGCTGGAGTTCAAGGTCATCAAGCTGGACCAGAAGCGCAACAACGTCGTGGTTTCGCGCCGCGCAGTGGTTGAGCGCGAATTCTCGGCCGAGCGCTCGGCGCTGATGGACAATTTGCAGGAAGGCGCGGTCGTCAAGGGCAGCGTCAAGAACCTGACCGACTACGGCGCATTCGTCGATCTGGGCGGCATCGATGGGTTGCTGCACATCACCGACATGGCCTGGAAGCGCGTCAAGCATCCTTCCGAGGTGGTCAAGGTCGGCGATGAGATCGAAGTGCGCATCCTCAAGTTTGACCGCGAGCGCTCACGCGTCTCCCTCGGCCTGAAGCAGCTCGGGGCCGATCCGTGGGAGAACATTGCGCGGCGCTACCCGCCCAACACGCGGGTGTTCGGCAAGGTCACGAACATCGCTGACTACGGCGCATTCGTCGAGATCGAGGATGGCGTCGAGGGCCTGGTGCACGTCTCCGAGATGGACTGGACCAACAAGAATGTCAATCCGGCCAAGGTGGTGCACACCGGCCAGGAAGTGGAAGTCATGGTGCTGGATGTCGATGAGGAGCGGCGGCGCATCTCGCTCGGCCTCAAGCAGTGCCAGGCCAATCCGTGGAAGGAGTTCGCCGAGAACCACAATCGTGGCGATCGCGTTGCCGGCCAGATCAAGTCGATCACCGACTTCGGTATCTTCATCGGCCTGCCAGGCAACATCGATGGCCTGGTGCACCTCTCGGACATCTCCTGGGATGTGCCTGGCGAGGAAGCCGTGCGCAATTACCAGAAGGGTCAGCAGGTCGAGGCGATGGTGCTCTCGATCGATCCGGAGCGCGAGCGCATCTCGCTCGGCGTCAAGCAACTGGCCAAGGATCCGTTCTCGGGCTACATCACCGAGAATCCCAAAGGCAGCATCGTGCGCGGCGTGGTCAAGGACGTGGACGCCCGCGGCGCGATCATCGATCTGGGCAATGGCATCGAGGGTCAGCTGCGCGCCTCCGAACTCGGTCGTGACCGGGTCGAGGATGCGCGCTCGATTCTCAAGGCCGGAGATGAGATCGAAGCCAAATTCGTCGGCGTGGATCGCAAGACCCGCTCGATCACGCTCTCGATCAAAGCCAAGGAAGTGCACGAGGAAGCCGAGGCTGTGCAGAACTATCGTTCTGACCAGCCCACCTCAGGCACGAGCCTGGGCGATCTGTTCAAGGAGCAGATCAACACCGACCGCTGAAGGCTTGATGCATCCGAGCGCGCCGGGCGGCCCTTAAGGGGCCGCCCGGTCTGTCCGAAGAACTACAGGATTGGGAAGGCTGCCCATGACAAAGTCCGAGCTGATCGAGATCATCACCACCAAGCAGAAGCACCTGCCGGCGAAGGATGTCGAGCTGGCGCTCAAGCAGATGCTCGAAATCATGAGCGATGCGCTGGCCCAGGGTGATCGGATCGAAATTCGCGGCTTTGGCAGCTTCTCGCTGCATTTCCGACCGCCGCGCCAGGGTCGCAACCCAAAGACCGGCGAAGCCGTCGCACTCGATGGCAAGTACGTACCGCATTTCAAGCCGGGCAAGGATCTGCGCGAGCGGGTCAATGATGGTGCGGACCGGCCGATTCGCGACTGATCTGGCCGCCCCAAGGGCACGGGCCCGTGGCCTGTGAGTTCAGACACGATTCCGTAGCTATTCCGGCTCTATAATGTCGGTCCTTCAAGCACTTGCACCTGCTTCAGGAGCCCAAGTTGAGATCCGAGATCCGAACCGCAGTCTTCCCGGTGGCCGGCCGCGGCACACGCTTTTTGCCGGCAACCAAGGCAAGTCCGAAGGAGATGCTGCCGGTCGTCGACAAGCCGCTGATCCAGTATGCGGCCGAAGAGGCCCTGCGCGCCGGGGCGCGTCGTCTGGTGTTCATCACCGGCGGCTCCAAGAACGCGATCATGGATCACTTCGATTCGGATCAGGAGCTCGAAGCGCTGCTTGAATCCCAGGGCAAGAGCGAACTGGCGCGCCAGATCCGCAGTGTCCTGCCAAGCTACGCCACCTGTATTTATATCCGCCAGCCGGCGCCGCTGGGCCTCGGACACGCCGTGCTGTGCGCGGAGCCGGCGGTCGGGAGCGAGCCGTTTTTCGTGCACCTGGCCGACGATCTGATCGATGCCGAGGTGCCGGCGCTCGGACAGATGGCGGCGACCTACATCGAGCAGGGCTGCAGCGTGCTGGGCGTTGAGGAAGTGCCGCACGAGGACACCGATAAGTACGGCATCGTCGAGGTGGATTCACTGCGCGAGCGCGTAAGCCGCATCCGCAGCATCGTCGAGAAACCCAAGCCCGCTGTGGCGCCCTCAAACCTGGCGGTCGTCGGCCGTTACGTGCTGACCCCGACGGTGTTCGCCGAGCTGCGACGCATCGGGCGAGGCGCAGGCGGCGAGATTCAGCTGACCGATGGCATCGCGCAGCTGATGCGTCGCGAGGCGGTCTATGCTTATCGCTTCGAGGGCAAGCGCTTTGACTGCGGCAGCAAGCTCGGCTACCTGCAGGCTACGGTGGAGCATGCGCTCGCCCACCCGCAGCTGGCCAGGGAGTTTCGCCAGTACCTGATTCGCCTCGGCAAGACTCTTAAGGCCAAGCCCCGCGCCAAGCGCGCCTCCCGGGCGAAGAAAGCCCGCAAAGGCTGAACCAGGTCACATTTGGCCGGTGCCTGGCCCGGCTCTTTGAGGCCTGGCGCTCCGCCCGGGGCACCGCCCGATTAAGTATCGCCGCCACCCGCCGTTATAGAGGGGTGCGTGCTCACTTAATTTCGGGAAACTAACCATCCATGTTTCTGATTATCGGCACCTTGGTGGTCATCGGATCAGTGGTTGCCGGGTTTGTCATGGAGGGTGGCAAGCTGCTGGCCCTCTGGCATCCCAGCGAAGTCATCATCATTGTTGGTGCGGCGCTCGGTTCGTTCGTCATCAGTAATCCGATCAAAGTCGTCAAGGATGCGATTGCGAATTCGCTCGCGCTGATGAAGGGGCCGCGCTACGGCCGGGCCGACTATGTCGACATCCTCAAGCTCCTCTATGACATCCTGGTCAAGATCCGCAAATCCGGCATGCTGGCAATCGAGGCGGATGTCGAAGCGCCCGAGAAGAGTCAGCTCTTTGCCCAGTACCCGCGCGTGCTGGCCGATCAGCACCTGGTCGAGTTCATCACCGACTGCCTGCGGCTGATGGTGGGCGGCAACCTCGACCCGCATGAACTTGAATCGCTGCTCGAGTACGAGCTTGAAAATCATCATCAGGAATCGGCCGAGCCGGCGCACGCCATGCAGCAGGTCGCGGATTCACTGCCCGGCTTCGGCATCGTGGCTGCGGTGCTGGGCATCGTGAACACGATGGGTTCGCTGGCCGGCTCGGATACGACCGCGATCGGTGAGAAAGTCGCCGCGGCGCTGGTAGGCACCTTCCTTGGCATTCTGGTGGCTTATGGCTTTGTAGGTCCGACGGCCAATGCGATGCAGCACCGCGCGCACGAAGAAGGCAAGGCCTTCGAAGTGGTGAAGATGGCACTCGTGGCGAGCGTGCGCGGCTACGCACCTCCGGTGGCGATTGAGTTCGCCCGCAAGCTGCTGGTGGCGGCGATGCGCCCGAGCTTCGCGGATCTGGAAGGTCACCTCAAGGGCAAGAAGAAAGAAGCGGCGGCGGCGTGAACGACAAGGCGGTCCGCCCGATCATTATCATTAAGCGCCCCAAGAAGCGGCAGGGGCACCATGGTGGCGCGTGGAAGGTCGCTTATGCCGACTTCGTAACCGCCTTGATGGCCTTCTTCCTGGTGATGTGGCTGGTCGCCTCGGTGACCAAGGAGCAGCGCGCCGCGATCTTCGACTACTTCAAGAATCCGAGCATGCAACCGGGCAAGGCGCCGCGACCCGGACAGGGACAGAACGGGCCCGGTGGCGCGAGCACTTCGGTCATCAACATGGGTGGTGGCCTCGACTCGATGCGCTCGGCCGTCAAGAAAGACACCGGCCTGATGGCCAACCAGGCCATCGTGCCGGTCAGCCACCCGGATGTGGATCAGGCCAAGCAGCTCGCCGCACAGGCCGATCACAAGCAGCTCGAATCATTGATGGAGGAGCTGCGCCAGGCGATCGACAAGAGCCAGGCGCTCAAGCCCTTCAAGGATCAGCTGCTGCTCGATATCACGCCCGAGGGCCTGCGGATCCAGATCGTCGACGACAAGAATCGCCCGATGTTCGATCTGGGCAGCGCCAAGCTCAAGGACTATACCCAGGCGATTCTCAAGGAACTGGCCGGCTATCTCGACAGCGTGCCCAACCACATCACGCTCTCCGGTCACACGGATACGACGCCCTACGTGGCCCAGAACGGCTACACCAACTGGGACCTGTCAGCCGATCGTGCCAATGCGGCGCGGCGTGCGCTGGAGGCCGGCGGCCTGAACCCCGACAAGATCTCGCGCGTCGTGGGCTTATCCTCCTCGGTCCTGTTCGACAAGAGCAACACCCGCAATCCGATCAACCGACGGATCAGCATTATCGTCATGACGCGCCAGGCCGAGGAGTCGGCGCTCAAGGTCGATGACTCCGCGGAGACGCTCTCGCCAACCCCAGGGTCCACTTCAGTCTCGACCCCTGCTGCTACGCCCAGTGCAGTGCCAGCGCTGGACAGCAAAGCCGCTGCCCCGGCGGGCGCCGTGCCGCCGGCGAACGTACCGGCCATCGGCGGTGGAACCTCCACCCCCGCGCTCGCATCGCACTCCTGAGGCCGTGCTTCCTCGCACAATTGTGTTCGCGCGGTGCCGGCCCCTCCTATCATCAGGCCCTGGGCCCGATGCCGGGCCCGCATCGGTGCGAGCGAGGGGCGTGAATGGCAGTCACAACGGCAGCGCAGGAAACGTCCCGGGGGCCGTTACTGACCCTTGATCTCGTGCAGCAGATGCACGGTGCCGCTGAGCAGGGCGTCGGCTCACTGCGCTGCTCGCTCGATCTGGGTCGCTCCGAGAGCACGATCGAAGTGGAGCGCGCGGGCTGGCATCATCAGGGGCAGCGCTATCCGTATCCGGAGCGCTGCCGCGAGCGCACGGTGTATTACTGGAGTGGCAGGGCATTCGAGCCTGCTGCGCGCTACAGCGGCAGCCTGATCAAGCTGGTGCCGAGCGAGTGGGGCGCGCCCACCTTTGAGATCGATGGCATCAAGATGCTGCCCACCGCGCGCGTTTCACCCCACGAGGACGCGCGCGCCAAGGTGGCGCTGATCGAGCCGCGCGGCAAGATGATCCTGGATTGCTGTGGGGGATTGGGCTACTTCGCCACCTGGTGTCTCGAAGGCGGAGCGCAGCAGGTGCTGTCGTGCGAAAAGAATGCCGATGTGCTGTGGCTGCGGAGCTTGAATCCCTGGTCGCCCCCGCCCGATGCGCGCCTCACGCTGATGCAGGCGGACATTGTCGTGCACATCCAGACGCTCGAATCGGCAATCACCGATGCCATCCTGCATGATCCGCCACGCTTTGGAATCGCCGGCGAGCTCTACTCGCAGGAGTTCTACGGCGAGCTTGCGCGCGTGTTGCGACGGCGCGGCCGGCTGTTCCACTACACCGGTTCGCCCAACAAGCTCACCAGCGGGCGTGACCTGGCAGGCGAAGTGAGCGCGCGCTTGACGCGCGCGGGCTTTCGCACGCAGCTGCGCGCTGATGGCGTGCTTGCAATCCGCAATTGAAGCCTGTGATAAGAACTGCCAAGAGACTGACTGCACCGAAAACTCATCGGTTATGCTAGCGTCCGCATCGCGCCCTGACAGCGAGTTACACCATAGTAACCGCGTGGAGGATGTGCGGAACTTACGGGGGATTCAACATGCCAGGATTCGGAGGATGCATGAGCAGCACTGTTAATCACGCGCCGCTCGCGGCTGCAGTGACCGCGATACTTGTTCAGGCGGCCAGCGTGCGCGCCGCCGAAGTTGTCAACCCGATCATGACCGTGGCCCCCGGCAGCACCGAGGTGATCGACAAGGTCACGAAGCTCTCGCAGCTGAGCCTGATCGAGGGCGGCATCCTGAGCGCTGTGCCGGGTTCAAGCCTGACGATGACCGTTGATGGCATCAGCACGGCCCTGAAACCCGGCTACTACCACGGAGCCGTCGTGCTGACGCCCACTGAGGATGTAATTGAAACCTTCAATGACATGGGCATGCACGATACCTATCACTATCGCAGCGCGCTGTTCATCGACGACGGCGCCCGCGTGCCCGGCAAGTCGGTGTACTCGGCCATCGTCGGCGGCACGGTGACGGACAAGGCTGCCAGCGGCATCTCGATCACTTCAAACGAGGACAAGTTCAACGGCGTCTTCATCACTGGCTCGAGCAGCTACACGCTCGAGCATCCGACCTTTCGCTTCACCGGCAACGGCGGCAATGACTTCGTGGGCTTCGGTGCGGCCATCAAGACCGCCGGCAGTGCGAAGGTCACGGTCAATCACGCCTCGATCATCACTACTGGTGTCGTTCGCACCGCCGTGTTCGTGGGTGGTCACAGCGATGTCACGGTGAATGACTCGCACATTGAAGTCCACAACGGCACCTTACCGGCCGACTACAAGGGCGGCCCGATCACCGGCGGCGGGGGCATCATGATGGAGCCTCCGTGGGTGCTGGGTGTCGTGGGCAACGTGCGCGCCACCAACGTGGTCGGCAACGGCACGGTGCACTACAACAACAGCCACATCATCGCACAGGGCTGGGGGGCACTCTCCACCGATGCCACGACAGATGTGCATCTGTATGCCACCCACACGATTATCGAGACCCAGCAAAGTGGTTACGGCGCGTACGCCGATGGCAAGTCGCTCGATACCTTCAGTGGCTGTACCTTCAAGGTGGCCGACTATGGTCTGATCATGACCGGTGGCTCCGGCGTATTTACTGATGCGTCCGTGGTCAATTCCGGTCGCTTTGGCGTGATGATGCACAGCGGCGGACACGGCACGCTCACGATCGATCGTGGCAGCGCCTTTCACACCAAGGAGGCGGTCATCCAGGTCAAGAGCAGCTACCCCACGATCGTGGTCAGTCACGCGAGCCTCGATTCGGCCAACGGCATCCTGCTGGAGGCGATCATCAACGATGATCCGCATGCGGGCGGGGGCATTCCACCGGGCGGCATGCCCCCGGGGGCCGGCGCTGCGCCGGCGGCGGGTGGGCCGGCGGGCGCCGGTGGTCCACCTGCTGGCGGCGCGCCGAGTGCCTTTGGTGCCGATCCGGTCGCGAGCGGCCCCAAGATGATCAAGGCCTCTTTCAGCAACGTGGCCCTGATCGGCGATATCGTGGATTCGATGACGACGCTCGCCCCGATGAGTGTCAGCCTGGAGCATGGCAGCCTGCGCGGCGCGATCAGCACTGCGACCTCGGCTCCCGCCGAAGGCAAGCCGACACCACAAACCTATAACCTGATCGGCAAGATGGCGCACACGTTCGGCCGGGGCGAGGGTGATAACGGCCTTGAGGTAGTGCTCGGCGCAAATGCCGGCTGGACGGTGACCAAGACCTCCTACCTGACTTCCCTCACGATCGGCACTGGAGCGCGCATCAGCGCACCGAAGGGGTCGCAGCTGTCGCTGAGCGTTGATGGACACGACACGATGCTGCACGCGGGAACCTACAGCGGCGCACTGGTGCTGTCAGTGACCCCGAAGTAGGACACGGGCGCGGGCGGAACGTGCCGCTACTGGCCGCGCCGAATACCCGCAACGGCCTCGCCGGGTCGCACCAGCGGCAGGCGGATTTCCATGATCAGGCCGCCGTCCGGATCGTTCGCCGCCTGGACGGTGCCGCCCTGCAGTGCGACCACACGTGCCGTGATCGCCAGGCCAATTCCATTGCCGCCCGAGTCGCGATCGCGCGCATCGCTGACGCGAAAGAACGGCTCAAAGATTCTCTGCAGCAGCGCCACGGGTACGCCCGGGCCCTGATCCTGCACGCGGATCAGGACTGCATCGCCGCCAAGTGCGGCCTTGACCGTCACGAGGCCCTTATCCGGTGAATAGCGCACGGCATTGCGCACGACGTTTTCGACCGCCCGATAGAGCTGCTCGCGATCGCCGATCACCTGCATGCCTTCGGCCGCCTCGAGCGCCACGCGAATACCGCGCGCATCACCTTCGACGCGCGCGTTTTCGCACACGACCTCGAGCAGCTCCTCGATCAGTACCGGCTCGGTGGCTACCTGGGGCGTGGGATCATCGAGGCGTGAGAGACTCAGGATCTCGCCGATCATTTCATCGAGCCGCTGGGCCTCGCGCTCGATACGATCGAGCTCCTGAGTCAGGTTGGCCCCCGGACGGCGGGCCAGGCCGAGCGCAATCTGCAAACGGGCGAGCGGAGAGCGCAGTTCGTGGGAAACATCGCGCAGCAGCTGCTGGCGGCCCTCGAGCAGCGTGCGCAGCCGCGCCGCCATGGCATCAAAATCCACGGCCAGCATCGCGAGCTCATCGCGCCGTTTGCCCACGGCCCCTCTGACATGCACGCTCAGATTGCCGCTGGCTATCGAGCGGGTGGCGGCACGCAGATGCTGGATCGGGGCGCTGAGGAAGCGCGCCAGCAGGAAGCATACGAAGGTCGCAGCCAGCAGCGTGCCGATCAGTGCAACGGTGGAAATGGTCTTGAGGAAACCAAAGCGGCCGCCGCGATCGCGGATGAAGGAGAGCGCGTAGCGATCATTGTTCGCACCCACGAGCTGCGAGAGCAGCATGTAGTCCGGACCCCGCTGGTTCCTGCCGGCCGCGGCGTCGGGATAGGGGCGCTTGCCGAGGCTTGCCAGCACCGGCTCGGGCACCAGGCGGTCGAGCAGGTCGTGCGAGTGTTCATCGAGCACATACATCCGATCCGGGGCGATCCTCGGCAGTTCATCGCCGAGCCACGAGCGCAGGGCGGCCACGCCGCCGCCGGCCAGGACTACCGAAGCCTGGCGCGCAAGTTCTTCCTGGCGCTCACGCTGCTTCTCATAATGCTCGCTGTCGACCCAGTTGACACCAACGATCGTAAAGGTCAGCACCAGCAGCATCGCGCTCCAGAAAGCGAGGAAGAAGCGCAGGTACAGATTACGCATCGCGAAGGCGCTGAGGTAACGCGCTGGCGCGGCTCAGGCCACGGGTGCGGGCGTGTCGGCGACGGTAAAGACGTAGCCCGAGCGGCGCACGTTGATGATCGAGACCTCATCGGCCACCACGGCGAGCTTGCGTCGGATGTTGCTGATGTGGGTGTCGATGCTGCGATCGTAAGGGGTCAGCCGCCGGCTCAGGACCTGGCGCGTGAGCTGCTCGCGCGAGACCACCACGCCGACCTGCTGCATCAGCACCTCGAGCACGCGAAACTCGACCCCGGTGAGATTCACGGTCTGGCCGCGGGCGCTGGCCGTGCGACTGGAAAAGTGCAGGCTCACGGGACCGGCATCGATGTGATCGCGCCGGCCCGCCTGGGGTTCGAGCATCAGGCTGCGTCGCAGGATGGCGCGCATGCGCGCCACCAGTTCACGCGGGTTGAAGGGCTTGGGCAGATAGTCGTCGGCCCCAAGCTCAAGTCCGACCACGCGGTCGACCTCCTCGCCGCGCGCGGTCAGCATCAGCACCGGTGTCGTGAGCTTCTGGCGCAACTGGCGCAGGACATCAAGACCACTCAACCTCGGCAGCATGACATCAAGCACGATCAGGTCGAAGTGGTGTCGGCCGAGCAGGTACAGCCCCTCATCGCCATCGTGCACCGCCGAGATCTTGAAGCCCTCGGGCGCCAGGTACTCGGCCAGCATGCGGCACAGCTCCCGATCATCATCGATCAGCAGCACCGACATCGGCGCAGTGCCTTGCGCGCTCTCGCCTGCGACCTCGGTATTGCTCTGCATGCGGCTCATTTTCCGCGAGAATACGCCGTCGCGCGGCTGCATTGACAAAACTTGGCAGCCTTTGGCAGCTGTGGTCATTCCCACCCTGCAGGCGCACTGCAGCGACTTACGCCGGCTGGCGCGGGCGCGTGGCGCACGAGCAAGTCCTGGGCACGCCCATCGCGCTCGGGTGCCTGCGACGAGCCCGCATCAGCTGAGCAGGATCTCACAGCGCTGATAGGCCATATAAACTACGCAAGATATCATTTCTAAATTATTGTTATTTCTACAGTAATAACGGGCCTTACGGCGCTGTGAATTCGCCGGCCTGATGCCAGGTTCTGTGACGCGGCCGGCAATGCACTGACACGCGCCTTGCACCGCGTAGGCGTCATCTGCAGCAAACGCAAACACGAGCCGAGCTCAGTGGCCGGAATTCATATTTTTCCACTGCTGCTCGTTCGGCTGCTTTGCGTTCGCAGGGCTCTGAGCGGTGGCAATTTGGTGGCAGAATTATCGCTTCGTTCGCCAATGCGAGCCCAATTGAAGGGCCGCGCCAACTTGCTGGTTCGGCTAAAATCGGTGCTCACGAGTACCTGAACGGTAATCCTTCAAGAACTTGAGCCGCAAGACCAAGCCACCGGGGACTAATCCGGACACACTACTGATCGCCTTGATCGCGGGGCTGCCGCAGTACAAGGTGCCGAAGCCTTGAGTACAGGGGAGGAGGGCCAAAGGAATGGATTCCACAAATGTCGAGCCAATCAGCCAGTGGCTGTGGCTCTTGGTGCATCTATTCCGCATTCTCGCTTGGCCGGTGCTGATTGGGCTTGTCGTATGGTACCTGCAGGACGGCATTTCGAAACTCTTGCAGTCCTTCAGTGCCCGTACCCTAAAGATCAAGGCGCCTGGTGGCTTCGAGGCGAGCGTAGACGCGCCGATCAACCAAGGCGGCGACGCAGGCACGAAGATTACCGGAGCGCCGATTACCGCAGCGGCACCGCTGGAGCCGGCTCCTCGGGCAGCGGTGATGCACCTTGAGGAAGAACTGAGACAGCAGCTTGCTGGAATAGATCCAGCGGAGCAAAACGCCCGCTTGTTTCGGGAATTGGCGGAAACGCGCCTCCGTGCCGGCCATGAGGCGATCTATAACCGGATTTTTGGCAGCCAATTAAATGCCCTAAGGAACTTGGACCAGCGCGGCGCTGGAACTGTCGCCGAGGCACTACAGTTCTACAATGCTCTAATTCCGCTGTACCCGACAATGTACCCTGGGTATTCGTTCGACAACTGGCTCGGCTTCATGATTACGAACGGCCTTGTGATTCGCGAAGGCGACCAGCTACGGGCGGGAGTCTACGGACACGACTTCCTCCTGTATATTACCGAGCTTCGACTGAGCACGGACAAGCCCTATTGATGGTGCTCGCCGCGTATCTCACCGTCTGTCACTCGAGCGCCAGGATCCTGCGACATTCCCCGTTGGCACTCTTGACAGTGCTGGCAATGCCTTGCATGGCAGCGCCGAGTGCTACGCTCGGGGCCGACACCGGAATCAAGTGGGAGCTCACACCGACCGAAGTCACTACGATTTGCAAGGACGCGCTCGACTCAGCCCGGGCCGGTATCGCAGGTATCGAAGCGCAGGGCACCAGCCCCAGCTCCTACGCCGCCGGGCTGGGTGCGATTGACGGCGTCGTGGCGGACTTGTACGAAGCACTCGCCGCGCCACAGACGCTCAACATCATTGCCGTGAGCAAGCCGGTGCGTGACGCCTCTGACCAGTGTCAGTCCGATGCGGCAGCATTTAGCGTGGCTGTGGCCGCAGACCCAAAGATCTACGCGATCGCTCAAGCCGGTGCCGCTCAGACCCAGGATCCCGAAGAACAGCAGCTGGCCAAAATCTACCTGGAAAACGGCCGGCATGCGGGGGCGGCTCTCGAGCCCGGCGCGCGCGCCCGGGTCACGCAGCTGCTCGATGAGCTGAACGATCTGCAGATCGCCTTCCAGCGGGCGTTGTCGGAGGATAGGACGAGGATTGGGCTGAGCGCCGCCGAGGCTGCTTCGCTACCGGCTTCGTTGCGCGGCGCATTGACCCACGATGCCCACGGGGCGCGCTTGGCAGTCAATGAAAGCACCGCGTACACCTTCCTCGCGTACATGCCCTCGGGTGCCTCGCGTAAACGCTACCTGACCGCCTTCGAAAAACGCGGTGGCCTCGAGAATCTGCAGCGCCTGACCCGGGCGGTCACGCTGCGCCGGCAGATCGCAGCGCTGGTGGGCTATCCGAACTGGGCGGCCTATCAGCTGGATCTGAAGATGGCCAAGACTCCTCAACGCGCCGAGAAATTGATACTTGATCTCGATTCGCGCCTCCTGCCCAAGGCGCGCTCCGAGATCGATGCACTGACGGCGCTCAAGCATGCCGAGGGCCACGCCGGACCGCTCGAGCTCTGGGATTACGGCTTTTATGAGCAGCAGCTGGAGAAAGACCGCTATTTGGTTGACAGTGAGCTGGTGCGCCAGTACCTGCCCGTCGAGAAGGTCGTGCCCGCGACGCTCGATATCTATGCGCATTTGCTGGGAGTGCGCTTCGAGGCCTTGAAGAGCCCGATGGCCTGGGCGCCGCGGGTTGATCAATATGCGATCTACGATGCGCTCAGCGGCGCACCCATTGGCTGGTTTTACCTGGACCTGTATCCACGCGAAGGCAAGTACCAGCACTTCGAGGCCGTACCCTTCCGCTTCGGTCGCGTACTGCCGGATGGCAGCTATCGCTTGCCGGTCTCGGGCGTGATCGGCAACTGGCCACAACCGGAGGTGGGCAAGCCCGCACTGCTGAGCCATGGCGAGCTGGTCACCTTTTTCCATGAATTCGGGCACGTCATGCACGAAACGCTCTCGCACACGCGCTATGCATCGCTGTTCGGCGTCAACGTGCGAGGCGACTTTGTCGAAGCGCCCTCCCAGATGCTCGAGAACTGGATGTGGCAGCGCGCAGTGCTCAAGCAGGTCTCAAGCCGCGTCGACACCGGGGAACCGCTGCCCGATGAACTGATCGACAAGATAATTGCCGCCAAACACGTCAGTGACGGCGTGGCATGGAGCCGCCAGGCGTTCTTTGCCGAATACGACCTGCAGCTGCATAGCCGCAGCGGCCCGATCGAACCCAATAAACTGTGGTTCGATCTGATGCCCAAACTCCGCCTGTTCCACGAAATTCCCGGGACCTATTCCGTGGCGGGTTTCGGCCATCTGATGAACGGGTACGACGCCGGCTACTACGGCTATTTGTGGTCCAAGGTGTATGCGCAGGACATGTTCAGTGTTTTTGCCGCGGCGGGTCTGGACAATCCCGAGATCGGCAAGCGCTACCGCGAGGGTATCCTGGTGCCTGGCGGCTCGGTTGAAGCGGACGTCCTGATCGAACGTTTTCTGGGCCGGCAGCCAAGCGCGGCGCCGTTCTACGAGGAACTTGGCCTGAGTGGCCACTGAGCCTTCTGTGAACCTGCCCCCTGGGATTCGCCCGAGGGGAATATGACGCTGATGTGAGTGGCTCCCCGGGTTGGACTCGAACCAACGACCAACGGATTAACAGGGCCCGGGCTTACTTTTTGCCACTCCACCATCCACTTAGGTGCTCTTCCTAAACCATTGATTCAGCTAGTGGCCGATTTGATCATTGTGTCGCTCTAAGGTGTGCCGATGTGCGAAAAGGAGTAAGTCACTGCACGGAATTTGCACGAAATCCGACCCACGGATTCACGTAGCGGCCCGGAAATTTGTGGGGCTCATCGGTTGCGAGGGATAGGGAGCGCGGGCGGCAGCTCGGGGCCCTTCTTTCATAGGCCTCGTTCACAAAAAGCTAATGTCCTGAGTGAATGGGCTGATTGATCCATTTGCCCGCAATCCGCGCAAATTCCGTGCACTAAGTGTCATAGTGTCTGATTGGCACGTCGCAGCTGTTCAACGTCGGCGGACTTCAGAAGGACTGCCCCCGGTGAATCTACTTTCCAGCGCAGAAATTTCGCGCGCGCAAGATCTTCTATCTTCGAGCGATTTGTGACGAAAGCTTCAATGCGAGCAGCGCGGCCGCCATCGTTTGCCCCGAAGTAGTCTTCGAGTGCCTCACGGCTGACCGCACAGTTGACAGCATGACCCAGTGCATTTCCAACGAAGCTCACGACGTCCCTCTCAGAATCGTATCGCTGGGTTTGATCTTCAAATGTGAGATCGATGCCGGGTATAACGTCTCGAGTTCGACCCAGAGTTTTGAGCGTTAGGTCGCGAGCACGCTGGTCGATACGCTCCATACCTTGCAGCAATAGCCGCTTCCAGGCAGGTCCGCGCCCATAGGCTTCTTCCCAGGCTTGTTTCAGCTCGTGGGGCTGCTTCTTGCTGAGCACTTCCAACAATGCCGCGGCTTGCTTGAGATCCTTGTCTCGCTTTCCCGCTGCCGCACTACGGCGGTGGGCCAGTATCAATTTATGTACCGCGTAGCGTTCTGGGCGGGGTAC
>Ga0181537_10001506_pt1 | contig 21390 bp, 24 predicted proteins | sample PEATcosm2014_Bin_39_FD_119765 | JGI IMG/M metagenome (GOLD analysis project Ga0181537, IMG submission 119765) | Peatland microbial communities from MTU Mesocosm Facility, Houghton, MI, USA - PEATcosm2014_Bin23_10_metaG | ecosystem: Environmental > Terrestrial > Soil > Wetlands > Peat | place... | reverse complement strand
TCAGGTGCATGCGCCAGACCGATCCCGCCCGCGCTCAGCCGCAAGACCGCCTGCAACACTCACCTCGGCAACCGATTAAAATGTTGCATGCCGTCAAGGGAGGCCGTTTATTCGGAGGAATCATCATGAAACCACCTCTTGCCAGTTGCATCGCCGCTTTCCTGTGCTTCCTGATTGTGCCGGCCACGTACGCCGCTGACTTTGCCAAAGGGCTGGACGCGTTGGATCGCGGCGACTACGCGGAGGCCGTCAAAATCATCAGGCCGCTGGCCGAGAGCGGCGACGTGCGCGCACAATACCGGATGGGCACGATGTACGCGCTGGGAAACGGCGTCCCGCGGGATTACGCGCAAGCCGCGACCTGGCTGAAAAAAGCCGCCGCGCAAGGAAACGTCCACGCGCAAAACGACCTCGGCGTTCTATACGACCTCGGTCGCGGCGTGGCGAGCGATCCCAAGGAAGCCGCCAAGTGGTACCGCATGGCCGCGCTGCAGGGACTCGGCGCGGCGCAGCTCGGCCTCGCTTCGCTCTACCAGGAAGGCCAGGGCGTGCCGCGCGATCTCACTGAAGCCTTCGCCTGGGCGAATGCCGCGAGCCAGCTCGGCGAGGCGCAGGGTCAAAAAATCCAGGACGCGGTGTCGAAACTGATGACGCCGGCGCAATATCAGCAGGCGCAAAAGCTGGCTGACGAATACAGCCAGAAGTACGTCCAGCCGTTTCAGGGAAGATGATCCCGTCAAATAAACTGCGGAAGTAAAACACGCGCCATGAACGAATCGTCAATCTGGGACAAAAGGGATCAGAGTAACTTTGATGATTCGCGTGGCGCAAATGTGACGCTGACCTCATTGAGGTCCCATTTAGGTCAACCCCTTCAATTATTCCAGCGATTGCGACCGTCGGCCGAGGTCTGCCTTTGCTATTATCGTCCTCGCAGACACTGGCGCGCTGCGACTCCGAGTCACATGTAAGTAATGGAAAGGTGCAAACGATATAAGTCCCGATGTCCCTGACTATTGTCACCACAAGTCAGGGCCGGGTTGTAGGTGTAAAAAAGCCATGGATCGCCATCGGTATATTCAAAATTGAAACCGGAAGAATGGCTGTCCAGCAGAGATGGGTAATTACCCGGCTGAAATCCGATACTGCAGGCTTGGGTCGGGCTTGGAGCTCGCGGATTCTGTTGGGTGGTCGCGCTGCCGGAAATCGGCACTGCATCAGACCACACAGGGTTTGCCAGGCTGGGGGTCGTCATGTAATAAATTGGCCCCAATTCTTCTCCCGTCTGCCCATAGACGACGAAGGTCACGATGTACACCTGTGCGTTCGTATCGTAGATTATCTGCGGTCCGGCGGCGTTCAGGGCCTGTCCATTTTGCATCGGCTTGAAAGCGTTGAAGCCATGGCTGGACATCGGCACGTATTGACTGCCGCTCACCCAACCTTCCCAGCTAGCCGGTTGCGTGATGTCGGTGGTTCGCATGAGCACATAGTCATATTTGTCGATCGGCGCCTGGCCGGTTGCGGGGTTCAATTGCGTGAAATCCCGATGCACCAGGAATCCGATGGAGTAGAAGTAGTTGCCTTCGCGCACGATGCGGCTGGGGGTCATCAGCCCTGTATGGTTCAGCGCCTTTCGGTAGACCGCCATGCTGAGTGCGCTGGAGCCGGTCCAGGTGAAGCTCTCGTTCGACACCACGTGCGCGGCGTTCAAGCCGTTTAACGCCCAGGAAGCTCCCCCGTCAGTCGACATGAACGAGGTCACCGTGTTTGCCCAGCTATTGATCTGATAGCCGTCTGTCGAGCAGTCGCCGTTGAGCAGGCAGGCATACCATTCGGTGTGCGCCAGCGCGTATATGGTCTTGCCGTCGAAGGTGTACGGGGCAGAGAGCCAGTGATGATTGTTATAGTGGGACTCGACAATATCTGACGCACTGGAAGTCGAGCTGAAGATCTCATTCCGGTCGATCGCAACGCTTTCCAGGATGGGTCCGCGCATTCGATAATTTTCAAAATGCGGCACCGTGATGTTGACCGTGCCGTCCGCTTCCAGCCATCCCGTAACCTGGATATCGGGATAATTGTTTGGCTGCTGCTGGTCGACGAGGTGATCGAAAACCAGAACGGGTTGTCCGACGACCTGTATCCCGGCGATATGGAGAGGCGCTGGCGTCGCCCCGAATTCGTACCGCACCAGGGGGATCTGCCTGCCGTCGGGCAGCATCAGTGTGGCGGTCGCGGAATCCGTGAACTGGATCGTGACATTGCCGGCATTGGCGTTCGTGATCGACGGCGCCTGGTAGGTGCCGGTCAGTGTTTGCCCGTTGCCGTACTGCGTCCACTGGCCCTGGAACAGGGACGGTGTACTCATGTTGCTATTGGCAAGATACCAGAGCGGGTTGCCTGCCGCGTCGTACATGTAACCGGCCAGGTACATTGCGCCATTCTGGACTTCGACTGCAAATCCACGCCCGCCTTCTGCCAGGTTGAGCCACCAGCCGGTCTGGGGATTGGTCGCGGGTTCGGTGGCGGAAGCGCCGCCCGGTCCGAAGTCAAGGCGCTGAATCGGGATGGTTCCGCCGGGCCACGAAATGGTGCCCTGGGTGCCGCTGGTAAACGTAATGACGATGGTGCCGACTGGAACGGGATTCTGCGCCGGCGGCTGATAGCTGCCGGTCAAGGTCTGGCCACCGCTGAAAGTAACGAGGGAGCCCGCGTATTGCGTGGGGGAACTCATCGCACCGAAGGACGCGACCCAGGTCGCCTCTCCGCTTGCCGCGTACAGGAAGCCTGCCATGAACATCTGGCTGCCCTGAACCTCGATCACAAAGCCGCTGCCAGCTGCGCTCGTATTCCACCAGTAACCCGCGGCCGGGGTGGTCTGCGCATGTGCGGGCATTAGGCAAAGCGCGCACAGCAACAGAGCGAGCAAAAATCTGTTCTGCGCGGCCCGCCATCCACGCGAGAAAAACCGCTGCGTTGTTGCGCATTCATACCAGGACAACAGCGATTCCATGGCGGCTGGCTCCGGTCACTCTTACGTCTACTCTTCACCGACAATGTTCGCCTTCAATCTTACTCATAACCGGTCGTTGACGGTGGGCGTCCAATGCCGACGGCTTGTTTTTTTGTTGGCGAGTTTCAGCCAGGATGTATCGTGGTTCGCCGCATCGCTGGTAGTAAAATTCGCGGCCTGCAGAAATCGAATAGAGTCGAAGCGCGAATCAGGGGGGGCGTGGCATAGGGAACCAAAGGGGTCAGGTCCCACTATTTCAGCATCACGTCATCCAGATGGACTCGCGGGCACCGGGGGGCATCGACCCAATCAAGCAAATTATTGGGACCTGACCCCATTCGTTCATTCCTCGGCAATTGTCAGGCCGGCGGGTCGTTACCCCCGAAGCTCAAGCTGGGAGAACGCACTAATCGAGACGTAGTAGCCGTCGGGGTCCCGGAGCGAGAACTCCTGTGTTTGCGTACTCGGGTTGGTATGCGGCTCCTCTTCGAACCGGACGACCAGAGCGCGGGCCCTTTGCAGGGCCATCTCGAAATCGTCGACGCGAAAGAACAGGAGGAGCCCGTTGCCCGGCGTCGCCTCGTCCGGGCTCATCAGCGACGGATGCTCGTGCGCGCCCCACTGATGAAGGCAGAGCAGGACAGTTCCATCCGAATCGAGGATCTGGCCCCAGTCGTCATGCGCGGGTTGCGTTTCGGGTTGGCCGAACAGCGACTGGTACCATTTGAAGCTGGCCGGCACATCGCTCACACCGATGATCGTCCAAGTGCGTTTCATGTTTCTCCTCGACCGAATGCTGAACGCTTTTGGCGAATAACAGCCTGGCTGGATTCTAACCAAATCGGCCGGCGGTTTGCCGCATCGCCGGTGTAAAATTCGCAATCACAAGAAATAGAATAAAGTCATAGCGCGAATCAGGGAGGGCGACCATGAATCTGCGCGGAATTGCTGTACTGGCTCGGTAGTAACGGTGGGAAATGAATCGATCAGGGGCCCATTCAATGATGTGCAACGGGCGATTCCGGTGGCAGCTCGTTGGCATTGCCCTCCCGCTCCTGGGTTGACTGCCCGGTTCGACGATTGCGCGTGTCATCGATCTCTCCACCATTCGGCATGGTCGCGTCCACGACATTGCGGACGATGGGCGCATCGTTCTGATCTATTTTCTTGTTGTCGAGCAATGCGCGGGTAACAGCACCCGCACTGGCTTGCTTGCGTTTCAGCCTGTTAAGCTCCGCAAGCGCCGTCAGCACACCCAACTCAATTTTCTTGCCATCGGAACCGTTGAACATGCCGGGCTTGGCCCTCTGCCACAGGATCGCCCGAAATAATGTAGCTGCGAACATAACTGCGAATAGCGAAAGAACAGGAACGATGGGTACTCCGTGGAGTTCCGTGTGTTCGCTCTGCTCGCCGCCGGTTCGGGCTGCGACCGCGCTGGATGGTTTGACTGCTGCCGCAGGATTGTTGGCGGGCGCGGGAACGGCCGGTTCGGGCCGGTTCGCTGCTCCACCGGCAATCGCGAGGCGGCCTTGCGCCATCGCCGTGGTCAGGTCGGGTTCCGCAAGGCGGATCAGCTGGCCCTTGGCGTTCTTGACTCCCTCGGTCGTCACCGCAAGCCAAGACTTGCCGCCGTCAGGGCTGCTGAGCAACGCGGGAATTGCCGTGAACAGAAGGTAGATGGTGCCGTCAGGCGCAATCGCGATGTCGCCCGAGCCGTAAAGATTCGCGAGGTCGAGGCCGATTGGCTCGAGGTTAATGCCGTCGGAACTCCGGCACAGCAGCTTTTTGCCATAAGGTGGATCGACGTCCCTCTGCGTCAGGTTGCAGGCGAAAAAAGCGGCGTTGTTAGTAAGACCGATCAGCGTGACGTTGTCGCCCTCGATCCCCGCCACGCTGAATTTCATGCGCTGCCAGTGCACACCGCCGTCGCGGCTGGCATAGAGCCCGGTCTCGCCGGCCAGGTAAAGCACGCCGGCGGGGTGCGCGAACATCCGGTGTTTGACGAAGGCGCGCGTCTGGTTCTTTACGCTGCCAAAGTCGGCGCTCGCGATCGCTTGCCAGTGACGGCCGTGATCGTCACTGCGATATAACAATTCGTCCAGGGCGAATTCGTTCTGCTCCAACGCATAGACCGCACTCCCGAGTGCCGTCACTTGCGTCGCTTTAGCCACTACTGGCGCCGTTGCATTCCAGGTTTTACCATCGTCCTCGCTGGTTTCGATGCCGTGATTGACTGCGTACAAAACGCCGTCGCGATCGACGTCCGCCAGCAACCGGTGGCTGCCGGCGTGTTGCCAGGTCGCACCCGAATCGGTGGAGACCGCAATTTCGTGTTCGTCATTGCGCCCAGGGAAATAGCCGAAGACTTTCGCCGGATGCCGTGCGTTGAACCCGCTGGCAATGCCGAGCTTGTAGAGCGGGCGCGCGGAGCTGTGAGTCGGGCCGAGCCAGCGCTCGCCGCCATCCGTGCTGCGAAACACGTTGCCGGCACTGGTCCACAACTGCAACGCGCCGCCCGGCCCTACATTCAGCTCTGCGATGGATTCGTATTCCCGCTCGTCAGGGCGTGCGTATCCGTTCCTGGCAAATGCGAGAAACAAAAGGGCGACCGAGGCGATGACGGCGACGATTTTCATTCCGTTTGCTCCGCTGTCGCAAGAGGAATGGCGGGTTGCCAATTGCACCGGGGCAAGCCTGCATTCAACTCGAACCGAAGTATCGTCTCTCAAGACCGAGGATCAGGCGTGTTAAATAGTTCTCAGATTGCAAGAAAAGCAGTGGAATGAATTCCCACGACGACCATGACTACGCGAATTCCAGGCACACCGTCCAATGACCGTCATCGGCTGCGTATTTCGTCGTTATGAAGGCCACTAAATACTGGGCGTCGACAAATCAGCGAACGATCATTATCGAGCAGGATTTCCGCTCCAACGTCTGTTTTGAGTCAAATTGCAAGCGCAGTTCTTCAAACTTCTCGCCGTCTTTTCCGCGATTGGGCCTGTCCGAATCAGGGGCATCGATATCAATCGATATTGGGTACAGGTCGTGGTAATTGCGCCCCATGACCGTTGAAGGATCGATTCCAACCTGCTTGGAATAAATCCTGAATTTGATGCCTTTTTCCTGCAGCGCCCGAACCATATTTTCGAGTCGCCCCCCAATGAGGAGACCAGCGGCCACGGCCTTCAGCCCGGCACTGTGACAATTCGTGAGATTAACATTGTCGGCTGGCGGCTTGTCGCCGTAGACAACCTTCCCATCCGGACCAACGTATTTGTAGAGCGTATCCGCGGGTGCCATAGCGGGCAAAAAGGCGGTCAGGACGATAAGAACATTGAGCAGTCGTTCACTTAACCATTTGTTCACTGCTAGTTCCTTCACTAAAAAAATCCGGTGTAGTTAATGGGACCAGGTTCGCGCCATTCTAAATGATTCGACCCCAACCCCTTTTAATATTCATGGACAACAGGTATCCAAGATTGACAACTTAGCTTTTTGTTGGCGAATTCTCACCGCAGTGCATCGTGGTTCGCGGCATCGCCGGTGTACAATTCGCAATCACAAGAAATAGAATAAAGTCATAGCGCGAATCAGGGAGGGCGACCATGAATCTGCGCGGAATTGCTGTACTGGCGCTGGCGTTTGCGGCGGACTTGGCGGCCGCAGACCCGGCGGCGCCGATCGGCATCGTCGTCATGCATGGCAAGGCCGATTCACCGGTGGGGCTGGTGGCACCTCTCGTGGGCGCGCTCGAGCTGCAGGGTTACCTTGTCGCCAACCTCGAAATGCCGTGGTCGGTGCGCCGCAACTATGATACCGGCGTGGCGCAGACCGACGCCGAGGTTGCCGCGGCAATCGGCAAATTGCGCGCGCGCGGCGCGCAGCGAGTGTTCGTCGCCGGGCACAGCATTGGCGGCGCCTACGTTTTTCATTACGGCACCCTGTGCGGCTGCGACGGCATTATCTCGATCGCCGGGGGCAGTGTCGCCACCACCGGCTACGGCAAGCGCCTGTTTGCGGACTACGTGGAGCGCGCGCGGCAGCTTATCGCCGAGGGCAAGGGGAACCAGAGGTCGGCGTTCATCGAAAACCTTGGCGGCCAGCGCGGCTGGACGATCTACACGACGCCGGTGAATTACCTCGACTGGTTTGCGTTCGACGGCCCGATGAACATTCCGCAGGCCATTCACGCGATGAATCCTGCGCTGCCGGTGCTGATCGTCTCCCCGACTGGCGACGGTCAAATGCCGGAAAACCAGGGCGAGCGCCTGTTCGCGCAACTGCCGCCAAACCCGCTAAACCGCATCGTGCGGCCATCGGGAGATCACCTGAGCGCGCCGCTGGTCTCGATCGACGCCATCGCGCGCTGGACCCATGAAGTGGCGGCGGCGCGCTGATGAACATGAACCGACGTCTGCTGCTGCAAGGAAGCATCGCCGCCACGCTGGCTTCCGCCCTCCCCGCTCGCGCGCAATCGGATACGGCGCCCGCAAAGCCGGGCGCGCAGTCAGGTGAAATCTCGCCTGTGATGCGCACGGTGTCGGATTACATCGCCGGCGCCGCGCAATTTCCACTCCCCGACGCGGCGGCTGAAGCGACGCGGCATCACCTGCTCGATACGCTGGCGGCGATGGTGTCGGGCTCGCGCCTGTTGCCGGGACAACGATCCATCGCCTACGTCAAAACGCTGGGGGGAACGCCGGAAGCCTGCGTTCCCGGCACGCACATTCTCACCAACGCCGTCAACGCGGCGCTGGCGGGCGGCATGCTCGCGCACGCGGATGAGACCGATGATTCGCACGCGGCCTCGCTCACGCACCCCGGCTGCGGCGTGGTGCCGGCGGCGCTGGCGATGGCGGAACGCGGGCGTGCGAGCGGCATGGCGCTGCTGCGCGCGGTCGCGCTCGGCTACGACATTTGCGCGCGCATGTCGATGGCGCTGGGCTCCTACGCTTTCGCACGCGCCGGGCACGACACGCATACCTTCGGCCCGATGTTCGGCGCCGCCGCCGCCTGCGCTTCCATATTGCGGCTGGACGCCGGGCAGGTGCGCTACGTACTTTCCTACACCGCGCAACAGGCCGCCGGGCTCTCCAATTACGGGAGCGACACCGAGCACGTCGAGAAAGCATTCGAGTTCGGCGGGCTGGCCGCGCGCAACGGCGCCGCCGCCGCCACCATGGTCGCCTCCGGCATGAGCGGGCACACCGACGTGTTCGCCGGCGAGCGCAATTTCTTCTTCGCGTTCGGCCCGAACACCAATCCTGACGAACTCACGCGCGATCTTGGCACCACGTTCGAGGTGGTCAACACCGACATCAAGCGCTGGACCGTGGGCAGCCCGATCCAGGCCACGCTCGATTCGCTCTACGAGCTTATCAAGGCCAACGGGATCAAGGCGGACGACGTCGCAAGAGTCGTGGTCCGCATTTCCCATCAGGGCAAGCGGACCGTCGACAACCGCGCGATGCCCGACATCAGCCTGCAGCACATGGTCGCGGTGATGCTCATCGACGGCACCGCTTCGTTTCGCGCGGCGCACGACCTCGCGCGCATGCAGGATCCGAAAGTGCTCGCGCTAAGGCCCCGCATCGAACTCATCGGCGACGACGAACTGGAACGCATCATGCCCAGCCGGCAGGCGATCGTCGAAGTGACGATGCGCGACGGCCGCGTGCTGCGCCATCGCACGGAACACGTGCGCGGCACGCCAGGCAATCCGATGACGCGCGATGAAGTCGGCGAAAAAGCCTTCGACCTGTGCGCGCCCATCCTCGGCAAAGCGCGCGCGCACGCGCTGGTGCAGGCGGTGTGGAACCTTGACGCCACGGCAAACGTGCGCGCCTTGCGCTCGCTGCTCCAAGCCTGAAGCGAGCCAAAGTATCGCGCTTTGATACCCGGAAGCGCATGGCGTGCACTTTTGGACGCCGGGATTTCCGATTTCGATACCGCGTGGCAACCTGTGCGCGTATCGACCCACGAGGAACTGCCATGACGAACCGCCCGATCGAAACGGATTTCCAGCCGGTCCCGCCTGCGTTCCATCACGCCTCGCGCGTCATGACGCCGGCGATGATGACCTTCGACCTGCTGCCGTGGCTCATCGTGGCCGCCGCGGTGGTGGCCTTGCTGTTATATGGCCCGATCGGGCAACTCGCGGATTATCACAACTTCGCCGACCGGCGCAATTGGCTGGGCATTCCGAACGCCGCTGACGTGCTCTCCAACATTCCTTTCCTGCTGATCGGACTTTATGGGTTGCACACGTTGTGGGGCCATCGCGCCACGCGTGAGCACGACCCCAGCCGGTCTGGCTACACCTTGTTTTTCGCAGCCATTGCGCTGACGGCTTTCGGCTCAAGCTGGTATCACCTGGCGCCGGACAACGCGCGGCTGGTGTGGGACCGCCTGCCGATCGCGCTTGCCTGCGCGGGCCTGCTCTCCGCCGTGTGGAGCGAGTCGCTGCACAGCCGCGGCTGGTTCACCGTGGCGCTCGCGTGCTTCGCGGTGATCAGCGTCGCGTGGTGGCGTTACACTGACTTGCACGGCGTGGACGACCTGCGCCCCTATTTGCTGTTGCAGTGCCTGCCGCTGGTGCTGATCCCGCTCCTGCAGTGGCAGCAAGGCAAGCCGCATGCCGAGCGCTGGGCGTTCGCCGCGGCAATCGGGCTGTTTGCGCTGGCCAAATTATTCGAACTCGCGGATCACACCACCTTCGACGAACTGGATTTCGTCAGCGGCCATACGCTAAAGCACCTGCTTGCCGCGGCCGCATCCGCGGTGATCGCCTGGGACCTCGCGCGCAGGCTCAAAGCCGCAGCTCCCTAGGCGCGATGCACTCGCTCCCCGGCCATGAATTCCATTTCGTCGTCGAAGTCATCGCCTATTTTGTCGCGGCGCGGATTTACTGGTCGTTTGCCAGGGCGGAACGCGTCGTGCCGAGCGCGGTGGATCGTTTGTGCATGCTCGCCGGCGCCGTGTTCGGCGCGGCGGTTGGCAGCAAGGCGCTGCATGTCCTCGAACACCTGCCGGTCCTCCTCGCGCAAAACGAACTTGGCTTGTGGCTCGGCGGCAAATCGGTCCTCGGCGGATTCATGGGCGGCACGCTCGGCGTGGAAGTCGTCAAGAAATGGGTGGGCTGGCGAGCGCCGACGGGAGACGCCTGGGTGCCCGCGATGGCGGCCGGCCTGATGATCGGCCGCATCGGCTGCCAGTTCTCCGGACTCTGGGACCTGACTTACGGCAGCCCAACCTCGCTGCCGTGGGCGTGGGATTACGGCGACGGCATCGGCCGCCATCCCACCGGCTTGTATGAAATCATCCTGGTGGGCGCACTGTTCGCGCTGGTGTGGACCAATCGAAGGCTGCGTGAGGCGCCCGGCGCGCGCTTCGCCGCTTTCCTCATGGGCTATTGCGCGATCCGCTTTGCGCTGGATTTTTTGAAGCCGCCGTTCAGCCCCGCCGCCGCGGGCACGCTGCCGGCAGCAATGTACGGCGGCCTGTCCGCAATACAATGGGCGGCAGTGCTTGGTTTCGGCGCTTACTTGCTGCTGTTGCGCCACCGCTTGGCGGTTGCGAAATAAGATTGCGAAACAAGGGAGCATAAGAAGATGGCGAAGAACCGGCCCTACCTGTATTACGACCACGCCGTTTCGCTGTGCGAGCAATGCCTGCGGCGCATCGAAGCCAAGCTCGTGATCCAGGACAACAACGTCTGGATGCACAAGCGCTGTCCCGAGCACGGCGCATCCAAGGTATTGATCGCGACCGACGCGGCGTACTGGCGGGCGGGCAGGGAAACCTGGATCAAGCCGCCGGAAATGCCGCTCAGGTTCAACACCGAAATGAACTGGGGCTGCCCCTACGATTGCGGCTTGTGCCCGGACCACATGCAGCACTCGTGCCTGACAATCCTTGAAGTCACCGACCACTGCAACCTCGCCTGCCCGGTTTGCTACGCCGAATCCGGGCCGCACCGCACGCAGGTGCGCGACCTGGCGACAATCGAAAAAATGCTCGACGCCATTGTCGCGAACGAGGGCGAGCCGGACGTGGTGCAGATTTCCGGCGGCGAGCCCACCACGCATCCGGATTTTTTCGCGATCCTGGATGCGGCGAAGAAACGGCCGATCCGGCACCTGATGGTCAACACCAACGGCCTGCGCATTGCCAACGAGGATGGATTTGCCGAGAAGCTCGCGCACTACGGACCGGGCTTTGAAGTCTACCTGCAGTTCGACTCGTTCGAGCGCGAGGCGCTGATGACCTTGCGCGGCGCCGACCTGCGCCGCACCCGCGAGCAGGCGATCGAAAATCTCAACCTTGCCGGCGTATCGACCACGCTGGTGATGACGGTCGCCAAAGGCGTGAACGACGCCGAAATCGGCGCCGTCATTGAGTACGCGGCCAAGCAGCCCTGCGTGCGCGGCGTCACCCTGCAGCCGGTGCACTTCGCCGGGCGCACCGACGGCGTGTCGCCGAAGGGCGAGCGCCTCACGCTCACCGAGGTCCGGCAGCAAATCCTCGAGCAGACGGATTTGTTTGAAGCGGCCGACATCATCCCGGTGCCGTGCAACCCGGACGCTTTGTCGATGGGCTACGCGCTCAAATCATCCGCCGGCGTGCTGCCGCTCACGCGCTATATCGGCGCCGAGGCGCTGCTCGCGGGGCCGCGCAATACCATTGTGTTCGAGTCCGACCCGGTGTTGAAGGAGCAGGTGTTCAAGCTGTTTTCCACCAACCTCGGCCCGGACGGCCAGGCCAACCGCTTGTCCTCGCTGTTGTGCTGCCTGCCCAGTGTGGAGGCGCCCGCCGGCATCACCTACAAGAACGTATTCCGCGTGCTGATCATGGCCTTCATGGACGCGGTCAATTTCGACGTGCGCGCGATGAAAAAATCCTGCGTTCACATCGTGCAGAAGGACGGCCGCATCATCCCTTTCGAATCCTTCAACCTGTTATACCGCGACGACAAAACACAAGTGCTCGCCGAGCGCCGCGCCGAAAACGACGTGATGTTCGGCAAGGGACGCAAAGTGATTGCGCTGCACGGCGTGGCCGATTAAGAACGCCTCGGCGCCACGGGCGGCAAACACCATCGATCGGGAATGAACATGGACTCAATTGGAAAAACCCTGGCTGCGCTGGTCTTTACCTTGATCGCCGCCGCAGGCATGTTGATGACCGCCTGCGGCGGTCTGTTTACGATTATTTTGCTCCCGGACAGCTTCGGCGCGGGTCAAGGCGCGTCGTACTCGAAAGGCGGGCTCGCGTGGGCCGTGCCCTCGCTGGTTGGCGGGATTTTCCTGGTCTGGATTTCATTTCGCATGCTCTCCAGCGTATTGGGCGAAGAAGGCCCGGCCCCACCCACCTCGGCCGCGCCCGCAAACGCCACACCGAATGATGGCGCGCAAGAGGAGGATCGAGGCGGCGGCGCGACTTAGCCTGCAGCGAAATTAACCACCAATGCATACTCAAATCGCATTGATCCCAGAGGCGACATGAATTCGCTAGTAAAAGGCTTAGTCGCTTTCCTAATGGCCATAATCGGCGTAGCGGGGCTGTTGATGAGCGCCTGCGGTGGCTTCTTTATTTTAGCTGGCATTTTTTCCGGCGGCGTCGGGCACGACACGGGAGATGCGGCAAGGTACGCAAGAGCCGGTGAAGTGATGATTGTGATGTCGCTGGTCGCGGGAATCGCCATGGTGGCTGCGGCGTGGGCGTATTTTCGGAACGTGACGTGGGATGAGAAAGAGCAGACCGACTCCAAAGCTCCCACGGTCATCCTTCGCGGCGAGAGCACACAGCAGAGCGATAGGGACGGGAGCGGCACTCCCTAGCCGGAAAGAAACGCACTCCTGCAAGGCACGCAGCCGTCGCAATAGGGTCAAGGACAGCATGACATCGTTGACAAGGATTCTGTTAGCCGTGATCCTGGCGATGATCGGTCTCGCGGGACTGCTCATGAGCCTCTGCGGTGGCTTATTCACTATTGCCATATTCCACGAGCGTCACGGCCAATACCAAAACGCGGGAGACTTCTGGTTCGCGGTCATGACGCTGATCGCCGGAATTATTCTGGTGGTGGTGTCCTTGAAATATCTCTTGCGCATCGGCGGACGTGGGAGCAAATCCTATGCGTCCAGATCTCTCGGCACTGACGCGCATAATGACGGCTTCGAAGATGGACCCCGCTCCGGATCAGGTCAACGTTAATAAAGACGCGATATGGATTCGATCGGCAAAGTGATAACGGCAATCGTCATGGGCATCGTGGGCCTGGTCGGTCTCCTGATGACGCTTTGCGGCGGCGTGTTCACGGTAAATGCTTTCAACACAAGCGGCACCCTGGGCCTGCTCATTATCTCCTTGCCAAGCCTCGCAGTCGGCGTAGGTGCCATGTGGGCCGTTGCCCGGTATTTTTCCGGCCCGAAGGGCCGGTAACGGTCCGGCAACGCAAATACGAGAGGATGGGTTTCTAAAGAGTGAGCGGATGCGTCGTGTTCCTGCGTGGCGTCAACGTGGGCGGGCACAGAACTTTTCGCCCAAGCGTCCTTGCCGCGCAATTGAAAGATTACGATGCCGTCAATGTCGGCGCGGCGGGCACTTTTGTCGTTCGCAAACCGGTCAGTCAGGCGCAACTCCGCGGCGAATTGCTTGGCAGATTGCCGTTCGAGGCCCGGGTGATGATTTGCGGCAGTCGCGAGCTTGTCACTTTCGCATCCGGCGATCCGTTCGCGGGTGTGTCCTCGCGTCCGGATGTCATTCGTTTTGTCAGCGTACTGGAAAAACGACCTCGCGCCCGGCCTTCGCTTCCTATCGACCTTCCCACGGACGGCAAGTGGATATTGAAAATTCTCGGCGCGCAAAACAGGTTCGTTTTCGGTCTCTACCGGCGCCAGATGAAAGCAATCAGCCTTCTCGGCTCGATCGACAAAATCTTCGGCGTGCCTGCCACGACGCGCAATTGGAATACAATCACGGCGATTGTCGACTTGTTAAAAGGCAGAGAATAATATGGGAACAAATGAGGCCCATGTCACATTAATGATTGATGAGATTCAATAAAATTACTTTGACTTCATTTATCCTCAATGCCTCCATTCCCAGACCATCGAACATTACAGCATGCGTTCCTCGCGCTCGTCTTCTGCACAGCCGCGTGTGCAGATGTGGGAATCCGCGTAGAGACTTCTGGACTGGGCAATGCGCCCATCGGTGTTTTTCTCAAAAGACACTGGCATTTCTCGGATGGATATATTGCCTCCAATATTCCAATCGAACTGAACAAGTTGATGCCGCCCACTTCAACGCCCCAAAGCGTTGCGGTCGCAATAGAAACATACGGCTTCCATTGCGGGCCCCGCGACGTTGCCTCTGAGAAGGGCGATCTCACCTGCTCATTTGATGGCTACGTCGTCATACAAATAGTCGAGTTTTTTGGCAATACTGCTCTGGGTAAGCCTATCCGGCCCAAGGACAAGACAAATCTTCACATTGAGGTTGCTTGGAGCACAAGCAATCCTACGCCACGTGCGAGTGTTAAGCGAAGTACAACTCAGATTGAGAATTAAGAGTGCCAGAGTCGATCTACTTTATCGCCAACTCAATCGCACACTCGCCTCTCGCGAATCTGCCATAAAATAATTCGACCCTGGCAATTTTTTTCCCATTGAAGACTTATGCCCAAAGCTCTTCCCTCCCACGTAGTCATTCGCCCAGCCGAACAGCGGGACGAGAAGCGCTGGCGCGAATTGTTCGACGGTTACTGCATATTCTACGAGCGCGAACTCTCGGAGCCGCTCACCCGCCACACCTGGACGCGCATCATGGATGATGCGTCGCCCATCCACGCGATCGTCGCCGAAGATCCAAACGAGGGCGTTATCGGCATCGCCAACTACGTCGTCCATGAGCACACCCTGGGCCTCACCCCGGTCTGCTACCTGGGCGACCTGTTCGTCGATCCCGCGCAACGCGCGGCCGGGGTTGGCGAGCGGCTGATCGGCTGGCTGGTGGCCGAAATGAAGCGCGAGGGCTGGTCCCGGCTTTATTGGCACACCCGGCTTAACAATTACCGCGCGCGCGGCCTGTACGACAAGTTCACGCCGCACAGCGACTTCGTTCGCTACACCGTGTATCCGGATAAATAAGTGAAGTCGGTGTCACATTGAAGATTGATGGGATTCAATAGGGTTACACTCACGCTATCATCTTGGCGCGGGTATCTTCGTGACGACTTTCTGGATTTGGGCCTCCATCATCGGGCTGTCGATGACTCCCAATCTTGTGCTGGGGCCGTCGATCGCGGTTGGCGTGGGCATCAAGGAGCACATCAGCCCGTGGGTACTGCTGCCGGTGGTCGCAACCGCGAGCTACGTCGAGGGGATGGCCCTCGCCTGGCTGGCCGGCGAGACCACCCGGATCGGCTTCGTCAACCGGTGGGTCGGGTGGCTGCGCTCGCCGAGGGCGGTCGCGTTTGCCAACAAGTGGGGCGTCTGGGGCGGCCTCACGCTGGGCTGCGCCGCGGTCGGCCAGGAGCCGATCCTGGTGGCGCTCCGGTTCCTCGGTGTCGAGATGCGCCGGATCTGGTTTCCGCTGGCGGTCAGCGACGCGGTGTTCGCGGTCATTTATTATGCGGTGGTGTCGTTCGGCCTCGACCAGATGGGGTAAAAGAGCCACGCCGCGATTTCCGGCGGCCACTCGAAAAGCCCGTGCATGGCCCCTTGAATTTAATGCGCAAAGGTTAGCTATCCGATGATTTCGACCAGTGACCGCAAGTTCCTGGAAGCGTCGGCTGCGCCACTGAGCTGGCGGCGGATCGCTATCTGGTGTTTGCCGCTCGTATGGGTTGCCATGGCGTTGGGAGACTTGTACGTCGCCGCGAAACTCGGAGAGACTGTTGGTCTCTCCTTGAAGGATGCAGTATCCCTTTGGTATTACGGCACTGCGGGCGCCGGCTTGTCCGCACTGGCGGTACGAGCGCTCATTCGGATTCAAAGCGCATTCGGGGATATCGTAATTGCAATCGCATTCATTGGTTTTCCCTTCATCGCCGAGATACGTCGACGAAGAGACAATCGCATGGCAAAGGTCTTGAAGGATGCTGGCGCATGGTAGGCACATTTATCTCGCTTTGGACCGGCCAAAACTGACACGGCCCCGTGAAGATGGAGACGCCACTTAATCAGAGCACCCCCGAAGCACCCGAGCCCGAGCACTGGCATCTTGCAGGAACGGTACTGTGGGGCTTCCTGATTACCGCGATCTTCGCTTGCCTGCAGGTGGTCACCATGCTGGTGATCGTGATCGGCCGGCAAACGCACACGCCCACGGAGGATGAGCTTCCCGCCCTGGCGGCGGCGGCGCAAAACGACGGCAACGTCCTCTCGATCTGCACAATTGTGACGGCGTTGTTCTGTGTGCCGGCCATTGTCGGCGTGATCGCGATCAAAAAACGCTCATCGCTCGCCGACTACCTGGCGTTAAGCCCGATTGCGATACGGCCGCTCATGCAGTGGCTGGGTGTGCTTGGCGTTTTTGTCGTCCTTTCGGATTCCCTTACCCTGGCCCTCGGCCGCCCCATCGTTCCCCCGATCATGACCGAGGCGTACGCGTCGGCGCACCCGGTGTGGATGCTGTGGCTGGCGCTCCTTGTCTTCGGGCCGCTCTTCGAGGAAACTTTCTTTCGCGGCTTTCTGTTCAAGGGATTGGCCGCGAGCTTCGTCGGTCCGATCGGCGCCGTTGTAGTCACCGCAATCCTGTGGGCGGGGCTCCACGTGCAATACGATCTGTACGGCCTCGTCACGACGTTCTTCGCCGGCGTGCTGTTCGGCGGCGCGCGATTGCGTTCCGGTTCGCTCATCGCTCCGCTGGCGCTGCATTCCGCGTCCAACCTGGTGGCGACGCTGGAGACTATCCTGGTGAGTGGCGGCTAGGGAGCGCTCTGCAAGCGACGCACTGAGCCCGATCATTTCCTGCTTGGGTTCATCCCCGCGAAAGGCCCGAATCTCGACAGTGGCTGTCGGGAATCCGTCAAATTTGGCGCGCCGTTCGCCGCTGCGTTCGCAGTGCGTGCCCCAAGCAGCGAGCTGTTTTAGAAGCGTTTTTTTGCGCTTGCGCCGCGTTGAAGGCCGCGCCGGCACGACGGCGCGAGGCTCGCGTTGCCATCGCACGGAGCGGGCACATCGTTTGCTAGTTGCAGGTTGTCTTGACTCTCTTTGTCGAAATGCAACAGACATAACCCGTTCGCCGGCCGGCTGGCGGGTGTCGTCACCGATTCTCAAGGGCGGTCTGCGTGTTTAAGCTGAAGAACATGTCCATGAGTTGGACCATCGCCTACGACGGCGAAATGGAAGTCATACGCGCGACGGTTACGGGCGAATTGACGGCCAAGGGCTTCAAGGCGATGACGGCCGAATTGCTCGAAGAATCCAAGCGCCGGGACATCTACCGCATACTCTGCGACTGCCGCGCAGCCAGCCTCGCCATCAAGTTGTCGGATATCTACAGCCTGCCCGGCGAATTGCGCGAGCTCGGGCTGATGAGCTATCTCATGGTCGCGCTGGTCCACTCGGCGGCGCCGGAAGCGAGTTCCCTGTTCAGGTTTCTCGACGATCGCTGCCACAACACCGGGCTCAGCCAGAAAGCGTTCATCGACTACGACCTCGCCTGCCTGTGGCTCACCGGCATCGACTGGTCGATCGTTTCGAATCCGACCGCGGTCATCGCAATCTAGATCGCCGGGTCAGTAATCCCCGAGGTCATCGACCGCTCCACTTGCAACCCGCTCCGGGCGGTAGAATCCCTGTTTTCGATCTTCAGGGCCAGGAGCGTGTTGTGTCGAATTCATTCAGCCGGCGCAAATTCGTAGCCGGCGCGGGCGCGGCGTTGCTGGGCGGCGCGCTCGAAGGCTGCGGCATTGCGCCGCCCAACAATTCGCGCGACGCCGGGCTGGTGCTGCCGCGCCTGCGCGCGAGCCCCGACCGCATCACCAGCATCACCGTTTGCACGCGCCCGTTCCGCGCGCAGGGCCCGCGGCTCGAAGTCGAGAGAATCGGCGACAAGACCGTGGTCCACAATTACGGGCATGGCGGCAGCGGCTGGTCGCTGTCCTGGGGATCGAGCGGCATCGCGGTGGAAAAAGCGATGGCCACCGGCGAGCGCGACGTCGCGGTCATCGGCTGCGGCGCGCTGGGCCTGACTTCCGCCCTGCTGCTGCAGCGCGCCGGCGCGCGCGTGACGATCTACGCCAAGGAACTGCCGCCCAACGTGCGCTCCTCGCTCGCCACCGGGGTGTGGACGCCCGATTCGCGGATTTGCTTCGAAAACGACGCCACGCCCGCGTTCAAGCAGCTGTGGGAGCGCATGGCGCGCGAGTCGTTCCGCACCTACCAGACGCTGCTCGGACTGCCGGGCCATCCGGTGGAATATTTCGACAATTACTTTGTGACCGACAGCGCGATCGGCAGCGGCCCAAAAGAACCGGAAGACAGCCGTCCCAGGTTCGCGCGCTTCCAGCGCGAGCTGGTCCCGGACCTGATACCCAAACCCGACGATTTCGCGCCGGGGACGCATTCGCTGGGCGAGCATTATCTGCGGCGAAATACGCTGATGATGTTCAACATCTCCGCCTACGCGCGCATGCTGATGTCGGACTTCCTCGAGAGCGGCGGCAAAATCGAGATCCGCGAGTTCAACTCGCCCGCCGATTTCGCCAGGCTGCCGCAAAAAACGCTCATCAACGCCACCGGCTACGGCGCCCGCGCGCTGCTCGGCGACAAGTCGCTGACGCCGGTGCGCGGCCAGTTGGCCCGAATGATGCCGCAACCCGGAATCAAATACGGCTTCTATTACCACGGCGTTTCGTTCGTCCCCCGCCGCGACGGCCTGGTATTCCAGGTGGTCGGTGCAAACGATTATTACGGCTATGACGACGACACGGCGGTTCCGGACCGGACGGAAGCGGAACTCGCGGTGAATACCATCACTGGATTATTTGCGGGATAGGAATCGGAAGCAGAATGCGGCTTGCCTCGAGATTTTGCGAAAACAATCGTGGTCTGCCCTTGAATATTTCACATCCAGACAACAGTAAGGGGAACGAGGGACACAAGGATGCTAACGCCACAAACATTAAATGTCCAAAGCAGGAAGGAGAGCAATCCTATGTGGGGATATTCGATAGAATTTTGGGAAAAGGTTTTTTTCGTGTCCGCCGGGACTGCTGCCGTTACCGCAGTGATTGCTGCATTTGCTGCTTTTGTTTCTGGAATCGTTGGGTACCAAATAAGTGATCGCCTCCAAAAAGCGTCTGATGAGAAAATCGCCGATTCGCAGGCGCGAGTTGCCGATGCCAAGTTAGAATCAGCAAGCGCCTTGGAACGCGCAACGAAAGCCGAAGAAAAAGTCGCAGGCGCCAATGAGCGCATTGCTAACGCTGAACTGCGCGCGGCCGAGGCCAATCGAATTGCAGAAGGGGAAAGGCTTGCTCGCGTCAGGATAGAAGAACGTTTAGCACCAAGGTCGCTCACGCAAGCCCAAATAGCCGGACTCACTAACAGACTGAAGCCCTATTCCGGCACCCCGGTAGACATTCTCCAATTTGGTGAGAGTCCAGAGATTACTAATTTCCGCGCGTTAATCGAACAGCCTTTGCGTGCTGCTGGATGGAATTTTGTGTCTTCAACAGCCGTTGGAAGCGGCTCTCTTATTGGGATTGCGGTCGCGCTTGTCGAGGGCTCCCCCAAAACTGACGAAACTACCGCAGAGGCACTACTTTCTGCATTAAACGCAGAAGGTATACTCACGGCAAACGGTGGCCTTGTCAAAAGAGAGGCGTGGCCAGGCTTTGTGATGGCACCTCCAGGCATACCTACAAACAAGGCTGCGATTAGGATATATATAGGAAGCAAAATGTAAGAGGCATGTCTGGTGGCCCCCAGACTCGGACGACCTGAGACCCGCAACTCAATTCCGGTCGCGGGCTTTGCTCGCCTGGTCATCTACCGACCTGTCACTCTAGCAAAAAAACGCGGATGATCGGAGACGGAATACGATTTTCCTCCAACTTCGCGGGAAACAATCGTGGCCCCTGAATGTTCCTGATTGATTGTTACAAATCACGTAACGTGCGCTTGGCTCGGCTCGCTAACCAGCGGCAGCGCGTTACTCCACCAACACATCATCATGTTGGCGAAGGTCCCAAGAGCCGTAGTCTTTTCATTCCGTTCTATAACGTGGTCTGGAAAGATTGCACCTGTATATATACCAAACAGCCTCACCGAAGAATCTCGCTCGAGAAAAACCGGCCCGCCGGACATACCAGGAGCTCCCGCACTATCCAACAATATGCTCTGTCTCATTCCGCCGGCTATGGAACTTGCAGCGAATCGGGTCAACACGATCGGGGTTGGTTGTTCTGCGCCGCGGATACTAAATCCGTAGGGATAGCCGACAAGATATAGCTTATCGCCTACAGTAAGAAAGGCATCAGGGGGCACCGCACTGTCATCCTCTGCAACCTGCAAATCGGAGATTCGCACTTCGGGTGGCAAGGCGATCTTAACTGCATCGTGCCAGAAAGGAACAAATATACTGATTGCGTTGAGATCTGTCTGTGGAATGTGCCTATCATCTTGGAGCCAGAGCGGCTTGTGGGGCGAGTAGGATGTATCGTATAAGGGTATCGTTAGGGACTGCAGACCACCGATAGCAATCGTTCCCGCTTGGCGCTGCTGCGAGTCCTGCATTTCTAATTGCAGAAATGATCTGTTAGGTCGTTTGCTACCGATCTTGATGTCATTGGGGTCATGGCCAGTAACGACGTGCCAGCACGTGTACAGATAAAGTTTTCCATTTTCTCTGCGAATGAAACCACTGGCGTTAGCATTCCTGATAAGACGCTGATCTGCGTCCAGGCATCGGAGAAGAACGGCTTTGAGCGAAAGCTCGTACCGTTGATTTAGAAGAGGCTTAGTCATAAAGCAAGAGGGAATGGTCGATTAGTCGGCGAGGGATAGACGCACAATGACTTACAACTCGGAATTGTAGTCCCAAACCCCTCTACCGGCGTTATGCAAAGAGCAAATCGAGCTGGCAACCCGTTACGGACTCAAGAGATTCTCAGCATTCGTCAAATCCCTCCTTCCCTAATGCGCCGGTTTCCTGTTAGCTTTTGTTCGTCAATTCCGTGGCCGGAACATTCGCACTTTGAAACAATTTGTGTACGACGTGGGGCGTGTCTTTCGCTGGCTGATGCTAAGCCTCGCGCTCGCGCTGCCGTGCGCGCCGGCGTTGGCGACGGTCGATCTTGTTGACGGCGCCAACGTCTTTAACGGCGTGTGCTCGCAGTGCCATGGCGCGAGTCC
>Ga0181537_10001505_pt1 | contig 21396 bp, 19 predicted proteins | sample PEATcosm2014_Bin_39_FD_119765 | JGI IMG/M metagenome (GOLD analysis project Ga0181537, IMG submission 119765) | Peatland microbial communities from MTU Mesocosm Facility, Houghton, MI, USA - PEATcosm2014_Bin23_10_metaG | ecosystem: Environmental > Terrestrial > Soil > Wetlands > Peat | place... | reverse complement strand
CTATGCCACGAGCTTTCTGGGCCTTCCGCCGGTGGGTGCGCTGATTGCCGGGGAACTGTCGCGGCACATTCCCACGGGGCACGCGCTTGCACTGATGTCCGGGCTGGCGGGATTGATCTTTCTGGGCACGTTCGCGCTTTCGCGGGAGTTGCGGGCGCTGGACTAAAGGCAGCGGGTCAGCAAGTCAGCGAGTTAGCAAGTCAGCGTGTACCACGAACCTGATCAAGCTGGCGCCTCCGCTCTACGCGACGGGCTGGGTGCAGTGGGCACAGCGTTTGGCGGCGAGAGGGATTTCGCTGAGGCACTCGGGGCAGGTCTTGGAGGAGGACGGGGCCGCTGGAGCGGGCTTCTGCAGATGCGCAAGAAGCGTGTTCAGGGGCAGGACGACGCCAAAATAAACGACAGTGGCTACGATGAGGAACGAGATGGCGGCGTTGAGGAAGTTGCCAATCAGGATAGGCGTTCCGTTCACTTTGAAGACGACGCCGCTGAAGTCGGGCTTGCCGACGATGGCCGCGATGAATTGGCCCAGGACGTCTTTGGTGAAGGAAGTGACGATGGCGTTGAAGGCCGCGCCGATGATGACGGCGACTGCCAGGTCGACAACGTTCCCACGCAGAATAAAGTCTCTAAAACCTTTCAACATATTCCCCTCCTACGGATTGCCGGGTGAGATAGATTCTGTGCCGTTGCGAGGAGCGCGACGGCGCGTTTTGCCCATAGTACATGGGGACAAGCGACTGTTCCTAGCCGGCGCTGAGATTGAGCTCCGCATTGCGGCCAGGGAATTCACGGATAGATGCACAGAAACAAGACGAGCGCGAGAATCATGAGGTCTGAGTAGAGGAGGAGGAGGACGCCGGCGTGGTAGAGGCTCCATTTGCGGCGAAGGCAACGGGCTGTTTCGACCATGCCCCACGCGGCGACGAAGGCTACGAGGATTTGCCAGCGTGAGCCGTGAAGCGCGCGGATGTCGGGGAATCCGGCAAGGCGCAGGCTGGCGGCAAAAGCGCCGAGGGAAAGCAGGATGCCGCGGACGAGCGAGCGGTGGCGGAGACGAAAGATGTTGGGGCGGGCAGGCACCGGAGAATTGATTCTAGATGGTGGTTGCGGATGGCGATGGCGATTGGCCGGAATTATTCAGCGACGAGTTCCATCTCCTTGAGGGATTCGGCGTAGGGGGCGCGCAGGACGCCGCGTTCGGTGACGATGGCGGTGACATATTTGGCTGGAGTCACGTCGAAGGCGGGGTTGCAAATGCCGACGCCGTGAGGAGTGAGCTGCTTGCCGCCGTGGTGAGTGACTTCGATCTGCGGGCGCTCCTCAATGGGGATGGCCGCACCGGTTAGAGTGGCGAGATCGATGGTGGACCAGGGGGCGGCGACGTAGAACGGGATGCCGTGCTCCTTGGCGAGGATGGCGACGTTGTAGGTTCCGATTTTGTTGGCGACGTCTCCATTGGCGGCGATGCGGTCGGCACCGACGACTACGGCCTGAATGCGACCGGCGCGCATGAGGCTGGCGGCCATGTTGTCGCAGATGACGGTGGTGGGGATGTGGTCGGCCATGAGTTCCCAGGCAGTGAGACGTGCGCCTTGCAGGAAAGGCCGGGTTTCGTCGGCGTAGACGTGAATGCGCTTGCCGTGTTCGACCGCCGAGCGGATGACACCGAGGGCGGTGCCGTATCCGCAGGTGGCGAGGGCGCCGGCGTTGCAGTGAGTCAGCACACCACCTTCTTCGGGGAGCAGTGCGCCGCCGAATGCGCCCATGGTTTTGCAGGCGGCGATGTCTTCGTGATACATGGCGTGGGCTTCGGCTAGGATTTTTTGCTGGATTTGAATGAGTGAGTCGCCTTGAGCGAGTAGCTTGGCAAGGAGGCCCTTCATGCGGTCGATGGCCCAGAAGAGATTGACGGCGGTGGGACGGGTGGAGGCGAGGCGGGCGCAGATGGTTTGGAACTCGGGCGCAAATTCCTGGGGTGTGGCGGCTTTGGTGTGCAGTGCGCCGAGGGCTACGCCGTAGGCCGCGGAGACACCGATGGCGGGCGCGCCGCGGACAACCATGGTGACGATGACGTCGGCTACTTGCTGATAGGTGGTGGCTAGGACATAGCTCTCTTCAAGGGGGAGCTTGGTTTGATCGATGAAACTTACGCCGTCGGGGGTCCAGGTCAGGGTGGGAATCATGCTTCTTTAGTGTAAATGCGGAAAGGCGGGGAACAGGGATCAGGGAACAGGGATCAGGAACGAGAAAAACAGCGCAACTATGAAAACCTTTTCAGTTTCCGCTGGACTCGGAGTTGGGTGGCTGCGTAGAGTGATTGGGTTGCCTCCTCCGCACATCGTAGGATTGCTTGTATCTGAAGGAGATGTTCTTGTTGAATCTGACCAAAGTCGACTGGCTGATCATGCTGCTGTACTTCGTGTTTGTGCTGGGCATTGGGTTTGCCCTGAAGCGCTACATGAAGACGAGCAAGGACTTTTTTCAGGCGGGGCGCGCGCTGCCGGCGTGGATCTGCGGCCTGGCGTTTATCAGCGCGAACCTGGGCGCGCAAGAGGTGATCGGGATGGGCGCGTCGGGGGCCAAGTATGGCCTGGAGACGGCGCATTTCTACGGCATCGGCGCGATTCCGGCGATGATTTTTGTGGGCATCTTCATGATGCCGTTTTATTACGGGTCGAAGGCGCGGAGCGTACCGGAATTTCTACGCATGCGATTCGACGAAAAGACACGCGCGCTGAACGCCTGCTCGTTTGCTGTGATGACGGTGTTCAGCTCGGGGATTTCGATGTACGCGATGGCGCGGCTGATCCAGGCTCTGCATGTGTTTGACGGGCTGTTTATCTCAATGGGCTGGCCGCGGGAGGGGATCTTCACGTTCTCAATTGTGCTGTCGGCGGTGATTGTGCTGGCGTACATATTTCTGGGTGGATTGACGAGCGCGATTTACAACGAGGTGCTGCAGTTCTTCCTAATTATTGCGGGGTTTTTGCCGCTGGTGCTGCTGGGGTTGAGGAATATTGGCGGATGGAGCGGGCTGAAGGCTTCGGTTCCCATGCAATACATGCACGAGTGGAAGGGCGTGGCGCACGCGAGTACGAATCCGATGGGCATTGAGATTTTCGGTTTGGCCATGGGGCTGGGATTTGTGCTGGGCTCGGGGTACTGGTGCACGGATTTCCTGGTGATTCAGACGGCTATGGCGTCAAAGAACATGGAGGCGGCGCGAAGGGTACCGCTGATTGCGGCGGTTCCGAAGATGGTGTTTCCTTTTCTTGTGATTCTGCCTGGACTGTTGGCGATTGGGCTGCCTACGCCGCACACGATGACTGTGGAACACCGCGTGGGCGATGCGATTATTCGCGAGACTACGGTAGTGCGACCGGAGGTGGAGCAGGGCCGCGGACTGGTTCCGGCGAAGATCAACCCGGTGACGGGCCAGCCGATGCTGACGGCAAGCGGGCAGCCACTGCTGGACTACGACATGGCTACGCCGAACATGCTGCTGCACTTTTTCCCGACGGGAATTCTGGGGCTTGGATTGACGGCGCTGCTGGCGAGCTTTATGAGCGGGATGGCGGGCAATGTTACAGCCTTCAATACTGTGTTCACTTACGACTTATACCAGAGTTACATTCACAAGGGCGGTAGCGACAGGCACTATATGGCTGTGGGGCGATGGGCGACGGTGGGAGGGATTGCGCTGTCGATTGCAACGGCGTATGCAGCCATCAACTTCAATAACATTATGGACACGCTGCAACTGGTGTTCAGCTTTGTGAATGCGCCGTTGTTTGCGACCTTCCTGCTGGGCATGTTCTGGAAGCGGGCTACGGGTCACGGGGCGTTTGCGGGTCTGATTGCGGGCACGAGCGCGGCGATGCTGCACCATGGGCTGACGCTGCCGATTGAAGCTCATCCCGGCATTCATGGGGGATGGATCACGGTTCTGCACCAGTATCCGAGTGACATGGCGCAGAATTTCTGGACGGCGATTTTTGCCTTCAGCGCTAACTTTATTGTGACGGTGATTGTGAGTTACTGCACGAAGAAGCGGCCTGAATCGGAGTTAGTGGGGCTGGTGCACTCGCTGACGCCGAAGCCGAAGCGGCCGGAGAATGAGCGGTGGTGGGAACGGCCGGAGACACTGGGTTTGGCGGTTTTGCTGGGCGCGATTGCTTTGAACATTTTCTTTTATTAAATTCGGCGTTTGGGTTTTACGATCCCACCCTAGCCACAAGAACAAATACGTGGCGAGGGTGGGGCACCCAGTCAGATTCTCTTGGTGATGGGAGGAAGCGGCGATGAGTTTGGATTTGCGCATTCCGATGGGATTGATGTTTACGCTGATTGGCTTGATCCTGAGCGTGTTTGGGTATACGACGAACGGCTCGGCGATCTATGAGGCAAGCCTGGGGATCAATGCGAACTTGTGGTGGGGGCTGGTGCTACTGGTGTTTGGATTGACGATGTTTCTGTTGGGGCGGCGCGGACAGAAGAAGATGGAGAAGACGCCGCCGGAGCCAAGTGTGGAGGGGGAGATTCGGCGGGGACACTAAAAGCAGGGAATAGGGATTAGGGATTAGCTCCTCTTGCGGGCGCGTTTGCTGGAATGGAGCCGCCGATTTATGGTAAGGCCATAGCTATCCGGATGGATCACTTCATCTGCAGTGAATCGAGGTTTGATACGCGCTTCAATTATGAGCCGGTACACTTATAGATAGTTATGGCACGCAGAACGATTGAACATTACGAGATTCTTCGCCGGTTGGGAGCTGGCGGCAGCGGCGTTGTGTATTTGGCGACTGACACGCTGCTGCAGCGGCCGGTGGTGCTAAAGATTCTGCGTACCGGATTGCTTTCGGCGGAACAGATGCGCTCGACCGTATTGCGCGAGGCGCGACTGGCTTCGGCGATTGAGCATCCGAATGTCTGCGCCATTTACGAAGTGGGCGAGAGCGGGAACGAAGGCTACATTGTGATGCAGTATGTGCCGGGGCAATCTCTGGACCGGCTGATTGCGCACGGGCCGGCGACGCTGCAACTGGTGCTGTCAGTGGGCATACAAATTGCCGATGGACTGCAGGCGGCGCATGGGCTGGGCATCTTTCATCGCGACCTGAAGCCGCAAAACGTGATGCTGACCGACGGGGGCCTGGTGAAGATTCTGGACTTCGGGTTGGCGCGGCGGTTGCGGCCCGAGGAAGTGAGTTTTGATCCTTCAAAGCCGTCGATCGACAAAGGGGCTTCCGTGGCGGCAACGTATACGGCGCGGGGCGGGACCATTCGCTATATGGCGCCGGAACAATTTGTGACGGGACAATCGAGCGCGCAGTCGGACGTTTGGGCGCTGGGCGTGATTCTGTATGAACTGATTGCGGGCAGGCATCCTTTTGCGCGACCCGACGGCGAAGATTTTCAAGTGATCCGCGCGATACAGTTTCTTGAGCCAGAAGATCTGAGCTTCATTGTGAAAGGAACTTCGCCGGAACTGAAGAGCGTGATTGCGGCTTGTCTCGAAAAAAATCCGGGAGCGCGGTACACTTCGGCGGCGGAAGTGCGTGAAGCGCTGAAGACGATCATGAAGGCGCTGCAGATTGAGACGGGGATTATTCCGGGCGATGCGGCGGCGAATCTGCCTACGACGCCGGCCGAGCAAGAGAAACGGAATACGGGTTTTCTGTCAATGCTGGCGGAGCGGTTTCGCGAGTCGGCGGTGGAAAAGACGCAGCAGAACTCGCTGGTGGTTCTTCCGTTCACGAACCTGGGCGCGACGGAGGTGGCTCCGCTTTATGGATTTGCATTGGCGGACGCGATTGCGGCACGGCTGGCGAGGATTCCGGCACTGGTGGTGAGACCGTCGAGTACGCTGATGCCGCTGCGGATTGCGCAGATGGATCCGCTTTCGCTGGGTCAGAAGCTGCTGGTCTCGTTTGTGCTGGCGGGAAGTTTTCTGCGGTCGGACGAGGGATTCGATCTGAACTGGCAACTGCTGGATGTGGCATCGCAGAGCGTGCGGTCGGGCGGCGCGATTCGGGTTGCTTCGCTGGATTTGATTGCGGTGCAGACGGAGATATCGAACGAGGTATTTGCGGCGCTGCATGGATTGAGCGCAGGCGACCAGATAGATGCGCCGCGAGTGGGGACGAGAGACGCGGCAAGTGGGGCATATGGATCGCTTCCGGGGCCGGTGAGCGAGGAGTATCTGCAAGCGCGCGCACTGCTGAGTTCGTTCATGGTGAGGACGGGGTCGCGAGCCGATCTTGACAAGGCACATGCGCTGTTTACCGGCGTCACGAGCAAGGACCCGGAGTTTGCGGCTGGCTGGTGTGGACTGGGCATCGCGGAGTTGCAATATGTGCGGCACGGGTTCGGCGGACAGATTCATGTGATGCATGCGCGGCGTTCGTTCGATGAGGCGTTGAAGCTTGATCCTGCGTCGACGGAAGCGAATTTGTATCGGATTTATATGCTTTTGTCGCGCGGAGAAAAGGAGTCGGCGCGGCACGGAATTGCGAATCTGCTGGCGGGTGCGGCGAATGACTGGAATGTGCACATGGTGGCGGGGTTGGCGTTACGGGGCGATGGCATGTATGAGGAAGCACTTCACCAGTTCAGCCGGGCTCTCAAGCTGAACCCGGCGAGTGCACCGATTCTCTATAACCATCGCGCGCGTGTGTATCACTATGAAAACCAGATTGAGTTGGCGGGCGATGAGCTGGAAAAAGGGTTGGCGCTGGAGCCTCGGCATCCGTTGCTGAGGACGTCGGCCGGCTACCAACAGATGCGGCTGGGCAATGTGGACGCGGCGATTGAGATTCTGGAGTCTGTGATTCGCGATGACGATTCTCTGCGGATTGCGGTTCCGACGCTGGCGCTTTGCTATGTGCAGGCGGGCGATCGGGAGCGTGCGGCGGCACTGCTGAAGGACGACACTATGGCGGCAGCCGAAGCGGATAGCGAGATGGCTTACCGGCTGGCGACTTACTTTGCCGTGGAGGGCGACTCGAGCGAGGCATTGCACTGGCTGCGGCGGGCGATTTACCTGGGGAACGAGAATTACCCTTGGTTTCAGATTAACCCGGCGTGGAATCGACTGCGTACGAACGCGGATTTCGAACGGATTCTTGAGGATTTGAAAAAGGGATTCCGGAAGAACCAGAAGACGTGGAAGCGGCTGCTTGAGCAGGTGCCGCCGGATGGGGAATAGTTTTCTACCATGGAAGAGCAGGGTTTTGGATTTGTGCTTTCACTGGGTCCCAAAAACGGTACCAAAGGGCACAGGGCGAATTTAGCTTTCGATTTCTTGCAGTATCGGCAGAAGATCGCGGCCGCCATGCACAACTCGCTCGATTCGGACAGCGTTTTGGCGGATTCGAAAGAGAATCACATAGTTGCCTACCGCAGCCAATCTAGCTTCCGCGCCTAGTTCGGGACGCAGGCCATAGACCTGCGGCTGCCAGGCCATTTCCTTTATCTTTGCGCGCAACAGGCGGAGGACTCGAGCGGCGTGGCGCGGACTGTCCTGGGCGATGTATTCAGCAATCTCTTCGAGGTCGCCTGGTACGAACGGAGAGAGCCGGAGCCGCATCAGCGGCCGGTTTCTTCCGCGAGGCGATTGTATTTGGTTTCGAGACGATCAAAGACCTCATCAGGGTCCAGACCTTCGGAATCATCCGCCACCGCTTCGAGCCAGCGTTTGCGCAAGTCAGACAGGCCCTGATCCCGGAGGTTGCGCTTGTGGGTCCAGTCACGGAGGGCGTCGCGAATGACCTCGCTGTTCGAGGAATACTCGCCTGCGTCCACGGCGCGCCGAACGAGGGCCGCCATCTCAGTGGGAAGAGCGATGCTTAGTTTTTCGATGGTAGGCATCAGGTAGACTCCAGTAGGAATATATACTACCACCAACTCGGTGGGGCACCCAGATGTAGCGCGAGATGGAGGCCGGAATGAAGACTGCGATGTTATGTTTAGTTGCGGTTGGGCTTGCGCAGCAATGGATTGCCGCTCAGGCGCAGTCGGGCGGTGCGAATCCTCTGGCGAGTTCGCGCGTGTTTTTGTATGAACAGATGCCTGCGAAGGCAACACCCAGTGGGGCTGAGGGGCGGAGTGTTGTAGCGGGTACGCTGGCAACCGGAGAGGCCGTGGCGGTGCATGAATCGATGCAGCCGGTTGGCATGACACCGAACCCGGCGCACGCGATCCAGCATTCAGAGTTGATTGTTGTGGAGCAAGGCACGCTGGAGTTTCAACACGACGGCAAGACGGAGCGCGTGGGAGCGGGCGGGGTGATTTACGTCGCGTTTGGGACGATGCACGCGGTGAGGAATGTGGGGGACGTTCCGGCGAAGTATGTGGTGATTGCGATTGGCGGGGATACGAAGAAATAAATGTGTGCACTATTTCCCACCCTAGCCACAAAAACAAGGACTTGGCGAGGGTGGGGCACCCAGATGACAAAGATGTGGTTACTTGAGGCTAACTGTGGCTTTGAGTGGGAGCTTGTCTGAGGAGCCACCTACGAGGATGGTGTAGTCGCCGGGGATCAAAGACCAGGCGTCTTTGGATTCATCGAAGATGGACAGGTATTTGGGGTCGATTTCCAGTTCGACTTTTTTGTTTTCACCGGGTTTGAGATTGACCTTGCTCCAGCCGATGAGGCGCTTGGGAGGTTCTTCAGCGCTGGCAGGGAGGGCTGCGTAGACTTCGGCGATCTCGGCACCCTCACGGGCACCGGAGTTTGTGAGCGTGAAGGATACTTTCACCTTATCGCCTGGAGCCACAGTCAAACCCGCGTATCGAAACGTGGTGTAAGAAAGGCCGTAGCCGAAGGGGAAGAGGACGGGCTTGTTCTCGGCGTCGTACCACTTGTAGCCAACTTTGAGGCCTTCGTCGTAGGTGACCTGGAAGGGTGGCAAGCCCTTTGCCCATTGTTCGGGCGACGACGGGCCGGAGAAATGCTGCGACTCTGGCGGGGGCATGGTGACTGTGGGGTGGGGCAGGTCGGCCTCGGATTTGGGGAAGGTGTTGGGCAGCTTGCCGCTGGGATTCACGGTACCGAAGAGGATGTTTGCAAGGGCGTTGGCGCCATCGGAACCGGCGTACCAGGCCTCGAGGATTGCTGCCGGGGCGTTGACCCAGGGCATGGTGACGGGGCTGCCGGATTCGAGCACGACAATTGTATGTGGATTGGCGGCGGCGACCGCGGCGATGAGGGCGTCCTGGTCATGGGGGAGCGAGAGGCTGGGCAGGTCCATGCCCTCGCTCTCCCACTGGTAGGCGAAGACGATGGCTACGTCGGCGGTCTTGGCGAGGGCTGCAGCCTTTGCAGGGTCCGCACCTGAGTCGTAGTTGACAGTGGCGTGAGGGGCGCGGGCCTGGATGGCTTTGAGGGGTGAGGTGGGGAACCAGATCTCTTCCTGCCAATGAGTGGCTCCCTGACCGGGAGGGGAGATGGCGTTGCCTCCCGGAGGATCGACCTGGGCCGAGCCGCCGCCGGAGATCATGCCCACATCGGAGTGGGAGCCGATGACGGCGATGGTGCGGATTTTGGCGGGGACCAGCGGAAGGACGGCGTGGTCGTTCTTGAGCAGGACGATGCCGCCTTCTTCGATTTTGCGGGCGACTTCAAGGCCGACGAAGGGATCGATGACGCCGCGCTGGCGTGGATAGTCGATGACGCCGGTGGCAAACATGGAACGCAGGATGCGATGGACGTGGTCATCGATTTCGGCGGTGGAGACAGTACCCGCCGTGACGGCGGCCTTCAAACGATCGCTAAAGAAGAAGCTGCCGGGTTCCTCGTTGTCCAGGCCGGCGGCAGAGGCCTTTACGTCGCTGTGCGTTCCGCCCCAGTCGGAAAGAACGAAGCCGGGGAAGTGCCAGTCTTTCTTAAGGAGGTCGGTGAGGAGGTACTTGTTCTCGCAGGCGAAGTCGCCGTTGACGCGATTGTAGGAACACATGACCGCGGCGGGATGGCCCTGAGCGATTCCAATTTCAAAGGCGAGGAGATCGGATTCACGGGCGGCGCGTTTGCCGATGGTGATGTTGACGGAGTTGCGTCCGCTTTCCTGGTCGTTGAAGGCGTAGTGCTTGATGTCGCCGATGACGTGCTGCGACTGGGTTCCTTCGATGAGGTGTGCGACGAGGGTTCCGGCGAGGATGGGATCTTCGCCGAGGTACTCGAAAGTGCGGCCATTGCGTGGCTCGCGTGTAATGTCGACGCCGCCGCCGAGGGTCATGTTGAAGCCCTGGGCCCGCAATTCGGATCCGATGAGTTTTCCATATTCATAGGCGGCATCGGTGTCCCAGCTGGCGGCAGCGGCAACGTTGGCCGGCAGGGCAGTGGAATAGCGCCCATTCGCCCCGCTGGAGCGGACTCCGTACGCTGCGTCGCTCATATCGATGCCGGGAATCCCGAGGCGGGGGACGCCGACCGCGTAGCCGACGCCACGGTTCGAGGGAGCATTCTCAGGAGTCAGGGGATCGTCGGTGGGCATGCCTACTCCATGCAGCAGATCGATCTTTTCGTCAAGGGTCATCTCCTTGATAACCAGGTTGGCACGCTCGTCGGGCGAGAGAGTTGTGTTCATCCAGGGCCCGGTGGGCTTGGGCGGGGTCTGACGGCGCTGGGAAAAGCATCCGGCGGGCAACAGGAAGAGAAGCAGGAATGCAGGCGCAAAAATCTGAATTCCACCGCGAAGTGAAAGATGGTTCATTAAGCTCCCTTGGTAAACCGTTTTTCTCGAGCAAAACAATCCTATCAATAAACCCGGCGGGGATGGCTAGAGCGGTGGGAGGGCAAGTTCTCCGACGTCCTGCCTGAACTGAGTGATCGATCGATTGGGGAATTGTGGGCGAGGGGTTACGGAGCAAAGAGCGTACGCGGAGATTGGTGGCGGACGATTGAGGACGAAGCTTGACGTGAGGGCCGAGATCGGTTGTACTCGATGGAAACCGGCACCCAGGAAGGTAACGCGATCGACTTATGGCAATTGAGGTTGGACAGCGGATTGGCGATTACCAGATTGTGTCGAAGCTCGGCGCCGGCGGCCTGGGAGCTGTGTACGAGGTGGAGCATCTGATTTCGCGGCGGCGGGAAGCGATGAAGGTCCTGTTGCCGGATCAGACGGGCACGCCGGAGACGGAAGAGCGGTTTCGGCGCGAGGTGCAGACACTGGCCACGCTGAGCCATGTGAATATTGCCGCGCTTCACACCGCGTTTTATCATGAAGATCGACTGGTGATGGTGATGGAGCTGGTTCGCGGAGAGACGTTACGCGATCGCCACCAGAAAGCCGCGATAACGCTTTCACGGTTTTTGGAGTACGCAAATCAGATACTGGATGCACTGATTTATGCGCATCGCCTGGGAGTGGTGCACCGGGACATCAAACCCTCGAACATCATGATTACCGACGACGGCGTTGTGAAGGTGCTGGATTTCGGTATCGCCACCACGACGCAGAGCGCGCAATTGACGCAGACCGGATATTTTCTGGGTTCGCTGAACTACATGTCTCCGGAGCAGGTGTCGGGCAACCGGGCGACGGCGCGTTCGGATATCTACTCACTCGGGATCACGCTATACGAATTGCTGACCGGCGTCCTGCCAATTCGCGGATCGAACAATTACGAGATCATGATTGGCCATGTGAACCAGGTGCCGTCGCCTCCGCACGTGGTTGCACCGCAGGTGCCGCGCGCCATTTCAGATGCGTTGATGCGGGCACTGGAGAAAGAGCCTGAGCGGCGCTTTTCAACGGCCAGCGAATTCCTCTCCGCGTTGAACATGGATTCTAAAGCCAAGGAATATCAAACAGCGTTCACACAGCCGCTGCCGAAGCCCGATGTATCCAGTTTCCGGGTGCCCTCGGGATCGCAACAGAAGCTGAATTCCGGGAGCGGCTTGCAGAGCCTTCCGCTGGAAGAAGTGAGCCGGAAACTGGCCGTCTACATTGGTCCGGTGGCGAAGTTCGTGGTGAAGAAGCTGGCCGCCCAGACGGAGGATCTGGATACGATCTACCGTGAAGCGGCCAAGCAGATCAGTTCCGATACCGACCGTGCGGCATTTCTAAAGTCGAAGAGACAGTGACCTGTTTATCGCCTAACCATTGAGCATCTCGAATGCCTTGATGAGGCTGGTGTGCATCCGATTGAAGGATGCGGTAACCTCGGCGATCTCATCTTTGCCCTTGACTTCGAGGGGCGGCAGATCGATTTCGCCTTTGCTGATGGTGTCGGCAGACTTTGAGACCTCACGCAAGGGGCGAATGACGATCAGATACATGGCGACATCGATCAGCACGATGGCGAGAACGAAGGTGACCGCGAGGCCGATGAGGAGCTCGTGAAAGCCCTGGTTGGCAATTGCGATAGGAACCGACATGGGTACGGAAACGATTTGGGCTCCAACGATATCGCTCGCCTTCCAGCCGAAGCCGTGTTCGGAGCCATAATGCCGAATCATCGCCTTGGGCGCAATGGAGGGGTCGCTGTGACATTGCAGACAGCCCTGCGCGACAACGATGGGCGCGGCGATGTAGAGGGTGGGGCCGGTGGGGGTGGCGCGCTCGCCGATATGACTGGTTTCGTGGGGATGATCGCGGAAGTAATTGATCAGGTCGACCTCCCACTCGGTGGCGCGGTCGTCGAGGTTGCTGGGATTGAGCGCAGCTTCGCGCAGAACGTAATCGGGATAAGTAGAACGAATGTTTTTAAAGGTGGTGTTGGCCGCATAAAAGGGGATGGTCTGAGGAAGGAAGTCGCTATTGTTCTGGGGAGTCTTCTCAAGGATCGGGCTGACCTGATCGTTTGTGTAGTCTTTGGTGGCGCTGGCGCTGGCTGCCATTAGCTGCGCTTGCTGGAGCACCTGCTGTTGCGCATTTTTCATCAGGAAGTCGTAAGCGAAGTGGGCGACGAGGAACATGCCCAGCCCAAAGACAAGGACGAGCACCAAGTTGAATTTGGTGAGGAGCTTCACATTCACCTCCGAGGGGGAAGATCAATCATAGCGGAATACAGAGAAAATGGAATAATCGTTGGCGAACAGGTGACGGTCGAGAGGCTGGGGAGAACGAAGCCGGTTGGAGATTTGTGCAGGATACGGCTTCAACCTTCATTCGCGGCGGTCAACGAACGATACGGGACGCGAATCCCCAGCAAATTCTGCTTGCGCTACTCGAACTGGAGGAGGACAACTTCGGGGCGGGTGCCGACACGCATGGGCGGGCCCCAGGTTCCGGCTCCAAAGGAGGTGTAGACCTGGAGGGCGCCGAAGCTGTGCAAGCCGTAAGTGAATTTGCCGAAGGCGCGGCGCGTGAGCCATGTGAAGGGAAAGAACTGTCCGCCGTGGGTGTGGCCTGAGAGCTGAAGGGCGATGCCGGCCTGTTCCGCGATGGGCAGGCGATTGGGCACGTGATTGATGAGAATCGATGGTTGGCCCGGCTCAGGGCGCAGACGTTCCAGCGTGGCGCGCATGTGGAGAATGTGGGTGGATTCGCTATACGAGACGCCAAGGATGGGCAGGCCGTCGACAACGACTTTCTCGTTGTTGAGGACGCGGATGCCGGCGTTGGTAAGGGCTTCGAGATAGTGGGCAAGGTCGCCGTATTCGTCGTGGTTGCCGGTGGCGAAGAAGATGCCGTAGGGCAGGATGAGTGCGCGGAAGGGAGCAGTGAGGCGGGCGGGATCGGTCCTTGTGCCGTCAAAGAAGTCGCCGGCGATGAAGGCGATGTCCGGCTGCAGGCGTGTGGCGAGACGGGCGATGCGGCGACTGAAACCAAGGCCGTTGACGTTGCCCAAATGCAGGTCGCTGACGAGCAAGGCTGTACGGCCTCGCCAGGATTCGGGCAGGTTGGGGAGATGGATGGGGACACGGCGGATGCGAATCCAGAAAGCATTGAGAAGGCCGTAAAGGCTGATGAGGGCGGAGAGGCCAAAGAGAATGCCGGCGATGAATGGACGAGGATGGGGCAGCGCCAACAGCCGCAGTGCAAAGGCAATGAGCCGGCAAAGTATGGCCGCGAAGAAGAAGTAATTGAGAAAGCCAAGCCAGACGACGGAAATCTTGTAGATCGCTCGGACAAACATGTTGGAAAAGCGAAAACTGAGAAGGGCGGAAATAGGGAAGCTGAAAGCGAGAAGGAATAGGGTGGCTTGGAGCAGGTGAGTGGCTGTTGGGCTGGGTGCGCCGAAGAAGGCGATCCAGGTGCGAAAGATGAACCAATGGGCGAGGAGCAGAATGCCTTGCATCAGGGTGATGCCGAGGACTGGCCACGCTTTCAAACCGATGTCTCCTTGCTTCAATGATAAGGGCAGGGACCAGGGACTAGGGACTAGGGACTAGGGAGCAGCAAAAGCAGACTTTGCGTGAAAGAATGAATTCAATGTCTGTTCATGATGACAATGCGCTGGGGCTTTATGTTTCGATCCCGTTTTGCAGGTCGAAGTGCACATATTGCAATTTTGCGTCGGGGGTGTACCCGGTAAGCGAACATGCGCGGTATGTGGATCGGGTGATTGAGGATCTGCGGGCGGCGGGCGATTGGGCGGCGAGGACGGGGTTGGAACTGCGGCGATGCGTGGACACGATTTACCTGGGCGGTGGAACGCCTTCGCTTCTGGCACCGGAGCACTTGGCGCGGCTGTTTATGGCGATGCGGACGGAGTTTGAAGTTGCGCCGGATGCGGAGATTACGGTGGAATGCGCGCCGGGGCAGATTGCGGACGAGACGCTGGGGTCGCTGGTAAGTGTGGGTGCTAATCGAGTGAGCCTGGGGGTTCAGTCGTTCATCGATCGGGAGGCGCACGAAAGCGGACGGCTTCATGGCCGCGCTGTGGTGGAGGAGGATTTGCGACGGCTGCGCGCGGCCGGGATCGGAAACCTGAGCGTGGACCTGATTGCTGGGCTGGCTGGGCAGACGTTTGGGTCGTGGGAGGAGTCTTTGGATGCGCTGATAGAGAGCGGCGTGCCTCATGCGAGCGTTTACATGCTTGAAGTGGATGAGGATTCGCGACTGGGGCGGGAAATGCTGGCTGGCGGGGTTAGATATCGCGCTGGACTGGTGCCTTCGGACGATGCTATTGCAACGATGTATGCGCGGGCGGTGGAGAAGCTGGGCGAGGCGGGGTTGGGGCAGTACGAGATTTCGAATTTTTGCACGCCGGGTTTTGAGTCGCGGCACAATTTGCGGTATTGGCAGCGACGGCCGTATCTGGGGGTGGGGCTGGATGCTTCTTCGATGTTGCTCGGGGCATTGGATGCAGCGGATCCGAATAACGATAGATATGTGTTGCGATCGACTACTACCGATGAGCTGGGTGGGTATCTTGATGGACCTAAGCCGGCGGAGACTACGTGGCTGTCGCCTGAGCGGCAGCATGAGGAGGCTTGGTTTCTTGGGCTGCGGCTGAATGCGGGCGTAGATGTGGGGGCGGTTGAGCGGGAGTTTGGCCGGGAGATGGTTGCGCCTGCGATGGAGGTTGTGGAGCGGTTGGTGGAGGATGGGCTGGTGAGTTCGGATGGGGAGACGGTGAGGCTGACTGAGCGCGGACGGATGCTTTCGAACGATGTGTTTCAGGAGTTCTTGGGGGTGGCGGCGGTAAGTAGTTAGCTCTCGGGAGGGACGCAGACAGACGCCGATTCTTCTCTCTCGGCCAGGATGCGGCTAAACTGTTCGGCCGAAACGGGGTGTCCGAACAGATGTCCCTGGCCCAGGATAAGCTGTTCGTATTCGGCAAAATAACAAGCTTGTTCTTCCGATTCAATTCCTTCCGCAACAACTTCGAGATTAAGGGTCTTAGCCATTTCCAGTATTTGAGGCAGAATGCCGAGAGTTACGGCGTCAGTGCCGATGGCATGGGTGAAGGACTTGTCGATCTTGATCGCGTCGACGGCGAGGGAATGCAAATAAGACAGACTGGAGTAGCCAGTGCCGAAGTCGTCGATGTGAACGCTATGGCCGAGCTCTCTCAACTGCCGGATCGTCTCGACGGCTATTTCTTTTCTGGCTGTCGAGCTTTCCGTCACTTCGATGCCCAGGCTCGGCGCCGCCACCTTGGCATTGCCCAGAGACCGCTGCAGCATTGGAAGAAACGCGGGATCGGCAAGGTCTGAAGCGGTAACATTCACGTTGAGAGTAAAGCCGGGGTTCGCTCGCAAGAGGCCGCCAAGGTCGTCCAGGACCAGGCGGACCACCAGTTCAGTGAGTTCCCCGACGAAACCGCCGACTTCTGCAACATTGACAAACATTTCAGGGCCAATTGCAAACCCCTCGACGTCATTCCATCGCACGAGCGCCTCGGCGGCCACGATCCGGCGATCTTCCAAACGCACAATAGGCTGGTAGACCATGTACAGTCTTTTGCCGCGAATCGCCTTGCGAAGCTGATTCACCATGCTCTGATTGCGGCGGTACAGAAGCACGCATAAGAAACCAACGGAGCCGCCAGCCATTCCGCCCAGGGCAGTGCACGCGGCAGATTTGCGTGTTTGGAGACGGAGCACTTTATTAGAGTCAACAAAAGCCGTGAAGCAGTTGTAATAGTGACGCGAACAGTGGGTCACATATAAGGTGTCGCCGACTCTGGCCCACCCATCGTTTGAGAGGACGGTAGCGGGAGCCGCTAGTTTCTCGCCGTGTAACCAGCCTGGCCGGTGCCCAGTGTTATCCACCTCGGTCAGGGTGAAGTCCAGAGGGAGATTTCCCAGCCTGTCAGGTCGCCAGTGGAGGAATGAGACAAAGAAGCCTCCTCGCTGCACGCCGACTCTGGGTTCTGGATCGCCAGGCATCAGCCTGATATCGGTGTAGACTTCCGTCCCATCCTTTAGACGGAATTCAGGCTTAAACACCTTCTGGGGGAGCTCTGAGGGCCGGAACATTGCGTCGCATTCCACTTTTCCAGCGCTCATTCTGCCGCCGTCTTTGAGAAACTCAGACTGAAAGAGCAGATGATGCATGTAGGCAATCTCAGCGTCTGAGCAGGCGGGAAGTGCGGCGGCGGCCATCGAATTCAGGAATCGCTCCGAGGCTTTCGATGACTCCTCTGCGCGCAGCATGTATCGCCAGGCGTGACGGTCGAGCTCGATCATTGCCAGTCGGAGGGTCACGGCCCTGAACAGCAGGAAACCGCCTGCCAGACCCAGGAGCGCGGCGAAAATCGTGATCATCAGCGATGACCTGATCCGCAGCTTGGCGGTGCGCGTGCTCATCGCAGTTAAAGCTCCCATTCACCGGTAAGGAACCGCAACCGAACGGTTCCAACGCCAAAGAAAGAAGCGCAAATACCGAAGAATACCCATGATGGCGCGGAGTCCGCCTGCCGAGGGTAAGAGCTGACAAAACGAAAGCCTGTTCTCTCGGCGGTGAATAGACAGAATATTACACCTCGACCAACCGAACTTTCCGGACTGTCACAGCCATGCCGCATTAATTCCTGCAGTTCGAGCCGGCACGTGGGTCAGCGACGGGAGATCGATCATTCGGAAATTGGTTATGCGAGTAAGCTCCCAGCCTCCCAGTCCAGCCTTTGGCAGGACTACCAGGCGAGGAGTTCGTCGCCGGTGGAGGGGGAGAGATAGGTGACGGGGGCGGCGGAATTGGGGCAGCCGTTGAAGCACTGGATGGATTCGGGGCCGGCGGCTTTGGCCTGGATAAGGGCTTGCTCGGCTTCGCGCAAGACGACGACTGGGGAGCGGCCCTGGCTTGTGGCGATGCCGAAACATGCCGATAGGCGAATGGCGTCTGTCCCGATGCGGAAGGGCGGGGAGAAGACGTCGATGCGGAGACGCTCTGAGAGCATGATGGCGTTGATGGCGGTGCAGCCGGGGAGGGCGACCAGGAACTCGTCCATGCCGGGGCGGCCGAGCAGGTCGTAACTGCGCAGCAGGCGCGAGGTGCGGCTCACGATCTGGCAGAGCAGGTCGTCGCATGCGTCGGAGCCAAGCCGGCTGTTCCAGTGGCCGAAGTCGTCAATGTCAAAGAGGATCATGCAGAGGGAGGACTTTAGGCGCTGCACGCGGTCGGTTTCGCGGAAGAGCATGGCGAGAAGGGTTTCGCGATTGAAGACGCCGGTGAGGCGATCAGTCTGCGCACTGTGGAGGGCAGATTCGCGGAGGGTTTCAAGTTCGCGCGCCTTTTGGGAGGAGCGCAGCACCAGGTCAAGGCGGAGGCGCCAGTAGGGGGCTTGGACAGAACGCAAAATCAGATCGTCAATTACTCCTTCTGCAAGGCGGGCGGTCAACTCCTCCGTGACGGTGTCGGCGATAAGGATAATGGGAAGCCGGCGGGAACTGACGTTGGCGCGGATGGCGGTGAGGAGTTGGTCTGGATCCATGCCGGGAAGGCTCACGTCGATCAGCGCGACCGTGGGGGGAATGGGGGAAGTGATGGAAGCTAAGGCTGACTCTGCCGATAGAACGATTTCAACACGGGCGCCGGAGGCAAGGAGCGCAGGTTCGACAGCGGCGAGAAGAACGGGATCGGACGAAGCGAGCAGAAAGGTATTGGGTGAATAGGCGAGCATCCTGAAAAGCCTCCGTGCTGGATGCATCGGCATTGATTAGAAATCATTTAGAGAGCGGATGGGGATTTTTAAGGTCGTCCAATAACTTTGGGGCTGGAGACAGGTGCCGAAGGTAACCCACTCATCGGTCGCTGCGGCGACCGATGAGTGGGGCACAGTCTGTTCTGCGGAAGCTGTCAGTCGATGAAGTCGACTTGTGGGGCGATGGGGATGATGCCGCGCTCATGGCCTAATTCGAGGAGCTTGCGAATGGCCTGACGGCCGTCGGGACCATAGTCGAGAGTGCGGTCATTGACGTACATCCCGACAAAGCGATCGGCGAGGCGTGAGTCGAGGTCGCGGGCAAACTGCATGGCGTAATTGAGTGCTTCTTCGCGGTGGTCCAGGGCGTGCTGGATGCTGTCGCGGACGGCTTTGGTCACGATGCGCATGGAATCGGCCCCGAGGGACCGGCGGACGGCGTTTCCGCCGAGCGGGAGGACGAGGCCGGTAGTTTCTCTCCACCAGGCGCCTAGATCGAGCACCTTGTAAAGGCCGTTGGATGAATACGTTAGCTGGCCCTCGTGGATGATAAGGCCGGCTTCGAAGTTGCCGGCGAGAATTTCCGGAATGATGCGATCGAAGGGAACGGTGACGGTCTGGAGAGCGGGGTTGAAGATTTTGAGAGCGAGATAGGCAGTGGTGAGCGTGCCGGGAACGGCTATCTTGATACGGGCAAGGTCCTCAGGGGCGAGTTTGCGGTTGGCGACGATCATGGGACCGTAGCCCTCACCCACGCTGCCGCCACAGCCCATAACAGCGTAGTTCTGCTGGAGATAGGGGTAGGCGTGGAAGCTGATGGCGGAGACGTCGTAAAAGGCTTCGTTCAGGGCGCGCTGGTTGAGGGTTTCGATGTCGCAGAGGGTGTGGGTGAACTTATAGCCCGGGACGCGGATCTTGTTGGTGGCAAGGCCATAGAACATGAAGGCGTCATCTGAGTCTGGACTGTGCGCGATGGAGATTTCTGTGATGCCGTTTAAGTCGGCTAATTTGGGCTGCGCGGTACTCACTGGGGGTAGGTCCTTTCAGGGCAAGGAGACTTCAACGGTCACAAGATTTTGAGATGCGGTTAAACGGTACGGCGGCGCAAGTGGTTGAATCCAAAAGCGAGCGCGGCGGCAGCGACGATTTTCAGGGCATCGCCGGGCAGGAATGGCATTACGGCGAGCGAGAGGGCGGACCGGAGCGCGGCGTGGGTGAGCACAGTCAACCAAAGCGCGCCAGAGGCGAGGATGACGAGGTCGCCCGCGGCGGCGCAGAGTGCGGCAGCGGCGAATCCACGATGGATGCGGCGATAGAGGAAAGAAATCAGGAAGGCGCTGAGGGGGTAGGCGAGCAGGTAACCACCTGTGGGTCCAAGGAGATGCGCAAGGCCGCCGGGGTTGAGCGGGGTGGACGCAAAGACGGGCAGGCCCAGCGCGCCCTCAACCAGGTAAGCGGCAAATGTAGCCGCAGCCAGACGCGGAGTGAGCAGCAGACCCAGGATGAGGACGGCAAAGGGCGCAAGGGAGAGCGGCACGGGCGTAAAGTATAGCGGCACAGAGACATGAGCACAAACGGCCGCAAAAATGCTGCCCAGAAGAACGATGCCCAAGGCGGCCGGCCAAGATGCCGGTTCGGCATGGGTCAATGGCAGGGAAAGCTCTTTGCTCACAGTTTCCTCTCGTGTTCCCGCGGCATCTTATTGATTCCGAAGGACAGGGTTCAGGGTTCGGTTTCGTCGGCCGGATCAAAGGTCTGGCCAGAGGCTGCATGCGGGAGTATTCCGGGGCCGGCGATGGGCTTGCTCCGGTGCTTTGCGCATTGAATCCAAATGTGGCGCGCCACGCCAGCCGCTGCCAACAGCAGCGCTGTAAGCGAGACGAGAAGGCCCACCATTAACCAGCGCATTTAGACCAACTTGTGCGGCTTTCCAATTCGTTTTCTTGCCGGATAGCCGGGTGGAGAACGGGAAATGAGAGAACCGCCGAAGGCCAGAATATCAGACGGGCTGGACTTTCCCGATTCAGGAGAGTCGGAGCGAGGATTGGAGCCAGTCGAGGTAGGGCTGGCTGGCGGCTTCGAGGCCGAGGACCAGGAATTCGGGGGTTTCGTAGCTATGGAGCTGGTGGATGCGGGCTTCGAGGGCGGTGAGTTGATCGGGGCCGGTTTTGAGGAGCAGGAGGGATTCCGTGGAGGTCTCTATTTTGTTCTGCCAGTGGTAGATGGACTCAACGGCCGGGATGAGTGTGGCGCAGACGGCGAGCCGCTCCTCGACCAGGGTGCGGGCGAGCTGAGCGGCTTCGTCTGGATTGGAACAGGTGGTGAAGACAATTCGAGCGGGAGGAGTGTGGCTGGGCATGGGGGAACCTCTCTTGCGCCAGTATAGGTCTGTTCAACTTGCCTGGAGCGGATTAAGTGTTGGGCTGGAGGGTTACTTTTGGACTAGGAAGGTTGGTTTGGAGGGTTGGTAAAAGCGCCAATGGTGGACCTGCGGGGTTAATTTAAGTCGATAAAGTTTGCTTATATGTACAGGAAATACCGGATAATTCAACATTGAATTGAACTAAACCGATGGCAAGCTAACCATAGAAATGTCCAAATTGGGGATAGCTCACCAAGGAAATGCCCAAAAGGACGCTTGTGAAAATGTGAGACTGTGGGCTGGACTGCGGTTGGGGGCGATTTTGGCGGTCAATGGGGCTGGCGGTCAATAAGGGACCAGAGCTCGGTAGTGTCCAGCATTTTGTGTAAACGATCTCTGTTGGCGTTGTTGATTGGTTAGCCGCATTGCTGTGGGAAGCGCGCTTCCCACAGCAATGCGAAGCGTTGCAGGGCCTCTTTCCAGCCCTG
>Ga0181537_10001504_pt1 | contig 21407 bp, 15 predicted proteins | sample PEATcosm2014_Bin_39_FD_119765 | JGI IMG/M metagenome (GOLD analysis project Ga0181537, IMG submission 119765) | Peatland microbial communities from MTU Mesocosm Facility, Houghton, MI, USA - PEATcosm2014_Bin23_10_metaG | ecosystem: Environmental > Terrestrial > Soil > Wetlands > Peat | place... | reverse complement strand
CGGGCGAGAGGCCTGGATGTGCATCCGCAACAACTCGTATTCGTTCTCGCTCTCGAAAGGCAGCCTCCCGGTGACCATTTCAAACAGCACCACACCCATCGAATACAAGTCCGAGACCGCGGTCGTTTCGATTCCCTGGGCGGCTTCCGGCGAGATGTATTCGTAGGTGCCGATAATCATGCCTTCGCGCGTACTGCGGCGGGCGCCGTGCACGCGAGCAATGCCGAAATCGGTCACCTTGACTTTGCCCGCTTTGTCGACCATGAGGTTGGCGGGCTTGATGTCGCGATGTACGATTCCCCGTTTGTGGGCGTGGTCCAATCCCCGCAAGGCTTGGATAGCGTAGCTTGTAGCTTCCTCGTAAGGCAGGCGTCTCCTGTCGCGCAAAACTTTCGCCAAAGTCGGACCGTTGATGTACTCCATGGCTAAGTAGTGCTCGGACCCAAACTGAAAAAACTCCCAGATCTGCGCAATGTTCGGGTGATTGAGCTGGGCCTGTGCCTGGGCTTCCTTGCGGAAACGGTCCAGCACGCCAGGATTGTTGGCCACTTCGGGCTTCAGACACTTGAGCGCCACCTCACGGTGCAACTGTGCGTCGACCGCGTAGTACACGGTCCCCATGCCGCCTTCACCCAGGGACGTGTGGATCTCGTAGTTCTTGACGATCCGGCTCATTCGGATGAGATTAAGATCTCGCGCGTGGGCTTGGAAATGGCGTCCCCGTTTGCCACCGGGACAAAAGCATGAACCAATCCCGCAGTGATATTATCGTGCCCGCCATTCCGCTTGGCGGCATCGATTAGTTCCTGCACGGCCACGTGGGTCGGCGCGCCGGCGATAATGGCCTGCATCTCGGAGTCGCTGACCAGATCGTGGAGTCCGTCGGAACACAGCAACAGGCGGTCGCCGGCCCGCAAGATCATCGGTTTTTCCCAATGAGAAGCTGTGATCTCCGGCCGCCCGCCCAAGGACAGTGAAAGAACGTTGCGCTCCTCATGGCGCCGCGCCTGTTCGCGCGTAATGATGCCCTTGCGCACCATATCGCCAACCACGGTATGATCCTCGGTGAGCTGATAGAAGCCGTCGTCGCGAAGCATGTAGAGGCGGCTATCGCCCACGTACGCGACATATACCTGGGGAGTGATGATCGCCACTGCCACGCAGGTGGTCCCCATCCCGATACGCTCCGGGTCTGCCTGAGCTGCACGATGAATGTCCTTGCTTGCCGCTTCCAGCGCTTCTTTCAGTGCCAGGGCCGGAGGCTTTAGAGAATTGTAGTAGAGATCGGGAACAACTCGAATGGCCATTTCCGAAGCAATCTCACCGGCCGAAGCACCTCCCATCCCGTCGGCGACCATCACCAGCGTTCCCTTGCTGGCGGCCAGTTCCGGATCGGTGGGGCGCCGGTAGATGCCGCGATCTTCATTGTTCGCGCGCACCGAGCCGAGATCTGTCTGTAGGCAGATTTCCAGCTCCAAACTTGCTGAAGCAGATGCGTCACTTTCTCCCGAAGGGGCGGGCAGCTCGGACGTGATCGGCATCCGCGGTTTCGGCTCTTCTTTTCCCCGCGGCGATATGAACTTGACGAATTTTTCCCAGAATGACATGGGATGATTATTCCTTCTTTTCGAAATCGTTGTCTTCGATCTTTTCCAGGCCGAAAAGATATTCGCTTTTATTGTTGTTGATCTGCACGTCAACTTTGCGTGGCCGAAACCCTGGCCTGCGTAGCCACAGTTCATAGCTCTTGCCGAGAGGTCCCGCCAGAGGATACGGGGTACGCCCCAGTGGTTTTCCGTCTTCGTCGGTTACTTGGGCTGGTCCATCGTAGGTCGCAATGCGGACTGTCTTCTGGTCGACCGCGTTCGGGTATGGCATGGAGTTCGATTCACCCTGCGCCGGAACCGAAACAGAGGTTGTAGGCGGAGCACTGAAGGCACGGTTGGAGTGGGGCGGCTGCGTTTCAGCCGGTATGCGGATCGGCGCGTGATCGGGACTGCCGTCGGCCTCGGTTGGGGTGCCCCTTGAAGACCTCGAAGAGACGTGCGCCAGCCTAACAGCGTAGAGAAAAAGCAGCGCCAGCAGCAACGTCAGCCCAGCCGCGGCCGCCGCAGGCTTTGAAAAGAGCGCCTGCTTCCACTTTTCGCCGTCCAGGCGGCGGCGCAGTTGTTGCACCTCGCGCAGCATGACGCCGCTTGAAGCGTAACGCTCCTCGGGCTTTAGTTGGAGACACGTGGAGATCATCCTGGCCACGGGCTTCGGCAACCCTGGTTTCCGCTTGGCGGCCGGAATATAACGCACGCCAAGAACATCCTCTCGCAGGCCGACCGGATTGCGGTTTGCGAACGGCGATGCTCCCGTCACCATTTCGTAGAGCAGCACACCTAAAGCCCACACATCGCTTCTGGCATCGCCGCGCAAACCCTGGTGCTGTTCTGGAGCCATATTTTCTGGTGTTCCGATCGCGTAGCCCACCCTGGTGAGGGCCGGCGTGCTCCTCGCGACGGAAATGCCGAAATCGAGCAGCTTGGCCTTCCCCTCGGCGTTCACGCGGATATTCTCAGACTTGATATCGCGGTGGATTGTGCCTTTCGAATGCATGTAAGACACGGCCTCGCAGACGTCGGCCAGGATTTCAAGAGCTCTGGCGGATTCGAGCGCCCCGCTTTCCCGAATCCATTCGTCCAGAGTACGCCCTTCGACGAATTCCATTACGATACACGGCTTGCCTTGGTACTCGAAGTACTCGTAAAGCGCGGCCACGTTGGGGTGGCGCAGATTGTACTGGATAACGGCTTCGTTCCGAAAACGCGCCAGCGCGGTGCCGGACTCCCCCATTTGGGTGAGAACCTTCACCGCGACTGGCATTCTGGTTTGCAGATTGGTGGCGCGGTAGACTTCCCCCATCCCGCCGGCGCCGACGCGCTTCTCGATCCGGTATTTATTGCCGACTACGGCGTTCAGGGGGAAGACTGCCATCGAAGAACCTACTTCATTACAGGTCGGTTATCGATCAGCTCCTGGCCGAACTTGACGGGTATGGCATAGGTTACGCTGGCGCCGCCATAGCTGCGGCCGGCGTAGAAGATCGCGATCACGCTCCCGTGGTCATCGAACACTGGTCCGCCGCTGTTGCCCGCGCCCGTGGTGTTAATGCCCAATTGATAGACATCGCCGCTGCTGAGATAGCCATCCACCCCGCGGACGCCAGTTCCGGAGAGCACTTTGCTGATCGGACCAGAGTTCACGGTTGGATCGGCGATCGCCGACAGGTGCGCCCGGCTGGTGAACATATCGCGGGAAACTGCCAAACCGAACACGTCAGGCGAGATCGCCGGATACCCCATCACGACGACATGCTGGCCGGGCTTGATGGCATTTTCATCGTGGGACATGGTAACCGCCTTCCCGCTGCCGCCTGGAAGGTCCACCTTGCCCAGCGCAACATCGTGGCTTTCGGACAGCGTTACGCTTTTTGCGTTCCATCGCTGGTCGGTCTTGGCGAACGTTACGTTGAATTCGGCTACTCCCTGAACATTGGTCTTGAGCGGATTGTACTTCAGGCGGTCGCTGAAAGTGCTCACAGTGCCCGTGCCGGCGTCGTCATTCGCCACACTTTCGATCTTGTCGACGACCATCTTGGAACCTTCCGAGGGAACCCATTCGGAAGGGAACTCGGAAGCTGTAATACAACCTACGATGCTTCCGTTCTTCACCTTGAGCCCCATTGACTTCTTTGTAAAGCTGGAGAGATGCCAGGCAGCCCGCCAGGGCGCCAGCACGTGCCGGTTAGTGACGAAGAAGCCGTCACTGCTGACGATGAACCCGCTGCCCGCGTGCGTGCCAACGATGGGCGTGTTGTTTCCTTCATTGGACAAAGTCGAGAGGACCGGGTTCAACGTGCCGCCATCGTCGATAAACATTGGCAGGTAGTCGGACTTGGAAACGTCCGGGCAGGCGCCCAGCTCGTTCGGATGGTGGTAGAGGTAGATCTGCGCGCCCGTGCTCGTGTCCGTGATCTTCCAAGCGGCTTCGATCAGAACTACGGATCTTGCGTTTTCGGCAGCGATATCCTCGTCGAGCTTCACCTTTCCAGTGTTAAGTTTTTCCGGACTTCCGACGTGCCCTGGCGGTTGATCGTCCACTACCCCAATCTTTGCAATTTTGTCTTTCAGGTCCTTGATTTGGTTCTCATACGCTTTTGCCTCCATCGCCGCGCCCCGGCTCTGCGCTTCCGCCAGGCGTTCTTGCGCCGCCGCCAACTGCGCCAGGGCAGTCTGCAAAACTCCTGCCTGCACAGTCTCCTGATGGTGATGCCAGGCGAGAATACCGGCGCCGGCGACCAGCACCACGAGAATGCCGATAACGGCGGCCCACATGGTCTTGCGCGATTCGCCCTTCATCTGACTAGTAACGGCGCCGATTAGCCGCTCGACTGTCGCCCGACCCACCGGGCGAGGAACGTCGGGCCCAGGGTGCGTATCGTGCATGCCCGGAGGCACTCCGGTTCCGCGAGCGCCCATGCTGTCCTCGCGAGTCGGTGGAACTGGTGCAGACTCTGCCAGCCGCGTCGGGCGCATAGCGGGCGGAGGGTCCACCTCAAAGGTGAATTCCGGCCCCGATGGCCCCAGTTGCACGCGGTCACCGTGCTGCAGGCGCGTCGGACCATAAATACGCTGGCGGTTGACGAATGTCCCATTCCGGCTCTCCAGGTCCGTGATCAGGAATCCGGAAGGATCCGCCGGGTCGCGAACGATGCGAGCATGATTGCGGCTCACCAGGTCTTCGCGGTCAGCGTCGAACCGAACCTGTGCGTTCGATTCTCTTCCAATCAATACCTCGCCGAATCCTTGAAGGGGAACCTCTTCCACTTGATTGGCCTTCGTCCCACTTAGGTGGCGAATAACGATTTTTGGCATATAGCCTCCTCATTGCCAGGTGGAACTCATCGGCTCACCTGTCTGCCGCTTATACGCGTGTTCCGCAGGTGGAGTTGCGCAACATTTCCACGGTCTTCTTTTTTGTCTTTTTTCTTGCGCAACTTCAAGTCGAATTGCGCTTATCGAGTATGAAAGCACCCAGCGGGAGTGGGCCGGACGGGCGGGTTCCAGGTAAGCCGCAGCGGGCTCGCGTATTCCAAAGGTGATGTAGCCGGAACGATGCGATTCGCCCCGTTCCGCGAGATAGCAATAGATAGGGGAAATGCAATGCGCCGAACAACTTTTTTCGCCGGCTGGCTACGCGTCAGCCTGATCATCCTCGTGGCCGGGTTCACCCTGATCGCACAGACCAAAACCACACCACCGCCGCCTCCCCCGCGGCAGTCCACGCCGCCTCCGCCTCCGAAGCAGTCTACTCCGCCTCCGGCTCCGCGGCAGTCCACGCCAACTCCCCCTCCGCGACAGTCCACGCCACCTCCGGCTCCACGGCAGTCCACGCCGCCTCCTGCTCCGAAACAGTCTGCTCCGCGTCCGGCTCCGCGGCAGTCCACACAGCCTCCTGCTTCGCGGCCGTCCGCGCCGCCTCCTTCTACGCGGCCATCAATACCAGCTCCAGTTTCGCGGCCGCCAGCATCGGCCCCCGCGCCGCGACCGTCCACATCGGCCCCTACTCCACGGCCATCCGCGCCGGCAACGCCTACGCCCTCGACGGGGACGAGCAAGTCGATATCGAAAGCCCCAAACAGTCTAAGCAATGCGGCGCCTTCCAGAGCGGCAAGCGGCAATACGTCGAAATCCGCCACCACCAAAAGCGGGAGCCCGGTTGTGACCGGCGGCGGCCCAACTCACAAGCAGGAGACTAAGGCCACCTCGCAGGCCAGGAACGAATCCCACAAACCGGCAAGCCAAGGTGCGGCTAGGCAGCAGGCGCACGGAGTACCTAATAAGGTCGCTCAGCGAGGAGACAGGCTCGTAGTGGCTCGCGGCGGCCGGCAAGGCTATGTTCAGCGGTCTTTCCGTGTGGGCCGTAGATCCTATGCGACGCGCACCTACTACGTCAACCATGTGGCTTACGCCCGGGCTTATCGCGAGTTTCGCTACCACGGTGTTCTGCTGGATGTTTATGCCCCCGTCCGCTACTATCCAGTCGCGTTTTATGGTTGGGCTGTAAACCCGTGGGGCTTGCCGATAGCCTATCCATGGGGATGGGCGGGCGACCCGTGGTTTGGCTATTACGGAGCCTATTTCGCCCCTTGGCCACGCTATGCCGGGCCATCCTTCTGGCTGACAGACTACCTGATCGCCAGCACTCTACAAATGGAGTATCAAGCCAGGCAAGACGCGGGCATCGCCGACGCGCCGCCTGTTGACGTCGGATCGGTCGAAGCGCCGGCGCCGATGCCTGAGGACGTAAAGGAAATGATCGAGGCGGAGGTCCGCCGTCAACTGGCCGAGGCCCAGGGCGAAGCACGCGAATCGGGGGAAGGAAAGGAATCCGTACCTCCCTCGCTCAGCCAGACAGGGACGCATTTGTTGGTGGCCAGCAACGACTTGCAAGTTCACGATACTGCCACTGGCGAGACCTGCTTCATCGGCGGTGGAGATGCCATTCAGATGAATGACGGTTTGCCGCATAACGGGGGCGATGTCAACGTCCTGGTGCGAGCGAGCAAGGGGTCGGACTGCGCGGTCAACAGCACGGTATCCGTTCACTTGGCCGATCTGGTTGAGATGCACAACAGCATGCGCGAGAAGATCGATCAAGGCCTGGAAGACTTGCGGGCCCGCCAAGGCACAGGCAACCTGCCCGTTCTTCCCACTGAAGCGGCGGGCGAACCCAGATTCACGGCATTCGCCGCATCTGTCCAGCCGGAGTCCGACGCGGCCCAGTTGATTGGGCAGGTGGGGACGAACGACCAAAACGAGGGGACAGTCAACAAGTTTCCCCAGCCGGCCCCCCCCACTGGACCTGTTCAGCCGACCCCCGATGGCCGTGAAGCCAGACTATTCGCAACCATCCAGGACGGCCAGACAGAGAATCAGGTGGTCGCCACTTTGGGGACACCACGAGGGGTGTCTTTCTTGGGCGGCGTGAGGAAGCAGTACGAATATGAGACCGGGAAGATCATCTTCAGTGACGGCGAGGTAAGTAGCGTCGAGCGATCTGGCGAAAGCACAGCCACGGCCCGCACTCCGGACCCGGGTGTGACGCCGCAACCGGCTACGCCGGGACCCGGCGCAGGAATCTCCGCCGGCCTGACCGAGAACCAGGTAATAGCGATTCTTGGGCAGCCGGTACGGGTTTCCTTTCTGGGTGGTTTGAAGAAGATGTATGAGTATAGCGACCGTAAAATCATCTTTACGGACGGCAGCGTCAGCGAAGTGCAGTAGCTGTGGTTCTGTGGGGAGGTGGACGATCCTGGCGGACCGTCCGCCCCACGCGAAAGCTGCCGGGACAACCTTAGAAGTGAACTGGGGCAACTGTGCGGACCGTCTCATGGAGTGCCCCACAAATCGCGCATGGGAGATCAACGTGCATAGAACAACACGGCTATCAGCTGCACTAGTAAGTGTTCTAACTTTCGGCGGAGCGTTGCCACTCCTTCAAGGACAAACACCCGAGCTGGGGGCGACCGCCACGCTGATTCGGGTTCGGAACGGTTCGCGCCAGGACCTCAAGGATATCGTGGTTGGCGACAAACACTATCGGGATATCAAGCCAGGCGCCGTGACCGATTATCAGATATGGACCTCCGCGTATAGATACGCGCATGTTTCCTTAACAGCAGGCTCCAGTCCGATGGCCGTCCAGCCCATTGATTATGTGGGCGAGTCGCAACTGGGGCCTGGCCATTTCACCTATGTCCTTGAGATTAGGGACAGTGAATTGCGCATTCGCGCGGAAGAGGATACAACCGCGATCCCGCCTCCGAGCTATTCGGCCGCGCCCCAGGACGTCACGCCGACCAGTACTCCGGGTGCCGATTGGCCCGAACCCGTGACCGCCTCCGATTTCGTTCATCTCGGCTATAGGGATCTAAGAGCGAAGAACTATGAGGCTGCCACTCAGAACGCGAACAAGGCGCTAGAATTGCAACCCGAATTGCTCGCCGCCATGCGTTTGCGCGCTCAGGCCCTGTACAATGCCAAGGAGTACCAAGCGGCTATCCAGGACTACTCTGCTCTCATCGAGAGGTACCCCGATTGGGGCCAGCTCTATGATGAGCGAGGGCTCGCTTATTCTTACTCCGCGCGATTTGATCTAGCCATTCCGGACTATACCAAGGCCATTGCGCTCGACCGGTACATGGCGGCGGCTTACAACAACCGCGGCTGGTCCTATCTGGAAACCGGCGACATTACACGAGCTCTGCAAGATTTGAATCACGCCGTCGAGCTTTCGCCCGAGTACGTCCGCGCCTATGAGAATCGCGCGAAGGCTTTCGACAAGCAAAACGACCGAAAGAACAAACTGGCCGATCTGAACTTCATTCTTCGGATCTCGCCCACGAATCAATGGGCCAGGAGCCAGCGCGATGCCTTGCTTGTGCATATGTCAGGCACTGGGGCTGCTGCTTATCGTCGGACGGAATCGGCGGTGGCCGTCACGCAGGTCCCGGGCGCCAATTTTCAGTCGGACGCTACCGCCCCGGAGCACCAAAGCGAGTCCGCGGCATCGTCCGCCCAGAGCCCAGGATCGGGCGACAACGCCGGCCCTGTGTACCGCCCAGGCAGCAACGGCATCTCTGGCCCCTCGATTCTAACCAAGGTGGAACCTGAGTACAGCGAAGAAGCGCGGAGGGCCAAATTCCAAGGCACCGTAGTCCTGATGGTAGACGTGGATGAGCACGGCATGCCCCGGAACTTGCGGGTAATCCGCCCACTGGGTTTGGGCCTGGATGAGAAAGCCCTCGAAGCGGTGTCGAAGTGGCGCTTCAATCCAGGCTTGAAAGACGGAAGGCCGGTGGCCACTGAAGCCACGGTTCAAGTGGAGTTCCGTCTATTGGTCCGGCCAGACCCCCAAGGAGTCGTCCCGGTCCCTTCCAATCAAAGGCCGGTAGACCGGTCCGGACTGGGCGCGAACGTGGCTAATGCCACTAACGACGGGCCTGCCAATGAAAAGGCCCAGAAAACCTACAGGGAAGCCGTCCAATATTTGCAGCAACATCAGGTGGAGCCGGCTCTAGATAGCTTCAAGAAAGCGGATAAACAGGATGGCGGACATTGCCTTGCCTGCCAGAAGCAGATGATCAAGTACGGTTGCGAATTAGGCGATTGGAAGACCGCCGAATTCGCCGCCGGGGAGCTGGCTGCGGCAGCGACGGCCGGGAGAGAGGCAGCCTTGGCGCACGACCAGTTAGCGTTGGTGCTGTTCTATGAGGGGCAGCAGAAGCGCAAAGACGAGCCTTTCTCCCACGCACACGATGAACTGACTAAAGCGCTGGCTGAATACGCGAGTTTTCCGGAAGCGATCTTCCTGGATGGAAGGGTCCTGGCGTACCTGCGTCAGGACGACGCAGCCAGGGCTCGGTTCGAACAATATGTCCACATGAAAGCCCGCGACGATGCCGACAGCCAGCGTGCGCAGCGGTATATCTACCATGTTGAACTCGCTCGCGCCAGGCTGGCTCCGCCTTTCGCCGTGACCACCACCGACGGGAAACGCATTTCGCTTGATGATTTGCAGGGCAAGGTGGTCCTGCTCGACTTTTGGGCCACGTGGTGCGGACCCTGCATCGCGGCGCTACCGCATATGCATGACATCGCCCGCAAGTTTCAGGGGCAGCCGCTAATCTTGAGCGTGAGCCTTGATACCAATGAGAGGAAATGGAAAGAGTTCGTTGCCCAAAACAACATGACTTGGCCGCAGTACCGCGACTCCGGCTTTAACGGATCCCTTGCCAAACTTTTCGCTGTTACTGCCATTCCCCAGACCTTCACCATTGGTGCCGATGGCGTTCTCCAGGACCAGCATATCGGCGACGCCTCCATTGAGGGAGAGCTAAAGAAACTTCTCGCCCAGGCGCGCGAATTGCAGACAACGGAATCGCGCACGCTTCCGTGACGCAAACGCGGTAGCTACTCACATGCAAGCAAAAGCCGGGAGCGCACCGGGGCCGCGGTGGGTTGTCGCGCAATCACCTGTTGACCGAGTGTCTGGGAGGCGAAATAAATACGTAGGGAGTTCGGCTGATCGGGTAGGTAACGCCATTCCTGGCCTCTAACATTTGGCTACATTTACAGACTCAAACAGTAGAATCCGTGATAGTATCTACCGAAACGTGTCGAGACACGTGGTCGAAGCCTCCCCATGAATGAACAGGTGGACCAGCCCGGGTCTTTTGAGACAGCTCCTTTGGAGTCGCAGGAGCTGATTGCCGAGTTGTATACGGAGCTCCGGCGGCTGGCCGGCCGACTGATGAGCCGAGAACGAGGGGGCACTCTGCAACCCACGGCTCTCATACATGAGGTCTACCTGAAGCTATGTCACCAGAACGGAGCAAACTGGGTCGACAAGAATCATTTCCTGGCGGTGGCCTGTCAAAGCATGCGCCGCATCCTGGTGGATCATGCTCGGCGGCGCTCAGCGCAGAAGCGCGGGCACCCGGTGCAGTCTCTGATGCTGGATTCGATACCCGAGCCCGGATTTCGAGAGCAGCGAATTGAAAACGTCATCGCGGTGGACGAATTGCTCACGAAGCTATCCGGCTGGGATGCCCGCTTGGCAAGGTTCGTCGAATTGCGCTACTTCGGCGGCCTCACAACAGAGGAAGCGGCGACAGTCCTGCGAATCTCCTACGACCAGGCGCGGCGCGATTGGACGGTTGCGCGTGCCTGGTTCAGGACCGAACTGCAACTGTCTGAATGAGCCCGGAGGATTGGGATCGGTGCAAGCAGATCTTCTGCGACGCGCTCGAGTTAATCCCGGAAGAACGGATTCTGCTGCTGGAACGTGAGTGTGGCGGCAATTCCGAACTGCGAGCTCAGGTTCTCAAGATGCTCGGCGCGGCTGCGGATAACGATTCGCTCCTGGAGGTCGGCGCAGCGGAGCAGTTGGTAGAAAGCCTGCAACGCGGTGAGCCATTGATGGCTGGCGATTTGGTGGGCCGGTATCGCGTCCTGCGGCGCATTGGACAAGGCGGGACCAGTCTTGTTTACCTTGCCGAGCATGCCGACCTGCATAGTCCCCGGCGCTTCGCGATCAAGGCAATCGCTTCAGCATTCATCGCCGGCCAACACGAAAAGTTCGAGCGCGAATGTGAAATCCTGGCAGCCTTTGAACACCCAAATATTGCCCGAATCATCGACAAGGGCGTGACCGAAACAGGGTGGCCCTATTTGGTGATGGATTACATCGACGGCACGCCCATCCACAAATACTGCATCAACCATAAGCTGGCGCCGCCCGAGATAGTGCGGCTGATGCTCGACTGCTGCCAGGCGGTCAAATACATTCACGGCAACCTGGTAGTCCACTGCGATCTTAAACCCACAAACATCCTTGCGGACGCCAGCGGCTCGCCGCGGATTCTGGACTTCGGGATCGCGCGGCTGATCGAGCCGGGCCGCAAGACCCGCACAGGACAGACCACCCGCGGTGTCCGCCCGCTCACTCCCAACTACGCCAGCCCTGAGCAATTGGCAGGCGCTCCATTGACGACGTCCACCGACATCTATTCTCTTGGAGTGGTCCTCTATGAATGCCTGACCGGGACTCTGCCGTTCGACCACTCCGACTATCCGTGGCCGCAAATCAACAAGAGCGTTGCCGAGCAGGACCCCGCACCTCCGAGCAGGGCTCGTCTGAACATCGGATCTACTCGGGAAGATACCCTCTTCGCACAACAGCTTCGCGGCGACCTAGATAGCATCGTGCTAAAGACGCTGGCCCACGATCCCGAACAGCGTTATCAGTCGGTTGTAGAACTCGGTAATGACCTGGACCGGTATTTGGTCGGCGACGTAGTTAGGGCGCGGCGCTCGACATGGTTCGGGCGGACCCGCAAACGCCTGAAGCGCCAGCGGAGAGTGATCTTTGAGTTCCTCTTAGTCTGCCTGTCGATCATATTGGCTGCCGGCTTTGCCTCTTGGAACGCCAGCCGCCAGCGGCGCAATCGCGAGATGCGATACCTGGACGAACTAAGGGCTATCGTGAAGCAGGTTATCGTCCCGCTGCCTGAGAATCTGCGGGTCGGCGCTCGGGCCGCCTTGGCCGAGCAGGCGTCAAAGACGATTGATAGCGTCTTGCCCACGATCTCGCAATACCCCGAACTGGTCCCCGACCTTGGCGACGCGCTACTGACGACCGCTGACGCACTCGGAAACCCGTATGGTTTCAGTGTCGGGCGCGTGGATGAAGCGCGTGCGCATTACCGCCGCGCATTAGATCTCATGCACGGCCGAATCGATTTAAGAGCCATCGACATCCGGGCTCGAGCGTACCTGGGGCTCGGGGATACCTATAGTCATCCGGCTGTGAATCGAGATCTGGCTGAGGCTGCAGACTGGTACCAGCGAGCGTTGCGCGAGGTCTCCTCTCCAAACACCGAACTCAACAACACCACGGCACTGGCCCACAACAGGATGGGCATATTATGTGAGCTGCTTGGCGACACCGAGGATGCCCGCACACATTACAGGGAGGCGCTCAGGTTGTTCTCCCCCGGAACAGAAACAAAGCGACCCCTGGATTCAGCCTTTAACCTCATTTGGCGTGCCGGCATGAAGCCTCCCGACACCAGGGCGGCAACATATCTGGAAGGACTGAAGTCGCTCGACGGCCTACCAGGCACGAACACCCCAGGCAGCCCGGCGTGGCATGGGGCTATCGAGGCGTACCTCGCGTTGGGTTTGGCTGAACTCCAGCCTGGACAGCTCCCGGAAGCGGAAAAGCACTTCGTGACCGCTGCTGGGCTGGCCCAACAGGGTCTGGACCAGGATTCCGAAGACGTCCAGGCGCGCGGCGAACTGGCCGTTGCCCTGCGCCGGCATGCCCTAGTACAGGTGATCGAAGGCAAGCTTGCCGTTTCGGATGCTCTGCGCGACAGGGCAACCGAAGTGTTGACGTCGGCGATGAGCCTGCCGGAACCGGGCAGCCCGGACCCGCAGGCCAACTCGCCTTGTCCCGAATCCACCGAGCGACTGATCGAAGGATCCCCTCCTGCGGCATTGCGTCCGGGGGATCTTCTTATCGCCAATCGTAAAGCCAGCGGGCTCCCGGGAACGATCTTGGCGTTCTCTCCGGCGTCGTTGGAAATGAGTGTTCTGGCGATCGGCGGCTATCTCTCGGACATTGTGGATGTGGTTTCCGCCTCGCGAACCGAGATTTACGCGCTTGACCGCAGTTTTTCTCACGTTGTCCGACTGAGGTATCAAGCCGGACGCTGGCTCCAGAAGCCAGTCGCCTGTGGGGGTCTGCTGCGGCGGCCGGCCGCACTCGCGTATTCCGATGGAAATCTCATCCTGGCGGACGCAGACTCAGACGCCGTTCGACTAATTGGCATCGATCCAGCGACTGGCCAGCAAACCTTGCTTTCTCGCACCAATGGGTTTACTCAGCCTGGCAAGATCGTTCACGCGGCGGCTGGCGATTACTACTTATCACTGTTTTGGCCGGGCGAGGGCGGCCCCGCTGAAATCCTACGGTTCAATGCCAAAACCCGCAAATTCGCGTCCGCTGCCCGCTATGGTCTTCTGGACGAGCCAGCAGCCATCGCCCTTACTCCCCGGGGAGACCTGATCGCGGGAGACCGTGAATGGGCCGGAAACAGTGGGTATGGAGACCTCCTCCGAATTGACCGCAATGGGGTACAGAAGATTCTCTGTCGAAAACCCGAGTTGTCGCGGGTGACAGCTGTCGCAGTCGCTTCGGAGCGAGAAGCCTGGTACACCACGGCGTCTGTGCCTTACTCATCCTCGCCTACCGCACGCCCAAAACTATTCAAGCTAGATCTCGTCACAGGCAACACGACAGAGGTCACCATAAGCGAAAAGTACCTTTCTGCGCCTAGTGCTCTGGTGCGAGTTCAGTAGTCGGAGCTTTCTTGGGCGACTGCCTGAACGGCTGCGCACGCAAGGGGGATCGCCCATCCCTGAGAGCGAAGCACACGGGAGAGCGTCCCGAAAAGCGGAAGGGACGAAGCGCAGCGAAGGGCTGCACAAGCGTAGCGCGGAAGCCTGGGGATACGGCTTGACTCGCGCGAGGGCGGAGCCCTTAGCAGCCGCTATTTGCATGCGACGACTCCTGAAACGGGCATGAGCTGCCAAGTCCCGCGGTCCGCATGAAAGCCAATGACACGAATGAGTTCCGTCACTTGGCGCCGTGGACCACGGCGTTCGATATGGGCCACATGCTGAATGGCATCGCCAATTTCGCTTTGCGTAGAACTGAACGGTAAGCCGGTGTCCGCTTGTAGCGCCAGGCGCGCGAGCCGATTAAGCGCGTGTGCGGCGGAACTCGCATGGAGCGTGGAAATCGAACCGGCGTGGCCGGTGTTCAGAGCTTGGAGTAAATCGTAGGCCGCGCCGTCCCGGACTTCGCCCACGATGATGCGATCGGGCCGATGCCGCAGGGATGCCTTCAGCAGATCGCGTATCGAGACTCCTTCCCGAGCGGTAAAGCGAACGCGATTGGGGCGATTGAGCGGCAACTCGGCTGTGTCCTCAATCAGCAAAACACGCTCGTTCTTCGGGATTAAATCCAGCAGCGCCTTGACGAGCGTCGTCTTCCCCGAGCCCGTGGGTCCGCTGATGAGAATGTTTTCGCGTCGTTCGACGGCCTCGACAAGATGGTCATAAAGAGCGGTCGACAGCGTTCCATTGGCGGCCAGTTCGTCCAGCGTGAACCAGTTGGGACGGAACTTACGCACTGTGATGGCAACCCCTTCGGTAACAGGCGGCAGCATCGCCGCTATACGGGAACCATCCGGCAGGCGAGCATTGAGTATGGGTTTGGTTTCGTCTGCTTCGCAGCCGGCAAGTGTTCGGGCAATCGCGTTGACAGCGTGCCGGAGTTGCGCCTGTGTCGGTGCGATCCCGGTGAGTTCGAGCATCGCGTTCTCGGCCGCCGCCTCCACGAAAACCCGGCCATCCTCGTTCACACAAACCTCGCTGTAATCGGGCGACAGAATCGCATCCTGGAGTCCCGGCGGGAGATGAGGAAGAATGAGCTCAAACATAAGAAATAGACCTGTCTTCGGACCGGTACGCGCGGATCTGTTCGGGAGAAAGCGCTTTCGCTCGTTCGGTTTCGCGGCTCAGCGAGCGCTCCAGACGGCCCGCATCGTCCGCGAAGATGTGAATATCGTGCCGCGCGCGGGAAGCACCGACGTACGCAAGAGTCTTGTCGATCAAGCCGCTCAGCCGGAAATCGGAAGTATCAATATGAAGCAGCACGCGATCGACCGTGGTCCCTTGGACCGAATAGCTGGTCATGGCGTAGGCGTAGTCGATATGGCGATGATCGGCGAAATTCCATCGAACCTTCCGTCCTTTGTCGAGCTGAACTTGCATGTTGCCAGCGGAGTCGAGTTTGATAATCGTGCCGATATCGCGCGTGCTGACGCCCAGTTTTGTGGAACTCGCGGTGAGCTGGATACGATCGCCCACCGCAAACGAGTACACCTTGTTCTCGTATACCGACACGCCGGGAGCGTGCTCTGGATCATAAGTCAGGATCCGGCCATCTTGCGTACGAATCGTCAGGCGGTTCTGGGTGGTGTCAGAATCGACGACATATGCATAGGATCTGCCCGCGACGCCGAGCCGACGGTTGCTCCTCAGAAAGCGGATTGTGTCGCCGGTCCGGTAGGAATCCGCTTGCGTACGATCGATGCCCGACACATCGCGCGGGACGAGCGTGACGAACTCGTAGGAATCCGCGCTGAGCGCGGCGGCGTCGCGCATCCGGCTGCGAATCGTGGCGTTCAGTTCCTCGCGAGACCGGTTGTCGGGCGAAACCACAAGCGTGCCCTTCGGCTGCTCCAGATAGGCATTGGCGATGGCCGCAAAACGCTCGCGGGCGTTGGCGTATTCATGGATACGGTGCTGCATCGCGAGCAAGCCGAGGGCCTCTTGCGTGCGGCCATGCCGGAATTCGAGCACCACCTGTTTCAGCTCCGGGTCCTTCTGGCGGTAGATGCGATTGAAGTGCGCGGTCTTGAGACCGGCTTCCTGCAATTCCTGAAAGAGGCGGCCGGCTTCGATCGATCGATGTTGACCGACCTTACGTCGGTCCGGATCGTCATCCCCTATGAGGAGGACGTGATCCCTCGGGCCCAGCGTGTCGAGGAAAGCGCGGATCTGCTTCGTCGACGCTAGACTTGCTTCATCGAGAATGTAGAGGGTCCTCGCGCGAGCAGCCCGATCCTCGCCACGCGCCCGGATGAGATGCAGCTGCAGCGTTTCCGACGGAATACCCTTCTCCTGTAGCGCATCGCGAGCTTTGCTGGTCGGCGCAAGCCCTTTCACACGGAAGCCGTTCTCTTCCGCAATCTCGCGCACGATGCCCGCTGCGGTGGACTTCGCGCTGCCGGCGGCACCCTGCAACGCGACCACCTGATCCCGCGTGGCCAAAATCGCGCGAAGGATTTCCTGGCGCTTTGGATTGTCGGCAAGCTGAGAAAAGGCGCTCAGATCGGCTCGTTCTGCAATGGGTGAAACCATTCCCGTGCCCGCACCCACTCGCTCGATGACTTCGCGCTCGAGACGGATCATTTCCGGAGTAGTGTAGCGCGCGCCCGGTGCAGCGTCCCGGTAATGATGGATCTGGATCAGCCGCTCTTCCCGGACTAGCTTGCGGACCTCCGCCTCGACCGCATCCACCCCAACGGTTCCGCGCCCGTAGCGTAGCGCATCGCGTACCAACTCGTAGTGCTCGAACACCGCGTTCCGCTCGGACAGACGCCTTTCCGCAAAATCGACTGCACTCGCCGGAGTGGCGATGTGCCGGCCCTGGACCGGACCCCGAACGAGTGCTTCGGAGTAGGCTCGCTGCGCCTGGTTGCCGTACACCTCCCCATGCGCTTGATGGAGGGTGCGGAGCTCATCGGGAGTGAGTGTCCGCTTATCCTCGCGGCCCGAGAGCGCCACAATCTGCGCAGCCCGGCTGCCAGACATCCCCAGTTCTTCGAGCCGATGGACGATCTCCTGGCGGCGCAAGGACTCGGCGGCGAGATACTCTTCCGAGAAGCCCTTGATCTCAGGTGCTTTGGTTCTAGGGTCGATTCGGGTCTGGTAGCCAAACTCGTTTGCCTGGCGCTCCAGCTCTGAATAGAAGACCGCAGTACCGAGCGATTTGGCTTTGAAAAGCTCAGCCGACTGCAGGGCACGAAACTGTCCGGCAAAGTCGCGCTGCACGTTCAACAGAACGTTGTGAAAGTGCAATTGCGGCGCCGGGTATCCATCTACTGGTCGGGAGGTATCGTGCTGGAAAGTGGCCAGAATCCACCTGCCCGTATTAATAGGTGGGCGGCTCCCTCCGCCGCGGGCCTGGACGTAGGCTTCCATCGTTCCCATGGCTTTCGCATTTGCAATCTGCGCTGCCCGGACTAGGCGCTGGTCTTCTCCGACTAACGCGGCGAGGGAAAAAGACTTCGGCGCACTGAGCGTGAGATCCCAAGCTGGGATATGCCCGGCCTCTCTTCCCTCTCGTGTCAAATACGTATCGCGGTGCCGGATCCACTGCTCGCCTGTCTTCGGGTCCCGCCCATCGATCAGCCGCAGATAGGCCTCTTCTCCAACCGCTCCCGTGAGTTCCAGATCCTCCGCCAGGCTCCCGTTCCATCGGCCTTGGATTACACCTTGCTCCGAAAAATACGAGTTGCTCGCGTTGGCGAATTCCTTTTGGAAGTAATCGCGAGCGGTGCCGATTCCGAGTTTGGTAATCGTCAGCATCAGAGTTCTCGGGACGGCGAAAGCAACGGCGTTATAACCGGCTGCAGGTCAGCTTCGCGTTCCGTGTCCTCGGCCGTCCAGAGCGGGCGCTCCAGTCTCGGGATCACGCGCTCCACGTTTCCGGGATGACGTTCGAGTCTCCCCAGGTAAGGCAAGCGGACGAGCACCACATGGAGGCCGGGTTCTTCATCGACTGGACGCTGGCAGAAGTAGCCCATCAAGTCGGGTAGGCCCTGGATCTGGGAGGCAAGAAGCAGCGGCTTGCGAATGTCCTCGGGGCCGCTGAAGTTGTTGCGATCGTGCTTGCCGAAAATGGACCCGGTCCGGCTTTCGCGATAGCGTCGGATCTCAACTTCTCCAAACAGGTCCTGCAGCGATTTGGCGGTTTTGGGTTCGCTGACCGCAAAGATCATCTTCGTTCCGGCTTGCGAGAAAATGGTGTCCGCCTGTCTGCCATAGCGGTCTTCGAGCTGCGCCGTATTCTGCGTTCCGAGCACCAAGGAATTGCCCGTCGAGCGCATCATGGTCATTCCTTCCGTCAGCTTCGGAAGCGTGTTCAGAGTGTCGAGTTCATCGAGAACGATCCAGACCCGCCGCGTCTGCTCCCGGCTTGACATGACCCGCAGCATGGCCATATCGGCCCAGCCGCTCTGCAGCGGCCGGAGCGCCTCGCGCGTATCGGCGGTGTTCGGCAGAAACAGCCAGCCCTGCCGGTGCCGAGCCCACTCCCGCACCGTAAAGCGCTCGCGTCCGTGGCGTTCAGCCGGCATCATGCGCAGCGCGTAGCCGACGGTATTCAGCGTCCCCAGGATGCTGTTCAGCATGTTGGGCGACTTCGCGCTGAGCGTCTGCTGGTGCTCGCTGCCGGCAACTCGTCGGTAAATCTCTTCCGGTCGCGCGAGCCAGCAGGCATAGTCGGCGCAAGTCGGCCGCGGGTCGCTATAGGTCAACAAATAGGCGGCGATTTTGCACGCTTGGTCGTCAAAGAACTGGGCCAGGGGATTATTAGGATGCGAGGGGTAGAGGGCGCGGGTCACGGAGACGGCGTCAGCCTCATCCGTCACTTCGTCGGCGATATCCCAGTAGATGCAGCGGGCATCCTTAGGCGAGAGAATTCTGTCGCCGCGCTCCGGGCGATAGAACTCCGGGATGAACTCGAGCTTGGAATCGAGCACGACGCAGGTATCGCCGCAAGCCTCGGCGTAACAGAGGAGCTGTTTGATGAACTGGCTCTTGCCGGAGCCAGTATCGCCCAGTGTGAGAAAGTGTTTGCTTTCGTCCCGGCGCCGGATGCGCATGGGATAGACCGGCCGGCGGAACAGCTTCTTAATGAACATGGAGGGTGAATCCGTCGCCATTGGTAGCCTGATTGAACTCGCTCCGGGTCAGCAGATCCGGCCCGCGCAGCTTTACGCCCTCGCGCGCCCGCTTCCGGCGCAGAAAGTCCCACACGACACCCGCTAGAAAAAGGATGAGGAAGAGGCCGATCCACGCGACCACTGGCACTTGCACCACCTGACGGAAACTGCGGCCGCGGTAGATCTGGTTCTGCAGCCATGTGCCGAAGATGCGCGGCGTCGTTTGCACGAACTGCACTGAGACATGCCGCGCCGGATCAAAAGGAGCGGCGCTGGTGCCTGGGCTGTCACCCTGCTCCAGGACAAAGTACGTCCGAGTTGCGCGCCGCGAGCGGAAGAACGAAGTCACCGTCCCAACCGGGGTCTGGGCCAGTGTGCTCCCGATGAACTGAGGAAAGTAAAACCGTTCGAGCGGCGGTTGCGAGCGATGCCAAACGACGAAAACCGGCACAACCGAAATTAGCCCCAGGACCATTCCCAGGAGCATGCCGACGGGCGCGCGAGTGGGGAAATTCTTCACCTTATTGATCTCCGTTTCTTTGCTGCCTCAGTAGGCGAACCGTCTGCTCGACTAACGCCGGAGCGTTCAGGATTGCCTGCGACCGGAGTTCGCGCATAGTAGCCTGATTCAGCGGCTTTCCCTGTTGAGCGGCGAGCAGCGCGAGGCGGGTGTGCTCCGCTTCGATGGCCTGCAAGAGCCGGTCATCCGTAATGGAATGCAAGTCCGCGAGGACCAGGAATCGGAGGTATTCGCTGACTCGCACCCCGCGCGAAAGAGCGCGTGAACACAGCGCCTCATGCTCGGCGATCGCGAGCTTTGTGCCGACCGAGAGTGGCAACTTGCGCGGCACTACCGGTTCCTCCAGAGGCACCAAGCGAGCCTAATACAACAAAACGCGAGGTTACTCGGGAGCAACCCTGACAAGGGGTCTAGTGTAAATCGGAACAACAGCCGCGAAGCGGCGGCTCCACGAGCACCCACAGAACCGCTTGAAAGCACACCACACTGCGAACTACCACAAACCCCCGTAGCCACATTTACCGGCGATGCTGATAATTTCATAGGACATCGCTCAGTACGAAATGCCATGCTCGTGACCTCGCTCACCGCGGCTTTCCGCCAAGCTCTGCTCCTGGCGCTGATGATTATTACGATGGGCCGCGCTCTGCTGAAACTGCTCAACATCGAGCTGGGTCGTGATCCCGGGATCGCCTTGGCTCAGAGCGGCAAACGCGTCGTTCAGTCCCTGGACCCGTGCCGCATATTTGGCGCGAATCGCATCGTAGTCGGCGCCCGGCCCAGCAGCAAGCAGTTCCTGGTGCCATTGCTGGTGCGTTGCCAATGCCGAGGACAGTAGCGCGTCACGTGTCTCATGCAGTGCCGCCTGATAGCCTTCCTGGCGGGCCCGTTGCCGGTCACGGTCCTGATGATCGTCGTACACATTGCGGATGCGGTCTAGGAAATCTGCCATATGCGGTTACCCCCTTTGTGCTGCTCCGTTGACGTTGTTAGGCGATGTGAGAGCCAGTAGCTCCGGCGAGCGTCCCGCCTTCCACTGCTGAAACTCTTTGTCACGGCCGAGGGTGGTGATCAGTTGCGTCAAAACATAGGCGATGCTTGAGTTGCTCAGGAACTTGGCGTAGGCCCGAAGCTCCTGCAAGGCTTCGACCGAAAGCGTGACGTTGAGCTGTTCATTGGCAATCTTCTTTTCTGGTTGAATCAATGGCATGGATAGACCCTTTTCTGTTGGCTAATGAAACGCCTGATCGGCGTGGAAATCGATGATGGTCAAGCCCAGTGGGTTGTACTGCATCATCTGCGGCTCGACTTGGTCGGCAAACATAAACCGGATGGTGGCGGTGAGATCCTCGCGGCGGACTTCCTGATCGCCGGTCGGCGAATAAACAATCCGCACGAAATCGACCAGCGCCTCATACGGCACCCGGTCGAGGTTGGTGATGGAGACCTTGCGCACCTGGGCCTCGGTCTGTTCGAGTTGCCCGTTCAGCAGTTTCTTAATCCACTTAGTCTGTTCATCGTCTGTCCAGGACTGAATGCCGAGCTGCCGACTCAGGTAATACTTGCTGCGGTAGTAATCCTCCAGCCGCTCCTTCTTGTGCGTGTAGTACTTCGTCGCGAAGTCAGACAAAAAATGCTTCACCTCGGCGGCCTGTGGCCGATAGCTCGCCTCCGACAGGTAAAGCGCTTGCGCAT
>Ga0181537_10001503_pt1 | contig 21421 bp, 20 predicted proteins | sample PEATcosm2014_Bin_39_FD_119765 | JGI IMG/M metagenome (GOLD analysis project Ga0181537, IMG submission 119765) | Peatland microbial communities from MTU Mesocosm Facility, Houghton, MI, USA - PEATcosm2014_Bin23_10_metaG | ecosystem: Environmental > Terrestrial > Soil > Wetlands > Peat | place... | reverse complement strand
GCTCGGCTTCGACGGCCTCGGCACCAACGAGCATCACCAGAACCCTTATGGGTTCATGTGCAATCCCAATCTGTTTGGCTCGATGCTCGCCAAGATGACGCGCGATCAAGGCCTCGATCAGGTTGCGATCGTGCAACTCGGCGCCACGATTTCGTCCTGCCCGCCCATTCGACTCGCTGAAGAATACGCCGTCATCGACTGCATCAGCGGCGGCCGCTTGGTCGCCGGCCTGCCGACCGGTCTCGGCAACGACGTCTCTATCAGCAACGGCATCACGCCGATGGAGCACCGCGAACGCTGGCGGGAAGGCATCGACTTGATGCTCAAAGCCTGGACGGCGAAGGAATTCTTTGCCTGGAACGGCAAGTATAACCAGCTGCCGAAAGTCAATCTGTGGCCGCGGCCGGTGCAGGAGCCGCATCCGCCGGTTCTCATTCCGGGCGCCGCCAGTTCATCCACCTGGGATTATTGCCATGAGCACAATTTCCCGTACGCCTATCTGAGTTATTTCGGCGGCAAGTCCGCCGACCAGGTGATGGATCGGTTCTGGGATCGCGCGGCTGCGAAAGGCAAGGATGCCAATCCCTATCGCGCCTCGTTTCTCCAGCTCGTCGGCGTCGCGGAAACCGACCAAAAAGCCGAAGAACAATTCGGCAAGCACGTCGAATATTTCTATCACAAGCTCCTGCACCTGCCGATCGGCTACATCTCTCCGCCCGGCAATACCGACTACAAGAGTTTCCTCAACATCCTGACCGCCGGTAAGGCGCTCCTGCAATACGGCGACCTTTCGATCGATCTCAAGCCGCTCAAAGCCAAGGACATGATCGACAAGGAATTCGTCGTGATCGGCAGTCCGGCGACGGTACGCGAGAAGCTCGCGGCGATGGCCAAGCGCTTGAATGTCGGCCACCTCATGGTGGCTTTACAGTTCGGCTCCATGCCGCACGGGCAGGCCAAGAAGAATATCGAGCTGTTCGGACGCGAGGTTCTACCGCACCTGCAAAAGATCTGGGAGGACGACGGCAAGTGGGAGAACCATTGGTGGCCGAAGAAGCTGCGCAAGCGGCCGGCCAAGCAGCGCGAAATGGCGACGGCCTGAGGCCGGCCGTCTGGTCCACAGCAAAAATTTCACTGTTCCAATCGATTGGATGAGAGCCATGGTCACCGCCAGCGTAAAGACTATTCCGATAAAACACTGCAATTTCGAAGCCAAGGTGAAGACGGCGGGCAGTGGTCCACCGCTGCTCTATCTGCATGCCGCCGGCGGGCCGATCTGGGATCCGTTCGTCGAAGGGCTGTGCGAGCATTTCACCGTCTATGCGCCGCATCATCCCGGCACCGGCGAAACGGTGCGCGAGTCGATCTATAAAGTGGACAATCTGTGGGACCTCGTTCTGATCTACGAGGAAATCCTTGATGCGCTCAAGCTCAAGTCGGTGCCGGTCATCGGCACCTCATTCGGCGGCATGATGGCGTGCGAGCTTGCCGCTCATCAGCCGGAGCGGATCAGCAAGATGGTCGTGCTCGATCCGATCGGCCTGTGGCGCGACGATGCGCCGGTTGCCCCCTACATGTTGATGCCGCCGGAGAAATTGGTGGCGACGCTCTACAAGCACCTCGACTCGCCGCCGGTGCAGGCCGCGCTGCAGATGCCAAACGATCCCCAGCAAGTGGCGGTTATCACCGCCGACCTGGTCTGGGCACTCGGCGCGACCGGCAAGTTCGTTTGGCCGATTCCCGACAAAGGGTTGAAGAAGCGGCTGCACCGCGTCACAGCACCCACGCTGATCGTTTGGGGCGAAGACGACACCTTGGTCTCCTCGGTCTACGCCAAGGAGTTCGCCAGCCGCATTGCCAATTCGCGGATCGAGATCATCAAGGATTGCGGACACGTGCCGCAAGTGGAGCGGCTCGAAATCCTCAAACCGCTGGTCGATAAATTCCTCGCCGCATGACTTTGCCCAGGTGCTGTCGCATGGCGCGGGTGTCTCGGCGCCATGCAGAAATTGCGTAACAGATGTATCTCGGCATCGATATCGGCGGCACGTTTACCGATCTCGTCCTGATGGACGACGGCGGCAATATCAGCACCGCCAAAGCCCCTACCACTCCCGGTGAACTGGAAAAGGGCGTGTTCGACGCCATCGCCATCGTCGCGGCTACGCAGGGACTGGCGGCCGAAGAATTGCTCGGCCGCGTCGTCGCCTTCGGTCACGGCACGACCCAGGCCACCAACGCGCTGATCGAGCGCACCGGGGCGGCGACCGGATTGGTCGCGACGCGCGGTTTCGGCGATACGCTGGCGCTGCAGCGCTTGATGGGATTTACCGCCGGCATTCCAGTCGAGAATCTCGGCCGCTATAGCCGCCGCCGCTATCCCGTGCCGATCGTGCCGCGCCGGCTGGTGCGCGAAGTGCGCGAGCGCGTCGATCAGGCTGGCCGCGTGCTCGTTCCATTGGACGAGGAGAGCGTTCGCGGCGCCGTGCACGAATTGATCGAAGCGGGCGCGCAGACTTTTGCGGTGGCGCTGTTGTGGTCGTTCCGCAATCCGGCGCACGAAAAGCGCGTTGGCGAAATCATCCGCGAGATGCAGCCGGGCGCTTACGTGAGCTTGTCGTGCGAAGTATCGCCGATCATCGGCGAATATGAGCGCACCGCGACGACCGCGCTCAATTCCTACCTCGCGCCCAAGGTCGCCCGCTACCTTGATCGTATCGAGAGCCTGCTGCGCGATCGCGGATTTCGCGGCAAGTTCAATGTGCTCAATTCGGCCGGCGGCGTCGTTCCGGCGCACGAAGCTGCCCGCAAACCGGTTTTGCTGGTGGCAAGCGGTCCAGCCGGCGGCGTCATGGGTTCGCTGCAATTGGCTCAGGAGATCGGCCACGACAATGTTATCACCACGGACATGGGCGGCACGAGCTTCGACGTGGCGCTGGTCGTGGACGGAAAGGCGTTGGTTTCCGGCACGCACGAAGCCGGCGGCTTTCACCTCAATACGCCGGTCATCGATATTCGGGGCCATCGGCGCGGGCGGCGGCTCGATCGCCCGCGTCGAGGCCGGCCTGTTGCGGGTCGGGCCGGACAGCGCCGGCGCCGTTCCCGGCCCGGTCTGCTACGGCCGCGGCGGCAAGCTCGCCACTGTCACCGACGCCGATCTGGTGCTCGGCATTCTTTCACCCGACAATTTTCTCGGCGGCCGGATGAAGCTCGACGTCGCCGCGGGGACCGCGGCGATCCGCGAGCAGATCGCAACGCCGCTCGGCATGAGTGTCGAAGCGGCGGCGGCCGGCATCCGCCGGGTGGTCGATGGCCACATGGCCGACACCCTGCGCGAGGTCACGATCGGGCGGGGCCACGATCCGCGGGATTTCGTGTTGCTCGCTTATGGCGGCGCCGGACCTTTGCATTGCGTGGGTTACGGCGCCGAGCTTGGCGTGCCGCGCATCCTCATTCCGTCAACCAGCATGGCGCATTCGGCCTACGGCGCGCTCGCCTCCGACGTCCAACAATCCGCCGAGCGGTCGCTGGTCATGCGCGCCGGCGGCGGCGCCCGCGATCCTTGGGACGGGCTCGATTGTGACGCCATCAATGCCGTGCTCGCGGAGCTGGAAGAGCGTTGCCTCGCGGCGATGGAGCAATCCGGGTTTGCCCGCGCACAGTCCGAGCTCACCCGCAGTATCGACATGCGTTATCGGCGGCAGACCCACGATCTGATGGTGCCGGTGCCCGAGGGTCCGGTGACACCCGCGACCGCGCGCGAGCTCGTCGAGGCGTTCGAAGAATCCTATGAGGCGGTGTACGGCAAGGGTGCCGGTTTTCGCTTTGCCGGGATCGAACTGACGACGTTTCGTGTGGTCGCCGTCGGCCGCACCCGAAAACCATCGATCCGCAAACCGAGCGCCGCCACGGCGCCGAAATCGAAACCCCGCCGCATTTTCGAACCGGCGATGCTCACATGGGTGGAGGCCGAGGTCTTTCAATGGCTTGAAATGCCGGCCGGGTTTCGCGTGTCAGGGCCCGCCGTCGTCGAGCATCCCGAAACAACGGTCTATGTCGGGCCGGGTCAACATGCGCTCCTCGACAATGCCGGCAATCTTTCCATCGATCTCACCGAGTCCGTCCGATGAGTAAACCCCGCGACACAGCGATCGATCCGATCACCTTCGAAGTGATCCGTCACAAGCTCGAAGCCATCACCGAGGAACAGGCGATCACGCTCAAAAACGTGTCGGGGTCGCCCGTGGTGACCGAGGCGACCGATTTCAACGTCGGTATTTATCTCGCCGACGGCGCGATCGTGAATATGGGGCCGCAAGTGATATTCCACGCCGGCACCATGTCGACGGTGATTTACAGCATCATCGAGCATTTCAGCGAAAATCCCGGGATCGGCGAGGGGGACATGTTCATCCTCAACGACCCCTATCGCGGCGCCATTCACCAGCCCGACGTGTCGATCGTGATGCCGCTTTTTCACAACGGCAAGCGTATCGCTTGGACCGGCTCCTGCGCGCACGAGCTCGACACCGGCGGCATGACGTTCGGCAGTTGGGCGTTTGGCGCCACCGACGTGCAACAAGAAGCGATGCTGCTGCCCGGCGTGAAGCTCGTCGAGAAAGGCGTGCTGCGCCAAGACATTTGGCAAATGATCATGGGTATGACCCGGCTGCCGCATGTCGTCGGTCTCGACTTCAAGGCGATGATCGCGGCCAACAACGTGGCGGCGCGGCGGTTTCACCAGTTGATGCAGCGCTATGGCGCCGCGACGGTCGATCAGGTGATGCGGACCGAGATCGACGCCTCGGAAGCGTTGCTGCGCGAGCGTCTCAAACGCATTCCCGACGGCGTCTACCGCGCGCGCGATTTTCTCGATCACGACGGTCACGCCAACCGGCTTTATCAAATCGAGGTCGCCGCCATCAAACGCGGCGATACGCTGACGCTGGACATGGCAGGATCCTCGCCGCAGGCGCCGGGGTTCATCAATTGCACGCGCTCCGGCCTGCGGGGTGCCTTGTTCACCGGTCTCTTGCCGATCCTGGCGCCGGATATCCGCTGGAACGAAGGCGTGCTCAAGCCGGTGACGATCAAAGTGCCGGACGCCAATATCTGCAACGCACGCTGGCCGGCGCCGGTGTCGGGCGCCACGGTGTCGACGGCGTGGGTGGCGCAAAACGTCGCCGTCGCCGCCATGTCGCGCATGGTGGCCTGCGTGCCCGACCTGGTGCAGGAGGGCCAAGCCGTCACCAAGGGACAATTTTCGGTGCTGACGATGGCCGGGCCCGACCGCGACGGCAGTCCGTTCGGCATGTTGCTCATGGATGCGATGGCCGGCGGCGGCGGCGCGTATGTCGACCATGACGGCCTCGACGGGTCGGGCGACCACTCGATCCCGCGCCCGCGCATCGGCAATGTCGAATCCAACGAAGCGTCCGGGCCGTTTCTTTATCTGTTCCGCTCGTTCATTCCCGATACTGCGGGGGCCGGCACTATGCGCGGCGGCGTCACAATGGGACTCGCGGTCACGCCGCACGATACCGACGAGCTGCACGCGATGGTAGTCGGGCATGGCGTGCAGGTGCCGAACTCGGTGGGGCAATTCGGCGGCATGCCGGGAGCTTGCGCCTATCATCTGTTGCGCAAGCCGAACGGCGGCATCGCCGCATTGATCGAAGCCAATACGCATATGCACGACCTGTTGCATGCCGGCGGCGGCGTGCAGCACTTTGATTCCAAGCCAGGCCATTTTCCGCTGCACCGCGGCGATGTCTTGGCCTATTCGTTTCAAGGCGGCGGCGGCTATGGCGATCCGATCCGGCGCGATCCCGAGCGTGTCGCGCGGGACGTGAAGGACGGTTTCGTCACGGCGGATTGGGCGCGCGAGCTTTACGGCGTGGTGCTCCGCGATGGCGCGGTCGACGGCGAAGCAACGCGTGCACGCCGGCTGGAAATTCGGACCGAGCGTCTCGATGGACAATTGCCGAAGGTGGAGCCGCAGGAAAGCACCGGCATCGCCGCGGTCTGTCCTGGTATCGACAAAGGACGATTCCGTTGCATGTGCGGAAACGATCTAGGTCCAGCGCATGAAGATTGGAAAGCGCGTGTTCACCGGCGCACGGTGCCGCGGCAAGCATGTGGCCCTCATTTGACGCTGCATGCGGAATTAGAATTGCGGGAGTTCATTTGCCGCGAATGCGGAACGCTGCTCGAAGTCGAAGTGGCGCGCCATGGCGAGACGTCGTTGCAAACTATTCGCTTGGACGCCTAGGCAACTCCCGCGGCTTGCTAGCCGCCAGTAATATTCTCTTCCAACGAATCCGGATGCTGCAGCCGGGTGAACTCGATCGCAAAACCTTCCTCGAGATGGCGCACCACGCGCCCCTGCACGGTGCCCAACGTGACCAGCGCGCCGATCGCTGGCCGCTGATCGGTCGCGATGCCGGCGCCGGACTCCGATACGTCGATGATGCGGCAGGTGAGATTGACGCCGTTCGGCATGATCAGGCGGCCGACCGGATTGCGCGGCACGATACGGCCGTGGCGCCGGTCTTCCGGCAGGCTGAGGATGCTGCGATTGGCAAGCCAGGTGAGTTGCGCGGCGAGCTTGTCGCGTTTGCGCGCTGTCGCCGAAATCGTCATTGCAAAGCCGTTCGGGAACAGCCGCGCGACTTTGCCTTCCAGCCTGCCCAGATGATCAACATAAGCGATCACGCGATCGCCGGTGGCGCCGCTGACCGGGGCAATCACCGCGATGCCGCCTGGTGACATATTGATGACCTGGCAGGGAAACTCCCGGCGATCTGCGAGCATATAGCGGCCGAGCAGATTGACCTTCACCCGCTGATGGCGGCGGCGGTCCTGACTTAGTGCCAGTAAACTCGGATTTCGCTCAGCTAACGCCATGTTGTTGGTTCGCCCGTCTCAGCAATGAATAAGCCTAGGCGGGCGATGTTAATGGCGCGTTAGCCTCAGGAATTGGGGCGCTTCTGGCCGTAAGGTGGAAACGCAGGTCGTCAGGTTCGGCCGCCCTCGTAAACCACGAGGCGGCGTTGGCGCGGCGCCATAAAGCGCGGCATCAGCCGCGATTCCACCGGCGCGCCGATGTGACGGCGGCTGCCCAATGTTAGCGCGCCGATCGGAGTCGAGCCGAGCCATTGCGGGATTTTGATGGGGGCCAGGATACCGATGGTGCGCGCCAGGCTCGGCCGGGTTGCGTTGAGCGGTAGCAGCAAAAGCTCGAGCTCGATCGGGTCGCCATCGCCGTTCTGGGCCGTGACTCCCGCGACGGTGCCGACGCATTCTTGGTCGAGGATGGCGAGAAGATCTGAAACAACGGGCTGGCTCGCTGCGGCCCAGAGTCCGATGAAGGGCTCGCCCTTCAGCTCGCGGCCGAAAAGGGCGCATATCCGCGTGCCGGCGAGCCGAAACGGATGACCCGTGCGACTGTCCAGCGCCAGAATAAAGGCATCGCTGAGCGCATGGCGGATCGGGCCTGGCTCGATATCGGCGCGCTCCGGCGCCGGACGTGTGCCGCGCCGCTCCTGCCAATACGCATAGAGTTCTTGGCTCGCTGCGTGTTTCATGGACGCACGCTCCCTACAATCGCGCCGCAGCAGCACAGCTGTCCCTGATCGGGACAGCCATTGCCGCAAAAGGCTGCGTGGCGTGATACGGAGCAGGGCGCGTGCCGTGCATGGCTGCGGCGGCGGGTGGCGGGCGCTAAGGCGGAATTAAACTTAACAAAGCGTTGACGTTGGCTGTCCGGGCTCGGTTGCCTAGGGTAGGTTCACGAATGGTCTTTGCCTCGGATCTCTTCCGCGGCTTGTCAGCTAGAGGGAGGCGAGGGGATGTGACCGGCGCCGGCGATGCGAAAGCAGAGCATCGGTGTCGAGCGCAGAACCCCCGCGCAGGGTGCAAAAGGGAGGACCTAAACGTCCTCCCTTTTGTTTTGTGCGCCTTGTTTCGGGACTTTGTCGGCGCGCGAAGCTTGTTCTTGCCGCCGCACCGGATTATCTCGGCGCAACGCAGGTGCCGTGCCCCGTGACCGAACAGTCCGAGCCAAATCTTCCAGAACCCATTTTCAATGTGCCGTTCGTCGTTATCGCGACGGTGGCTGTCCTCGTGCTTGTGCATGTCGTGCGCATGGTCTTGCTGACCGACGAACAGGACATTTGGTTCATTCTCGCCTTTGCGTTCATCCCGGCCCGCTACAGCACCGATCCCGCCGTCGGCGGCGCATTCCCCGGCGGCTTCGGCGCCGATTTGTGGACCTTCTTCAGCTACGCCTTCCTCCATGCCGATCTTATGCATCTCGGTCTCAACCTGGCCTGGCTGGTGCCATTTGGGACCGCTCTGGCGCGCCGCTTCGGGGCGTGGCGCTATAGCGTTTTCATGCTGGTGATGGCGGCGATCGGCGCGCTGGCGCATCTCGTCAGTCATATTGGCGCGATCGAACCGATGATTGGCGCTTCGGCTGCAATCTCGGGCGCCATGGCGGCGGCCATGAGGTTTGTCTTTCAGCAAGGCGGCCCGCTCGCGGTGTTTCGCGGCGGCGGCGACGAGGCCTATCGGCTTCCCGCCGTGCCGCTGCGTGTTACGCTGCGCGATCCGAGATTTTTGTTGTTCGCCGCGGTCTGGCTCGGTCTGAACATGCTGTTCGGCTCCGGCACGATTTCATTCGGCGAGGCCGCAGGCCAGGAAATCGCCTGGCAGGCGCATGTGGGCGGTTTTTTCGCAGGTCTTTTTCTATTCAATGCCTTCGACCCGGTGGTCGCGCGCCCCGAAGAACCCGACGCGGCGCCGGGCGGCTAGCCGTTGCCGATGATACTGGGGCTATGCTGCGGTGCAGCGCATTTGCTGCCGATTTTCGTGGAACCGCGCGCCCCCTCGGAACATTGAGCCTATTACCTTCGCGATTTGCTGATCGCCGTCGACCGCGCAGTAAGAGCGTGAAGGACAGGGAGGCTACAATGACAGTCAGCATCATTCTTGCGCGCAAGGGCCGTGACGTCGTCAGCATTGCGCCTAATGCCAGCCTTGCGTCCGCCGTATCGCTCCTCACCGAAAAACACATCGGTGCGCTCGTGATCCTCGGCGCGGGAAATCGCATTGCCGGGATTCTCTCCGAACGCGACATTGTCCAAGCGCTCGCCGAACGCGGCGCGGCGGCGCTTGATGAGCCGGTGAGCCAAAGCATGACGCGTAAAGTCTCGACTTGCACTGAGAATGAGACCGTCGCTGGCATCATGGAGCGCATGACCGACGGCAAATTCCGCCACGTTCCCGTGGTCGATCAGAGTCAGCAGCTCGTCGGTATTGTCTCGATCGGAGACGTGGTCAAGCACCGCCTCGGCGAAATGGAACGCGATTCGGCGGCCATGCGCGATTACATTCTGACGGCGTAGCGGTCGCGGCAGATGACAAATGCGGGTCGGTGAGGTGGCGACAGCCACATTCCCCGGCCCCGGACTCGACGTTATGATGGGCGCCACACGATGGGTCCCAGCGGGAGGCACTCATGCGGCGATCGGCGATCCTGTCAGTTTTCCTCTTAGCGTTTTTGGCGCTCAGCTCCGCGGAATTAGCCGGTGCCGCGGCGGCCTCCGGGAAAATTCGCCTGGCGCAGACGTCAGCGGTCACGACCTGCATGATGTCATGCAATTCGCAGGCGGCGGCATGCCAATCCAACTGCCTCATGCCGGTCGCGGGTACGACCGGCAACGCCACGGCGAACACCTCGTGTCAGCTTGGTTGCTCGACGCAACAGATCGCATGTCAGACCACCTGCGCGCAACACTCGCCGTCGCAATGATCCGGTAGATCAGCTCAATTCAGCGATCGATTCCGTGATTGCGTCGAGGGCTTTTTCGGTGGCCGCTTGGCCGATGGCGATCGATTCCGCGGCGCGATGAAAATCGAGCCAGCCGATATGCCCGATACGCGGCGTGATATGCACGTCCGGCGGATCGCCGGCAAGCCGCATGCGCGTGAGGCGATCCTGCATGATGTTGAAGGATTCGATCATCACCGTAGAGAAGCCCGGCCGCGCATCGCCGGCGGCGATGTCGCGCCGGATCGCGCGTTCGGCGCCGAATATGCCGCGCAAGCGCGCGAAGCCGTGGCGCGGTTCGGGGACGGCGGGCAGCGTATCCCCTGCATCGGCGCCGTGGCTGGCAATGGTCGCGCCGCGGCCGAAACGATCGGCCTCCATATTCACGGCGATGACGATGCGGGCGCCGAACGCGCGCGCTGCCGAAACCGGCACCGGATTGACCAATGCGCCATCGGCCAGCCAGCGGCCGCCGAGATGCACCGGCGGAAAAATACCGGGCAAGGCGTAAGACGCACGCAACGCAAGCGCCAGCGAGCCGCGGGTCAGCCAGACCTCGTGGCCGGTGCCGATCTCGGTGGCGATGGCGGCAAATCGGATCGGCAAATCCTCGATCGCCGTGTCGCCGAGCGTCTCCTCCAACTGGTGTGCGAGCCGCCCGCCGCCGATCAAGCCGGAACCGCCGATCCGCACGTCGAGGTAGCCCATGATGCGGCGCCGCGTCAGCGAGCGCGCCCACTCCTCCAGCGCATCGAGCTGTTTGTTAGCGTAACAGCCGCCGACCAGAGCCCCCATCGATGTGCCGACGATGATATCGGGCACGATGCCGTGCGCCTGAAGCGCGCGCATCACGCCGATATGGGCGAAACCGCGTGCCGCGCCGCTGCCCAGCACAAGACCGATTGAAGATCCGCCGCGCTTGCCGCCGGCATGGTCTTTGGATGTCACGGCCTTCGGATCAACGTCACCGGTACTCACTTCATCCCCAGCATTTACACTCTTGTTCGATCCATGATTGGCCGCGGCCACGCCTGCAACAAGCCATGAGGCAGGATATGGTGAAAACGGCTGAGAGTCAGTAATGCAGGCCGGTTTCGCCGTTTCGACATGACAGGTGGCATGAAAACGCCGCGATTGCGAACGAGAAGACATGCGATGGCAGGGTCGGGATTGATGGTGTTTAGGCTCAGCTTGGCGGCTGCGGGGGCATTGGCGGCGATCCTCTGCGTGCCGGGCCAAGCTTTCGCGCAATCGCGTAGCCTGGTGTCGCCGCAATCGGCGGCAAGCACGCCGCTCGGCCAAGGCGCCGGATCGCCTGGAGCGAGTCTCCTTAATCCGACGCCTTTGGCGCCTTCAGCCGTGCCACCGGTCGCGCAAGCCGGCCCGGTCGTTCCGGCCGGGCGCGTGGCGCTCGCGGTCACCGCGCGGTATGGCCACGATGCGCCTCCGATCAATGCCGGGCTTATCTGGCGCGTCTATGCGGCGAAGCCAGACGCAAGCGGCATGTTTCACCTGATCAAGGAAGACCGCACCGCGGCGCCGACATTCGTGCTGCCGCCCGGCAGTTATGTGGTGCATGCGACGCTCGGGCTGGCCAGCGCCGCCAAGGCCGTCCAGTTGCGCGCCGAGACGGTCCGAGAAGTGCTCGACATTCCCGCCGGCGGCGTGCGGCTCGAGGGCCGCGTCGGCGACGTGCGCATCCCGGCCGGGCAGATCGCGTTCGATATCTATACCGGCAGTCAGTTCGATGCGACGCAGCGGCGGCCGGTCGCGCAAAATGTGATGACGGGCGACGTCGTGCTCTTACCCGAAGGCACCTATAACATCGTTTCGAATTACGGCGAAGGCAATTCCGTGGTGCGCTCCGATGTGCACGTCGATGCGGCCAAGCTCACCGACATCGTGGTGACGCACCGCGCCGCGGTGATTACGCTCAAGCTTGTCAACAATTCCGGCGGCGAGGCCCTCGCCAATACGCAATGGACGGTGTTGACGCCGGGCGGCGACGTCATCAAGGAATCGATCGGCGCATTTCCACGCATCGTGCTCGCCGAAGGCGACTACCACATCATCGCGCGCAACGAAGGCCGGACCTTTCAGCGCGACTTCAAGGTCATCACCGGCGTCGACGGCGAGGTCGAGGTCTTGGCGCGGTAGGGGCTTTGCCGGGGCGGCCGTCACGCCGCCTTCTTGATCCGCGCCACGTCAGGCGGCACCGCTTCCTGCGCCAGCGCTGACAATGCGGCGTCGAGCGGCATTACCTGTTGGCCCTCGCTGCCGAGACGGCGGATCGAGACGGTGCGCTCGGCGGCTTCCTTCTTGCCGACGACGAGCAGCGCCGGGACTTTCGCCAGCGAATGCTCGCGAACCTTGTAATTGATCTTTTCGTTGCGCAGATCGCCGTCGACACGCAGGCCAGCGCGGCGCGCCGCCGCGATTGCTTCGTGCGCGTAATCGTCGGCGTCCGAGGTGATGGTGGCGACCACCGCCTGCAACGGCGACAGCCACAGCGGCAGATGTCCCGCATAATGCTCGAGCATGATGCCGGTGAAGCGCTCGAGCGAACCGAACATCGCGCGGTGCAGCATGACCGGCGTGATCTTGTTGGAATGCTCGTCGATATAGAAGGCGCCGAGCCGTCCCGGCATGTTGAGGTCGACCTGCACAGTGCCGCATTGCCAATCCCGGCCGATAGCGTCGCGCAGCACATATTCGAGCTTGGGACCGTAGAACGCACCTTCGCCCTTGTTCAGCGACCACGGGCGGTTTGAGGCTTCAAGCGCCGTCATCAGCGCGGATTCGGCTTTGTCCCACACGGCATCGTCGCCGATGCGTTTGTCCGGCCGGTCGGAGAATTTGATCCGCACGTCGTCGAAGCCGAAATCCTGATAGATCGACAAGATCAGATCGTTGACCTTGATGACTTCCTCGGCGATTTGCTGCTCGGTGACGAAGATATGCGCGTCGTCTTGGGTGAAAGCGCGCACCCGCATCAGCCCGTGCAGCGCGCCCGACGGCTCGAAGCGATGCACCTTGCCGAATTCAGCGATCTTGAACGGCAGATCACGATAGGATTTCAGGCCGTTCTTGAAAATCTGGATGTGGCCGGGGCAATTCATCGGCTTGATGACGAAGGTGCGCTCATCTTCCTCGCGCGGCTCCACGAGGAACATACCCTCGCGGAATGTCGCCATATGGCCGGACGCCACCCATAGCGAGGAATCGATAAGCTGCGGCGCGTTGACTTCGACATAACCGGCGTCGGTCTGGCGCCTACGGATATAGTTTTCAAGCGTCTGGAACAGCGTCCAGCCTTTGGGATGCCAGAACACCGAGCCGGGCGCTTCTTCCTGGAAATGAAACAGATCCATCTCGCGGCCGAGCTTGCGGTGGTCGCGTTTTTCGGCCTCCTCGATCTGCTTCAAATAGGCGTCGAGCTCTTCCTGCTTGTTGAAAGCGGTGCCGTAGATGCGCGACAGCATTTCGCGGTTTGAATCGCCGCGCCAATAGGCGCCGGCGACTTTCATGAGCTTGAACGCATTGCCGATCTTGCCGGTCGACGTCATGTGCGGGCCGCGGCACAGATCGAACCAGTCGCCCTGCTTGTAGATTTTGATCTGCTGATCCGCCGGAATGGCGTCGACCAGCTCGACCTTGAACAGCTCGCCTTTGTCTCGGAAGACTCGCTTGGCCTCGTCGCGCGACCAGACTTCCTTGGTGAAGGGTTTGTCGCGCGCGATGATCTCGCGCATCTTCTTTTCGATCGCGGCAAAATCCTCCGGCGTGAACGGTTCGTTGCGGAAGAAATCGTAATAGAAGCCGTTCTCGATCACCGGCCCTATGGTGACTTGGGTGCCGGGCCACAGTGACTGCACCGCTTCGGCCAGCACATGCGCCGCGTCATGACGGATGAGTTCGAGAGCGCGCGGATCGTCACGGGTGAGAAACTCGATCTTGGCGTCGCGTTCGATCGGGTCGGACAGATCGGCGACCGCGCCGTCGAGCGCCATCGCCACCGTGCGCTTGGCGAGCGACGGCGAAATGCCCTTGGCGATATCGAGGCCGGTGGTGCCGTGGGGATAGTCCCGACGCGCGCCGTCGGGAAAGGTCAGCGCGACCATATTCGTCTCCTCTGGGCTCACTCCTGCGAACGAGCGCAGGTAAGCCTCACTGTGACGCCGGATCGTGATTCGTCCCGCGCCAGCGTCCGTAGCGCCACGGCATATACCAGCGCGATTTTTGCGGCAATGATTTGGGCACGAAATCTAGCCCCGATGTGCCCCATGGCTGGCAGCGCAACAGCCGCGCCAGTGTCATCCATGAGCCGGCCCATAGTCCGAAACGGTCAAGCGCCTGATCGGCATAATCGGAGCAAGTCGGCAAATGCCGGCACTCAAAGCCCACAAGCGGCGAGAGCGTATGGCGATAAAGCTGCACCATGCCACGACCCGCGAGGCGCGGAGCGTGGCGGCAACATTCGCCGATCGGTGACAATTTACTCCGCCGCCGCTTTGGCGCCGCGCTTCGCTTCGATCTGGCCGATGGCGTCGACCACGGCGTCGAAAGTGAGCAGCGTCGACGCGTGACGCGCCTTGTAGTCGCGCACCGGCTCCAGCACCGCGATGTCGCTCCATTTGCCGTTTGCGGGTGGCGCGCCATTCTCCTTGAGCATTTTGCGAACGCCTTCGCGCAACGCACGCAGCTCCGCCGCATTCGAGCCGACGATATGTTGCGCCATGATCGAGGACGACGCCTGGCCGAGCGCACAGGCTTTCACTTCGTGGGCGAAGTCGGTGACTTTGTCGCCGTCCATCTTCAGGTCGATGGTAACCGTCGAGCCGCACAGCCGCGATATGGCGGTCGCCGAGGCGTCCGGATCGGCCAGCCGGCCGATCCGCGGGATGGTGCCCGCGAGCTCGATAATGCGCTTGTTATAGACCTCGTTGAGCATGGGAATTTCGAGGATTTACCCCAACTAACCAGGGTTTATTGTCTCTCCCTGACAATCCACTATATAGGCGTACCGCAGTGGATTTTGAAGTTCCGGCTTTTGGCCGGCGATTGGGAGATGGAATGGACGCCGCCAGCAAGCCGACCATCGTTAAATCGGCTGACATCAAGTCGGCTGATATCAAGGCTTGGCCCCGCGGCCCCATTTCGGACCACGTCCGCAATGCGCCAACGCCGGTCGAGAACAGGCCCTCGCGCGAGGAAGCCGAAGCAGCCGTCCGGCAGCTGATCGCCTATGTCGGTGACAATCCGAGCCGCGAAGGCCTGGTCGGCACGCCGAAGCGCGTGATCGCCGCGCTCGACGAGCTTTACGCCGGCTATGGCGAAATTCCCGCCGATGCGCTGGTGCGCACATTTGGCGAGACCGAGCCCTATGACGATTTCGTGCTGATCCGCGACATCGGCTTCACGTCGCATTGCGAGCACCACATGATGCCGTTCTACGGCAAAGCGCATGTGGCGTACCGGCCGGTCGAGCGCGTGGTCGGGCTGTCGAAGCTTGCCCGCCTGGTCGATGTGTATGCGCAGCGCCTGCAAACCCAGGAACACCTGACCTCGCAGATCGCGACCGCCATCGACGAGGTGCTCAAGCCGCGCGGCGTCGCGGTGCTGATCGAGGCCGAACACACCTGCATGTCGATTCGCGGCGTCACCAAGCCGGGCGCCTCGACCGTGACCACGCGTTTTCTCGGTACGTTCCGCGACTCGACGGACGACCAGATGCGCTTTGTGACGCTCGCGCGCGGCCCGACCAATGCCTGATCATGTCCGACACACCGCGCTTTGCATCGCCTGGAACGGCCGCCGATCTCGAAGAGGGATTGGCGCTGATGCCGAAGTTCGATGCCGATGGGCTCGTCACGGCCGTCGCCACTGACGCAACCTCAGGCGATGTGCTGATGGTCGCGCATATGGATGCGCAGGCGCTGGCCAAAACCATCGCCACCGGCGAAGCCTGGTATTACAGCCGCTCGCGCCGCGCGCTGTGGAGAAAAGGCGAAACCTCCGGTCACACCCAGCGCGTCGTCGAGATGCGCATCGATTGCGATCAGGACGCGGTGTGGATCAAGGTCGAGCAGGTTGCCGGCGCGTGTCACACCGGGCGGCGCTCGTGCTTTTACCGGGCGGTGCCGCTCGGCAATGCTGGGGCCGCGACGCTTGAGTTTCGGGATGAGCGCGTGTTTGATCCGAAAGCGGCGTACCGGGCCAAAACCTAGTCATCCTTTGGCCGCCGCGCGCGCCAGCAATTGCTCGGCGCGGGTGAGGTGAGGGCGGTCGTACATGAGGCCGCCGATGCCGACCACGCCCGCGCCCGGCTCAGCCGCGAAGGCGGCGACGACGGCGCGCGCATGCGCGATGGCCTTGGCCGACGGCGTGAACACCTCGTTGATGACCGGCACTTGCACGGGATGGATCGCCATTTTGCCGAGGAAGCCGTCGCGGCAGGCCTCGTTGCATTCATGGCGAAAACCTTCGCTGTTGCGGAAATCGACGTAGACGGTGTCGATGGCCGGCACCCGCGCGGCGGCGGCGCCGGCGAGACAAAGCGACCGAGCCAACCGGTACGGATCGAGCCAGCCGCCTTGCGCATCGCGGTTGGCCTGCGCGCCGAGCTCGGCGGAAAGGTCTTCGGCGCCCCAGGTCAGGCCAAGCAGGCGCGCGCTGGCGCCGGCAAAAGTGCCGGCGACGAACAAAGCCGCCGCGGTTTCGGTGGCGATCGGTAGGATTTTGATGTGGCCGTCAGGCAAGCCGTTTTGCGCCTCGCGCACCGCGAGCTTGGCATCCGCATGAATGATTGAAGCGCCGCCTTCCGCCTTCGGCAGCATGATGGCGTCCGGTTTTGCCGCCGCGACGGCGTCGAGATCGGCGTCGGTGAGGCCGGTCAGCAAGCCGTTCACGCGGACCATCATGTACGGCCGCGCCGCGCTTGCCATAACGTCCTTGAGAAATGCCGCGGCGCTATGCCGTGCGCGCGCCTTGCCATCCGGCGCAATCGAATCTTCGAGATCGACGATGAGCGCGTCGGCGCCGCTCGTCATCGCCTTGTCGAGCTTTTTGGCGCTGTCGGCCGGGACGAAAAGGAGCGAACGCATCGGTCGCTACGGTGCGGTCACTTCGGCCGCATCCGCATAAATGCCTGGCGGCGGCATTCGGCGACGAGCTTGTTGTCCTGGTTATAGGCGCGGTGATGGAATTCGACGATGCCGGCGCCGGGCCGCGATTTCGACTCGCGCTTGCCCAACACTTCTGTGGTGCAATGCACGGTGTCGCCTTCGAACAGCGGGTGCGGGAATTTCACATCGTTCATGCCGAGATTCGCAATCGTGGTGCCGACCGTCATGTCGGATACTTGAATGCCGATCATCAGGCCGAGCGTGAACAGCGAATTCATCAACGGCTGGCCCCATTCGGTCTCCTGCTCGCAGAAGTGCCGGTCGATGTGGAGCGGCTGCGGATTGAGCGTCATGTTGGAGAACAGCATGTTGTCCATCTGGGTGACGGTGCGGGTATAGCGATGCTCGACGGTTTCGCCGACCACGAAATCCTCGAAATAAAGCCCGCCGCGCTTGTGCCGAACGGCCGTCTCGCTCGCCATTTTCGCCTCCTGCGCCTGTTAAGGCGACGTTTACCATAATCGTTAATGATCGCTAACGCTCAAGAAGCCGGTGGGAGCCGGCAAGGGAGCAAACCACAGATGCTGGTCGATTCCAGCAATTTCACCGGTTCGACGGTGACCGGCGCTATTCGCCAGGCGGCACAAGCCACCGGGACGAGTTTTCAATACCTTTTGGCGACGGCCCAGGTCGAGTCGGGGCTCAACCCGCAGGCCGGCGCTCCGACTTCATCGGCGCGTGGCCTGTTTCAATTTGTCGAGCAGACCTGGCTCGGCACCATGAAACAGTCCGGCGCGGCTTTAGGCTACGGCCAATATGCCGATGCGATCACCAAGACCGCGTCTGGCCGCTATGAGGTGAGCGACCCGGCGATGCGCAGCGCCATCTTAAAACTGCGGACCGACCCGACAGCGAACGCGGTGATGGCGGGCGCCTTCACGCAGGCCAATGCGGCGCTGCTGTCGCAAAAACTCGGCCGTGCGCCCAGCGAAGGCGAGCTTTACATCGCCCATTTTCTCGGCGCCGGTGGCGCCGCGCACCTGATCTCGGCGGCGGCGGAAAATCCGAGCGGCAGCGCCGCGAGCTATTTTCCCAATGCTGCACAGGCCAATCCTTCGATCTTCTACGATCGCACGACCGGCACGGCGCGCAGCCTCGCCCAAGTGCGCAACGTTCTGACCGCGCGCTATGACGTTGCCGCGCGCATGCCGAGGGAAACGATCAGCACCGCGGCGGCCGACACCGCGCCAAGCGCTGAATCGGTTCTTCGTAACACCCCAATTGCGGCGAGCGTGCCGACCATTCCAGTCACGCGAGGCGCCAAAAGTCCGGCTCCTGTCCCCGTCGCCATGGCTCCCGATACGGCCGGCATGACCAGCGCCTTTGCCGAAGCCGCGCCCAAGCGGGTGCAACAAGAGAATCAGATTTTTCACGGCCTGTTTGCCGATCCCGGCCGCAGTGGGCCGGTTGCCGAGGTCGTAAGCCAGCTTTGGGGCGTGTCCAACGCCGCCCCGCTTGGCGCATCGGGCGCGATGCACGATCTCTTCAAGGACGACGAGGAGGGCGGCTGATGATCGTCCGCGATTTCCTTCAGTGGGTGCGCAACGCTCCGGCCAGCGAACGGGCCGAAGCCACCAGCGCCTTGGCGCGGGCCTATCTTTACTCCGACTTGTCGCCGGACGATCTCGGCGCCGCCGAAGGCGCGATGCTGATGCAGCTCGACGATCCGTCGCCGCTCGTCCGGCGCGCACTTGCCGATGCGCTTGCCGCAAGCCCGAGCGCGCCGCCGGCTATCGTGATTGCGCTCGCCGCCGACCAGCCGCAGATTGCGGCTCCGGTTTATGCCTTGTCGCCGCTCTTTGTCGACGCCGATCTGGTCGACGCGGTCGCGACCGGAACGCCTGCCGTCCAGGCGGCGATCGCCAGCCGCTCGGTGCTGCCGCGTTCGGTCGCAGCCGCCATCGCCGAAGTCGGCACCGCCGAATCCTGCTTGGTGCTTGTTGAAAATCGCGAAACGGATATCGCGCCGTTTTCGCTCAATCGCGTCGTCGAGCGTTTCGGTCATCTCGCCGCGATCCGCGAATCGCTCTTGGCGCGCGACGATATCCCGGCCGAGACCCGGCAAATCCTGGTCATCAAATTATCCGAAGCGCTTGCCGGATTTGTCACCGGGCGCGCCTGGCTAGACGCCGATCGGGCCGATCGCATTACGCAGGAGGCTTGCGAGAAAGCGACTGTCACGATTGCCGCGGATACGCCGGGGAGCGAGTTGCGTCCGCTGATCCGTCATTTGCGGGCCAGCGGGCAACTCACCGCGGGGCTCATTCTGCGTTCGCTGTTGTCGGGCAATATCGCGCTATTCGAGGAGGCGCTGGCGGAACTGACCGATTTGCCGATCGCGCGCATCTCCGGCCTGATTCATGATCGCGGCAGCGTGGGCTTGCGGGCTTTGTTCGCCAAGGCGCGATTGCCGGCGTCGACCTATCCCGCCTTTAAGGAAGCCATCGAGGCGATGCGCGAGGGCTTCACATACGAGGCAGGCGGCGCGGTGCGGCTCAAGCGCCGCATGGTCGAGCGCGTGCTGACGCGCTGCGAAGACGCCGACCTCGGAGAGCTTGCGCCATTGCTTACGCTGTTGCGCCGGTTTGCCACCGAGGCGGCACGCGAAGAGGCGAGGCTGTTCTGCCAGGAGCTTGTCGCAGCCGATTTCGGGGCTGCGGACCAGTCGGTCGCGGCCTAGCCGACGCGCTCGCTATTGCGCCCCGGTATCGGCCGGTGCGATCGACGGCGAGAATATGTTCTCGAGATAATCCGGCCGGAAGCTGTTTTCCCGTTTGAGAAATTCGTCGGTGACGTCGCGCAGGCCCCTGGTCAGCGCGATCGAAACCTTGGCGACATCGGGCCGGGCATGTTCGCGAATGATCGCGCGCACGGCGTCGACGTGCTGATCGACGAGCTCGAGCGGAATGCGCGCGGAGTCCGGCGTGTGCTCAAGAAGCCGGCACAGGCTTTCGGCAACGCCGGCGACCTCCGGAAAACCGAACGTCGCCGCTTCGCCCTTGATATCGTGGATGGCGCGGAACAGCGCGTCATGGGTTGTTTCGTTAAAGCCGAGTTGGCAGACATCCTGACGCGCGGTTTCCAGGCGCTGGGATTCGGATTGCATCCAGCTGAAGAACTCCGACGAAAGCTGGGCTAACGCCGCTTCGGCCCGCGCGACCGGATCGTCATCGCCGTCGCCGGGCCCAATCACTTTGCGCAGCTCATTAGGCGGCGTGATCACTTCGTGATCGGCGAAAGTTGTGACCGACGGCGTATCGTCTTTACGGGGCGGCATCGCAGCTCATGCTCCTATCGGTCAGACTAAGACCTTGGCCTTATCGAGTAAGGGCTGTTGACGCGTGACCTCAGCCTTGCCGCCCTTGCGCCGTTCCGGGCCGACATAGTTCGGGTTGACGTTGCGGCGCCGATCGGGTCCGAAATACGTCTTGCTCTTGATGAACGGCCGTGGATTGGCGACGACATTGAGAATGCGTTCATAGAGCGCCTTGGCGGAAATCGGCTTGGCGAGAAACTCGGTGACCCCGGCGTCCCGCGCGCTCATGACCCGCTTCTTCTCGGAATGGCCGGTGAGCATGATGATCGGCACGTAAGGATTGGAATTGGCGCCGGGCTGCCGGATCATCTGCGTCAATTCCAGGCCGTCGAAAATCGGCATCACCCAGTCGGCAAGGATGATGTCGGGCACGTAATGGGTGAATGCTTCGAGGCCGGCGGCGCCGTCCTCGGCCTCGTAGACTTCGCGGGTGCCGAAGCCATGCAGCAGCGTGCGCAAAATGCGCCGCATATGCGCATTGTCGTCGATGACCAGAAAGCGCAGGCGGTTGAAGTCGATGCGGACCATGCGGCCTCCCGCGCGGCGGCCGCCGAGACGCCCGGTCCGCGCAAGCGTGAATCGTAAAGAATCGTCGTTAATGCGTAGTTAAGCATTGTGCGAAGCGGGGGAGGGTATTCCGGTCAATAGCCGAATTGTTCGCCCAGAATCCGCTCATCCAGACTATGGCCGGGGTCGAACAGCATGTGCATGGAGGTGTCGTGGTCCATGCCGATTTCGACCGCGCGGACCGAGCGCACTTCGTCGTGGTCGGCCACCGCAGCTACGGGCCGCTTGCCGGCTTCGAGCACTTCGATGGTCACGCGGGCGCGATCCGGCAATAGGGCGCCGTGCCAGCGCCGCGGCCGGAATGGGCTGATCGGGGTTAGCGCCATGAGCGGCGCGCCGATCGGAATAATCGGCCCCTGCGCGGAGAGATTGTACGCCGTCGACCCGGCCGGCGTCGCTAGCATGACGCCATCGGCGACGAGTTCGGCGAGACGTTCCTTGCCGTCGATCAAGATGCGTAGCCGCGCCGCCTGATAGGTCTGGCGGAACAGCGATACTTCGTTGATGGCGCGATGGCGGTGG
>Ga0181537_10001502_pt1 | contig 21427 bp, 19 predicted proteins | sample PEATcosm2014_Bin_39_FD_119765 | JGI IMG/M metagenome (GOLD analysis project Ga0181537, IMG submission 119765) | Peatland microbial communities from MTU Mesocosm Facility, Houghton, MI, USA - PEATcosm2014_Bin23_10_metaG | ecosystem: Environmental > Terrestrial > Soil > Wetlands > Peat | place... | reverse complement strand
CGCCAGAAACTGGGCCTTATCGTGTACCGGCACGCTCACCACGTGCGCCCCCGCAATTACCGGCCCGTAAATGTGAATGGGATAGCTCGGGTTCGGCACCAGCACTGTGTCCCGCGAGTCCAGAATCGCCAGGCAAAGGTGCGCAATCCCCTCCTTCGACCCGATGGTGACAATGGCCTCGGTATCCGGGTCCAGATCCACGTCGTAGCGCGTCTTGTACCAGTTGCAGATCGCCTTGCGCAGCCGTGGAATCCCTCGCGAAACCGAGTAGCGATGCGTCGCCGGCTTCTGCGCCGCCTCCACAAGCTTGTCCACAATATGTTTCGGCGTAGCCCCGTCCGGGTTGCCCATGCCAAAATCGATCACATCTTCGCCGCGGTGCCGCGCCGAACGCTTCATCGTGTCGGTGATATTGAAAACATAAGGAGGTAAACGCTGTATACGACTGAACTCTTCCATGGTGTCTCCATTATCAACCGCGCGCGAGCAGTGGAAAGTGAAATAGGATCGGGAATCAGGAACAGAAGGACCTCATTCGGAACTGGATGTTGGGATTTGGGATGAGAAATGCAGTTATCTAGGCGGCCGGGGCCGCCGCAGCACGGGGAGCGCTCGCGCCGAATGAACGCGAAGTGACAAGCGCCCGAAGAGTGGTTGCAGGCTGCATAGGAGAATTATAGCGTAGCCGGCGCGCCATTGCGCACGGGGCGAGCCAGGGTAGTTCGCCGGGTGCGCAAGGTCAACTGCCTACCGTCAGCACCACCCTGAACCGTGCCTTCCCGCTCATCATGCGATCGAACGCCTCCGCCGTCCGTTCCAGCGGATAAGTCTCGATCATCGGCTTCACGCCTGCGAGCGCGCTGAAGTTCAGCGTGTCTTCCGAATCCATCCCTGTCCCCGACGCCCACCCGGCAACCGATCTGTTCCCCATAATCAGCGGAAGAACGTTCAGTTCGATCGGCTTCTCCGGCACTCCCACAACGATCAGCTTTCCATTCGGTCCCAGTCCACCTACCGCCTGCTGCAGGCTCTCCGCATTCGTCAACGTGGAAAGAATCACCGACGCCCCGCCCAGCTTCTGCAACTCGGCGGCAAAATCCTGGATGGTGCTGTCGATGTAGGTGTGCGCGCCCAGTTGCCGGGCCAGCGGAGCCTTGTCCGCGCCGCGCGCAATCGCCACGGTCCGGTAGCCGCTCCTGGCGGCAAACTGCACACCAAGGTGACCCAGCCCGCCAATGCCCAGAATTGCCACCAGGTCGCCCGGCTTCGCTCCGCTGTGCCGCAGGCTGTTGTAAGTGGTCACGCCCGCGCACATAAGCGGCGCAGCGTCCACGTCCGACAAATCGTCCGGAACAAGGGCCAGCGCATTCGCCGGAGCGATCACATAATCCGCATACCCACCATCGAATGAAATGCCGGAAATCTGCTGATTCTCGCAAAGAATAAAATCCCCGCGCCGGCAGGGCGGGCAGTAGTTGCAGTGCCCGCCATGCCATCCCAGCCCCACGCGCTGGCCCGGCTTGAACAGCGGCACATCCGCTCCAACTTCATCCACGACCCCGGCCACTTCGTGCCCCGGAACCCGCGGATACGCAATCCCCGGAAACAGGCCAAACTTGGTGATCGAATCGCTGTGGCAAACCCCGCAGGCCTGCACGCGGATACGCACCTGTCCCGGCCCCGGCTCGGGAAATTCACGTTGAACCAATTCGAATTCTCCACCAGCGGTGGGAACCCGCACGGCACGGCCAGTAACTGTAGGCATGAACGGAGTCCTTTCCTTGCGGTTTGGATGATAAACCAAACGGCTGGATGCATGAACAGATGAAGAACGCTCTCATTTCCTCCCGTGAAACCCAGCCACACCCCAAAACTCTATACTTGTTCTTGCCATGCAAGAATTTCTGCCAGTAGACCAGCAGCTCGACCTGCTCGAAAAAGGCGCCGCCGAAATCATCCGCGTCAGCGATCTGCGCGAGCGCCTCGAAGACAGCCGCAAAACCGGCCGCCCGCTCCGCGTCAAAGCAGGCTTCGATCCCACCGCGCCCGACCTGCATCTCGGCCACACCGTGCTGTTGAGAAAGCTCAGGCACTTTCAGCAGCTAGGGCATACCGTGATCTTTCTGGTGGGCGATTTCACTTCGCTAATCGGCGACCCGTCGGGGAAAAACGTCACCCGCAAGGCCTTGAGCCGGGAGCAGATTGACGAATACGCCAAGACCTACCAGGAGCAGGTCTTCAAAGTCTTAGACCCGGCTGTCACCGAGGTTCGCTACAACTCCGAGTGGCTCGGCAAGCTCGGCTACGAAGCCACCATCCGCCTCGCGTCCCACTTCACCGTTTCTCAAATGTTGGAGCGCGACGAGTTCCACAAGCGCTTCCAGGCCGAGCAGCCCATCAGCCTTCACGAGTTGCTCTATCCCCTCATGCAGGCCTACGATTCCGTCGCCCTGGAGTGCGACGTCGAGCTCGGTGGCACAGACCAGCGCTTCAACCTCGGCGCCGGCCGCGAACTACAGCGCCACTACGGCCAGAAGCCCCAGATCGTCCTCATGACGCCAATCATCGAGGGGCTGGATGGCGTGCAGAAGATGTCGAAGTCCCTGGGCAATGCGATCGGCATCAACGAGCCGCCCGCGGAAATGTACGGCAAACTCATGTCCATCAGCGACGCCCTGATGTGGAAGTACTATGTCTTCCTCACCGACCTCCGCCAGTCGGAAGTTGACGCGCTGCAAGCCGAAGTTTCCGCCGGGACGCTTCATCCCATGGAAGCCAAGAAGCGCCTTGCCCGCATCATCACCGCCGGTTTCCACAGCGAAGATGCAGCCCAGGCTGCCGATGAAAATTGGGCACGAATGTTTCAGCAGAAAGAAGCTGCGGAAGACCTGGAGGAGGTCGCTGTCGCCTATGCCGAAATAGCCGGTCCTGAGCCGAACCAGATTCGATTACCCAAGCTTCTGGTGCATCTCGGTCTTGCCGCTTCCGGTGCCGAAGCTAGCCGCAAGATCGCGGAAAACGCCGTTAAGCTCGATGGTGAAGCCGCCGGCGGCTCGCTGATCTCGCTTCCCGCGCTCCCTTCCCGACTCGTCGTACGTCTCGGCAAGCGCGCAAAAATCGCCGTCATTGCCTGACAGCGGCGTCTTGCGCTCTGGCGCGCCGTCAGCTCATCCGCCCAGCGAGAATACAACACTCACCGTGGTTTCCACTTCCACCGGATCGTTATTAAGTTTGTATGGCTTGTAGCGCCAGTTGCGCACTGCATCCACGGCTGATTGCCGCAGCATCTCCGGTCCACTCACAACGCGAAGACCTTCCACCGTCCCGTTTTTCGAGATGGTCGCCTGCAGCACCACTGTCCCAGCCACTCGGGCCGTTTTCGCAATGGGAGGATACACGGGCGTCGTTCTCTGGACGAGCATCCCCTGTGCCACGCCGGACGAGATCGCAACAAACTTGGGGGTCGCAATCTTCACTTTTGGACCAGACTGCCCGCCAAATACCGTGCCGACCCCGGCGCCCGAACTGCCGCCCAGGCCTTCGAGGCCTCCTTGGGTAAAGCTCGCAGGGGGTGGCGCCGCGTCCCTCGGGGGAGACTTGATGTCACTTGATATCCGTGAAGGCGCGTTCAATTGGCTGTTCATCATATCCGGCTGCACAGTCGGCGTCTGTTCTGTGGGCGCAGTTGTCGCTGGCGTCGCTGCTGTTGTCTGCAACGGCATCGCCGGCGTTGGCTTCGATTGCGTCTCCGTCGGAGTCGACGATGGCGGAGCATTCGGCGTATAACTCACCAACGGCTGCCTCACACTCACTTCCGCCGCCTTCGCTGGCGCCTTGCGGAGCATCATCGGAATCACGACGGCCAGAATCAGGACAACCAAAACAACCGGCCCGATGACCAACATCATCGTCGGCTTTTTGCGCTTGCCCTGCTCTTTCGCCTCCGGCTCAGCCTTTGCCGCATTCTGCTTATAAGACGAAACAACTGTCTCCGGTTTCGCTTGTGCGGGTACCGGTTGTCGCGTGGATTTCGTCTCCTGCGCCCGGTCCGGCGCGGGCATTACGGTCAGTGTCGCTGTCGCTGCGCGCCCACCAGCGGTGTCCAGCCCTTTATTGGCCGAAGGTAAAACAGCGGCTGCCGACGCCGCCGGCTCTTCATTGTCAGCATCGAATGTGTCATCGAAGCTGTCAAAGTCGTCAGGCAGGGTCGCGGGAGGTTCCCCACTATCCCATGCGTCGAAATTGTCCGGAAGCGTTGCTGGGATCGATTCCTCTAGTTTTGCTTGAGGTGCCATTGGCCATCCGTTCCTTTCACGTACGTTGCGCCTTTATAGGTGCGCGTTTCCGGTTCTATTGTCCGGTTGTTTGTGCTGCCCGTCTGTAACACTTGTGTGTTGGTATCCCCGCGGTCGTTTCGGTTCGAGTTGTCAGGCCCCGGAAACCGCGCTCCCCCGGAAAGTGCTGCTTCATCAAGAAGAGAGTTGTTCTGAATCCGGCGCATCGGTCCCGCCACCGCCCGGTTGACCTGAAGAAGCCGGGATATATCATCCACATCGGATTCCACCGGTGTCCGCGTGAGCGCATCGAAGTGTGGCAATGCGGTTACCACGAGCGGTACACTGGCACGCGCCGTGTCGTAGTTCGCCGTGTCCTCGGGAGTGAACATCGCTTCAAGCGTTTGTGTCCCCGTGGTCAGGACAGTGCCCTTGGCTGGTGTGAAGCTAAATGCACCGGGAACCGAAGCCGTGGCATTGAATTCCGCGTCGCTGAGCGCGGTGCCGTAGGAGATTGGAGCCGGCGTGGTCCATGTAATCACCGGCTTCGCCTTCGTCACCGTGAGCTTGACTGTGGCCTGCGCCGATGTGTACTTCGAGCCTTCGTTCGGAGTGAATTCGACCGAAAGCGTCTGAATCCCAGCGCTTGGCACATGGCCCGCGGCCGGAGCATATTCAAAGGTTCCCCCCACGGATGCCGTCGCATTCAGCTCGACTTCGCTGAGCGACGTGCCGCAGGGAATTGCAGAGGGCGTCGGCCATGTGATGGCAGGTGTTGCTTTCTTCACGACCAGAGGCACTGAAGCCTCCGATGCCGGAAAGTTGGTATCCGTCGGAGTAAACACCACAGAAAGTGTGTGCGATCCCGGCGTCAGCACCTCGCCAGCCGATGGCGTGTAGCCAAATGTTCCCGGCTCCGATGCCGTCGCATTCAGTTCCGCATCGCCGAGTGGGGTGCCATAGGTGATTTCCGCGGGCGCCGGCCATGTGATCGTGGTTGGCGCTCCTTTGGTAACCGAGAGTTGCACAGTTGTGGTTACCGTTGCGTAGTCAACAATGTCGGCAGGTGTGAACGTCACTGAAAGCGTCTGTTCGCCTGCCTGCAGCACTTCGTCTTTGGCGGGAGAGTAGGTGAAGGTTCCCGGAACCGAAGCCGTCGCATTCAATTCACTTTCGCTCAGCGCCGTGCCGTACGCTATCGGATCAGGCGTCGCCCATTGGATCACCGGTTTCGCCTTGCTCACCGTCAGTGTTACCGCTGCCTGCGCCGTGGTGAAGTTCTCACTCTCTGCCGGAGTGAAGATCACCAGCGGATTATGCGTTCCGGCTGACAGCACGGCCCCTATGCCGGGCGTGTACGAGAAGCCTCCCGGAACCGATGCCGTGGCGCAAAGTTCCTTAACGCTGAGCGCGGTGCCGTAAGCAATCGGATCGGGTGCTCGCCATGTGACCAGTGGCGTCGCTCTCCGGACATTCAACACCACGGTTGCCTGCTTCGCGGTGTATTTCCTGGTGTCCGCCGGCGTAAAGTTCACAGTCAGCGTGTGAACTCCAGGTGGAAGTACCTCGCCAACGCGTGGAGAGTAGCTGAACACTCCTTGAACCAGCGATGTGGCATTGAGTTCCGCGGCGCTCAGCGGTGTGCCGTAGGTGATTGTGGCGGGAGTCGGCCACCTGACGATGGGCGTCGCCATCGTCACCGTCAGTTGCACCGACGATTGCACCGTTGCGTACTTCTCGGCATCGGCCGGAATGAACGTGACCCAAATCGTATGCGTTCCCGTCGCCAGCACATAGCCTTTGGAAGGGGCGTACTCGAATCGTCCCGGAACCGACGAAGAGGCGTTAAGCTGAGTCGCGCTGAGCGCGGTGCCGTACGAAATCGGCGCAGGCGTAGGCCACTGAATCTCCGGCGTTTCCAGAACGGGCTCGCTGGGCTCTTCTTGAGGCGGTTCGTAAGCCTCCTCTTTCTTGAGGTGCCACTGCCCGTCCGCGCCCTTCATATATGTGACGCCCTTGTAGGTGCGCGTTTCCGGTCCGCTCTGCTGGTTGGCACTGTTGCTTGGCAAAATATCCCCCTTTGCATTCTCTATGTCGTCGTCAGGGATCTCCGCTCGCGGAGGAGCTTCTGACAACGTCAACGGTTCAGCCGGAACCAGGGTCCGAGAGGGAGGGGTGTAGACGGACGGCTCCGGTATCTTCGAATTGGTGTCAGGCCGCGGTGATATAGACAGAGCGGCGGCGCCATTTAAACGGGGTGTCGCCTTTGGAATCGCGGCAGTCTCTTCGGTGGTTCCATTCTTCGCCGCTTCGCCTCTGCCGAGGCCCTTGAAGCTGAAGCCTTTCTTCTTTGCCTGGGGCACCGGCTGACCGGTAATGGCGCCGGCCATCTCCCGGATTCGGCGTGAGAGCGGCGAATCGCCCAGCACCAAGGGAGTCGCCGTGTTCTGCATCTGCCGCACAGCCTGATAGTCGTTGGGAATCTTCCACTGCACCGGCCGCGCCAGAGCCTTCGTAATATGCTCGTCGCCCACGCCCAGGCTCTGTGGCTGGTATCGGTTGATCACGATCTCCAGGTTCGGGCCCCCGCCGTTGAAAAACTGATTGATGAGCCGGTGGGAATTCCGTAATTCAGGAACTGAGGCTTGCGTGACAAGATAAATCGTCCTCGTATCTCTGAGCACCGTCCCTACATAATCAAGCTTCGACCCCACGTCGATTACCACGTTGTCGAAGCGCTGCCGCGAAACCGACAACAGCTTCTCGATCGATTCGTTCGATGCCTGATATTGCGGAAATTTTCCCGGAGCCGCCAGAACCTTCAATCCGGAACTATGCTCAACCAGAAGCCGCGACAGAAAACTCCAATCAAGGCGCGCGGTCTCCTGGAGCGCGCTGATTGTCGAGTATTCCGCCTCCAGACCCAGATTCAGCGCGGCGTCTCCAAGCGGAAGGTCGAGATCGATCAGCAGTGTGCTCTGCGAAGTGTCCTGGGCCAGCGCCACCGCAAAATTGCAGGCGATTGTGGTTACGCCCGCCCCGCCCTTCGAGCCCAGGAACGCCATCACCCGGCCACCCGTCTTCTTTACCGGCGCGTAGGCCGGACGCCGCGCCGCAGCCCGGATCAGGGCTGCCGCTACCGTGCTCGGCGTAAACGGAAGGGTCAGAATATCCCGGACGCCCGAACGCATGCACTGCAGAATCAGCTCGGGATCTTCCCTCGCCGTGTAGACCATCACGGTCGCTGCGCCGTTCGCGCAGACGCTCTCCACTAGTTCGAGAGCATATTCCCGGTCGCTCTCCAAATCGATAATGATGACGTTGTAGTGCTCATCCAGCAGCCGCGGGACATCGTCAAGGCTGGGGGGATATGAAGAAAATTCGCGAACTTCTCCCCCCGCGCGGCAATCGGCCAGAGAGCGTGCCACCGCCTTGCGCAGCGGCTCGTCCGGGCCGATCAATGCGATCGACAGTGTCCCTACATCAAAGAAATCCGGATACTCAGGATACTTTGTATCGACATTTTGTGATGAGTCTGAAGTCATGACAGTGCCTTCCGCTGCCGACTCCAGCGTTCTTCGCCGGTTAGTCTCAACCTAAGAAATCGTCTGTGAGTCGAGCTTAGTAAAGTCCACCACTCCAACCTACAACAGAGTGGTTGTTCCGCAGCTCCGGAAAGGTGCCAAGGCGAAAGAAGTGTCACTTGACTGCAACGCGTATTGCCCGAAAAGAAGAGATGCACAATGCGTGTCTGACTGCAAGCTCTCTTCCCCGAAAATTCGCTGATAGTTGATTTTATCCTCTTTTTTGTGTAATGCAAGAACTTTGGTAATATTTCGAAAATATTACTAAAGTTCGACAGCTTCGGCCGTTGCATCCGGTTTTCCTCAGTAACTCCGAAGTAAATAGCGGCAAGCATGGGGGATACCCGTTACCAATCCTTTGTAACCGATCTTGCAACCGGAACCGCTCCCGCCTCGGGCTCCTCAAGTTTGCCCGCTTGGCTCTTCCGGTATATTGTGCAGCATAATCGGCACAATCTCTCAGCCTATCCAGCCCTCGCAGGACATTTATTCTAAAAAATACGGGAGAGCCGCGTCCGAGAGGAATTTAACAATGATTGACATCACCGAAGTAGCTCAACAGCGCACCCACCAGCAAAAGCTCGACCTCCTCGCCGAAGTTGCCGTGCGCGTTGGCCTTGGCCTCCAGGCAGGACAGGAACTCGTCATGACCGCCTCGCTGGATTCCGTGCCCCTGGCCCGCCGCATCACCGAGCAGGCTTACCGCGCCGGCGCTTCCCTCGTCACCACTCTCTACTCCGACGACGAAGCCGCGCTCATGCGCTATCGCTACGCTCCCGACGCGAGCTTCGACCACGCCGCCAAATGGCTCTATGACGGCATGGGCGCGGCCTTCAAAAGCGGCGCGGCTCGCCTGGCCATCGCCGGCGGCAATCCTTCCCTGCTCTCCAATGAAGATCCCGAGAAGGTCGGCCGCGCCAATCGCGCCGTCTCGCAGGCCTATCGCCCAGCCCTCGAACTCATCACCAGGCATGCCATCAACTGGACCATCGTCGCCGGCGCCACTCCCGCCTGGGCCGCCTCCATGTTCCCCGACCACGAGCCCGAAAACGCCCTAGCCAATCTCTGGGAAGCCATCTTCCAGACCACCCGCATCAACACGCCCGATCCCGTTGCCGCCTGGAAGACTCACGACGCTACCCTGCATTCCCGCGCCGCGCACCTCAACGAAAAACGTTACGCCTACCTCCAATATCGCGGTCCCGGCACCGATTTCCGACTCGGTCTCGCCGACGATCATCTCTGGCTCGGCGGTGGCACCACCGCCGGCAATGGTTTCTACTGCGTTCCCAACATGCCCACCGAAGAGGTCTTCACCACGCCCCACAAAGACCGCGCCGACGGCACCATCACCGCCACCAAGCCGCTTTCCCATCAGGGCACCATGATTGAAGGCATTCAGGTCCGTTTCGCCGAAGGCCGCATCGTCGAGGCCCGCGCAACCCGCGGCCAGGAAGTCCTTCAGCGCCTCATCGACACCGACGACGGCGCGCGCCGCCTCGGCGAAGTCGCGCTCGTCCCAGCTTCCTCCCCCATCGCCGCCAGCGGCATGTTGTTCCTCAACACGCTCTTTGATGAAAATGCGGCTTCGCACATCGCCCTCGGCCAGGCCTACTCCTCCTGCCTGCGCGATGGCGACAAGCTCACCCCCGAGCAACTAGCCGCCAAGGGCGCGAACGACAGCCTCATCCACGTCGACTGGATGATCGGCTCCGCCCACCTCGACATCGACGGCATCACCGCCGCCGGTCTCGCCGAACCGCTCATGCGCCAAGGCGAGTGGGTCTAACCCGTTCCACCAGGCGGAGCCGGCCGGCCTTATTTGACCAGCAACACCGCCGTCGCCGTAGGCGGTGCAGGAGCTTTTGGCTTGGAGGCATCACTCCCAGCCGCCTGCCTCCATGCAAGGCTGCCCGTGGCTAGAACCAGGATAAAATTCGCAACGGTAAGGTGGTCTTTCACTGTACATCCTCCTTCCGGCAATACGCTGATTCGCTCGTTGGATCGGATCGGTAAGGATTAGTTTTCAATATTTTCCCATCCGTATCAGCCCGAACCCGAAAATGGGCGCCCGGCCCGAACTTCGGAAACTCGTCGATCGCATCGGCGACGATGCAGCAGCCTGAAGTCGAGCCTCAAGGTTCAAAGTCGCTTAATAGACACCCGGAATCAGGCGCTTTGTGCTGCGGCTATAGTCTTCATACTCATTTCCAAAAGCGAGACGGAGCGCAGTCTCTTCCACATGAATGCGATACAACACAGCCAGCGTGGGTGGAACCAGAACAACCGCAAAACACGCCCAGGTCCGCGAGTGAAGCGCAAAAGCCAGGAAAATCAGCTCAAGACCGAAATAGGAAGGATGACGGACGAGCCGATATAGTCCCCTTCGCTGCAGGCTCTGCCCGGCGCGCATCGCCACGTTCGCGCTGAAGGCTTTGCCCAACGTAAAGATTGCTACGGCACGGACGCCCAGACCGAGAATCAAGATCCCAAAGGCCACCGGCCGCAGCCAGGTATAACTCCCCGGCATGTCCACCGGGAAAATCGTGTGCATCCACCCAACGATATTGAGCGATGCAAAAATAACAATCCATAGAATGATCTGCGTTCCGCGGTCTTGTATCTTGCCTTGACCGCGACCCGTTGTTGTGGTCAGGGCAATTAGGATTTCCCCTAAGGCCCAGACAGCCGCCAATGCATTAAAAACGGACTCGAGAATCATGATCGTCCCGCCCTCCTTTGATTCCACCACTTCACGCTTCCGGAGTTTGCCTCACGCTAACGCGAAACCGTAAGAGAAGAATGCCCTGTGCGGCCAGGGAAAAACAGTAGCGGCTGTCATCGACGACAGATGACAGCTGTCACATGACATCTGTCATGCGATCGATATGACAGGTCTGGGTACCGGGGCAGCCTTGTCCGGTGGGATGATGAAAGTATGAGCGAAGGGCATTCCCACGCACACGAACAAAACGCAGCCGCCTGGGGTTCACACATCATCCACTCGATGCGGGAGTTTGTCCGTCGCCGCTTTATCGTGCGCTGGGTGGCATTGCTTTACTCCGTGTACTTCCTTGTCAAGCCGGCGTACGGGCACTCCTTTGCCGTCTGGATGGAATTTGCGGTTCTTTATGCGGCCTTCCTCATTCTTTACTTTCTTGCCGCGGAGCTTACGGGACGCTGGCAGACTGTCGCGTTTGTGTTCTTCTTCCTCATTGCCTTTCTCTATTACTCACGTAGCGATGAAGCCTATGGAGTGTTTGTTTACCCTTTCGCGATGCTTTGCCTTTTCGCCGGTCGTCTGCGCACTCTTTTGCTGGTGCTGATTGCGACCATGGCCGGAGTGGTCGCGGAGACCCATTACCTCGGTCGCTCTCTTGCCACAGCCGAAGACGCTCTTCTCTTGTGCGTGATTTTTGGGATCAGTAATTTTGCGTTCGCCCAGCAGGCGCGGGCCAATTCACTTCTCGAGCGTGCAAACTCTGAAATCGAACGCCTCTCTCAGGAAGCCGAACGCGAACGCATAGCGCGCGATCTCCACGACCTCCTCGGCCACACCCTCACTGTGATCACGGTCAAGCTCAATCTCGCACGGCGTCTCCTCTCAGAAGACCCGAACCGCGAATTAGTCCGTGTCCGCAACGAGATCGAGGAAACGGAGCAGATCGCCCGAAATGCCCTCACCGAGGTCAGGGAAGCCGTCTCCGGTTTTCGAGCCGAAGGACTCGCTGCGGAGATTAATCGCGCCCGGCAAAGCCTGCTTTCCGCCGATGTCAAACTCACCACAACTCTCGCTCCGGTTAATCTTTCATCCACCCAGGTCAACGTGCTTTGCCTTGCGCTGCGCGAGGGGGTAACCAACATCGTCCGCCATGCTCACGCATCCGTTTGCCATGTGGAGTTGTTTGAAAGAAACAGAACAATTCATTTCACAATTGAGGACAATGGGCCGGGCGGCCAAATGAGCGGCCAGTTTCGTGAAGGCCATGGCCTGTGTGGCATGAGAGAGCGCCTTCAATCCGTTGCCGGGGCCATGACGCTGACGAGCCTGACAAATGGAGGAACAATTCTTGAGCTGATGTTGCCGCTGGAGAGCGAGTCTTCGGCACAATCGGCATCACGGTTTGTGGGAGAGGCGGAAACCCTTTGACGCAAAAGATACGCGTGGTGCTGGCGGAGGACCAAGGCATGTTGCGGGGTGCACTCGCCAGCCTGCTCTCGATCGAACCCGATATTGAGGTGCTTGGATCCTTCTCCGATGGGGAGGAGGCATTTCAGGCCGTAGGAAAACTCCGGCCGGAGGTCTTGGTAACAGACATTGAGATGCCGAAGATGAGCGGGCTCGAACTCACCGCCCGTGTTAAAGAGCTATATCCGGAAACACGCGTCCTGATCCTTACCACATTTGCGCGTCCCGGCTACTTGCGGCGCGCCCTGGAAACTGGAGCATCCGGTTATCTTCTCAAAGATCGTCCCTCGGAAGAACTCGCCGAAGCAGTCCGGGGAGTCAGCCGGGGCGCGCGCATCGTCGACCCCCAACTGGCTTCGCAGATATGGGGCGCGGAAAAAGACCCTCTCACCGATCGAGAACGTTTGATCCTGCGCCGCGCAGGCGACGGTGAAACCACTGCTGAATTGGCGCGTTCTCTGCGACTGACCGAGGGAACCATCCGCAACTATCTCTCCGAGGCCATTTCCAAATTGAACGCTTCCAACCGGATTGAAGCAGCCCGGATTGCCCGCAATAAGGGATGGCTTTAGCGGATCCTCCGCTCCGGAGGTTTTAAGCCCCCAGCGCAAACTTCCGCGCCGACTCCAGCAGCTTCGCCACGGATTCCTTCGAGCACGACTCGGTATAAATGCGCAGCAGCGGCTCAGTACCGCTGGCCCGCAGCAGCAACCACGTCTCCGCCGCCTTCTGCTTGTCGTACGATTCTGGATTGTCCAGGTAAAACTTCACCCCGTCCAGGTTCTCCTGGCAATGGATCGCCATGCCCGCAAACACAGGGTCGCCCGGCTCCAGCGCCTGGGCCCTCGCGATCGCGCGGTTTTTCAACTCGTCGGGAATATGAAGGTCGATCCGCCCGTACTGGTGCTCGCCGTACTCGGTCTGCAAATCGGCCACCAGCTGTCCCAGCGTCTTGCCTTCCTCCGCAATCACGTTCGCCAGCAGCAACGCATTCAGCAGTCCGTCCCGCTCCGGCAGGTGCCGCTGGAAGCCGATGCCGCCCGACTCCTCGCCACCCATCAGGATCTCCCGATCCAGCATCAAATCCACCACATACTTGAATCCGATTCCGTGTTCGATCAGTTCGCGCCCATATTTCTGGCAGATCCGGTCCAGCATCTTTGTCGTGTTGAAGGCCCGCGTCACCGCCCCCGGCCATTTCTTGCGCCGCAGCACCCAGCTCAGCAGCACCGAATAAATCTTGTGCGGATCGACAAAGTTGCCATTCTCATCCGTCGCGCCGATTCGGTCCGCGTCCCCGTCCGTGCACAATCCCGCGTCGCACTTATTCGCAACCGTCGCCTCGCCCAGCGCGCGGATGTTCGGCTCAATCGGTTCGGGGTTGATCCCCGGAAATAGTGGATCGGCATTTGCTCGAATCTGCACGTGCCTTACGCCAATCCGCGTAAAGATATCCGAGAGTATCGTGCCGCCCGCCCCATACATCGAGTCGATCGCAAACGAAACCCCTTCCGATCCCGCCTCCGCAATCAGGTCCAGGTCCGCAAAATTTTCAATTGCCTGCACGTACGTGGGCAGAAAGCCCACCTCGCGAATCGCCGCCGGGCGCGCCGCCCGCGGAATGGGCTTTCCAAGAAAGCTCTCGATTTCCGCAATAATCGATGGCTTCCCCGACCCTCCATACCACGCCTTGTATTTCACGCCGTTCCACTGCGCCGGATTGTGCGACGAGGTAATCATGATCCCGCCCGCGGCTCCCCGCTCCCGCACCCCGAAGCTCAGCGCCGGTGTCGGTGTAATGTCGTTGGCCAGCATTACCGGGATCCCGGTCGCCGCCACAACCTCCGCGCATGCTCGCGCAAACGCCTTCGACCCGAACCGCGTGTCGTAGCCGATGCAAAGCCCTTTCGAGGCGGATTCTCGCGCATGTATATAGGCGGCTACCGCCTCGGCGGCTATCCGTACATTCGCAAATGTGAAATCGTCGGCGATGAGGCCGCGCCACCCGTCCGTGCCAAATTTGATCTGCGGATGAGGCATTGTTGGTCTTTCTGCTCCCTGGAAACTAGGGTAAAGGATTTGAAAAGGAAACGAAGTCGGCCCCCAAGACTCACAGGACGTCAGTGCTTCGATTCAGCCGGTTCAGCGCTACCAAGATCCCGCGCTCCGTGTTTACGCAACAATTCGGCCGTATCCTCCTGTTTCATCACAATCGCTGAGTGAAGCGGCGACCAACCACTCTTCTCTCTCGCATTCACATCTGCATTGTGGGCCAGCAATATTTTCACTGTTCCTGTGCAGCCTAACGCAGCCGCGGCATTCAATGGCGTCACGAAGCTAGCGTTCCTGGCGTCGACATCGGCCCCTTTGTTCAGCAGCAACTTTGCTACCTTGCTCTGGCAATACATCGCCGCATTTTCCAGAGGAGTCACGCCGCCATTACTCCTGGCGTCAACCTCCGCCCTCTCCTTCAAAAGGAGTTTCACCTCATTCTTGTGACCGTTTCGCGCTGCCCAGTGAAGCGGCGTGTAACCTCTGCTGTCTCTGGCTTTCACATCTGCCCGGCGGACCAACAAAAACTTCACCATATTCTTTTGTCCGTTTGCTGCTGCCAGATGCAATGGTGTTGCGCCGGTTTCGTCGACACTGGAGACGAGCGCAGGGTTGCTATCCAGCAATGCCTTCGCACTCTTTACATCGCCGTTCCGAGCAGCGTCGTGGAGTGCGTCGCCATACGCGGCGCTGGTCAGCGCTAGCGAAGTGAAAAGCGCCCCGTAAAACACAATCCATCTGAATTCAGACCATCGCATGGTCGGCATAATCGACGGGGCAAGCGATCGGATCACAGCTTTCAAGACAACTCGCCCTCGGCCCCCATTTGCAGCCCGCACTGGCTCTTTTAAACACTAATCACAAACCACTGTTATTAAATCAGCTGCGTCCGCCCGGAGAGCCCCAGTTCCTTCACAATCTTTCCCACGTCCTGTGAGTGATCCCGGTGCGCAATCAGCAGCGCGTCTTCCGTATCCACAATCACCAGGTTCTCCACGCCAACCAGCGCCACAAACTTCCTTGGACTGAATATATAGTTGTTCGTTGCGTCGATCGAAATGTGTCCCTCGGTCTCTGACACATTCCCTTCGCCGTCCCCGCGCAGCCGCGTCTCCAGTTGATACTCATACAACGAAGCCCACGACCCCAGGTCGTTCCAGGTAAACTCCGCCGGCAGGCAATACAGGTGCGACAAATGCTCGCCCTTCGCCGACCGAGGCTCCAGCACCGCGTAGTCCACGGAAATGTTTTCACACTTGGCATACAAAGCATGAAACACTTCCTCGAACTCCGGAGTCCCGTAAGCCGCCGCTATGGTCTCCAGCAGCGGCGCCGTTTCGGGCAAGTGCTCCCGCACCGCATTCGCCAGCGTCCGCGCCGACCACAGAAACATCCCTGAATTCCAGTAGTAATTCCCCGCCGCCACAAAATCCTCGGCCCGATTCAGGTTCGGCTTCTCCGTAAACCGCCTTACGTGCAGTGCTGAGTCGTCCTTGGTGAAATCGCCGGTCTCGATATAACCGTAGCCGGTCTCGGGCCGCGTCGGCTCAATCCCCAGCACCACCATGTTGTCCCCGGAACCGGCCAGCGCAATGCCCTTCTGCAAAGCCTTCAGAAACCGCGGTTCGTCCGCAATCACATGGTCCGAGGGAAATATCCCCAGCACCGCGCTCGGATTCTCCCGCTCAATCAGAAATGCCGCCAGCCCGCACGCCGGCGCCGTATTGCGCGCCACCGGCTCCTGCACGATCTGCCCCTCGGGCACGCCCTTCAGCTGGTCGGCGATCTCGTGCGCCAGGTATTCGTTGGTAATCACCCAGGTCTTATCCAGCCCGGCCAGCGGCTTCAGACGCTCCACCGTCTGCTGAATCATGGACCGTTCGCCATCGAGCGCCAGTACTTGCTTGGCACGTGCACGGCGCGACCGCGGCCAGAAGCGGGTACCGCTGCCGCCAGCCAGTATCACAGGACGAAAATCGATTTGCTCCGACATGGAATCCAAATACTACTCGACCGAAGCCATGTTTGCACAGTGACCGCCGATACTTTTCGCCCCGCCCAGTCCCCACAGGCCATTACAGCCCAATAAACCCCGCCAGTTCTTACTTAAGACCCGTCAGGAACTCGCCCATTCGCCGTGTTCCCTCGTCGATATTCTGCTTCGTCACCGGATACGAAATCCGCACATGCTCGCCCGTCCCAAATGCCTCGCCCGGCACCGTCACCACGTGCGCCTCATGCAGCAACCGCGTCGCCAGTTCCGTCGCCGTCTTGGTTCCGCCCTTGCCGATAAAAGCCCCAATGTTGGGGTACACATAAAACGCCCCCTCCGGCTTCGTGCAAGTCACCCCCGGAATCTCAGCTAGCTTCGCCAGCATGTAATCTCGCAGCTCAATAAACTCGGCGCGAAACTCGCTCACACAATTCTGCGGCCCGCTCAGCGCCGCAATCGCCGCCTTCTGCACAAAACTCGTCGCGTTCGACGTCGACTGCGACTGCAGCTTGCTCAAATTCGCCACCACCGCCTTCGGCGCCAGCGCAAACCCAGCCCGCCACCCCGTCATCGAGTAAGTCTTCGACAGCGATCCCAGCACCACCAGGTGTTCCTTCGCCCACTGAAACTTCGCCGCGCTCACCGGCTTCTCTCCGTAGTTCAGGTACACGTAGCACTCGTCCAGCAGCAGATAAATCCCCCGCTCGTGCGCCAGATGCACAATCCGCTCCAGGTCCTCCGCGCTCACCACGCTCCCCGCCGGGTTCGATGGCGAATTCAGAATGATCGCCTTCGTCCGCGGCGTGATCGCCTTCTCAATCGCGTCGGCGGTAATCCTGAAACTCTCCGCCTCGCTCGTTTCCAGAAACACAACCTTCCCGCCCGCATATTGAATGATGTCCTTGAAGCTCACCCAATACGGCACCGGCAGAATCACCTCGTCCCCGTGGTCAATCAGGATCTGGATCGTGTTAAACAGCGCCAGCTTCCCGCCGGTAGTAAAAATCGCCTCATCGATCCCGTAGTCGGAGCCAAAGTCGCACGCGTGCCGCTCAACAATCGCCTTCCGCACATCCGGAATCCCCGGAACCACGGTATAGCGAGTAAAGTTGGCGTCAATCGCCGCAATTGCAGCGTCTTTAATGTGCCGCGGCGTAGGAAAGTGCGGTTCCCCGGCCCCGAAATCCACCAGGTTCGCACCCTGTGCGCGCAGTTTGGCAGCCTCCGCGGCAACAGCCATCGTCGCGGAAACCTCAATCCGGCCAATCCGGTCGGCAAATATTTGTGAAGGAGCAGTAACTGTCATAGCGTTTCTATTCTACAGATTTCCCGCCAATCCCCAAACGCGGCAGGCATAGCGGCACACAAATATAAAGCTGCCATCCTGAGCGAGGTCGCCGCGGCGACCGAGTCGAAAGCCTGCCCGCCGTGGCGGAGACCTGCGTCTGCTTTTCGGCGTCAGCGATCAGACCGCCGCGCGAATCTTATCCACATGCGTCCCATGGCTCCGAATTAATTCGTGCAGCTTGTCCCCGCTCACGCCGAACTCTTTTGACCAGTAAGCAATGTCGGACGACATTTTAGGATTGATCTCCTTGGGATTATGCGGCCCCTTGGCAGCGTGATCTTCGTGGACAGCGTGGGCCGTGTGGCCCTTGGGAGCGTCATGGTGCTCAGACATAGGATGCTTCCTCATTTCAGTGCTTATTGTTGGATGACGAAACACCCCGCAGAGCATGTACCCAGGCCTAACTCGGGTGCCCCATCGTTCGTGTCCTCACGAGCGATATACAAAAGGCCGGGTGCCCCACCCTCGCGACGCCTTTGTTTTTGTCGCTAGGGTGGGATTCGCAACAATCCCGCTAACTCCCCCTCCGCACACCCAAATCCACCCAAAGCGTCTCCTCCACCATGAACCGCTTCGTAGCCTTGACAGAGTTCATCCGGCAATAGCATTCATAAGTCGCCCAGCAATCCTCCAGACAGAACGAAGCAATCTCCCTCTGCTTCCCCTCGCACCACCACCCCAGCACATCAGCCTCGCCGGCGCTCCCAGCGTCCACGCCAACAAAATTGGTGAGCGCATCCATCCGCAGCGTCGGCCTAACCTGGTTCACCTCCGACCGCTTCCACAGTAACGACAAGTCCAATCCCACCCCATCGCGCCCCACAAATCCCTTGACACTCTCCCGCGACACCAGCGACCAGAAAAAGTCAAGCACTTCCTTCTCGTCCAAAGCCACGCAGGCCCCAGTATTCGTAGCCGCAAACTCGTCCAAAACGATATAGCCAACACAAACAACCCGCCCGCTCAGTCCATCCAGCGCAGCCTCGTCGCTCTCCTCCGCCGTCAGCTCTTCTTTCGCAATAGGAACCGTTTCGATTTTCAGCACGAGTCTCTTCATCTCGTCTGTCCTCGCTCAATACAAATTGGTATCCAACCCGCAGATAAAGTGAATCCCTGGAATTCTCAGCTTCTGGAGCTTTTTGTCGTGCGTAATGAACAACTCCATGCCCGACTCTGCCGCGCAGGCCAGATGGATGGCATCAGCCGATTCCGCTGAAGTAGTTGCGCGAATTACGCTGTACCGGTCCGATGTCGCGGCGGTAAACGGGAGCAACTCCACCTCGCCACTGCTCAGGAAGAATTGCCGTGTTCGGTCAACCACCAACTGCGCGCCTACCTTGCGCGGACCGGTCAGCACTTCGCCTAAAGTAAAGACGCTGGTGCAAAGTGCATCGCCGCGACGCGCCATGCCTTCATAGATAGCTTTCACGCGAGGCGCATAGTCAGGGTTCCCTTGAAGCAGGTAGATGAACAGCATCGAGTCCCAATAGACCCGGCTCATGCCTTACCCTTCTTCGCAGATCGCACAAGTTCCTCAGCCGGGAATTGCAATCCCTGCCGTTCGCGACGGAGATACTTTTCGCCGCCTCCAAGCTGTTTGAAAGCATCCGCCCCAATACCGTAGAGGTCCAGTAAGCCGATTCCCTTGGGCGCGGCCTTCTTTGCCGCCCCCTCGTGCCTTAATGCATCGAGCACACGATAGACGAACTGGACCGTTGTGCTCGGACCACCAGAAGGCGGACCCCCTCTTTTCTCAATCAACTCCACACCGGCCTCGCGCTGGAACTCCTTCGACGAAAGCGTAGAAAAAACCGACGGCGCGCGATTGATCCAACCAAGCTCTTTCTCGACACTTCCAACGCGAACCTGGATCGTCTCCTCGCCCTTCTGGCGCGCAGGTGTTACGTATGTTGCAATCACATGCCTCTTTGCCTGCTCTGTTGGCTTCATTTTCTAGTCTCCCACATTTACATACATGACTGTACATACATAATGAGGGACTGTCAAAAAAAGGCGGGCGCCCGGAGACGCCCGTTTGTTCCAATTCAGTCAAGTAACTGCGCGCCCGGCAGTATCATTACATGAAATAAAATGGCCGACCTCAATTACGTGGAAAGGCTGCAACTCGAGAAGCTATTTGGTATGAGCAGCGGGTATGTTCTCAACTTCTCGGACAGAACTTTTCAGGAGTTTGTTTTCGAAAGTATTGGGGAAGACATGTACGCGCCCGGGATGGATGCGGGCGGTAACTCGAAGGCCAAGAGGCTCCGCCATTTCTGGAAAGTGCGTCCAAACCAGGTCGTTGGCAGCTTGCTACTCGCTCTTTGCGATTACTACCGGGCGACCGAAAACCAACCTGACCAAGTCCTGCTATCCGAGTGCCGTGAAATAGCCCAGCGGCTCACCTCCTGACATCGCGCGCCTTCCAGCGGACCGCCCAATCCAACCCGTTCGTCGCCCAACGCACCCGTCACTCTTATGCCGGCTCCAAACTCCCCATCGTACGACCCCACTGTGATCAGATCCGAGGATTTGCTGCATTCGTTTGATGAGATGGCCTATTGCTCGGAGCCGCACCGCCGCGGCTATTTACTTGAAGAGCTACTGGTCCAAACCTTTCAACTTCACCAGATCGATGTCGTCCGTTCCTTCAAGCGTAACAATGCCTCCGAGCAGATCGATGCCGCCTTTAAGCTGGAAGGTTGGCATTACCTCGTTGAGTGTCGATGGCGAGAGAAGCTAGCTGACACGCGCGAGGTAGACGGGCTGAGGGGGCAGGTTCAACGCTCCGGAAAACAAACAATGGGAGTGTTTCTCGCAATTAACGGATGGTCGCCGCATGTCCCCGCCAACCTGAAGCAGAATCCCGATAAGTCCGTGCTGCTCATGGATGGATACGATCTTCGTGTGGTGCTGGAGGGGCGAATAACTCTTCACGAGCTCCTGTTCGCGAAGCTCACACACTTCAACATAGAGAGTGAGCCCTTTGTGAGCGTAGTTGATATTATGAAAAACCGCGTTTAAGCGCGGGGCGAAGATCGCGCATCGCCATCTCGTTGGGGCCCAATTCTGTGAGACTTGAATTGGGCTTGAGCTCAACCCTTGCTAATACGCCCGCGGAGGCGCTTGAGGACATTCGGCGGGACCAGGCCGGTTACGTCGCCACCGAAGCTGAAAACTTCTTTAAGCATCCGCGAGCTGATGAATGAGTAGCGCCCCGCCGGCTGCAGAAATACCGTCTCGATCTCCGGGGCCAGGCGACGGTTCATCAGCGCCATCTGGAACTCGTGTTCGTAGTCGGAGATGGCGCGAATGCCGCGCAAAACTGCCCGCGCCTCCAGTTGCCGCGCAAAGTCCACCATCAATCCATCAAACGTGGCTACGGAGACGTTGCCCAGCCCGCTGGTAGCTTCCTTGAGCATCTCCAGCCGCTCCTCCACCGTAAACAGCGAATTCTTGATTGGATTCTTGAGGATGCCGACCGTCAGATGCTCGAAAAGCTTTGCCCCGCGCTGGATCAGGTCGACGTGTCCGTTCGTCGGCGGGTCGAAGGTGCCGGGATAAAGGGCCCTGACGCTCATGTAGCTAGCTCTAAAGGGATTCTAGCAGTCTGATTCCAAGCCGCATCCCAGAGAGCGGGTCGCTTCCTGAGCGGGGGCGATTTGTGAGCCCGCTCACCCTTACGCGCGCTTCGCCCGGACGGCTTCCTTGGCCTCGGCTGGACCTGTCGCGGGAACCTCGGGCACATCGGCTTTCACCGCGCCGATGTTCAGCTTCTTGCGCAGCTCAGCATCCATTCTAGCGAATAAGTCCTTATTTTCCTTCAGGAAAGACCGTGTGTTCTCCCGTCCCTGCCCGATGCGTTCTCCGGAGTAGCTGTACCACGCGCCCGACTTCTCCACGATATTGTTGGCCACGGCCTGATCCAGCACGTCACCCTCTCTGCTGATGCCTTCGCCGTAGAGGATGTCGAACTCCGCCTCACGG
>Ga0181537_10001501_pt1 | contig 21436 bp, 23 predicted proteins | sample PEATcosm2014_Bin_39_FD_119765 | JGI IMG/M metagenome (GOLD analysis project Ga0181537, IMG submission 119765) | Peatland microbial communities from MTU Mesocosm Facility, Houghton, MI, USA - PEATcosm2014_Bin23_10_metaG | ecosystem: Environmental > Terrestrial > Soil > Wetlands > Peat | place... | reverse complement strand
GTCCGAGCGGGGTCAGGCTGTATTCGACGCGCGGCGGCACTTCGGGAAAAATCTCGCGCGAGACCAGCCCGCTGCGTTCGAGGTCGCGCAGCGTCTGCGTCAGCATCTTCTGCGATACACCCTGCACCTGGCGGCGGATTTCGTTGAAACGCGTGGTGCGCTTAAGCAGGACTTCCAGGATCAGCACCGCCCACTTGTCGGCGATGCGATTGAGCACGGCGCGCGCGGGACACAGCGCGTTGGTCACGTCGAAGCGGGGCGCGGCTTGTTTCACGGATTTGCAATGATTCTGAAAGATGAAAAGGAAATGAACGCGTTAATAGTTGCGAGTTAACAGTTACTTTTTAGTACCTATATTACCTTTTGCATTCTACTTCCCAATGGGTACCAAAGACAATACACTCGATTCTGTGTGCGGCGCCAGCATTGTTTCAGGCTGGCCATTGCCGCACCCAATCCGCAATCCAACAATCAGGAGATCCGAATGAAGCTCTATTACATGCCGGGCGCGTGCTCGTTGTCGCCGCACATCGCGTTGCGCGAAGCGGGTTTGAATTTTGAACTGAAGAAAGTCGACGGCAAGACCAAGCAGATCGACGGCGGCGGCGATTTCATGCAGATCAACAGCAAGGGTTACGTGCCGACTTTGCAACTTGACAACGGACAGGTGCTGACTGAAGGCCCGGCCGTCGTGCAATACATCGCCGACCTCAAGCCGGAATCGGGCCTCGCGCCGAAGGCCGGCACAGCCGAGCGCTACCAGCTGCAGGAATGGCTGAGCTTCATTACCTCGGAACTGCACAAAGCGTTCTCGCCCCTGTTCAACCAGTCGGCGGCGCCGGAATGGAAGAAAGGCACGACCGAAAACCTCACCAAGCGCCTGAACTGGCTCGACAAGGAACTCACCGGCAAGACCTATCTCATGGGCGAGCATTTCACCGTGGCGGACGCGTACCTGTTCACCGTGTTGAGCTGGACCTCCCACGTCGGCATCGACCTCAACAAATGGCCGGCACTGGCTGCGTTTGTCGCGCGCGTCGGAGCGCGCCCCAAAGTACAGGAAGCGCTGGCGGCCGAGGGCTTGCTCAAGAAGGCAGCCTAAGCTCCAGACGCAAGTCAGGTTCCCGCGCGTCGCCGCCGGTCCCACTCGGACAGGCGGCGTCGCGCCGGATTACAATGTCGCCCTGTTCGACGTGAGAGCGGGGCGGCGCAATGAAAGCAAAGAAGACCGGGAGCGAGCTGCGCGCTGCGTACCCGGAACTTGCGCCCGATAAATCCTACCCGCCGCTGAAGCTGGCCTCGCTCAAAGGCAAGGTCAGCGCCGCGGAATGGGAGGCGCGCGTCGATTGTGCCTGTGCCTACCGCCTGGTGCGGCATTACGACATGCACGACCTCATCTACAACCATATTTCCGCGCGCATACCCGGCACCCAACATTTCCTGCTCAACCCCTTCGGGCTGCTGTACGAGGAAATCACTGCGTCCTCCCTGATCAAGGTCGACATCGGCGGCAAGCTGCAGTGGTCGCCGAGATTTCCGCCAGGGCTGGGTTACAAGTTCAACCCGGCGGGCTTCGTGATCCACAGCGCAATTCACCGCGCGCGGCCCGCGGCCCATTGCATTATCCACACCCATTCGCTCGCCGGCATGGCGGTGGGTGCACTAAAACACGGGCTGCTGCCGATGACGCAAACCGCAATGCGGTTTGCCAAGGTCGCCTATCACGATTACGAAGGCGTAGTGCTGGACGCGAGCGAGCAGAAGCGCCTGCTGCGCGATCTTGGCGATTGCGAAGTCATGCTGCTCAGGAATCACGGCGTGCTGGCGCTCGGCAACACCGTGGCGCAGGCGTTCAACAATATTTATCGGCTGGAGCGCGCCTGCCGCGCGCAATTGCTGGCGATGTCGTGCAACGACAAGCTGGTGCTGCCCAAGGCTTCGGTGATCGCGAAGACCAACCACTTGTACCAGCCGCAAGTGCGCCGGCCCTACGGTGTGATGGAATGGCCGGCGATGCGGCGTCTCGCCGACCGCCTCGATCCTTCATACAAGAATTAACGCCCGCAACATTTCGTGGAATTCGAAGTCTGGCCGCGTCGCCGGGCCCGGGTTTACGCATGATTCACAACAGGGGATAAGATGAAAAACAGGATCGTCGCTTTGCTGGTTGCCGTCTTCACCATTGTCAACGGCAGCCAGGTGCTGGCGCAGGAGCGTTATCCGTCGAAGGCTGTCCACATCATCGTGCCGTTCGCGGCGGGCGGCTCGACCGATATTTTCGCACGCTATATCGCAGAGAAGCTGACACCGGTTTTGGGGCAGGGCGTGGTCGTCGACAATCGCGCGGGCGCTGCCGGCAATATCGGCGCCGATCTCGTCGCGCACGCCGCACCCGACGGCTACACGCTGCTGATGGCGACCACCGGCGTGATGGCGATCAACAACGCGTTGTACCAGAACATGACCTACGACGCGGCAAAAGACCTGGAGCCGGTCATTTTCGTCGCCTCGCTCACCAACGTGCTCGCGGTGCCGGCCGAGCTGCCGGTGCATAACGTGCGCGAGCTCATTGCGCTCGCGAAATCGAAACCCGGCGCGCTCACGTTCGCGTCGTCCGGCATCGGCAGCTCGACCCACTTGTCGGGCGAACTGTTCAAGAGCATGGCCGGGGTGGATATCCTGCACGTGCCCTACAAGGGCAGCAGCCAGGCGCTCACCGACCTGGTGGCGAACCGGGTGTCGATGATTTTCGACCAGATCGCATCGTCCCTGCCTTTCATCAAGACCGGCAAGCTGCGCGCGATCGCGGTAACCGGGACGACGCGCTCTCCGGCGCTGCCGGACGTGCCGACCATTGCGGAGAGCGGCGTGCCGGGTTACGAATCCCTGTCCTGGGTGGGGATCGCGGTGCCCGCGGGCACGCCGCGCGAAGTCGTCGCGCGCCTTAACCGCGAAATCGGGATCATCCTCAAGGACCCGGACATCCGCGAAAAATTCGCGCAGGCTGGCGCCGATCCGGTCGGCGGCAGCCCGCAGGATTTCGCCCGGCATATCCATGGCGAGCGCGACAAGTGGAGCCGCCTCATTCGCGAGCGCGGCATTACAGTGAACTGAGCGGTCAACTGAGATGGATTTTCGGCGCCGCCAGACGCTGTCGTTGCTCGGGAGCGCCTTGCTGCTGGCATGCTCGCGCGGGGTCCATGCGCAGGCCGCGCCTTATCCGAACCGGCAGATCACCATCATCGTCGGTTTTACCGCGGGCGGCTCTACCGACACCATTGCACGGCTGGTCGCGGAAGAGCTGCGCAAGGTGTGGGGCCAGCCGGTGGTGGTGGACAACCGGGCCGGCGCCGGCGGCAACCTCGGCGCGGCCCTGGTCGCCAAGGCCAAACCCGACGGCTATACGCTGTTGATGGGCTCGGTGGGGCCGCTCGCGATCAACGCCACGCTGTACGACAAAATGCCCTACGACAACCTCAGAGATTTCACACCGGTATCCCAGGTGGTGCACGTACCCAACATGCTGGTGGTCAACCCGGCGGCGATGCCGGTGAAGAATTTCGCCGAGTTCATTGCGCTGATCAAGGCCAACCCCGGCAAGTATTTTTATTCCTCGACCGGCGTCGGCACGTCTTCGCACCTCGCGGGCGAACTGCTCAAGACCAGCGCGGGCCTCGACATCACGCACGTGCCGTACAAGGGCGCGGTGGCGCTGACCGACCTGCTGGCGGGCGACCAGGTGCACTTCATGTTCGCCACCATTCCGTCGGTGATCCAGCTGGTGCACGCCGGCCGGCTGCGCGCGCTGGCGGTGACGAGCCTCGAGCGCTCGGCTTCCGCGCCCGAACTGCCGACCGTCGCCGAACTCGGTTATCCCGGATTCGAAGCCTCGTCCTGGTTCGGGCTGCTGGGACCGGCTGACATGGCGCACGACATCGCGTGGAAGCTGCAGGGCGAAATCGCGCGCATGCTGAATATCCCGGATATCCGCGACCGCCTGATCAAGGAGGGCGCCGATCCCGTCGGCAGTACACCGGATGCGTTCGCGGCGTACATCCGCGCCGAAACCGCGAAATGGGCGAAAGTCGTCAGAGCCTCCGGCGCGCGGGCTGGATAGGCGGACACGCCAAATCGCATGTCCGCTCTCAACGCATTCGCCGACTATGCGGCTGGCTTGTCCACCAGCACGCTGCCGCCGGCAATACTCCACCACGCGCGCCGGGCGCTGATCGACTGGTACGCCGCGGCGCTGCCCGGCGCCCTGATGCCGCCCGCGACCATGCTTGAAGTTGCGCTGGCGGAAGAGCTCGACCACGGCAACGCGCGGCTCCTGCTTGGCCGGTCAGCGACCATGCGCGCCGCCGCGCTTATCAACGGCACTGCCGCGCACGCCGCCGAATTCGACGATATTTTCCGCGACGCGATTTTTCATCCCGGCGCGCCCGCCATCGCCGCCGCGCTTGCCGCCGCGCAAGGCGAAGACGCAAACGGCGCCGCTTTGCTGCGCGCCATTGTCGCGGGCTACGAAGTCTCCACGCGCATCGGTGTCGCCATGGGCCGCGGGCACTATCGCTATTGGCACACTACCGGCACCGTGGGCTGTTTCGGCGCCGCGGCCGCCGCCGGCGTGATTTTGATGCTCGGACGCGAGAAAATGCTGCATGCCCTCGCCACCGCGGCCACCTTCGCCGCCGGCCTGCAGCAGGCGTTCCGCTCGGATTCGCTGTCGAAGCCGTTGCACGCTGGCCGTGCGGCCGAAGCGGGCCTGCTCGCGGCGTTGGCCGCCCGCGCGGGCGTTACCGGCGCCGCCGATGTGCTGGAAGGCGATGCCGGCTTCGGCCGCGCCATGGGGAGCGATCCCGATTGGAATCCTGACTGGCAGGCCGCCAGCGCGAATCTCGGCGACGTGTTAAATATCGGCGCGGTCACGGTCAAGAACCACGCCTGCTGCGGCCATACGTTTGCCGCGATCGACGGCGCGCTCGAACTGAAACAGCGCATGCAGTTGTTGCCTGAACACATCGCGCGGGTTGGCGTCGCCACCTACGGCGAGGCCCTCAAGGTGGCGGGAAACCCTGAACCGCGCACGCCCGCCGAGGCTAGGTTCAGCCTGGCTTACGTGGTGGCGCACGCGCTGTTGTACGGCAGCGTGCGCCTCGCGGCGTTTGCGCCGGAACGTCTCGCCGATCCCGCGTTGAGAAAGCTCATGCGAAAGGTCGACATCACGATCGACCGGGAATTGGACCTGGGTTTTCCTGGAAAGCGTGCAGCCCGCATCACGGTCGAAACCATCGAGGGTCGCAAACAGAGCCTGCACCAGCCTACGCGCAAGGGCGATCCCGACGCGCCGCTCTCCGACGCCGAGCTCGACGCAAAATTCCACGAGCTGGCGGCACCGGTCATCGGCGAGGCAGCCGCGCAAGCGCTGCTGCGCCGGCTATGGGAAATCGACGCTGAACCATGCCGCGGACTCGCCGTCAAAGCATGAGGGCTGGCGGCGGCCACCGCCTGCGCGCCGACAGCAAGGTAAACTGTAAGCATTTGGCGGCCGTACCGACTAATCCGTATCGTTTCGAATAAACGGGGAAAACACCATGCTACGACGTTCGTTTCTGAATCTTCTGGGCCTGGCGCCGGCCATTTCGGTGCTGAGCGCCGTACCCGCGCAGGCAGCCGGCGCGGCAGGCGCCAATATCAATGACGTGCACAACGACTGGAAGTCGCTGCTCGCGCCGGGCGCCGACATCGCGCACGACGCCACGCCGCTGCAGTTGTCCGACGCCGAGTGGAAGAGTCGTCTGCCGGCCGAGAGCTACCGCGTGCTGCGGCACGAGGACACCGAGCGTCCCGGCAGCAGCCCGCTCGACCACGAGAAGCGGCCGGGCGTGTTCGTTTGCGCAGGCTGCAGCTGGCCGCTGTTTACGTCGGCGATGAAATTCGACAGCGGCACCGGCTGGCCGAGCTTTTTCACCACCATTCCCGGCGCCACCGCGGGCAAAAAGGATTTCCTGCTCATCATCCCGCGCAACGAATACCATTGCGCGAAATGCGGCGGCCACCAGGGACACGTGTTCGACGACGGCCCGCAGCCCACCGGCCAGCGCTGGTGCAACAACGGCGTGGCGCTGCGCTTTATTCCTAAGGGCGCTTAAGCGGTCGTCTCGACCGCGCCGGGCAGGCGCAGATCGGTGTCGAGCGGGGCGGCGGGGTAGTTGAACTGCACCGGCCCGTCCGGCAACTGGTGCAGGAACTGGTGGATATACGGGTCGTCGGAAGCGAGCAGTTGATCCGGCGTGCCTTCGCCTTTGACCACGCCGCCCTCGATCACCACCACGTGGTCGACCAGCTTGATCGATTCCGAAACGTCGTAGCTCACCACGATCGAGGTCGAGTGCAGCGCGTCGTTGAGTTGCCGGATCAGGCTGGCGATGAGGCCGAGAGAAATCGGATCGAGCCCGGCGAAAGGCTCGTCGTACATCGACAGCATCGGGTCCATCACGATGGCGCGCGCCAGCGCCACGCGGCGTCCCATGCCGCCGGAGAGCTCGCTCGGCATCAGCCGGTAGGCCCCGCGCAGGCCCACGGTCTGCAGTTTCATCAGCACCAGGGGCTTGATCACCTCCTCGGGCAGGTCGGTGAGCTCGCGCAGCGGGAACGCGATGTTGTCGAACACCGAGAGATCGCTGAACAGGCCGCTCACCTGGAACATCATGCCCATCTTGCGGCGCAGGCGGTAGAGCGCTTCTGAATCCAGCTCGGGCACCAGCACACCGTCGACTTTGATGGTGCCGCGCGTGGGACTCAACTGTCCGCCGATCAGCTTCAGCAGGGTCGATTTGCCGCAGCCGCTGGAACCCAGGATTGCCACCACCTTGCCGCGCGGAACCTTGAGCGACAGTCCCTTGAAAATGGGCCGGCGCTCGTAGGAGAAATGCAGGTCCTCGATTTCGACCACGAACTCGCTCGCCGATTTGGCGGCAGCGGCAGCGGAGGGCGGATCAATTACAGGGGTTTCGCTCATGACTGGCGGATTTTACACGCTGGCAGGCAGATCAGCGCAGTTACAATGGCCACATGGGAAATGACGTAGATACGCCGTATTCCGGCCTCACGCCCGACGTGGTGCTCGATGCATTGGACAGCGCCGGCCTGCACGGCGACGGCCGCCTGCTCGGGCTCAACAGTTTCGAGAACCGTGTGTACCAGATCTGGCTGGAAGACGGCGCGCCGGCCAAACCCGTGGTGGCGAAATTCTACCGGCCCGCGCGCTGGAGCGACGCCGCCATTCGCGAGGAGCATGCTTTCGTGGCGGAGCTGGCGGAGCGCGAGTTGCCGGTGGTCGCGCCGATGAAGCTCGAAGGCGACACGCTCAACACGTTTGCCGGCTTTCGCTTCGCGGTCTATCCCAGGCAAGGCGGCCGCGCGCCGGAACTCGAAAGCCCCGACACGCTGGAATGGATGGGGCGTTTCCTAGGCCGCATCCACGCCGTCGGCGCGTTGTCGCCGTTCGCGGCGCGCCCCGCGCTTGACCTCGAAACCTTCGGCATCGAGCCGCGCGATTACCTGCTGGCGAACGGGTTCATTCCGCCCGACCTTCACGAGGCGTGGACCAGCGTGGTGGAGCAGGCGCTGGAAGGGGTGCGCCGCTGCTACCAGCGCGCGGGCGCGGTGAAGCGCCTGCGGCTGCACGGCGATTGCCACGCCGGCAACGTGCTGTGGACCGAGGAGGGCGCGCAGCGCGGCCCGCACTTCGTCGATTTCGACGACGCGCGCATGGGGCCGGCGGTGCAGGACTTGTGGATGCTGCTATCCGGCGAGCGCGCGGCGATGACCAGGCAGCTTGGCGACGTGCTCGCGGGTTACGAGGATTTTTACGAGTTCGACACGCGCGAGCTCCACCTGGTCGAAGCGCTGCGCACGCTGCGGCTGATTCATTACTCGGCCTGGCTCGCCAGGCGCTGGGACGACCCGGCGTTTCCCGCCGCATTTCCCTGGTTCAACACCCAGCGCTACTGGCAGGATCGCATCCTGGAACTGCGCGAGCAGATCGCGCTGATGGACGAGCCGCCGCTGGCCTGGGGCTAGAGCCAGGAGACTAATCTGCTGAAATGCACCGTTTTCGCACACCGCAAGCCGGCCGGTGCACATCGCCGGTGCGGCGGCAACTCGCTGTAAGCATTGCCTCTTTTCGCGCCGTAACAGAATCGTAAAATTTTGAAAAATCACTAGTCGTAGAACTACTTCCCGGCTAAAGTTCGCGCATGGGGAGGCTGTCACCCGCTTCGGCGCTCGAAGTCGCGGTCACGGAATTACGCGATCCTGAGCCGCGCGATGCATGGTTCGTCGTTGACCTTCTGGTCCAGGGCGCGCAGGGCAGCTTTTTCAATCCACATCTTGCCCAGCCCGCCACGCTGCTGGCGTTGGTCCAGCAATTGCAGATGATGACCCGCAATCAGCAGATCCTGACGCCTGATGGCTGGATCTGGTCGCGCGTCTTCATGCTCAACCTTGCGCAGCACACCGTTGGTTTTGGCTGGCTTGCCGAAGAATCGCCTCAGCGGCCTGGCGACGCCATCGAGATTGCGGCGATCTCTATCACCCCTGCGCGGCGCGGCCAGGGATTCGGCACGCGGCTGTTGAATGGCGTGCTGACTTATTTGCAAAACGAATTTCCGCAGCGCGCGGTGGTGGCGCGCTGCCGTCCCGCGTCGGCGCAAATGGAAGGCATGCTGCGCGCCCGCGGCTTTGAAACCGTCAGTTCCGGCGCGGACTCAGTCGAGTTGCGGCTGAGCCAGGCCGGCGCTCCCGAGCCGGCTTCGACGGCGGCACCGGACAACCCCGCAACGTAATTTCGCGCGCCGCCAGGGCCGGGCGGCGCATACGCCTCAGTGCGGCTTGCTCAGTGCGGCGTGTTCTCGCTTCCGGCTTCGCCATTGCCGGCGGATTTTTCTTCCGCTGTCGGCTCCTTGTAATCCCCGATGACGCCCTTCAACGGGCACACCTTGAACGCCGGGCACTGCTTGCAGCCCGCGACCAGTGCAATTGGGCATAGGGTCATGGTTTCCTCCTCTGTGGGTGAATCCAGCTAATTACGCGGGCAGCACCATCTGCGTCTGCGTTACCACGGCGCACAGTTTGCCGGATTCGTTTTTAACGAGTGTCTGCCACACCATCGTCGTTCGCCCGCGGTGAAACGGCGTGGTCTCGCCGGTGACCAGTGTTCCCGCCGGCGCGGCGCCCAGAAAATTGGTCTTGGACTCGATGGTGGTGGTACGCGTGCCCGACGGCAGGTTGAGTATCGTCCCGACCGCGCCAAGCGTATCGGCAAACGCCATGATGGCGCCGCCGTGCAGCGTGTTGCCCGTGGTGCAAAGGTCCGGCCGCACTCGCAGGGTGGCGACGACCCGCTCCGGCGCGGCGTCGGTGATCTCGATCCCCATCAGTCCGGGGAACAGCGGCTTCATGACTTCCTGGATTTTTCCGATGACTTCCGCGCTGCCCATCGCCGTTCTCCCGGTGACCAGAGTTCATTATGTCACGCGCGGACTTTGCTATGGTTGGCGCTGCACCCGGCTGAAGCCGTCGGCGCTCCAGTCTTCGCTGCCGACGCCGTGGTGCACGATGAACAGACCGTCCGGATCGTAGCGGGCTTTTATTGCGCGCAGCCTCGGGTAGTTCGCGCCCCAGAACGATTGCTGCCACGTCGGCTCGAAGTAGTCGCTTTCCGAAACATAGGATGCGGCACCCGGAACGATGCTGCGCAACGCGGTAACCGCTTCGGCGATCCGCGCCTGTCTCTTGCGATCGGCAATCTGGTCGCTCTTCAGTTCGGGCATGCCCGGGTAAGCTGCCGGCGCCTCGCCGCCGACTATCGCCAGCGCAAACGCGTCGCTGGCCGCGGCATGCGTCGCCGTGCTCCGCGCTGCCGCGATCACATCGGCGGGCGCGCCCGCGAGCCCCTTGTTGAAATGCAAGCCGACTGTCCAATGCCTGCTGGCGGCGAACAGTGCGCCTGCCAATCGCGCGCGCCCGCTTTCCGTCAGGAGCGATGCAGGTAGCCATACCGAGCCATAGCCCAGGATAAACGCGCCGGCCTGGTCCTTGTCGTCCGCCCACCACACATGCGCCGCGGGCGCGCCCGGGCGCGGGTCGCTGATCAGCGAGTCGTCGCCGGTCTTTCGCAGGTAGTCCGCATCCCAGTAGTGCCGCGCGCGCACGCTGTCCGTTTTCAGCGCCGCGGTGACCGTGAAATCCTGCGGCGACGCCGTGACCCAGTCGAAAAACGGCTGCCAGGCTTGCGCCGCCTGCCGCCGGTCCAGGCCCTGGCCCTCCATCCCGATATGCAGCGTGTTGCTGCCGCGGATCGAGACGGTCTCGCCCCAGTGCGGGTTGTGGAGCCGCGCGGCGTAAAAGCCGGCAAACTGTTCGAGCAGGCGGCGAAACGCATCGTCGGACGCGGCCTTGATGGTGCCCTCCGCGCTGCAGAAATAATCCGGCAGTTCGTACGTGCGCAACGTCACGCGGGTGACGACGCCGAAACTGCCGCCGCCGCCGCCCTTGAGCGCCCAGAACAGGTCCGCGTCGTTGCAGGCGTTGACGGTGCGAACTTGGCCGTCCGCGGTGACGACCTCGGCTTCGATGAGGCCCGCGGCGGCGATGCCGAAACCCTTCGAGAACGAGCCGAAGCCACCGCTCTGGATGAGCCCCGCGACGCCGACGGTGGCGCAGCCGCCGCCCTGCACGTAGCGGCCGCCCCTGGTGGTCACGGCGTCGTATACGTCCATCCACATCGCGCCGGCGCCGACGCTGACCGCGGGCATCGGCACGTGACGGCCCCTGCAGCCTTTGCTGACGAAGGCATTGTGCAGGACGATTTCCTTCATCGCCCGGGTCCAGATCAGCAGCGAGTCCGCGGCGTTGGAGGTGCCCTGATAGCTGTGCCCGCCGCCTTTGATCGCCAGGCGCAGATTATTTTTGCGGGCGAAATTGACCGCAGCCGCCACGTGCGCGGCGCTGCGCGCCGCGACCGCATACACGCTGGTCGCGGGAGTCCAGGCATCGAGCCAGCCGGAGACTTGCGTGCCGCCAGGCTGGTCGCCGAGGTAGTAGGGGTTCCGCAGGTTGCCGAGAGTCTCGAGGCAGGATGCCGCATTGGGGTCCACGGTGCAGGCCCCAAGCAGCGGTTTCACTGCGATGAGATTGCCGCCGACTTCACGATTCAGTTTTTCCCAGCTCGACGCAGCGGGCCACGCCGAATCAGACGGGCGAATACGGACGGTCGAGCTCGCCCGCTCAGCGCGCGCGGGCCGCCAGGGCCACAACACCTGGGGCAGAGCGACCGCCGCCGCGCCTCGCAGCAAGCGTCGTCTTTGCTCGTCCAGCTTTTCTCGCACGCCACCCATGCCGCGCCTCTTCGCGATTGAGGCCGCAGTGTAAGTCAACAACGGGCGCGCCGGTGTCTTCTGCGCTGAAGTGGGTACTAATCTGAAAGCGCGGAGGTATCGAGAAAAATTTCAGCGCATCGCCGCGTATGCACGCCGCCGCCAAAACTGCTTAGCGCACCGACTGTGGAAGCTGGATCTTGGAGAAATAGCTGGCGGGATATAAGTGGTCTTCGCCAAACTCATCGATCACGCGAAGTTGCCGATGCTTTCATGAAAGGCGATCCAGATACCCGCTCTAGGTCGCCACTCTCAACACCAGCTTGCCGAAGTTCTCGCCCGTGAAAAGCTTGTTGAGGGTTTCGGGGAAAGTCTCGATGCCGTCGACGATGTCTTCCTTCGACTTGAACCGACCTTCCTGCATCCACTGCGCGATGTCTTTCACCGCGAGGTGGTAGCGGTCGGCGTAGTCGAACACCACCATGCCTTCCATGCGTGCGCGGGCGACCAGCAGGTTGAGATAGTTCTTCGGGCCCTGCACCGGCGTCGTGTTGTTGTACTGCGAAATCGCGCCGCAGATCACCACGCGCGCGTGGCGGTTGAGCCGCGCCAGCACCACGTCGAGTATCTCGCCGCCGACGTTGTCGAAATACACGTCGACGCCGCTGGCGCAATGTTGCTTGAGGCCATCTTTGACGGGACCCGCCTTGTAGTCGATGCAGGCGTCGTACCCGAGTTCCTGCACCACGAAATCGCATTTCGCCTTGCCGCCGGCAATGCCGATCGCGCGGCAGCCCTTGATTTTTGCGACCTGGCCGACGGTTTGCCCGACCGCGCCGGCCGCGCCGGAGACGACGACGGTATCACCGGCCTTCGGCTGCCCGACTTCGATGAGGCCGAAGTAACCGGTCATGCCGGGCATGCCTAGGCCGTTCAGCCACTGCGACAGCGTGCCCATGCGCAAGTCGATTTTGTGCAGGCCGCGGGCTTTGATTTCCGCGGCGGGAACCAGGCAGTATTCCTGCACGCCGAACACGCCGGCGACGTGATCGCCCTCGGCGAATTGCGGGTATTTGGAGGCGATTATCTTGCCCACGCCGCCCGCGCGCATGACTTCGCCGATGCCGACCGGCGCGATGTAGCTCTTGCCTTCGTTCATCCAGCCGCGCATCGCGGGGTCGAGCGACAATTGCAAAACCTTCACCAGCACTTCGCCGTCCTTGACCTGAGGCACGGGCTCGGTGGTCAGGTTCCAGTCGCCGGGCTTGGTCATGCCGACCGGGCGCGCGGCGAGGCGGAATTGGCGATTGCTGACCGCGGTCATGGTTGATCCGATCCGGGCTGGGATTCTCCCTCGTCGGCATCGCGTCCGAGGGTAGCCCGGGTCCGCGTAATGGCGACGAACACCTCGCGCAGAAAAATCATGAGAGCGCCGATCAAGGCGGCCATGGCGATGATGAACAGCACCCCGATCAGGCGCGACAGGTCGGCTTCGATAAAGGCGTCGATGAAGGCGAGCGCGATGATCAGCGCCACCAGGATCGCGGAGATCACCGATAGGCCGATAGAGATATAGATGAGGCGCATGCGGCGCGCGAGCACCTGCAGCTCGCGATGCGTATCCTGCGCGCGTTCGCCGCTTATGACGTGCAGTTTCTCTTCCAGATAGCGGATGCGGTCCACCGCGCGCCCGAGCCGGTTCGACAGCACGGCGATGAAGGTGCCGACCGAGGTGAGCAGGAACACCGGCGCGATCGCGAGCTGGATCACCTGCGTGATCTCGACCACGTGGGCGTCGTGAATCATCGGCACCAGCAGCGGCTTGGTCGAGGCGGCCGCGACTGCGGCAAAGAATGTCAAGGCGTTCATCCGCGCATTGTCGGGGTTGCCGGAGGGGCTGGCAAGCGGAAAACCATAAGCATGACCGGGCCTTCGGCGGTTTCCACCTGCGATTGTTCCGTGAAACCGGCCCGGGCGTAAGCGCGGCGCGCGCGCAGATTGTCGATGCTGGGATCGATGGCGACGAGTGGCGCGCCCTCGGCGATCAACTTGTCGGCGAAAATCCGCAAGAACGCGCTGCCATGGCCGTGGCCGAGCAGGTCCGGCTCGCCGATAAATGCATCGACCATCTGTGAGCCATGTGGAAGATGTTGCAGATGAGGTTGCGGCCAGGCGCGCGCTTCATACGCTTGAACGTAGGCGAACGGCCGCGTTTGGTGCTCCACGATCCATTGCCGCATCAGCGGCTCGTCGATGTCTTCCGTAAGCAGCGCGAGCTCCTGCTCCGGCTTGCCCCACCAGCGCATGACCTCCGGCGCTTGCAGCCAGCGCGCGGCCATGGCGAGGTCGGAACGGGCAAAGGGCCGAAAACGGTAGCCCGGCGGCTTTGCGTCTTCGTTCACAATTGTTCGCGCCGCGCGCGCTTCAGCACGAAGCGGCCGGGATCGACGGCGTCGAGCAGGCTGGCTTCGAGCGGCGGCGGTTCGCCGCTTATGAGGTCGGCGATGATCTCGCCCGCGAGCGCCGCCCAGGTCAGGCCGCGCGAACCGTAGGCGCAGGCCGCGTACAGACCCGGCAGGCGCGGCAGGTCCGGCGTATGCGCGCCGCTGAGCGTGGCGCTGCGTTCCCTTGCAAGGACAATATCGGGTACCGCGCCGATCAGCGGCAGGCGATCGGGCGCGGCGCAGCGAAAGCCGACGCCGCCTTCGAGTTTGGTCCGGTCGATTCCCGCGCTGCTCCCCGGCAGCAGGCGTTCGAGCGCAGCAAGATTCTGCTCGTGACCCTCGGTGCGTGGCTCCGCGTCATCGTCCTCGAAGTCCACGGTCGCGCCGGCGGCGGCCGTGCCGTCGATCTGCGGCAGCACGTAGCCGTCACCGGTCAATATCGTGCGCAGCGCAGGCAGAACACCTCTCGGCAAATACGTGAGCTGGCCGCGCAGGCTCGCAAGCGCCTGGCCGAAGTCGGCGAGCCGCGCCGCGCCGTGCGCGTTGGCGAGCACCGCGACCGGCGCCGCTGCGATGAGATTTCTCTTGGCGTCGAGCGCCTGCCAGCGGCCGTCGCGGTATTCGAGCGCTGCCACTTCACGATTAAACTGGGTCGTCTGTTGTGCGCTCGCGGCGAGTTGGGCGGCGAGCTGAGCCGAAACGAGGCTCGCGGGTTTCACCCATCCCCCGTCGGGAAACCACCAGCCGCCGGCGTTGACTTTGCAACCGGATAACTCGGCCGCTTGTTCCTGGTTCGCGTAATCCGCGTAAGAAGCGGGGTAGTCCAAGGCATGCATGACCGCCGCAAGCTGTGATTCCTCGTCATTGCTTTGCGCCAGGCGCAGCACGCCGCAGCGCTCCCATTCGAAACCGTGGCCCGCGGCTTCCAGCGCCTGCCAATGGCGCAGCGCGTAAAGAAAACCCGCGCGGCTCAAACGCGCGAGGAAGTTGTCGTCACCGGAGAGTTGCGGATGAAACGCGCCCGCGCGCAGGCCCGAAGCTTCGGCTGCCGGCTGGGAATGTTGCTCGATAAGTTCCACCGCCCAGCCGCGTGCGGACAGCCGCTCGCCGACCGCCGCGCCCGCGAGGCCCGCGCCGATCACCAGGACGTGCCGCTCCGGCCAGTTCGGTGCCGCGGGCGGCACATGGCGCCGCTGGCCGCGCGGCGCGAACTCGCCCGCGAGCATGTGGCGCTTGGGACCGAAGCCGGGATGCTTCCCGACGCTGAAACCCGCCGCGGCCAGTGCATCGCGCACCGCACCCGCCGTGGTGTAAGTGGCGAAGGTGGCGCCCGGCCGGGCGAGGCGGGCGAGGGCGCGCATGACGCGCGCGTCCCACATGTCCGGGTTGCGCTCGGGCGCGAAGCCGTCGAGATAAAACGCGTCTGCGCCGAAACGGAAATCGTCGATCGCGTCACGGATGTCGGCGAAGGCGAGCGTCAGCGTGAGGCAGTAACCCCCACCGTCGTCGAACGTAAGCCGGTGCAGCCCCGGCGTGAGCCGCGGCCACGCGGCCTGCAACGCCGCGGCAATGTTCGCGAAGCCGGGGTGACGCGCGTGCAATGTTTGCAGGTCTTTTCGATTGAAGGGATGTTTTTCGATCGCCACATATTGCAGGCGCCGGCAGCGCGCGGGGTCGTCGCGCCACGCCTGCCAGGTGGCGAGAAAGTTGAGCCCGGCGCCGAAGCCGATTTCCAGGATGCTGAACTGTTCCGCGCCCGCCCATCGCGCAGGCAGGTGGTTGCCGCCGAGAAACACGTGGTGCGCCTGCAACTTTGCGGAGCCATCGGCTATGCCGTGGTAAATGTCCTGGTAGCGCCGCGACCAAGGCTGGCCGTTTTCGTCGAACGCCAGTTCGGCGGGTTCGAGCCGCATCACCCCGTAGCCGGCGCCGCCAATCCGGCTTCCGCCTCCTGCCGGAGCCATGCCGTGAATGCTTCCACTTCGGGCCGTTGCCGCGAGGCCGAGGGCGTCACGACGAAATAGGCGCGGGCGTCGGCGGTCGATGTCACAAAACGCTTGCCGAACGGCAGCACCAGTTGCCCGCTGAGAATGAAACGGTCGACCAGCGGGCTGCGGCCGAGCGCGATGCCCTGGCCGTCGAGCGCGGCCTGGATCATTTGGTCGTAATGCGAAAACCGCAGGGTACCGGCGGGTTTCACATCCTGCGCCCGCAACACTTCGAACCAGGCGTTCCACGACAGCCAGGGCGAGCGCCGGTCGACGTCGTCCAGGTGCAGCAGCACGTAGTGCGCGAGGTCCTGCGGGGATTTGAGCTTGTCGCCGCCGAGCAGGTCCTTGGAGCACACCGGCGACACCGTCTCGCCGAACAGCCACTCGGCGTCCTCGCCCGCGGCCTTGCGCGGGCTGTAACGCACCGCGAGGTCGATGCCTTCGCGTTCGAGGTCCTGGATTTCGTTGTTGGCGGCGATGCGCACGTCGATTTCGGGGTGCACCCGGCGAAACGTGTTGAGCCGCGGCACCAGCCACAGCGAAGCGAAGGAAATCGTCGAGGCCACCGTGAGCGTGCCGCCGCGCACGCTGCGAAGCCGCGCTGCCGTGTCCCGCAGCATGCGCAGCACTTCGCCCGCCGTCTTGTACAGGGTCTGGCCGGCCTCGGTCAGCAGCAGCTCGCGGTGGCGCCGCCGGAACAGCGGCACGCCAAGCTGGTCCTCCAGGGTCTTGATTTGGCGGCTGATCGCCGACTGGGTGACGAACAGCTCGGCGGCGGCCTTGGTAAAGCTCATGTTGCGCGCCGCCGCCTCGAAACCCTTCAGCAGGTCCAGCGACGGCAGCTCATGCGAAGAGGCTTCAAGACGCTTTTGCATTCCGTTTTCTCATGCAAACCTTGCAAAAATGTCGTTTGAAAGAGCCGTTTCCCGCGCCGATAATGCCATTCACATGCAGTGCAGCAAGCGATTATTACTTGCATGTGAAAAACGCATTATGAAAGGAGTCACCATGAACATCAAGTCCAATCCAACCCAGGTCAGGCTCGAAGCCGACCGCTTCCTCAAGCTGAGCGACAGCAAGGGAACCCGGGTGCAATGCGAATCCGGCGCCCTCTGGATTACCCAGGATCACGACGCTACGGATTACGTTCTGATGCCGGGCCAGTCGCTGGAGCTCGAGCACGGCGGCGACGCCCTGGTGTTCGCGCTGATGGACAGCCAGGTGCTGCTGCAGGAGCCCGCGCGTTCGGCGAGCCCGCTCGACCGCTTCGGCCGCGCACTGCTCAATACGCTGGAATCGATGGGCAGCTGGATCGGGGAGCACTTCGGACCCGATGCGATCAACACCCGCAAATTTCGCCACTGGTACGGAGCGCTATAAGCCTTGACAGTCGGAGGCGCCATGAACCTCGATCGGATCGGGTTGAACGAAGCGCCGGCGTTGCGCATCGCGCAGGTAACAGGGCGCGATGCGCGCCATGCCGTCATCATCGAAGAGTTTTACCGGGGCTTGTCGGCGCAGACGCGCTACGAGCGCTTCTTCTCGCACCGGCCCGAGTTCGGGCCGGCGGAGCTGGAGCGGCTCGCGCACCCGGAACGCGCCGGCGAGCTTTGCCTTGTCGCGCTGGCGGGCGAGGAAGGCGAAGAAATCGCGGTGGGTGAAGTGCGCCTGGTGCCCACGCATGAGGGCACAGGCCGCGAAGGCGAAATCGCGCTGGTGGTCGCCGACGACTGGCGCCGCCTGGGCGTCGGCAGGAAGTTGCTGTGCGGCCTGCTGGCGGCGGCGCGCCGCGCGGGTTACACGGGCGCGCAGGCTTATATCACGTCGAGCAACACCGGCATGCTGAGCCTGGTTCGCCAATTCGATTTCCGCTTCCAGCCGTTAGCCGGCGGCGCGACCATGCGCCTGGTGCACAAAGACCTCACCGTCACCGCGACGGACACCGGCTGCTTCGACCCCGCAGGCGCGCCGCATATTGAAGCGGCTGCCCTGGCAATAGCGGCACAATAGCGAAGGAGCGCAACATGCCTTTGGTACGCATCGCCCTCAGGAAGGGCAGGAACGCCGACCTCGGAAAACGCATCGGCGAAGTTGTCTATCACAGCATGGCCGATACCATCAACGTGCCGCCGCACGACAATTTCCAGATCATCACCGAGCACGACGAAAACGGGCTGATTTACGACGCCGAATACCTCAACATCGCGCGCAGCGGCGGCATCGTGCTGATCCAGATCACTCTCAGCGAAGGCCGCACCGACGACGCCAAGAAATCGCTGTTCAAGGCGATTGCCGAGCGCCTGCACAATGAAGTCGGCATGCGGATGGAAGATGTGTTCATCAACTTGATTGAGGTCAAGAAGGGTAATTGGTCGTTCGGCAACGGGATCGCGCAGTACATGCTGTAGCGGGCTGGCGACATTCCCGCGTAGGCGGGAATCCAGCTAATCCCTTCCCCTCGTTCCACCGCAGGTCGAGGCGTCAACTACTCCCTGGCGTAGCCAGGGGAAGATCGGGATGGGGGTGATGTAACTCCCGTTCGTGGTGGGCCTGTCGAACCACAACGGCCAACATGCCTTCATTCCCGCAAGAGCGGGAGTCCGGTCATATCAACTCAGTGCCCGACGTCATTGGTCCGGGCCGAGGGGTCGGGAGCGGGTGGCGGGCCGAAATGGATCTTGGGGGGTTTTGGGGGCGCCGGCGCGGTGCTGTCGAGCTCGGGAGCGGCCACAATGTCGGGCGTTGCGCCTTCGATGCGCATCGCGATCTGCACGATGCTGGCAAGCCGCGGGTCGGCCGTGGTCTTCTGCTCTTCGTTCAGCCCGTCATACAACAGCCTGGCGACAGCCGAAATATCTTCCAGCGCGGTGAGGCGGTTGCGGATCGAGTCGGTGGTCTGCTCGATCTGCTTCATCGAATTGAGCGTGCCGCTGGCGGTCGCGCGCTGTTGCTCGCGCGTGATGTCGGCCACCATCGCCTTCACCTTGTCCGAGAACGCGCCCCAGGCCATGTCCTGCACCGGAGTGAGCCTGAGATCCGCGTGCAGCTGGTACATGCGGTATTCGAGCTGATCCACGGTGTTTTCTTTCGGCTGAATGCGCTGCGAATCGTTGGTTGACGGCCGTCCCAGCAACCCGCCGCGTGGCGTGCCGCCACCGGGATATTGCGCCAGGGCGCTTGTCGCAGAGACAGCCGCCAGCGCGAACAGCAATCCTTTGGATATTTTTTTCATTCACTCCTCCACTTTGCGTCCGACCTCAATAAGGGTCGGACTGGTTCGTGCGTTCGGATTGCTGCGGGTTGGCCTTGCGTTGTTTGTAATCGGCGACGGCTTGTTTCAGGTCGCGGTATTCGGAGCAGGGCAGGAAGCACAGCTTGTTCAGCGCCGCCAGGTGCTCCTCCGCCTTCGGCAGGTCGTCTACCATCAAATAAGCGACGCCGACGTACTCGTGCGCGCCGCGGTGATTGGGGTCAAGCTCCAGCGCGCGGCCGTAGTATTTGAACGCGAGGTCCATGTTGCGCTTCTTGCGGTACGAGTAGCCGAGCAGGTTCTGGATATCGGCGTTGTTCGGATCGTGCTGCGCCGCCAGCGTCAACGACTTGATGGCGCCGTCCCAGTCTTTGGCGTCCCATGCCTTTTTGCCGGCTTCGTAATCCGGATCGAGCTTGACCGCTTCCGGGCGGTCGATGTTGCCGGCGGCGACCGCGGCAGACGGCGCCAGCCCCAGCAGGCAGGCGGCAAGGCTCGCGGAATAAAGCGTTCTGCTCATTGTTCGGCTCCCATTTGCGACACTTCAAAATGCTACGCCTTTGCCGCGCGTTTGTGCTCAATATATGGAGGCACCGGTGGCCCTGTCGGCAAGTCCGCCGATCCCATTATGATTGTCCCGGTTGCGCCTGCAAGGTATTGTTACATGCATACTACGCGCATTGCAGATGGCCCTATGTGCGCTACCATACATGACCCCCGTCCCCGCCCTCAGCCTCGACCACTTGCGCCGCCGCTACGGCGAGCGCTACAAGTGGCTGGTGCTGCTGACTGTGATGGTCGGCATGATGGCCTCTATCGTTTCCTCCACCATCGTGAACGTCGCGGTGCCGGAAATGAGCCGTTACTTCGTAATCGGCCAGGAGCGCGCGCAGTGGATTTCGGCGGGCTTCATGGTGTCGATGACGCTTGCCCTGTCGCTGACGCCGTGGCTGCTGCATAGCTTCGGCATGCGCCGCACCTACCTCGGCGCGGTGCTGCTGCTGATGCTGGGCGGCATCGGCGGCGGTCTCAGCATGAATTTTTCGCTGATGATCGGGATGCGCGTGGCCGAGGGCATCGCCGCGGGCGTGATGCAGACCATCCCCAGCGTCGTCGTCCTGCGCAGCTTCCAGCCGCACGAGCAGGGGCGCGCGATGGGCATTTTCGGCTTTGGCGTGGTGCTGGCGCCGGCCATCGGGCCCGGCGTCGGCGGGCTGCTGGTCGAGTTCTTTGGCTGGCGCTCGATCTTTTTCGTGGTGGTGCCATTCTGCATTACCGCCATCCTGCTGGCGCGCCGCTTCCTGCCGCTATCGTCGAGAGAGCCCGGCACGCGCCGCGCGCTGGATTGGCGCGGTCTGCTGCTGCTTGCCTTCGCCACCCTGTGCCTGCTCAACGGTTTGGTGGAATTGCACCAGGCGGGTTCGATCGGTCCCTGGCTCTTGCTGCCGGCGGGATTCGCCGGCATGGCGGGTTTCACGTGGTATCAGTTGCGCTGCGCCGAGCCGCTGCTGCATCTCAGGCTGTTTGCGCATCGCCAGTTCGCCATGGGCGCAACCGTCGCCTTCGTCTATGGCATCGCGCTGTTCGGTTCGACTTACCTGCTACCGATTTTCCTGCAGACCGCGCTCAACTACACGGCGTCGAGCGCAGGCTTCGTGCTGCTGCCTGCCGGCCTCGCGATGGCCTGCGCCATGCCGGTGGCGGGGCGGCTGGCCGATCGCTTTCCCGCCAACCGCCTGGTGGTATGCGGCATTCTGCTGATGTCGGCATCGCTCCTCCTGATGGTGAGCGTCACCGGCACTTCGCCGTATCTCGCACTGCTGCTGTGGGTGGCGACCGGCCGCATCGGGTTGAGCCTCATCCTGCCGGCGCTCAGCATCGGCACCGTGCGCGGGCTGGATCCCGCGGCGATCCCGCAGGCCACCAGCATGTCGAGTTTCATGCGGCAACTCGGCGGCGTCATCGGCATCAGCGCGGTCGGCATCGGGCTCGAAATCCGCGCCGCCGCACATGGCGTGGACATGCGCAGCGTCGGCCCGATCAATCCGGCCAAGCTCGCGGCCTTCGATGAAATTTTTGTCGCGCTGGCGCTGGTGATGGCCGCCGCCACATTCGCCGCGTGGTTCCTCAAGCCGGCACCGCATGTGCATGCGGGGCCGGCGTCGCACTAATTAACGGGATTTCCGCTTTCGCGAGAATGGCGGCAAATGAGCCGTGCCCCGTTCTACCCCCTTCGACAGGCTCAGGGCAGGCTTTCGACAAGCTCAGGGCGAACAGGACTTGGGAAAGTGCATTGGAGGGGGATTGGGATTTGGAATTCCCCATGAGCGCCGCCGAGGAACGGAGACCGGAAGGGGTCCCTTTGGGACC
>Ga0181537_10001499_pt1 | contig 21449 bp, 17 predicted proteins | sample PEATcosm2014_Bin_39_FD_119765 | JGI IMG/M metagenome (GOLD analysis project Ga0181537, IMG submission 119765) | Peatland microbial communities from MTU Mesocosm Facility, Houghton, MI, USA - PEATcosm2014_Bin23_10_metaG | ecosystem: Environmental > Terrestrial > Soil > Wetlands > Peat | place... | reverse complement strand
GGCTCGAACGCCCCGCGCGTGGATGGCAGTGCCGCCATGCCCGGCTTCGGGGCCGCCTACAGCGATGCCGAGATCGCGGCCGTGGCCAACTACGTGACCGCGCGCTTTGGAGCCAAGGGCTCGAGCATCACCCCCGCGCAGGTGGCGAAGCTGCGCGAGACGGGCTGAAGCACCGTGCGGCGCCGCGCCAAGGCCGTCCCGGGAGCGCTGCAGCACACGGCGCCGGGGGCGCTGCTGCTCGCCTGCGCTGTGGCGCTTGCCGCCTCCCTCGCGCGCGGCGAACAGTCCCCGCCGAACGGGGCCTGGCAGACCATGCGAGCGAACCTCTACGGCGCACGTCCCATCAGCGAGACCGACGATGCGCTGATGAGCATCGAGGCGCCGGCGAGCACGCCGGACCCTTCCGCCACGCCGCTGGTGGTGCGTTTCGGCGCGCCGCTCGCAGGCCGGGTGCGGCAGCTGCGCGTCATCATCGACAACAACCCCTCCCCGCTCGTCACCACCATGAACCTCAGGGCGGGACTGCCGGTGGAGGAGATCGACCTGCGCGTCCGCATCGACCGCTATACCTCGGTGCGCGCGATCGCCGAGACCACCGACGGGCAGCTGGAAATGCGCAGCGCCTGGGTGAATGCGAGCGGCGGCTGCTCGGCGCCACCGAGCGCCAGCGCCGGCGGCATGCTCGGTGAGATCCGCTTCCGCGCCTCCGCGGATGACAAGGCGCTGCAGGTCAGCATCCGCCACCCGAACAACTCCGGCTTCCAGATCGACGCGAAGAGCGGCGACCCCATCCCGCCGCACTTCATCTCGCACCTGCGCCTGCGGGCCGGCGATGACACGCTCGTGGATGCCGACACCGGCATCTCGCTCAGCGAGAACCCGACGCTGCGCATTGCCAGCCGCGAGGCGCTGCAGGGACCCCTGGTCTTCGAGGCCACCGACGTCCCCTCGCAGCGGCTCTTCACGGCCACCTGGAACGCCGCCGCCGCGAGCGCCGGCACGCGCTGACCCGCTCGATGCCAAGCGCGCTCGTGACCGCAAGCGCCGCGCTCGGCGCGGCACTGCTGCTGCCGCTGCTGGCGGGCGCGGCCGACTTCAGCGTCCGCGAGGTGGCCCCCGGGGTGTTCGTGCACGAGGGTCGCGCGCTGGCCCTCGATGTCCCCGGCCACGATGACATCGCCAACCTCGGCTTCATCATCGGCACGCGCTGCGTGGCCGTCATCGACAGCGGCGGCTCGGTGCGCATCGGTGCGGCGCTGCGCGCGAGCGTGCGGCGCCACACGCAGCTGCCCGTGTGCTACCTCATCAACACCCACGTGCACGTGGACCACCTGCTCGGCAACTACGCCTTCGCCGCCGAGCGGCCGCAGTTGCTGGGCCACGCGCAGCTGCCCGCGGCGCTCTCGCGCAGCCGCGACTTCTTCCTCAAGAACTACGCAGCCGACCTGGCACCCGCTGCCGGCGCCGCGCAGCTGCCGGCACCGGCGCGCACGGTCGAGGTCGGCAGCGACCTCTCGCTCGACCTGGGCGGGCGGCAGCTCACGCTGCGCGCCTGGCCGAGCGCGCACACGGACTGCGACCTGAGCGTCTACGATTCGCGCACCGCGACCCTGTTCACGGGGGACCTGCTCTTCGTCGCACGCACGCCGGCCCTCGACGGCAGCCTCAAGGGCTGGCTGGCAGCGCTCGAGGTGCTCGCGCGCCTGCCGGCCCGTCACGTGGTTCCCGGACACGGCGCTCCCGGTGATGACCTTGCGGGCGCCGTGGAGCCCGAGCGGCGCTACCTCAGGACACTGCAGGAGGTGGTGCGCGGCGAGCTCGCCCGCGGCGTGACGCTGCAGGAGGCCCTGCGGGCCACGGACTTCCCCGGCCGCAGCGACTGGCTGCTGTGGGAGCAGACCCAGCCGCATAACATCGCCCGCGCCTACCAGGCACTCGAGTGGGAGTGATGCGGCGGCGCGAGTTCCTGCATCGCGCGACGCTCGCCGTGGCGCTCGGTGGTTGCACGGCACTGCGCGCCGCCCCCTCGCGCGCGCAGGTCGTCATCGCCGGCGGGGGCTTTGCCGGGAGCTGCTGCGCGCTCGAGCTGCGGCGCCTGCAGCCTGCGCTGCGGGTGCTGCTGTTCGATGCGCAGCCGCACTACTTCACCTGCCCCATGAGCAACGAGGCGATCGTCGGCATGCGCAGCTTCGGCTCCCTCGCGGTGCCACGCGCAGGACTGCAGGCTGCCGGTATCGAGTACGCCTGCGCGCGGGTCGCGGGCATCGAGGCCACGGCACGCCGCGTGCGGCTGGCCGACGGCACGCGCGTCCCCTATGACCGCCTGGTGGTGGCACCCGGCATCCGCTTCCGGCCACAGTCCCCCGAGGGCTACGACGGCCGCGCCGCCTGGGACATGCCGCACGCCTGGGACGGCGGCGGCCAGGCCCGCCGCCTCGGGCAGCTGCTCGAGGCTGTACCCGATGGCGGCGTCGTCGCGATCTGCGTGCCCGCCGGTCTGATGCGCTGCCCGCCGGCGCCCTATGAACGCGCGAGCCTGATGGCGCAGTACCTGAAGCTGCGGCGGCGCGGCTGCAAGCTCCTCATCTTCGACTCCAACAACCACTTTCCGCGCCAGGACGTGTTCACTGCGGCCTGGCAGGAGCTCTACCCGGGCATGATCGAATGGCTGCCCCCGGCCGAGGGCGGCCTCATCACGCGCGTCGATGCGCGCACCTCCACGCTCTACAGTTCAGGCGGCCGCCACAAGGTGGCGCTCGCCTGTGTCATCCCGCCCCAGGCCCCCGGGGCGCTCGCGCCGCAGAGCGGCCTGTCATCCGGTCACGGCTGGTGCCCGGTAGAGCCTGCGACCTTTGAGTCGCAGCTGCTGCCGGGCGTGCACGTGATCGGCGACGCCTGCATCGCAGGAGCAATGCCGAAGTCCGCCTCCGCGGCGCGCGCCCAGGCGCGCCAGTGTGCCGCGGCAATCGTGGCCCTGCTCGCAGGCGCGCAGCCACCGCAGCCGCAGCTTGCGAGCGTGTGCTACAGCCACGTGAGCGCGGGCGCCGCGCTCGCCATCGCGGGTCAGTTCAGCCTGGTGGAAGGGGAGTTGCGGCAGGACCCGGCGCGGGCCGCGGACGCCGAGCCGCACGCGGCCAGCGGGGCCCTGGCCCAGCAAGCGCAGGGCTGGTATCGGGACATGCGCACCGAGTGCTTCGCGGCCTGAAGGCTCACGGTGGCAGTGCCGCGTGCGCCTTCAGGTGCGTCGGCAGCACGGCCCACGCCGGGCGTGCGCGCGTGAAGATCGCCGCCGTCGGCTCAAAGAGCGCCGGCTCGTCGAGGGAGCCGGCGTAGAGGGTGAAGACCTCGGCGCTGTCGCGCGGCCCGCCGAACACCAGCGAACCGCACACCGGACAGAAGTTGCGCACCGCCTGGTTGCCGTTGGCGGCCCGCACGGCAAACGCACGGCTGTCCCCCGTGAAGCTCACCGCCGCGCGCGCAAAGCCCATGTAGGGCACGAAGCCTGAGCCGGAGGCCTTGCGGCAGTCGGCGCAGTAGCAGTGCCCGGCGTAGAGCGGCGCACCGCGCGCCTGGTAGCGCAGTGCATCGCACAGACAGCCCCCGGTCAGCACGCCCCGCGCCCTCTAGTAGCGCCAGCTCTTGAGGTCCGCCCCCGCAGGCGCGGTGGCCGCGATGCGCTTGAGGATGATCGGCAGGTACTGCACGTTGTAATGCAGGCGCGAGTAGGCGTTGGGCAGCTTCGGGTCGCCGTTCCAGCAGTGCTCGGCGCGCTCGCCGTAGGCGACCGTGCCCTCGTAGGCGGGCTGCAGGGACTCGAGGCGCTCCTGGGCGAAGTAGACCGCGTCATTGAGGTAGAAGCTGTCGGCCGAGCCGACGTAGATGTGGATCTTGCCCTTGAGCTTCGGGCCAAGCGTCGCCCAGTCGCGTTCGATGATGTGTGACAGGTCGTAGTGCTCGCGCCAGTAGGTGGCGATGTTCTTGTCGATGTCACCGCTCACCTTGTCGATGAGGGGCGCCGGGTAGCCATCCTTGGCCGCCGGGCCGAACACCGCGGCCCAGATGTCGTACTGGCCCCCGGAACGGCCGCGGTCGCCCTGGGCGAGTTCCATGTAGTTCGCATCGCGCTGCGTGGCGAACACCTCACCGAGGTAGTTGCGCATCGCGGGGCGCTCCACGCTGACCGCCTCACCCTTGAGGACGTAGGCATTGGGGTCCTCGTAGATGTTGATGACGGTGTAGGCGCGAAAGTCGATCGGGTCCGGGCAGGCCGCGAAGGCGCCGTTGTACATATCCGGGTAGAACACCTGCGTGGCGAGCGCCTCCCAGCCGCCGGTGGAGCCCCCGTAGGTGAAGCGCGCCCAGCCCTCCCCGATGCCGCGGAAGCGCCGCTCGATCTCGGGCACCAGTTCCTTGTTGATGGCATCCCCGTAAGGCCCGAGGTTCGCGGAGTTCACCGCGTAGCTGTCGTCGTAGTAGGGATTGGCGTGCTCGACCTCCACCACGAGGAAGCGCGGGAAGTCAGCCGCGGTCCACTTCTGGAAGAAGGCATAGGCCTCGGCCTGCTGGATGCGGTTGTAGCCGGCGAGGTGGAAGCGGCGCGAGTAGTCGGGCTTGAGGTCCGCATCGGGCGGTGCGGTGCGGAAATCGGAGATGTCTTCCGGGTAGTGCCCGTGGAAGATCATCAGCGGGTAGTGCGCCTCGGGGTGCTTGTCGAAGTCCTTCGGCACCAGCACGTGGGCGCCGAGGTAGACGTCGCGTCCCCAGAACTTCGACAAGAGCTCGCTCTTGATGCGGATGTGGCGGATGTACTCCGAGTCGCTCCTGGCCGCGATGGGGGGAATCTGCTGATCGAGGATCAGCGCGGTGCGCAGCGGATGGGCGGGATCCACGTGCACGCGCACCGGCACCGAGTACAGGTTGCCCGGCTTCTTGGCCCAGTCCTGCCCCTCGCCCTGGTCTGGCGGCAGCTTGAGCACCCGCCCGTCGGCGAGGTGGAAGCTCTCGTAGCGGTTGAGGACGGCCTGCACGAAATAGTCACCCGCAGGCAGCTGCGAGAGCCTGCGTGCCGGCCAGCCAAAGGCGGCGTCATCGAGCACCGCAGCCTGCCCGGCAGCGAGTCCATCGACGTTGACGCCGAAGATGTAGGGGCTGACCAGTGGGTCGTCCGGGTCCACGTGCGCGCGCGGCTCGCGCGAGAAATCGCTGCTCAGCAGCAGGATCACGCGCCCGTCGAGGGGCGTGGCGCTGCGGCTGGCGGGGAAGCTCACGCTGAAGGCGGTGCTCTTGGAGGAGCTCGGCCCCTTGTCGGCCGGTTTGTCCTTCTTCGAGGAAATCTGCGGCGTGCCCCCGGAGATGATCGCCGTGCTATTGAGCGCAAACGTCGCGCCGATGAGGAGGAACCCGCCGAGCAGCAGTGCCCTTGGCGTGAAGACTGTCCTGGCCATGCGCAAACCTCGCTTCGCAGAAGATTTCATAAGCCTGTCGGGCCGGCCGCGGTACGGGCAGCGCCGCGGATCTATTTATTGGTGGGCGACCTTAAACTCATCAGCCGCTGGCACTCAAGTGGCCGCGGCACACCACCGCCAGCTTGTTGCCGTCCGGGTCGCGCATGTAGGCGGCGTAGAAGTCCGGGTCGTACTGCAGGCGCAGGCCCGGTGCACCCTCGCTCAGGCCGCCGTGGGCGAGCGCTGCAGCGTGGGCTGCGTCCACCTCGCCCCAGCTCCTGGCGCGGAACGCCACCATGTTGCCGTTGCCGGCGGTGGCAGGGCGGCCGTCAAAGGGTGTGCCGACCCAGAAGGCGAGCTCGCGCCGGCCATGGTCCTCGTACAGGCCCCAGCCCGCCGAGATGCGGTCCCAGGCGGCGTCGCCGGTCACGCATCGCTGCATGCCAAGCGGGGTGAGGAGCGCATCGTAGAAGCGCGTGGCACGCGCAAGGTCACTGGTGCCGACGTAGACGTAGCTCAGCATCCCCTCGCCCTCCCCCCCAAGGTCTCCCCGCAGGTGCAGCACCAGCGCCGCAGCGTTGACGCGCGCGGCGTCTTGTTACAGGGTTCGCGCTTGCCGGCCCTGCAACCCTTAAGCCGGCACGAGCGCGCGCCGGCGCGAGGAACCAGTGCATGTACATGCCCGAGCAGTTTCGCGAGGACCGCGCCGAGGTCCTGCACGCCTTTATCGCACGGCATCCGCTCGGGGCGCTAGTCGCGAGCGGCCCGGATGGCCTCATCGCCAACCACATCCCGATGCTGTGGCGCGCGCAGCCCGGGGGCGCGGGCACCCTCGGCGGCCACGTCGCGCGCGCCAACCCGATCTGGAAGCTGCTCGCACCCGGCAGTCCCGTGCTCGTCATGTTCACGGGTGCGATCCACTACATCACCCCCTCCTGGTATCCGGCCAAGAAGGTGGACGGCAAGGTGGTTCCGACATGGAACTACTCGGTGGTGCACGCCGAGGGTGCCATCCGCTTCCTGACGGGGGCAGCGGAGGCGCTCAGCAAGGTGCGCGAGCTGACCGAGCACCAGGAGGCCGCGCGAACCTCGCCCTGGGCAGTGACCGATGCACCCGGGGACTACCTCGCGGCGAACCTGAAGCACATCGTGCCGTTCGAGATCACCGTGACGCGGCTGACGGGAAAGTTCAAGGCGAGCCAGCACCGCAGCGCCGAAGAGCGCGTCGCGGTGGCGGCCGCGCTGCGTGCGGAAGGGCTGGCGCCAGAGGAGATCGCGGAGCTGGTGCGGGAACCGACGCCGCGCTAATCGAGCGGCCAGCTGACCGAGCGCGGCAGCCGCGGCACCCCGGCGATCGGCGGCTGAGGGGGCAGCTCGATGCCGTCGACTGAGCGCCACCAGGCCTCGGGCCTGCGAGCGTGTGCCGGTTCCACCGGCTCACCCAGGCGCGGCATCAGAAGCGGCACGCCGGCTTTGCCTCCGTCCTCGAAGAGCACCTCCGCCGGCTGATCCCAGGCGTGCATGGCGAGGCTGAAGGTGCCCCAGTGGATCGGCAGGAAAGCGCCACCGCCGAGCAGTGCGTGGGCCTTCAGGGCATTCGCGGGCCCGAGGTGCATATCCCCCCAGGAGGGATGAAACGCCCCCACCTCGAGCATCACGAGGTCAAAGGGACCGAGGCGCTCGCGGATCAGCTGATACTCGCTGGTAAGCCCGGTATCGCCGCTGAAGAACACCGCGTGGTGCTGCGAGCGGATGACGAGCGATGACCACAGCGTGGTGTTGCGGCTGTTGAACAGGCGCCCGGAGAAGTGCTGCGAAGGCGCCGCCGTCACCGTGAGTGCCCCGGTCGGCAGCGCGAAACACTCCCACCAGTCGAGCTCGTGGATGCGGTGCGCCGCGATGCCCCAGGCTTCCAGGTGCGCACCGACGCCGAGGGAGGTCACGATCGGCACCTCGCTCCTGCGCAGCTCGCGGATGGTGGGGAAGTCGAGGTGATCGTAGTGATCGTGCGAGATCACGATGAGGTCGAGCGGCGGCAGCGCCCGCAGTGCCACCGGCACGGGCTGGAAGCGCTTCGGCCCCGCCAGTCGCGAGGGCGAGGCGCGCGGCCCCCAGACCGGATCGGTGAGCACGCGCATCCCGTCGATCTCGATGAGGACCGTCGAGTGCCCGAGCCAGGTGGCCCGCAGCCCGCTGCCCGGGGCCCTGCGCCAGGGCTCCAGCGGGTTGAGCGACGGCAGGGGTGCCTTGGGCACGCGCCGCACGCCGCCACAGAGGAATTCCCCGATGCTCGGCATCGGCACGTTCGGGTCGCGCAAGCCCGGCAGGATCGGGTGCAGGTTGCGGAATACCCCGTCCGCAAAGCGTGGCGAGGCCTGCATGCGCTCAAGGCGTGCCCCCGCGGGGCGCTTACCCATCGACTTCATGTGCGCACCATACCGCAGTAACCCCTGTTCAACGCAGCGCCGCGAGGCCCTCGCCCGGGTTGCCCTGCCCCACGCCCCCCAGGGCCTTGTAGATCGCCACCGCGCGCACGTTGACCTGCGTCTGTGCCTGCACCATGGCGTCCTCGGCCTCCAGCTGCGTGCGCTGCGCATCGAGCAGCGTGAGGAAGTCCGTGACGCCGGCGCGGTACTGCAGCTCGGCAATCGCGGAGGCGTGTGCCGAGGCGCGCGCCTGCTCGGTCAGGCTGCCCAGCGCGGCCTGCTCCTTGGCATACGCCACGAAGCTGTTCTCGGTCTCCTCGAGCGCGACCAGCACCGCCTGGCCATAGGCGGCACTGGCGCCATCCAGTTCCGCCTGCCGTCCGCGCAGGCGTGCGCGCACCGAGCCGTAGTCGAGCGCCGCCCACGTCACCGTCGGCGTCACGGCCCAGGCGCGCGCATCATCACCGCCGCCGGTGCTGAACAGGTGCCCGAGGTTGCCGGAGAGGAAGCCGGCGAAGCCACTCACCGTCACGCGCGGGAACAGGTCCGCGGTGGCGACGCCGACGCGCGCCGAGGCAGCCGCCAGGCGCCGCTCCGCGGCCTGCACGTCCGGCCGCTGCCTGAGCAGCGCTGCGGTGTCACCGACCGGCAGCGCCGTAGCGAAGGCGCGGATGCTCGCCGGCGCGAGCTCGGCATCGAGGGCGCCGGGCCTGAGTCCCTGCAGCACGGCCAGGCGGTACATCGCCTGCTTCTCCAGCGCCTCAAGCGGCGGGATGCTGGCCTGCGTGGCTGCAAGGCGCGCCCGTGCGCGCTCCACGTCCAGCTCCGTGACGCGGCCACCCTCGTAGCGCACGCGCGTCAGCTCCTCGGTCTGGGACTCGCTCGCGAGGTTGCGCCGCGCGACATCCAGGCGCGTCTGCGTGCCGCGCAGCTCGAAGTAGTTGCGCGCCACCTCGGCGGCCACGCTCACCTGGGCGCCGCGCAGCTGCGCCTGCTGCTCGCCGAGCTGTGCGCGCGCGGCCTGCACCGAGCGGCGCACGTGCCCGAAGAGGTCCAGCTCCCACTGCATGTCAAAACCGAGCGAGTCGCTCTCGAGCGGGATGCGCGCCGTGCCGAAGCCCGGTTGCTGCTGGTCGGCCTTGGAGTAGCCGGCGGTGAGGGGCACGTGGGGTGCCAGGTCGAGGCGGCTCTCGGTGAACATCGCGCGCGCCTCGTGGACCCGCGCCTGCGCGGCCGCAAGGTCAAGGTTCGCACCCAGGGCACGCGTGACGAGGCTATCGAGCTCGGGGTCACCGAACTCGTGCCACCAGGCAGCCTCGGGCCCCGCGGCGCTGAACTGCGCCGTCTGCGCAGCGGCGATGCGCGCCGGCTCAGGCTGCGGTGCGCGGTAGTCGGGCCCGACGGCGCAGGCGCTGAGCAACAGGCCAAGGCTCACCGGGAGCACCCGCCGCAGCTGCCGGAAGCGCCTCATGCCGCGGCTCCCTGGGGCCCGGGCAGCAGCGCTGCGCTGAGCGGCGCGCGGCGCACGCCCACGCGGCGCGCCAGCAGGTAGAAGAGCGGCGTGAGCAGCAGGCCGAAGAAGGTGACCCCGAGCATCCCCGAGAACACCGCGACCCCCATGGCGTGGCGCATCTCGGCCCCGGCGCCCGTGGACAGCACCAGCGGCACGACGCCCATGATGAAGGCGAGCGAGGTCATGAGGATCGGCCGCAGGCGCAGGCGCGCCGCATCCAGCACCGCGCGCAGGGTGCGCTCCCCGTGCGCCTCGCGGTCACGGGCGAACTCGACGATCAGGATGGCATTCTTGCCGGCAAGGCCCACGAGCACGATGAGTCCGATCTGCGTGAAGATGTTGTTGTCGCTGCCGGCGAGCTGCACGCCGGTGATGGCCGAGAACAGCACCATCGGCATGATGAGGATCACCGCCAGCGGCAGGCGCAGGCTCTCGTACTGGGCGGCGAGCACCAGGAACACCAGGAGCACCACCAGCGGGAAGACGATGATCGCGGTGTTGCCGGCGAGGATCTGCTGGTAGGTGAGCTCGGTCCACTCGAAGCCCATGCCGTTCGGGAGCTCACGGCGCGCCAGGGCCTCCATGGCGGCCTGGGCCTGGCCGGTGCTGTAGCCGGGGGCGGGCCCGCCGTTGATCTCCGCGGTCGGGTAGCCGTTGTAGTGCATGACGCGGTCGGGCCCCGAGGAAGGCCGCACCGTCACGAACGAGCCGAGCGGGATCATGTCGCCCGCGGCGTTGCGGGTCTTCAGGCGCGCGATGTCCTCGGCGTGCAGGCGGAAGCGCGGCTCGGCCTGGGCATTCACCTGGTAGGTGCGCCCGAAGAGGTTGAAGTCGTTGACGTAGAGGGAGCCTAAGTAGATCTGCATGGTGTCGAAGAGGTCCTCGAGCGCCACCCCCTGGGACTTGGCCTTCTCGCGGTCCACCTGCGCGTCCACCTGCGGCACGTTCACCTGGAAGCTGGTGAACAGGCCGGCGAGCTCGGGCGACTCGTGGCTCTTGGCAATGAGGTTGTCGGTCTGGCGCGCGAGCTCCTCGAAGCCGAGGCTGCCGCGGTCCTCCACCTGCAGGCGAAAGCCCCCGATGGTGCCGAGCCCCTGTACCGGCGGCGGCGGGAACACGGCGATGAAGGCGTCCTGGATCCTGCCGTACGCGCCATTGAGAGTCTGGGCGATGGCTGCCGCGGACTGCGCGTGCGCCTTGCGCTCCTCGAAGGGCTTGAGGGTCACGAACACGATTCCCGAACTCGGGGAGTTGGTGAGTCCGTTGATGTTCAGGCCCGGGAATGCCACCGCGCTCTCCACGCCCGGCTGCTTGAGGGCCACCTCACCCATGCGCCGGATGACCTCCTCGGTGCGGTCGAGCGTCGCCGCCGCCGGCAGCTGCGCGAACGCCACGAGGTACTGCTTGTCCTGCTGCGGCACGAAGCCGGTCGGCGTGCGCTCGAAGCCTAGGTAGGTGAGCCCGATCAGCCCCGCATAGATCGCGAGCACGATGCCGCCCATGCGCAGCACCCGCCCCACGCCGCGCACGTAGCCATGCGAGGCGCGCGCGAAGAAGCGGTTGAAGGGGCGGAACAGCCACCCGAGCCCCCGGTTGAGGATGCGCGTGAAGCGGTCCGGGGGTGCATCGTGCGCGCGCAGCAGCAGCGCCGAGAGCGCCGGCGACAGCGTGAGCGAGTTGAATGCCGAGATCACGGTGCTGATGGCGATGGTGAGTGCAAACTGCTTGTAGAACTCACCCGTAAGCCCGCTGATGAAGGCCGTGGGCACGAACACCGCGCACAGCACCAGCGCGGTGGCGACGATGGGACCCGTGACCTCGCGCATCGCCTGGCGCGTGGCCTCGAGCGGCGCAAGACCCCGGGCGATGTTGCGCTCGACGTTCTCCACCACGACGATGGCATCATCAACGACGATGCCGATCGCCAGCACCAGGCCAAAGAGCGACAGTGCGTTCAGCGAGAAGCCGAACAGCTTCATGACCGCGAAGGTACCGATGAGGGACACCGGCACCGCGATCAGCGGGATGATCGAGGCGCGCCAGGTCTGCAGGAACAGGATCACCACGATCACCACCAGCAGCGTGGCCTCGAGCAGCGTGTGCACCACCGCCTCGATCGAGCCGCGCACGAACACGGTGGGGTCGTAGACGATGTGATAGTCAACACCGGGCGGGAAGTCGCGCTTGAGCTCCTCCATCTTGGCGCGCACGCTCTTGGAGACCTCGATCGCATTGCTGCCCGGGCGCTGGAAAATCGGGATGGCGGCGGCCGGCTTGTTGTCCAGCAGTGCCCGCAGCGCGTAGGAGTCGGAGCCGAGCTCGACTCGCGCCACGTCCTTGAGGCGCGTCACCTGGCCGGCCTCACCGGTCTTGATGATAATGTCGCGGAAGTCCTCCGCGCTGCTCAGGCGCCCCTTGGTGTTGATCGCGAGCTGGAAACTCGGCGTGCCGGCGCCGTTGCCGGCGGAGCCGATGGCAGCGGGCGCCCCGAGTGCCCCGGCCGCCACCTGCACGTTCTGCTCGCGCAGCGAGCGCACCACGTCGGTCGCGGTGAGGTCGCGGCTCGCGACTTTCTCCGGGTCCAGCCAGATGCGCATGGAATAGTTGCCGGCGCCGAACACCTTGGCGTCCCCGACTCCGGGGAGCCGCGCCAGTTCGTCCTTGACGCGCAGGATCGCGTAGTTGGCGAGGTAGAGCGTGTCGTAGCGGTTGTCCGGGGACACCATGTGCACGACCATCGTCAGGTCAGGCGAGGCCTTCTCGGTGGTGACGCCGAGGCGCTGCACCACGTCCGGCAGTTTGGGCAGCGCCTGGGCCACGCGGTTCTGCACCTGCACCTGCGCCTTGTCGATGTCGGTGCCGAGCGCGAAGGTCACGGTGAGCGTCATGGCGCCATCGGCGGTCGCCTGCGAGAACTGGTAGAGCATGCCCTCGACGCCGTTGATGGACTGCTCGAGCGGGCTCGCGACGGTCTCGGCGATCACCTTGGGGTTGGCGCCGGGGTAGAGCCCGTGCACCACCACCGTCGGCGGCACCACCTGGGGGTACTCGGTGATCGGCAGCGTCGGCAGCGCCAGGAGGCCGGCGAGGAAGATCAGCGCCGAGAGCACGCCGGCAAAGATCGGCCGCGAGATGAAGAACTGCGAGAGTTTCATGAGCGCACTCGTTTCCTGGTGTTCAGCCCGCGCGCGCCACGACCACCGCGGCGGGGGACTTCGGGGCGGCTGGTGCGGGCGTCACGGCCGGCACGCGCGGCGCGTCGATCTGGTGCAGCCCGACGCGGTCGGCGTTCATCGGCACCCGCGCTGCGGCGACCGCCTGCCCGGGGCGTACGCGCTGCAGGCCGTTCACCACCACCGTGTCACCGCCGCTGAGCCCGCTGCGGATGACGCGCAGCCCATCGACGTCGGGACCCAGCTCGATGAAGCGCTGCTCGACGCGGCTCTCGGGCGTGAGGATGAGCACGAAGCTGCGGCCGAGGTCGGTGCCGATGGCGCGCTCGTCCACGAGCACGGTCTCCGCTTCCGCACCGCCGACGAGGCGGATACGGGCGAAGAGCCCGGGGGTGAAGCGCCCGTCCGGGTTCGCGAACACCGCACGCGCGCGGATCGTGCCGGTGGCAGGGTCGACGCGGTTGTCGACGAAGTTGAGCTTGCCGGCGTGCGGATAGCCTTCCTCGTCCACCAGTCCCATGAAGACCCCGGCCGCGGCCGGCTCGGGGCTGCCGTCGGCGGCGGGCGCGGCGTTCAGCTGCCGGTAGCGCAGGTAAGTGGCCTCATCGGCATCGAAATAGGCGTACACCGGATCGTCCGAGACCACCGTGGTGAGGACGCTGGCACTGCTGACGAGGTTGCCGGCGGTGATCAGCGCCCGCGATACATGGCCGTCAATGGGCGCACGCACCTCGGTGAACTCGCGGTTGAGGCGCGCCGCGGCGAGTGAGCTGCTGACGGAGTCGAGGGCCCCCTTCGCGGAGATCTCGGCGGCCGCCAGGCGCTCGTATTCCTCGCGCGAGATGGCGTGCGCGCCGATCAGCCCTTCGGCGCGCGCATGGTTGGCGCGCGCGAGCTCATGGTCGGCGGCCGCGCGGCTGCGCTCGGCGGCGAGGCGGTCGACCTCGTCCTGGAACGGCCGCGGGTCGATCTGGAACAGCAGGTCGCCCTTCCTGACGCGAGCGCCATCGGTGAAAGTCACCCGGTTGACGAAGCCGCTCACGCGCGGACGCACTTCCACGGTGTCCACGGCCTGCAGACGGCCCGAAAACTCCTGCCACTCACGCAGCGGCCGGTGGATGACTTCCGCCACCGTGACCTCCGGCGGGGCAGCCTCGGCCTTGGGCAGGTTGGCCTCGCTGCGGCCATGCAGGGCCATGAGGATGGCGCCGGCCAGGAGCGGGCTTAAGTACAGGGCTGCCTTGATAAAGCGGATCGGGCGCAGATTATCGGTGCTCACGGTCTTCTCCCTTGAAGTGGCGGTTCCCGGCCTCCCGACCCCCTCTTCCAGGGGCCGCCTTGACACCGGGCTGTAACACGAAGATGCTGTGGGTGTTACCGGTCAGTAACTAACGTGGTAGGATGTTAGTTACCGGTCAGTCACATGTCAAGAGGGGGTATCCAGTGAACGCCAAGATCAGCGCGCCCAAGGCCGCCGAGTGCGACGCGGCCAAGCCGCGGGTGCGCGACCGCATATTCAAGACCGCCTGTGACCTCTTCTACCGCCATGGGATCCGCGCCGTCGGCGTCGACACCATCGCGAGCGAGGCCGGCACCAACAAGATGAGCTTCTATCGCAGCTTCGCCTCCAAGGACGAACTGGTGGCCGAGTACCTGCGCGAGGAAGTGCGCGAGGGCTGGGAGTGGTGGGACGCGCTCGTGGCGCCGCACGCCGGGGATGCGCGCGCCCAGGTCGAGGCGCTGTTCGATGCGCACGCGGTGCGCTCCTGCACCAGTGACTCGCGCGGCTGCGCGCTGGCAAACGCGGCGGTGGAGATCGACACCAAGGATCACCCCGCGCTGCGCGTCATCGAGGAGTACAAGCAGGAACTGCGGCGGCGCTTCCGCCAGCTCGCGCGCGACATGCACGCGCGCGACCCGGGCGCACTCGGGGATGCGCTGCTGCTGCTGTTCGAGGGCAGCTACCTCACGCAGCTCACCTTCCACAGCCAGCATGGCCCGGCAGAGAACGCAGCTCCCGCGGCCCGCGCCCTGATCAACGCCTACACTGCCTGAAGCGCGGGCCCGCGCGCCGCGCCCGCCCGAGTGCGAGGCGCGGCAGCCGCGTGCCTCCCTCGGTGCGAGAATGCCGCATGAGGGTTACGAGGCTCACCGCGTCATGAAGGATTCCCCGGCCGCATTTGCGCTGCTGCGCTTCCTGCTGCGTCTGGTGCTGCGGCCGCTGTTCCGTGTGAGCGTGTCCGGAGGGCGTGAGGTATTCGCGAACCCGCGCACCCTGATCGTCGCCAACCACGAGTCCCTCCTCGATGGCGTGCTCCTCGGGGCCTTCCTGCCGGTGCCGGCGACCTTTGTCGTGCACACCCAGGTGCTCGCACACTGGTACTTCAGGGCGCTGTTGCGCTGCGTGCCGCACCTGGCGGTGGACTCCACCAACCCGCTGGCCATCAAGCTCATCTGCCGCCTCATCGAGACCGGCCGGCCGGTCGTCATATTCCCCGAGGGGCGCCTCACCATCACCGGCTCCCTGATGAAGGTCTACGACGGCGCCGCGTTCGTTGCCGCCAAGACCGGCGCGACCGTCGTACCGGTGCGCATCGAGGGTGCCGGGCGCAGCTACTTCGGGCGCCTCGCCGGCGTCTACCCGCTCAAGCTCTTCCCCAGGATCCGCATCGCCATCCAGCCGCGGCGCAGTATCCCGATGCCGCAGCTGCCGTCTGCCAAGCTGCGCCGCCGGCGTGCCGGGGAGCTGATGCGGCGCATCCTGCTGGACATGCTGGTGGCCACGCGCCCCGAGCGCACGCTGTTCGCAGCCTTCCTGGATGCCCGGCATACCTTCGGCTCGCGCTACCGCCTCATCGAGGACGTGCGCTTCAAGGAGGAGTCCTACGGCTCGATCCTGCGCACGGCGCTCGCGCTGGCGCGGCTGCTGGCGCCCCTCACGCGCCGCGACGAGGTGGTGGGGATCGTGATGCCAAACGCCGCCCCCACGCTCGCCCTGATTCTCGGGCTGTCATTGAAGAAGCGCGTACCCGCGCTTCTGAACTACAGCGCCGGGGCTGCCGGGGTGCGCGCCGCCTGCGCGGCCGCCGCCATCCGCACGGTGTTCGCCTCGCGCGCGTTCCTGGAGAAGGCGCGGCTCACGAAGCTGCTCGCGGACCTGCCCGGCGTGCAGGTGCACTACCTCGAGGACCTCAGGGGCCGCGTCGGCCTCGCCGACAAGCTGTGGGTGCTGGTGATGCAGTTCTTCCCGCGTGCGGTGGCGCGGCCGCAGAACCCGCAGGATGCGGCCGTGGTGCTGTTCACCTCCGGCTCCGAGGGCGCTCCCAAGGGCGTCGTGCACTCCCACGGCTCGCTGCTTTCCAACATCGCCCAGGTGCGGGCGATCGCGGACTTCACCCCGCTCGACAAGTTCATGATCGCGCTGCCCCTGTTCCACTCCTTCGGCTTCACCTGCGGCGTCGTCATGCCGCTGGTCTCCGGCTGCAAGGTGTTCCTCTACCCGAGCCCCCTGCACTACCGGGTCATCCCCGAACTCGTCTACGACCGCAACTGCACGGTGCTGTTCGGCACCTCGAGCTTCCTTGGCAACTACGCGAAGTTCGCGCACCCGTATGACTTCGGGCGCCTGCGCTATGTGGTGGCCGGCGCCGAGAAGCTCTCCGAGGAGGTGCGGCGCACCTGGATCGATAAGTTCGGCATCCGCGTACTGGAGGGCTATGGCGTCACCGAGTGCGCCCCGGTGATCGCGGTGAACGTGCCGATGGCCTGCCGCATCGGCAGCGTCGGGCAGATCGTCCCGGGCATGGAGCACCAGCTGCAGAGCGTTCCGGGGATCGAGGCGGGCGGCGTGCTGCACGTGCGCGGGCCGAACGTGATGAAGGGCTACTTGCTCTGCGACCAGCCGGGGGTGCTCGTGCCGCCGCACTCCCTCGGTCCGGGCTGGTACTGCACCGGCGACATCGTGGAGATCGACGCGGACGACTTCGTCCACATCAGGGGTCGCGTGAAGCGCTTCGCCAAGATCGCAGGCGAGATGGTGTCGTTGGAGACGGTGGAGCGCCTCGCCCAGGCCGCCGCCGCCGAGTACGCGCACGCGGCCTCCACGCGCAGCGACGCCGCCAAGGGCGAGGCGCTGGTGCTCTTCACGACCGCCCCTGGCCTCACCCGCGAGCAGCTGAGCGCCGCGGCCCGCAAACTCGGTGCCCCGGAGCTCGCCGTGCCGCGCGTGCTGCAGCACGTGGAGGCCATCCCGCTGCTCGGCACCGGCAAGACCGACTACGTGCGGCTGAAGGAAATGGCCGAGGCCACGCGGGCGGGATCCTGACGTGCGCCCCTCTCAGGGCACGGCGCGCACCCTTCCCGGAACCCCGAGCGGACACTCGAGCGCCGCACGGTCCCAGTGCGCCGCATCCGCAGCCGCCGCGTAGCTCGCGGCGAGGAACTCGAGTACCAGCGTGTCAGGGTCGGCGGCCGCGCGCACCGCCGCATAGGGCAGCACGTACTCCCCGAGCGCCGCCTCGTAGCGGGCACCGGGGGGCAGTGCGTGCTCGCGGTACCCGGCAGGCTCCGGATAGGCATACGAATAGAACGCGGCCTCGGGAAAGGCATCGTTGCCGGGCCAGAAGCCGGCGCTGCTCACCTCGTGGGAGTACGCCTCGCGCACCACCGCGTCGGGCAGTCCCGGTACCCCGCCCGGATGCGGCGGGGCACGCCGCCCGGAAAAGCGTGTGACGGCCAGGTCGAAGCTGCCCCAGAAGAAGTGCACCGGGCTCACCTTGCCGATGAAGCCGCTGCGGAACAGCTTCAGCAGCCGATCCGCCTGCAGCAGCGCACGCCAGAAGCGCCGTGCGGCCGCTGCGTCGTAGCTCGAGTGCGTGTGGTCCTGCGCAAACGGGATGGCAGCGGCGATCTCGGAAGGCCGGCCGTTGATCGCGACCGGTACGTCCAGCTCGCGCAGCAGCTGCAGCAGGCGGCCGTGGAAGTCGGCCACGGTGCGCGGCTCGAGTGCGAGGGTGCGCGCCTCGCCTGCACTCGTCTGCAGCCGCAGCTGCTGGGCGAGGAAGTCGAACTCCAGCTCGAGCAGCTCCCCGCCCACCGCCATGGGCGAGGTGCCCAGCCCCCGCGCGGTGACGTAGAGCGGCACCTGCCAGCTGTGGTTGATCCAGGGCGTCAGCGACAGGCGCACCTTGCCCACGATCTGCGTCCACAGCTGCAGTGTCATGAGCGTATCGCGCCACTTCGGGTAATCAAGTTCCGGCCACGCCGTCCCCGCAACCATCTTCCCTCGCCGTTCATCCCGCGGCGGCTTTCCCGCCGGCCTCAAGCATAGGCCCCCGCGGCGGCGCTTTCACGCGTGGGGCAGCCGGTGCCGCGTCGGGCTAACATGGCCGGCACGTGAGCCCGGCAGACGAGAAAAAATCCAAGACCGCGCCCGTAGCCGGGCCCTGGAGCGCGCTGCGCTACCCGCTGTTCCGCTACCTGTGGCTCGCCACCGTGGTCTCCAACGTCGGCGGATGGATGTACGACGCCGCCTCGGCGTGGCTGATGACGAGCCTGAGCCCAAGCCCGCTGATCGTGGCGCTGGTGCAGGTCGCCAACAGCCTGCCACTGTTCCTGTTCGCGCTGCCGGCCGGTGCACTGGCGGACATGGTCGACCGGCGCCGGCTGATCCTGACGCTCGAGATCCTCACCACCGTGTGCTCGGCGTTGTTCGCGGTGCTGGTGATGCTGCACCTGGCAGGCCCCCTGCTGCTCCTGGCATTCGTGTTCCTGATCGCCGCCCTCGGGGCCATCGAGACACCTGCCTGGCAGGCGATCGTGCCGCAGCTGGTGCCGGGCGTCGCCCTCACCTCCGCCATCGCCACCAACAGCGTCGGCGTCAACATCAGCCGCGTGCTGGGACCGGCGCTGGCCGGCCTCGTCATCCTGAGCCTCGGCATCGCAGCCCCCTTCTGGCTCGATGCTTTCAGCAACCTCGGCGTGATCGCGGTCATCCTGTGGTGGCGCGAGCCGGCCCGCCCCGCGCACGCGCTGCCCCCGGAGCACCTCACCGGCGCCATCCGCGCCGGCCTGCGCTATGCACGCAACAACCGCGCGCTGCGCGCAACGCTGGCCCGCGCCGTCGGCTTCTTCCTGTTCGCGAGCGCCTACTGGGCGCTGCTGCCGCTGCTGGCGCGCAACCAGCTTGGCGGCGGTCCTACGCTCTATGGCGTGCTGCTCGGGGCGATCGGCGCCGGCGCGGTGGGCGGGGCGTTCGTGCTGCCACGGCTCAAGGCACGCTCCAGCCCCGACAGCCTGATCATGTGCGGCGAGGCGGGCACCGCGCTCGCCTTGCTGCTGTTCGGTCTTGCGCCCAACGCCCTCGTCGCGGTGCTCGCCTGCCTCACCGCCGGGGTCTGCTGGATCGTGGTGCTCGCCACCCTCAACGTCTCAGCCCAGGTGGCGCTGCCCGAGTGGGTGCGGGGCCGCGGCCTTGCCGCCTACGTGGCGGTGTTCTTCGGCACCATGAGTGCCGGCAGCCTGCTGTGGGGTTACCTCGCGGCGCGCCTCGGCCTGATGCCGGCGCAGTGCGCCGCCGCAGCCGGGGCACTGCTGGCGATGCTGCTCACGCGGCGCTGGCGTCTCGGCACCGGCCCGCAGGCGGACCTCACCCCCTCGATGCACTGGCCGGCCCCGGTGCTCGCCGAGCCATCGCAGGATGATGCGGGGCCCGTGATGGTGAGCGTGGAGTACAAGGTGAGCGCCGCCAACCGCGCCGAGTTCCTCGCAGCGCTCGCGCCCGTGGCGCACGAGCGCCTGCGCGATGGCGCCTATGACTGGGACATCTTCCAGGACGCCGCACGCCCGGAACGGCTGGTCGAGATCTTCTTCGTGGACTCCTGGCTCGAGCACCTGCGCCAGCACCAGCGGGTCACCAAGGCCGATGCGCTCGCCCAGACGCACCTGCTGCGCCTGGTACACGGGGAACCCCTGATCACGCACTACCTGGCCGCGCGCCGGCCACCGCCGCCGCCGCGGCCTTAAGGGAGGTCCGCGCCCTGCGGGCGCGCGGTCCACGAGTGCGCAATTTCGCGCTCGATGTCGGCGCCCAGGTCGCGCTCGGCGGCAACGGCGAGCAGCGCGCGGGTCATGGGCGTGAGCGGGTCGCGGGAGGAGGCAACCAGCCCCACCGCGTGCGCGCCGCGCGGCTCATCCAGCGGCAGGGCAATGAGGCCGGCGCGCGGCCCGAGCAGCAGCAGGAAGGTATGCGGCACCACGGTCGACCATCTCCCGAAGCGCACGTGCGACCAGAGGGTGACGAGCGAGTCGGTCTCGATACTGGCCTCAACCTCGGCGCCCGCGGCACGAAAGTAGTCATCGAGGATGCGCCGGTTCTGCATCGAGGGGACCAGCAGGCACAGCGGCAGGCGCGCCGCCTGGGCCCAGGTCACCGTGCCGCCGGCGGCGAGCTCGCTGTCGGCGTGCGTCACCAGCACGTAGCGCTCCTGGTACAGGGGCGTGGTGCGCACGCGTACCAGCGGGTCGTTGTCCAGGTAGGTGACGCCCACGTCGATGGCGAACTCGTCGAGCCCGCGCTGGATCTCGACTGAAGTCTGGGAAATGATCTCGAGCCGCGCGCGCGGGTGGCGCGCGGCGAAGGCGGCACTCAGGAGCCCGAGCGCCGGCAGCCCCACGGGGATGCCGCCGATGCGCAACCGCCCGACGAGCCCCTCGCGCAGCTCCCCCAGTTCCTGCTCAAGTCCGCGGTAGTCGGCGAGGATGCGCTGCGCCCAGGCGAGCACCCGCTCGCCCTCGGGCGTGAAGCCGGCGAAGCGCTGGCGACGCTCCACGATCAGCACCCCGAGGCTGTCCTCCAGCTGCTTGATGCCGGCCGAAAGCGTCGGTTGCGTGACGTGACAGGCCCTGGCGGCACGCGCGAAATGCTGCTCGCGCGCGAGGGCGACGATGTATTCGAGGTAGCGGGCGATCACGGCACGGGGGCTCGGGGGCGAGAAGGAAGTAGCGCCTGGTCTGCGCGGCGGCCGCGAGCGTAGCCTGACCGGGGCCGCGGCTCAACTGCCGCGCGGTGCGCGCCTTCAGGCGCGGGGCACGAACTTCAGCGCCACCGAATTCATGCAGTAGCGCAGCCCGGTCGGCCGCGGCCCGTCGTCGAAGACGTGCCCGAGGTGCGCATCGCAGCGGTGGCAGGAGACCGCCACGCGCACCATGCCGAGGCTGTGATCCGCGCCCTCGGCCACGTTGGCACGGGAGATCGAGCGCCAGAAGCTCGGCCAGCCGGTGCCGGAGTCAAACTTGGTGCGCGAATCAAACAGCGCCGTGTCGCAGCAGATGCAGCGATACAGTCCGTCCTTGTAGAAGTGGTCGTACTCCCCCGAGAACGCTAGTTCAGTGCCCTCGTGGCGCGTGACCACGAAGGCCTGGGGGCTCAGCAGCGCGCGCCACTCCTCGTCGCTCTTCACCACGCGCTCGAGCTGCACCTGCCCCAAGCTGGCGCCGGAGGCCGAGAAGTTCTCGATCGTCACGGTGCCCGCCCCCTTGGCCCCCGGCGCGGGCGCGGCTGCGGACAGGCGCCGGCCGGCCCCCGCCACCCCGAGAGTCACGAGTGCGCCAAGAATGAACCCGCGCCGTGACAGCGGCACTGCCGCCGCGCCGCGCCCCCAAAACCTGCCGCTGTCTGCCATGACTGCCGCCTCGCCTTTAGCCGAACGTGAATGAATAGGCGCGCACGCCCGCATCCGGGAATTGGATGCTGAAGGTGTGGTCGCCGATGCTGCCGGACTGGCGGATGAGCTGGTAGAGGCGCTGCTCGCTCACGCTTCCCTCGCCATGCTCATCCACGTCGGCGCCGTGATCCGGGCCCGGCTCACGACCATCGATGCGCACGCGTACGCGC